>Ga0335070_10004780_pt1 | contig 15878 bp, 22 predicted proteins | sample Lox_Sample_13_FD_206722 | JGI IMG/M metagenome (GOLD analysis project Ga0335070, IMG submission 206722) | Soil microbial communities from Loxahatchee National Wildlife Refuge, Florida, United States - Lox_Sample_1.3 | ecosystem: Environmental > Terrestrial > Soil > Wetlands | place: USA... | reverse complement strand
TCAATTGTTCACCCCCACCCTCACCCTCCCCCATCGAGGGGGAGGGGACTTAGTCATATTTTCATAGTTCGTGGGTGACGAACCCGCCATGTAAAATTTGTTTCGAAATTCGAATTCCGTGCTTCGGATTTATATTTATAATGATTACTTCAGTATTTCAGTCAGCAGTGCCAATGCCGCTTCTTTTGATTTTTCACCGACCTCCTTCGTAGGCCCTACGCAGGACGGACAGCCGTAGCGGCATTCGCACCTGGAAATGAGCTTCGCCGTTTTCTCAAGAAGCATCCGTGTGTCATCGAAGAGCTGAGGGCTGAAGCCCATTCCCCCCGGATAGTTATCATAGAGGAAGAGCGTCGGTTCAAAGGGGTCCATCCCCTCCAGAGGAATTTCATTCGGGGCGCTGAAGGAGGAATAAATCCCTTTTGAATCCCTCGAAAGTCTCAGGAACCATTTCGCTCCTCGATCTCCAACACAGCGGTCAAGGTCGTGGGGGTCGCACATCAGGTGAAGGGCTGACATGGAATGAAGGGCATAGCCGAGTCCTAACACTCCGTCGATCACGTCCAGGCGTGGGTAAGGAAGTCGTTCCACTAGACTTTTCCTAAAGGTAATCCAATAGGAGGTGGTATGGAACTGAAGATCCGGAAGTTCGATCTTTCCATAACCTAAATTTTCCAGTGTATAAAATTTGATCTTCTTATATCCCACCACTCGGGTGGCTATTTTCACCTCACCATGCTCAAAGACCGAACCCTCTCCCTGCTTTCTCTCAAACCCCTCCAAGATGGAGACGTCGGTATAGTCAATCGCATCGGTATAGTAGTCCCCTTCGGTCTTCTTGACATAGGCTCTACGGTTGCGGTAATCGAGCTTCTCCACCGTATAGAGCTCTGATTCACAGAGATAGACCGCCCCCTCATAAAGAGTGGTATGGGCACCGGTGAAGTCGACCTCTGCGATCACCTCTTCCTTCTTTTTCGTAGTATCAACCACCACAAAATTTTCTTCTGAGGCGGATCGGAGGCTGACCTTTTCCGCGGGATAGGCGTCCTGCGTCCAATGCCAATTTTGATCGACATGATGAAGTGCTCCCTTCTCTTCCAGGTACTTCAACATCTCATTCAAATCTTCACGCCCGAAACGTTCTCCGTCCCTGAAGGGAAGCTCGAATGCGGCGCACTGAATATGGCTGAGGAGGATGAGGAGGTTGTCCGGGTTGATCAAACCATGCTCAGGGGATCGTCCAAAGAAATAGTCCGTGTTTTCGACAATGAATTGATCCAGCGGCTGGCTCTTTGCGATGAGAACCGCCAATGATTTTTCTGATCGCCTTCCCACCCGCCCTGCCTGCTGGTAGGTGCTAGCAATGGTCCCGGGATAACCTGCGATCAAGCAGACCTCAAGATCTCCAATGTCAATCCCAAGCTCAAGCGCATTGGTGGAGACAACCGCTTTGACCTCTTTTTCCCTCAATCCCTTTTCAATCTCCCTGCGCATCTTCGGCAGATAACCTCCGCGATATCCTCTGACCTTTCCTTTATCCTTTAGTTTCTTCTCAAAGCGGTCTTTTAAATACTTTGTCAATACCTCTACGGAAAGCCGGCTGGTGGCAAAAAGAATCGTTTGAATCCCCTGCTCGATGAAAGGCGTAGCAAGCCTCCTGGCTGCATGAATATGGCTGCCGCGAATTCCGAGTTCTTTATTGACAATAGGCGGGTTATAAAAGATAAAAATCTTCTCAGCCGACGGAGCACCGTTTTGATCGATGAGGAAGACATCCCTTTCAAGAAGCTTTTCGGCCAATTCTTTGGGATTGGCGATCGTTGCGGAGCAGCAGACGAATTGAGGTCTCGATCCATAGAAACGGCAGATACGATCCAACCGCCTCAGGACATTGGTCATATGAGCCCCGAAGACCCCCCGATAGGTATGGAGTTCATCGATCACCACAAATTTCAGATTCTGAAAGAAGTTCATCCACTTGGTGTGATGGGGGAGGATACCCGTGTGAAGCATATCAGGGTTTGTGATGACAACGTCTCCCCGGGTGCGAATGGCCTGCCGGGCGTCCTGAGGGGTGTCTCCATCATAGGTGAAAGTGGTGATCGATCTGCCGATCCGCTGGATGAAACTCTGGAGTTCAAACATCTGATCTTGGGAGAGGGCCTTGGTGGGGAAGAGATAAAAGGCCTTTGAGCCAGGCGCCTCCAGCTTCGCGTTCAACACCGGAAGGTTATAACAGAGTGTCTTCCCGGATGCGGTCGGACTAACGACAACGATATCTTTTCCTTCATGAACCGCCTGGATGGCTTTGACCTGATGAGAATAGAGCTGGTCAATTCCTTCTTTTCCCAAAGCCTTCCGGATGACGGGGTGGATGAACTCCGGGAAGGGGCGATACTCTCCCTCCCTCTTTTTAAAGACTCGCAGATCGGTAATACAAGGCGAGATGGCGCGCGACCGCTTCCAGGATTCGATAATCTCTTCAATCGACATCCTTCACTCTCCCTTACTTCCCATTCACCGGGTTAACCAATTTTATTCTCTTTGTCAATTGAGAAATTGGAGGCCGCCTTTTCTTTTCAACCCTACTTGAACCAATTTCTCATCTTCTCCTTCCAGATCTCTACCCGCTCATGGTAGTGAGGGTAACGCTCCTCGAGAAATTTCAAAAACCGCTTTATTGCTTCACTACGAGAAGAAAGGATGGCCAGGCCAGTTAGGATAAATAGAATGCCCTGCAGGATGGGGAGAAATAGGCCGAGGACCCCCAAAACAATGAAAAACCAACCGATGATCAGGAGCCCAATTCTCTTAATGGCACCCAATGACCGACTCCTCCCAGCTGAAGTGGGTCAAAAGCATCCAAACCTTTCCTCTTCTCAAGGAGTTCCCGCGAACTTCGTGGAGAAGGATACCTATTATTGCACTGAAAACCAGTGCCTTTCAATTAAAATAATAATAATGGACAATTGGGTTACAATGAATATAATCTTAATATTTGAATATTTTAGAATACTTGTCGTCTAAAAGGTAAAAGATAGTGAATCTGGAAGAATCTGAAATGATCTCCAAATGTCAACAAGGAGATCAGGAAGCATTGAAGGAGATTTTCGATAAATATCACAAGAGGGTCTACCGAATCTCCTATGGCGTGGTCAGGCGAAGGGAAGAAGCCCTTGATATTGTTCAGGAAGTTTTTATTAAGCTATTTCGTTCGATAAAAAATTTTAGAGGGAGGTCCCAATTCTACACATATCTCTATCGAATGACGATGAACACGGCTATTGATCATGCAAGAAAAGCGGGAAAACAATTTTTCTCGAGTCTTGATGAGGAGGGAAGTTTCGAACCCCCTGACGAATTGGAAAGGGGGCCCGAAAGGGTTCTCCTCCAAAAAGAGTTGGAAGAAAAGGTAAAGTGGGCGATGAGCAAACTCCCTGCCGAGCAGAAGGCAGCCCTCATCTTTAGGGATGTAGAAGGTTTGTCCTACCAGGAGATGGCGGAAGCAATGGGATGTTCTATTGGGACGGTGATGTCCCGTCTACATTATGCAAGAAAGAGGATGCAAGAGTTGTTGAAGGATTATGTGGGCCTCCATGGCTAAAGTCGCGAAGGGCATAACTCGCTAAAGGTTTAGCAAAGGCGGGCGAAAAGAGGTGAAAGGGAGATGAAAGATTCGTGCTCGGCAGTATCAAGACTTTTAGAAAAATATTTTGACCAAGAGGTCACGGACAACGAAAGACTCCTTGTGGAAGGCCATCTTCCGGATTGTCCAGACTGCCGGAATGAACTAAGGTCCATGGAGGAACTCAGGACATTGATGAAATTTCCTGTTGAGGAGGCAACCCGGAAGGAGGACTTTCCTTGGGTGTGGCAGAAAATCGAGAGGGAGGTACGCAGGGCGCAGGAGAAGGTGACCTGGTGGCAATCCCTTCGTTCCCGGCTCGATGTTTCCCCTCTCTTCAAAAGGAAGGTCTGGATTCCTGCGGCGGCCACTTTTGTAGTCCTTCTGTTCATTACAGCCCAAATTATTCTTAAGAAAACCCCTTCCTATTTAGAGGCATCTGTTGTAGAATACGTCGAAAGTCAGACCGATAATGTCATGGTCTACCAGTCAGAAAAGCCAGACGTAACAGTGATATGGCTATTCGAGGGACCGGAGAGGGAACAGACTACAACGTGAAAAGAGCAGCTCTCCTTCTCACCGCCTTTTTTATTGTTTCTTTCTTTTCTCTTCCAACAGCTTTTGCTCAGGTCCACGTTCGAATGAGGGTGATCCTGGCTTCCAATACCGGACAGGACATTGACCCATCCTTAAGGGATGTTCACAAGGAACTGGGATCCCTTTTTAGTTTTACTTCCTATCGCCTCGTCAGGGATGAAGGTCTCAATCTCTCCCTTAATCAGCCCGCCAGAATCATAGGTCGCACGGGAAAAGCATTCCTCGAGGCCACTTTAGTGGGGCAGCATAAGAATGTGGCTGAATTAAGATTACGGGTGGTTCGTGAAGGGACAGAAATTCTTAACACTCAGGTCAGGCTTTTCTCCGGGAGGACGGTCATCGTCGGTGGTCCAAGGCACGGGGAGGGCGTCGTTATCTATGCCCTTTACGGCAATTTCTGATTTCAACTCTTTTCTTCAGCCTTGAAAATTGACTTGAATAAACCCCCTGCTCCCTCCGTCCAAGAAAGTGGAGCCCCACGGGCAAAGCCCGTGGCACCTAACGAACGCCCAAGCGGGGCGACATCCCGGCCAAGAGTTTGTAGGACCCGCCTTTCGGTCATCCACTCCTCCCGCGCTTTCTATTCCCCCTTTCAAACGAATCTGATTTTTGTATTTCCCAATCTATTAGGGTTTGCTATGCTAACAGGAGAATGGGGATGGAGGACAAAAAATGAAGGCCATGGTACTCAGGGAGATTTCTTCTATAGAAAGAGAACCGCTGAAGATGGAGGAGGTACCCGATCCTGTCCCCGGGCCAAAACAAATTTTGGTAAGGATCTCGGCCTGCGGAATCTGCCATACGGAACTGGATGAAATCGAAGGAAGACTTCCCCCAAAACTTCCAATCGTCTTGGGACACCAGATCGTTGGAAGAGTAGAAGGGTTGGGGGCAGGGGCAACAAGATTTAGTCTCAGAGATCGGGTGGGAATTGCGTGGATCCATTCAGCTTGCGGAAGGTGCCACTTTTGCAAAGAAGGACATGAAAATCTATGTTCAGAGTTCCGGGGCACCGGATGCCATGTCCCTGGGGGGTATGCCCAATACACCGTCGTGTCAGAGGACTTTGCCTTCTTGATTCCTGAGAGATTTTCCGATGTCGAGGCGACTCCGCTTTTATGCGCCGGGGCCGTAGGATATCGGGACTTAGTCATTTCCGGTATTAAGAAAGGCCAGACCTTGGGACTTTTTGGATTTGGAGCCTCTGCCCATATCGTTATCCAGGTAGCAAATCATTGGGGTCTCGAAGTTTTCGTGTTTACAAGGGGTGGAGAACATCAAACCCTGGCAAAAAGACTGGGAGCTTCTTGGACAGGCGGGCCGGAAGACGAACCTCCCAAGAAACTTCACTGTGCCATTGACTTTACTCCGGTCGGGGAAACAGTGCCTCAGGCCTTGAGGGTCTTAGAAAAAGGTGGAAGGTTAGTGCTGGCGGTCATTCGCAAGCGAAATCCAATTCCACCTCTGGACTACGCTCGACTCCTTTGGGATGAAAAAGAAATAAAGAGTGTCGCCAATATCACCCGAAAGGACGTTCAAGAGTTTCTGCCCCTTGCTGCTGAAATACCGATCATCCCCGAAGTTCAAGATTTCAAGCTGGAGGAGGCAAACCAGGCCCTCCTTTTACTAAAGCAAGCAAAAATACAAGGGGCGGGTGTCTTGAAGATGCAGGATTAGCCGCAAAAGAGCACAAGGAATCCTGTGGACCCCCACGGGCAAAGCCCGTGGCACCTAACGAATGCCCAAGCGGGGCGACATCCCGGCCAAGAGCTGGCGCATTCACCCACGGCCAAAGGCCGTGGCTTTCTGCTGCCGGGGTAAAACGGAGTGGACCCTTCGACGCCTCGGCCTGAGGGCATGGCTCTCGCTCTGGGTTCACCCTGAGCGGCGCGCCAGGAGTTATAACCATTCCCTTTATTCGACATAAATCAGGATTAGCTTTGGCTGATGGATGGCGGCAACGTAATCTGGCCTTCCTGTTTTGATACAGTGACCACGGGGAAGTTTAGCATTCTCTCGATGTCTATACCGCGCTTCTTTTGATAACTTAGAAGTGAGTGGAAGTTCTTATATCCAAATTTTCTGCCCACGGCACTCGGGGAGAGAGAACTGTACCTGTAGTATTGGAGGGCCTTGGCCAAGCGATCGCTTCTCATTGTTGCGAATTTCTTTGAAACAATGCCAGAAACTTTCAGCTGATTCAGATGCCAGCCACAGATCCGGTAATCAATGGTTAGCATTTGAGATAGCTGCCTTCTTGTGATCAAACTATCCTTGTCGGAAACTTGTAAAATTCTGCTGCAAACCTCACATTGAGGTATCTCATGATAACGGGCTAGCAGTCTTGGCCTATTGATGACATAACCGAGTTCTTTAGCTCTTATTAAAATTTGGTGAACCCGCTGTTTGGAAATCCTGTACTTCTTGGCTAGCCGCGACATCGTGTCAAAACTGGAGTTGAGCCTGTTTATTATTTTTTTATCTCTGTAGCTCAGTTCCTTTGATGGTTTTCGTCCCCGACGCATAGATTCTTGTCCTTTTTCGAATAAGAAGCGCGCGGCTAAGCCCGGGCTCTTATACAGCCGTGCCCGCCTACGCCTTTGAGCGCGGGTGCCTACGTGGGTAACAGCAAGGATAGTGCCAGCCTCCTTGGGAAGCTTATAACCAATTAAAACATTTAGCATTATCAAGATTATGGCTTGACCCAAAGATCCATCTAATATGTCAAAAATTGTCTGTTCTCCCATAAATCTACCGACGGAGAGAGAGGAAGTTCGATTAGTGAGGGTTTGTTGAGAGGTCTATGATGTGGAGTTCGCTTCCGTGAGTCATGGATACAATCTGAAAGAAATTCATTAAGAATTCTTTATTCCGCTGCCGTTTTTCCCATTTTTTCCGGGTTACTTTCATTTTCGGGTTTCGACGCCATTTTGCAATTTCCCTCAAGAATTCCACCATCCTGGATAACAAGGGCAGGAGTGAATACGCTTCCGTGCAGTCTCCCTCTTGAATGGATTTCCACTCGCTCCCTGGCAATTACTTCTCCTTCCACCATGCCATTGAGGATAAGAGCATCAACTTCCACTTTCCCCTTGATGACCGCCGTCTCACTTACAATGAGTGTCCCGCTACGAAAGATTTCTCCCTCCACTTTCCCGTCGAGACGAAATACCCCTTCAAAGGTCATTTTCCCTTTAAAGAGGCAATTCTTACCCAAAAAAACGCTGATCTCTTCTAAGTTTTCCTTCATCGTGGTCGAAATAAGTCCCGATTCTATCTTGCAAAAAGCATTCTAACCATGAATCTAGCGGCTGGCATGAGTCAATCCAGCAATATTAATGCCAATTATTCCCAAATCCTGAAACTTCAGAATGATCTAAGACCTAAGGGTCTTACGATCTGCAGTCGAAACCTCTCTCCGAAAATTATGACTGGGAGTTAGCTTTTTCTTCAAACTTTGCAATTGAGCCCAAAATCACTCCGCCTGTTTTCAAACCTCCTTCTTAAAATTGGGATTCTTATATCTCTCTGAGGCAATATAACATTGCAAATAAAAACAATAAGTTCCTTTGTTTGCCAACAGCCATTTTCCCCATTTCACGAAACAAATTGGTAAGCCGAAAAGATAATGCCTGTGATATATTCTTAATCGCATTCACTTCATCCGAAACTCTCGGCGGGCTTTCAGGTCCTTTTTTTGATTTCGCACTGCATCTTTGTAAGCGCGGCCCGAATGATAAGCAAGAATCGTTTTGATGTTTCACCCCGTCCATTACAAATCTGTCAGGCTACAAACAAAAGTGGTCACTAAAATCCCCCTCCTCAACAAGGCCATTGTTGTGCAACATTCGACTCGATCTTTCTTTGTTTAACCCTACTTAACCTTTCGGACAACCGAGAATCCAAATTGGGACTTGGCATATTTCTTGACGCTTATTGAATGTCCGACTTCAAGCTCCTACCCCCCCTCCTTATCCCCCATTCCCCATCCTTTCCTCCCACTAAAAGGGAGGGAAGGATGGGAGCGAATTTCATATGACACGTATCGTCCCTCCACGGCAAAAAGTCGCCCTTTCTCGTTTCATCAAAGAATCATTTCCTTATAAGAATTTTTAATATCAAAGGCTTAGAAGGATGGAGTCATTGGCATTAATATTGCTATTTGATAGGAGTCCTTCATTTCTGACCGCTTACACATATTATTACAGGAAATACAATGAAGGGAGAAATGCATGATAACAATCGTGGAGGGAGAGAGACTGAAGAATAAATCTACCCAGGGCCTGTTTAGGATAAAAAGAATTGAAAATGAAAAAGTAGTGATGCTCGAGGATGAAAAGGGACTCGTACGCATATGGTTTCCAAGAGAACAGCTGGGATCCTTTTTCGAGAAAGTGAAAGGGGTGTAGGGTTCAATGAGAATTGTGGAAGGAGACAGATTGAAGCATAGATTAACCGGACAGTTATACGAGTTGAAGACCGTAAAAGACGGTACGTTTATTTTGGAGTCCGAAGAGACACCGTATCGGATGTGGTTCGGAGAAAGGGACCTGGAATTATTCTTCGAGATGTCAAAGAAAAAGAAAGTCAAGAAGTAATCTTCGCCGCCGTTGAAGATCGAAGAGGGAAGCAGTTCTTTTGATCAATTCATCAAAATCTATTGGCCTTTTCCAAATCTAACAACTGTTTCTTGACCTTTAGTCCGTGACCAAACCCGCCTAATCCCCCGTTATTCTCAATCACTCTGTGGCAGGGAACGATCAACGGAATGGAATTTCGGCCATTCGCATTCCCTACGGCCCGAAAGGCTTTCGGATGGCCAATGGCCCGCGCAATTTCACCGTAGGACCGTGTCCGGCCATAGGGAATTTTCTTCAGTGCCGACCAAACCTTCTTCTGAAACGGGGTTCCTCTGAAATCCAACTTACAATCGAAACGCCGCAGCTCACCCTTCAGGTATTTTTTGAGCTGTTCCAAGGCATTCCTATTCTTTCGATCATCCCTAACAATCTTTCCAGAAAAACTTTCTCTCAATTCATCCAAAAAGGCCTCCTCACCTTTGAGAAAATCCACCATACAGATCCCTCTCTCTGTAGAGGCCACAAAAACCTTTCCTAAAAAAGGCGAGTCAAAAGAAGAATAGTATATATTTTCCATCTTACGCTCCTTTCCTCAGGTGGAGCCCCACGGGCAAAGCCCATGGCACCTAACGAACGCCCAAGCGGGGCGACATCCCGGCCAAGAGCTGGCGCATTCATCCACGGCCAAAAGCCGTGGCTTTCCGCTGCCGGGGTAAATGTCAAATGCCAAAGTTCGCACGAAGTGATGAACCAAAGGTGAAACAATGTCAAATATATTTTACATGGCGGGTTCGTCACCCCTGCCTACCGGCAGGCAGGCACGAACCATGAAAATTAGCCAGGATTATCCTCCCCCTTGATGGGGGAGGACGGAGGTGGGGGTGAATATCGTATGGTCCCCCCTCACCCGTCCCCTCTCCCACCAGGGGAGATGGGATAACGGAGTTATTTTCTACGTAACGACAAAGTCCAAAATCCCTCAATCCAAATTCCTTCAACGTCACACCATACTCAAAACCACAGCCGTGGAAGAACTATTTGGCCTTTGGGCTTGATTTGACATTTGGATTTTGAAATTTGAAATTACGATTCGCTGGCGGCGAATCGGTATTGGACTGCCCTGACCAAACCCATTGGTCCCGTCATCATCGTATTTCCCCCCGGGGCAGCATAGACGAATTTGAAAGATGTCTTTCTGAAAAGGTCTCTGTTGGGACCGGTGACGATTACTGAAAATACGCCGGGGAGAGATTTCAGAGTGACGGCACCATGGCCGTTTTCTCTAAAGACTCTCTTCCCGTCCAATTCTCCCCGGACGAAGAGCCGCAGATCATGCTCCATTTTTTCGGGAGTCAACTCATGGGTATGGTGCTCATAGAGTCCTTCAACCCTATTCTCCCAGAGCAAAGCGGCAATCGTATGGCCGTTTCCCACATTAACGATCAGAGAGGGGCCATTGGTTTCCTCCAGGCAACCCAAAATGGCCGAGAAGGCCGTATCCATGACCAGCACTCGAACTGAAGAAGCTCTCCTCACCGCCGCCACGGCTGACTTCATCCGGAGGCAATGGGTCGGAATCGAGTTTTCTAAGAAATGGAAAGTTTCAGGTCGGTTGTCTCTTCGGAGCATTCTTTCCATATTCGCAAAACGAAAGGCTCGGTCTGAAACCCCTTTGGGAGAGACGCCATGATCCTGGACGGCAATCGCAATCACATCAACCTTAAGGTCCTCTCCAAAATTTAAAAGAAATTTTTCAAATAGGGGAAGATCCACTTCTCGTATTTCAAGCTCTTCAAATTGACGGAGCCCCGGTTTTTCTCCCACTTCAATTCCCAATGCTTTGACGTCGTCCAAATCATTGCGAATGGAATAAGCAGCAGACTCCTCCATCACCACACGATATCCCTTTTGAAGGTGACGAAAAATTGCCCTCCCTACGGCTCCTCCACCAATCGTATCGCCATGGATGTAGACGTGGCTTTCAATTGTCTCCAGTTTTTCTGCAAAAAACCTGGAGGGTGTCGGAAGGACGAAGCTGATACAATTCTCGACTTTCTTTTGCGAATCGAAAAGAAGAATATCCTGAGTCCCGGCGCCGATATCGATGGCAAGAATTCTCATTTTATTCGCTCGTGGATCATGGAGCGTGGCATGTCGACAGTGGAGCCCCACGGTCAAAGCCCGTGGCACCTAACGAACGCCCAAGCGGGGCGACATCCCGGCCAAGAGCTGGCGCATTCATCCACGGCCAAAGGCCGTGGCTTTCTGCTGCCGGGGTAAAAAAATACGGCACGTCGAAATCATTATCCACATTCCACTCTCCACCTTCCACTTTCCATCATCCTTTGATCACTCCCATCGGGACGAGCTTTGCTACTTTTCGGCTGATGCCGACATGGTGGACCACATTGACTACATCGTCGACATCTTTATAAGCCTCAGGGATTTCTTCCACGATGGTTCCTCGACTTGCCCCCTTCACAATAATGCCTCTATCTTCCAATTCCCTTACAATCGCCCTCCCCTTCGCCGCTTTCATGGCTTGGTGCCGGCTCATCATCCGCCCTGCCCCATGGCAGGTGCTTCCGAAGGTCTCTTCCATGGCTTTCTCCGCGCCCACCAAGACGTAGGAGTATCTGCCCATATCTCCCGGAATGAGGACGGGCTGCCCGGTGGATTGGTAATCGGCTGGAATGTCCGGATGGTTTGGTGGAAAAGCTCTGGTTGCTCCCTTCCGGTGGACACAGAGTTTCTTCTTCTTTCCATTCACCGTATGGGTTTCAATCTTTGCAATATTGTGGCAGACATCGTAGACCAAATCCAGCCGCAAATCTCTCGGACTCTTTTGAAAGACTTGTTCAAAGGTCTCCCTTACCCAATGGGTGATCATCTGCCGATTGGTGAAAGCAAAATTGGCTGCACAGGCCATCGCCTCGAGGTATCCCTGCCCTTGTGGCGATGAAATGGGGGCACAACACAGTTGGGGATCTGGAAGCTCAATCTTGTATTCTCTGGCGGCATCGAGCATGACACGGATGTAATCATCGCAAACCTGGTGCCCCAAACCTCTTGAACCAGTATGGACAATAACCGTCGCCTGGTCCTTCCACAACCCTAATGCCCGAGCGGTCGCATCATCAAACACCTCGGCAACATACCCCACCTCAACAAAATGATTTCCGGATCCCACTGTCCCTAATTGTGCCCTGCCCCTTTCCATTGCCCTTTCAGAGATGCGGTCCGGGTCACCTCCCTCGATGCACCCATGCTCCTCGATGTGCTCAAGATCCTCTGATGAACCGAAACCTTTCTCCACGGCCCACCTGGCCCCCCTTTTCAAAACCCGTCGTTCCTCTTCCCTGTTCAGTTTGAGGTCTTTTCGGTGGGACCCTACGCCCGAAGGGATGTTGGCGAAGAGCGCCTCCACTAATTCCCTTACTTTGCTTTGGATATCCATGCGACTCAAACCTGAGCGCATCAACCGGACACCTCAGTTGATATCGTAGCCCACCCCTCCGGGAGAGACGATGCCTTCATCGATGTCAAAGCCCGCCACGCCTCCAATGGGGAAACCATAGCCCCAATGGATATCCGGCATGGCTAGGGAATGGCCCACAATTCCTGGAAGCCACGCGACATTGGCCACTTGAACCAGACTCTGGTCCTTCCGAATATCGTTGAACAATCGCTCATCGGCATAGACGATACCATCGGTCCTCATCTTTCCTTCACGAGGGATTCTCCACCGATAATCATCAATCTTTTGAATCTTAATCTTTCCTTCGTCAGACATCTCTAGCACCTCTTCACTTAAAAAACTCCATATAGTTGATGGAGTTCCAGGCAATCAAAAACTAATAGTACTGAATGATTTGATGGGTTAAAGATCAAAAATGATTTGAGCTCTCCAGTGCCCATTCTCCTGCCGGACCTCTATCCGATGGTAGGTCACGGCTTTCACCTCTGTCTTTATCACATGCACTCCCTCCTGAAACGGTTCCCCTTTCACAATCGCCTTCAACCCTCCCTCTCCAACGGACTCAACCTTAAACCCTCTGAAGAGAAGATTCTCAACGTCATGAAGATAGAGAAGTTCACTCAACCAATCCACCATTAGGCGATCCAGACTCTCTCCTCCAATATCAATCCGTTTCTCAACCCGATGTCTCACCCTTTTCATATCAGTGATGAGACGGAAAAAAGCTTCTCCAGCGTTCTCGAAGAGGGCTTTGAGATTTTCACCATAAACGATGAGGCCAATATCGGCCGTGTGATCAAAGATTTCAAAGCGCTTCGTCACCCTCCGGCCTGTCTCCAATTTCAGTTTACTCTGTTTTTTTCTTTCCTTTGACAATATTAACTGCCTTCTCCACCATGTCGGGTATCTTGCCGAAGAAAGACTCGATCATCGCCGGACCTCTCCTCAGGTTGAGAATGGAGACTTCCCCATCCTTGACCACCAGAAAGGCAATGGGTTCCACGCAGATCCCTCCACCTCCTGCACCCCCGCTTCCGCCCGAGGTCTTGATTTGTTCCGTTCCAGCGCCTGCACCGATGCCTAAAGCGATCTTGGAGACAGGCAGAATGGTAAATTCTCCAGCCTTCATTCCTGCTCCGATGATGGTCTCTGTCTTCGCTACTGCTTTAAACCCTTCCAAAAGTGTCTTGATCAAATCAGCGGCCTCCATGATGTCATCCACCTCCTTTTCTTGGCTTCCCTCTCCTCATCTCACAGATGAAGGGGAAGATCCAGCGTCTAATATGATGGAACAATACGTTGAGAGAGAGGGTGGCTTCACCTCTGCACCAATTCTCGCCTGAGAAATTGACAGTCAGGTGGATCTTTCGGCCTGGTTTCTGCGTTTGGAATACACTCATCCACCCGTAAAGTACCCCGTTAACCATTGGATCCGAAAAAGAAAGAGTCCCCTCCACCTTCTTAAGTTTCCATCCTATGAGGAAGGAGAGGATACCCCTCAAATAAATCCCCCGTCTAGGGAGTCTCACGGGGAACCGGATTCTTTTCTTCTTCAAAGGGAAAGGAATTGGAAATCTGAGAACCCTCATGGACATCTTTCCATTCCGCCACCCCGAGGAAATAAACCCATTCCATTTAAGTTGAAACGATTTTTCTCGAGTATCCCAGTTTAACGAAATCGGGATCATCCCGCCCTCTTCTCTTTCACCTTCTGGAGAAACCGTTCCCTGGACACGAGGACCCTCTCGTGTTCTCCTTCCGCCACCTTTTCCTTCTCGTCATAGGCGTCTACCAGGAATAAAAGCCGGTTCTTTTCTATTCCTCGAAGAAGGGCGTTGGCAGTCACCTTCATGCCGAGAGGTGTTGCGGACAAGTGTTTGATCTTCAACTCTGTCCCAAGGCTTACTTGATCCGGGGGAATAAAATCATGAATCGCCTCGATAGCAGCCGTCTCCAAAAGTTGGATGAGTCTCGGGGTGGAGAGAACCTCTACGGGAATATCGCCCAAATGGCTGACCAGATCTTCATCCTTGACGATCATCTCAGATTTTCCAGTCAATCCGGGTACCATGCCGCCTCACCTTTCCTTTATTTCCGCCGAGAACCCCATGGGGTTCGGGATCGCCCCCGGCGTCGTATGGAGTGAAGGACTTAGAACTCTGTCAAGACTTCCTCATCGTAAATCTTCTCCAGCTTCTCTTTATGAGTCGATTCTTCTTGGGCGAGGATTAAAAGCAGTTTTTTCAAATTCGGTTCTGTCGCCATCTTTTCCGTGGCAAGATAAAGGCGTTGGGATTTCTCTTCATTCTTGATCGCCATTCGAAGAAGATCCGCGTAGCTCATGTCTGAGCTATATGGCACATCCTCCATCAACTCACTCATCCCTAACCCTTTCATTTTCCCCAGTTTCATCCGACCGATCTTCTTGAGATCAAATCCTTCCAGTTTCTCCTTGTGTCCCTCTTCCATTCGGGCCAATTCTTTAAAGGTCTCCTTCACGCCCGGGTTAGAACGCTCTGCTGCCATTTTATAGAAAGCTGCTGCATCCGCCTCTTTCCGAATGGCAAACCTCAGAATTTCATCCAAGCTGTCCAGTTTCATCATCTTCCTCCCTTACAAAAGTTTTCTTAACCTCGGAAATCAGCCTCTCTGCCTCTTCCTTGTTCCTTTCGGAAACCATGACCACCCCCCATCCCTTCTGAGGGATATAAAGGCCGTCATAAGCCGTATCCAGAAAGGACTTGATAAGAAATCGAATCCCAGCTTCCTCAAGGGCTTGCGAAATCCTATCTCCTTCAAATCGATTCTCAACTGTTCCCACTTTGACCCAGTGGTCCATCGCTTCCATTTATCCATTATATAATGAATTTAGCATAAGCCAAAGAATAAATTTGGAGTGAACCTTCCTGCCAACGGCGTCAAGACAGGACGGGCACGGCCGGGCTTCCCTGCATTACAATATCATTCATTCATATTGTGCCCCGTAACCCGGCCTGCAAAGCGGAGCTTGCGGCGCACAGTCCGGTCACAGACGCCCGCCGGGAGCAGGAGGGCAGGATCAGTCGATCTATCGGACGCCCCAAAAATTAAGTTGAAAAATAGAGAATTAGGAATATAATGAAGTGGCGTAACAAGAGCGAAGCCCAAGGAGGAGTCATGACAAATAGGATGATAGACGAAAAATCGTTTGGGGCAAAGATGAAACAACTTCGGCAATTGAGAAAGGTATCCTTCGAGCAACTTGCCAACAAAACTGGATTCTCACAGCGGTATTTAAAAGAAATTGAGGAAGGAATTGCCGTCCCACCGGTTTCCGCGGTGATCCGTATCGCAAAAGCCCTTGCCATCGACTCAGGTTCCTTTCTCTCTGCCGAAGAGCTGGAGGCATCGGAGAAGAGAAGGAAGGAAAGCTTTTACAAACGAACTCAAGCCTATTCTTACAAGACGCTTACTCCGGATGCGGAAACAAAACATATGAAGGCTTTCCTCGTCACCATCGATCCCAAGCAAGAACATAAGATGGTTGAGTACAAGCATGAGGGGGAGGAGTTTCTTTATGTGCTAAAAGGTCACGTCGAGGTGATGACAGGAGAAA
>Ga0335070_10004779_pt1 | contig 15879 bp, 8 predicted proteins | sample Lox_Sample_13_FD_206722 | JGI IMG/M metagenome (GOLD analysis project Ga0335070, IMG submission 206722) | Soil microbial communities from Loxahatchee National Wildlife Refuge, Florida, United States - Lox_Sample_1.3 | ecosystem: Environmental > Terrestrial > Soil > Wetlands | place: USA: Florida... | reverse complement strand
TGGGAGCGTACCGGTCCGCTCGTATTCGGACGTCAGCCTGCGTGTCACCACCTTGCTGGCTTCCACATCCGGCTGATTAAAGGGGTGAACGCCGATGATCGAACTGGCCACCGCGGTCGCGATCTCCCACCTGAAGAACTCTTCGCCGAGGTCATAGATCTCATCGACTGCAATCCGCACAACGGGATGGCCCGCACCTTCGAGCGCCTCAACGGCAGCATCCTGTGTCCGATCGGGCGCCGCCTCGAGCCGCAGATACACGAACAGACGGTCATTGCCATACAGGGCCGGAGCAGCGACTGACTCCCGGTCAACCGGGATGATGCCTTTGCCTCCTTTGCCCGTCGATTCCGCGAGTAACTGCTCAATCCAGGCACCGAGATCGCCGATACGTGGTGACGTAATCAAGGTGAGTTTGTCACGGCCTTGGTCGTGCGCCACACCAAGGATGGTACCCAACACCACGCCGGGATTCTCCTCAACCGGGACAGAAGATGCACAGGCCTGAACCATTTCCTCGGCGCGGTCCAAGAACTTCGGGACATCCACGCCCATGATGGCTGCCGGCACCAGACCAAAATCCGAGAGGGCCGAATAACGGCCGCCGATGCTCGGCCATCCGTAGAAGATGGCCCGGAATCGGTCCTGCTCGGCAACGTGTTGCAGCTTGGAGCCGGGATCGGTGATCGCGATGAAGCGACTGCCCGCCTCTTTTTCGCCGACCGCCTGCGTGACGCGCTCGAAGAAATATTGTTTGAAGATGTTGGGCTCCAGCGTGCCGCCGGACTTGCTCGACACAATGAAGGCGGTCTTCGCGAGATCCACATTCTTCTCGAATGTTTTAATTTGTGCGGGATCGGTCGAATCGAGCACGTGGAACTCCGGGTAGCCGACCATCTTCCCGAACGTCCGCTTCATCACATCGGAGCAGAGACTCGATCCCCCCATCCCGAGGAGGAGGACATGGGTGAAACCGGACTTCTTTGCTATCTCGGAGATCCGCGTGAGCCGATCAAGATGAGCTAATTGATTATTGGTGATGCCCAGCCAGCCCATCCACTCCCCTTCATCCTTACCCGTCCACAATGACGCATCTCGCAACCACAGCCGTTGGATCTTGTCGTTCTTCTTCCAGTCATCAAGGGAGTCCTTTACGGCACCTGCGAGATTGTCCGGCAATTTCCATGTCTGGCGGTTGATCTTCGCCGCTCCTCTGCCCTTGTCGCGACGGTCCGTGACCGTGAGCAATTTCTCAAAGGCCTCCTCGAACAGTCTCACCCCATCGTTGAGAAGCTTGTCTGTCACCTCTCGCATGGAAATGCCCACATGCGCGAGCATCTGCATTACATCGTATGCTGCGTCGAGGTCCTCGGTCAGGCTTGCACGGACCCTCCCATGGTCGCGGAAGGCATCGAACGTCGCAGGCGGAATCGTATTCACGGTGTCCGGTCCGATGAGTTCCTCCACGTACACCGTGTCGCGATAATTCGGGTTCTTGGTGCCGGTGCTTGCCCAGAGGACACGCTGCGTCTGCGCCCCTTGCTTGGCAAGCTTTTCCCAGCGCGGTCCGCTGAAGAGTTCGTGGTACTTCTGGTATGTCAACTTCGCATTCGCGATGGCGACCTTGCCGATGAGGCTCTGGAGCAATCCTGCTTCGCGCGCATCGGCCGCTGCCTTGAGTCGCTCTGTCAGCAGGCCGTCGATCGCCGTGTCGATCCGGCTGATGAAGAAGCTGGCCACGCTGGCGACCTGCTTTAGTTGTCCTCCTCGGCCGGCCAACTGTTCGAGACCTGCCAGATAAGCCTCCGCCACACGTTCATACGCTTCTAGAGAGAAGAGCAACGTGACGTTGACGTTGATGCCTTCGCCGATCAATTGCTGGATGGCGGGCATCCCTTCCTCCGTTGCAGGAACCTTGATCATGACGTTCGGGCGGCCGACGGTCTTCCACAATCGCCTGGCTTCTTCAAGCGTTCCGTGAGTGTTGTGTGCAAGCTTCGGCGAGACCTCCAGGCTCACGTACCCGTCGCGCATCTTCGTTTGGTCAAACACCGGCCGCAACAGGTCGGCTGCATCCTGAATGTCGCGGACTGCGATCCGCTCGTACAACGTCTTGGTGTCGAGATTTCTAGAGCTAGCGGCGGACAAGATGTCCAGATAGTCTGTACTGCCTGCAATGGCCTTCTCGAAGATGGCCGGATTCGAGGTCACGCCTCGCAAGCCATCCTCATCGATCAATCGTTGCAATTCGCCGCTGGTGATCAAGCTGCGACGAATGTAGTCCAGCCACACCGACTGGCCATGGATCTGTAACGCTCGCAACGGGTTTTCCAACGCGATCAGCTTTGTCAGTCTCCGGAGATGACGGAGGTCTCCGCTAAAGCGGGCTCCCAGGAAGGCGCGGACCAGCTCGCGCGCCATCTCCACGCCGATCACCCGTCCGCCGAGCACGAGCACGTTCATGTCGTCGTGCTCGACGCCTTGATGGGCCGAATAGGTGTCATGGCAGAGGCCCGCGCGGATGCCCGGAACTTTATTGGCTGCCACCGACGCACCCACGCCGCTGCCACAGATCATGATTCCGCGGTCCGCCTGCTCACGGCGCACAGCGTCGCCAACCGCTTCGGCATAGTCAGGGTAGTCGACCGGAGCAGTACTGTGAGTCCCCAAGTCCACCACGTCGTACTGCAGGTCGTTGAGGTAGGCTTTCAAAAACTCTTTTAATTCAAACCCGGCATGATCGGACCCGATGGCGACGCGCACCGAATACCTCGTTTGCTTCACCCGTTTCATGGCGGCTTCGACGACGCGCTCCTTCGTGAACCCGGATTCCTTTTACAAGACCTTCAGAGGAGCCGACGCCTCGAATCGCATCAGTCTGCTTGTTTTCGAGAATCTCCTGTCGCTGTTTGTTCTCACCAAATGGATTGCGTACTCGCATCGAATCATACCTCCACATGACGAGTCTCGTTCCACAGTCGGATCACCGGCCGGGACAGGTCATGTTCGTAGCCCAATGCACTCAGGCTCGCCGTGCTCAGCATGAAGAACTTGCAGTTGACCGTTGGTTCAAGCCCAAGCCAGCTGGTGGCCAACACGCGCATGAAGTGCCCGCTCGTAAACAATAAGACGTCCCCTGAAACCGAGCGCACTCGCCGCACCACGCGGTCAGCACGCTCGCTGACTTGCTTGGGCGATTCCCCTCCGGGGCATCCGTCGCGAAACAGTTCCCAGTCCGGACGCTCCGCACGAATCTCAGCGGTGCGGCGCCCCTCATACTGACCGTAGTCCCATTCGACCAGGTCCCGATCGACTTCGGCTACTGCCCCGAAGCCGGCCAGCTCACATGTTCGGACTGCTCGCTGGAATGGACTGGTCAACACCTTCGCAAATTTCAATCCTTTCAGCCGTTCTCCAAGCCGGCGAGCAGTGCGCTCGCCGCGCTCAGTCAACGGCAAATCGGTCAGTCCCGTATGCTGGCGCGAGATCGTCCAGGCGGTCTCACCGTGCCGGGCCAGATATACGATAGGAAGATCTTCGCTCATGAGATTATCGCCGTGAGCCAGCCCTCAGCTTTCAGCCCCCCGTTACTCGTCTCGCCTTCCGCCTCCCGCCTTACTTCTCACCCCTTACTCCTTCCTCCTCACTACTCACTCCTTACTTCTTAATCTGTTGCATAGCGGCTTCCACGATACGTTCCTTCGTGAATCCGAATTCCTTTTGCAAGACTTTCAAGGGAGCAGACGCCCCGAACGTCGTCATCCCGAGAATGGTGCCGGATGTGCCGACGTAGTGCGCCCATCCGAATGTCGAGGCTTGTTCGACCGCCACACGAGCCGTCACCACCGGCGGGAGGACGTGGTCACGATAGGTTTGGTCCTGGATTTCGAACAGCTCCCACGATGGCATGCTCACAACCCGGACCTTGATGCCGTTGGCCTTCAATTGTTCATACGCGGCGACGCAGAGCGACACCTCACTACCGGTTCCGGTGAGGATCACGTCGGGCCGTCCATCCGAGTTGTCCGCCAGGATGTAGGCTCCCTGAGCCAAACCCGAGGCAGGGGCATATTTACTGCGATCCAATGTCGGCACATCCTGCCTGGTCAAGATCAGCGCCACAGGCTGATGATGTAAATTCATGATCACCCGCCAGGCTTCCACCACTTCATTGGCGTCTGCCGGTCGCAGCACGATCAATCCGGGCATCGCACGGAGCGAGGCGAGGTGTTCGACCGGCTGATGTGTCGGTCCGTCCTCCCCCACGGCGATCGAGTCGTGCGTGAAAATATGAATGACCGGCAATTCCATGAGTGCGCTGAGCCGGATCGCACCTCTGGCATAGTTGCTGAAAATCAGGAATCCGGAACCATAGGGCCGGACTTTTATCAGGGCCATCCCGTTCAGGATCGCGGCCATGGCATGCTCCCGGATCCCGAAGTGAAGATTGCGCCCACCGGGATTGTCGGCGGACAAATCGCCCGCTCCCTCGAAGGTCAACCGTGTTTTCGTCGATGGACCGAGATCCGCCGAACCACCCATCAACCAGGGCACGCGTGTTGCCAGCGCGTTCAATACCTTTCCGGATGAGACCCGTGTCGCCATGCCCTTGGCGTCTGCCGGGAAGGTCGGCAGCTCCTTGTCCCAACCTTCCGGCAACTGCCGATGTTGCATACGGTACAATTCATCGGCCAGTTCCGGGTACTTGGCCTTATAGTCTTTGACACGCGAAAACCAGGCGTCGCGGAGCGTTTTCCCGCGGGCACCGATGCCTTGACGGAAGTGGTCATAGACACCGTCGGGAATATAGAATTTAGCGTCCTCCGGCCAGCCGTAATTTCTCTTGGTCAGCCGGATCTCCTCCTCGCCGAGCGGTTCGCCGTGAGCAGCCGAGGTGTCTTGCTTGTTGGGCGCCCCGTAGGCGATGTGGCTGTCCACGATGATCAGAGTGGGACGATCCGTCGTCTTCAGGAAGGTGTTGAACGCCCTCTCGAGCATCTCCAGGTCGTTCGCATCACCGACGCGGGTGACGTTCCATCCGTACGCGATGAATCGCGTCGCAACGTCTTCCGAGAAGGCCAGGGCCGTGTTCCCCTCGATCGTGATGTGATTATTGTCGTAGATCCAGCAGAGGTTCGAGAGGCCCAGATGTCCCGCGAGCGAAGCCGCCTCGTGGGAGATCCCTTCCATCATGCAGCCGTCTCCGCACATGGCATACACGTTAAAATCGATCGCGTTCTCGAATCCAGGCTGATTGAAATGTGCCGCCATCCAGCGGCCGGCCAAGGCCATGCCTACACTGTTCGACACCCCCTGGCCGAGCGGCCCGGTTGTCGTTTCAATGCCGGAGGTCCAGCGGTACTCCGGATGACCGGGACATCGGCTGCCCCATTGACGGAAGTGCTTGATGGCGTCCAACGGCACCGACGGTTCACCGAGCCTTTCGTAATCCCTGCTGACAGCCTTCACACCGGTGAGATGAAGGAGCGAGTACAACAGCATGGAGGCATGCCCGATCGACAGCACGAAGCGGTCACGGTTGGGCCAGATCGGATCTTGCGGATCGAAGCGGAGAAATCGTTGCCATAGGCAGTAGGCCACAGGGGCCATGGCCATGGGTGTCCCTGGATGGCCGGAGTTGGCCTGTTGGATCGCGTCCATGGAGAGGGTGCGAATGGTGTTGATACAGAGTTGATCGAGGTTCTTGTCCGTCATAGTCGCCTCGCTGCGACGCAGGAGATGGTTTTTTGGAGAGACAGCTACCGATCGGCCAGGGAATTGTAGACGATCTCTTGGGCTTCCGTCACGATCGCTTTGAGGTGAATCTCGCTCTTGAAGCTTTCCGCATAGACCTTGTAGATGTTTTCGGTCCCGGATGGCCGGGCCGCGAACCAGCCATTGGCAGTCATAACTTTTAATCCGCCGATCGGCGCCTTGTTGCCCGGCGCTTTGGTCAACTTGGCAATGATCTGCTCGCCGGCAATCGTCGATGCCGTGACCGCCTCGGGCGACAACTTTCCCAGCCTTGCCTTCTGCTCGGGCGTGGCCGCTGCATCGATGCGCGTATAATAGGGAGTCCCAAATGCGGCCGTCAGCTCGCGGTAATGCTCACCGGGATCCTTACCAGTGCGCGCGGTGATCTCCGCCGCGAGCAAGTTCATGATCGGACCATCCTTGTCGGTCGTCCAGACTGTCCCGTCCCGGCGCAAGAAGCTCGCTCCCGCACTCTCCTCCCCGCCGAAGCAGAACGAGCCGTCGAACAGGCCCGGCACGAACCACTTGAAGCCGACCGGTACTTCGCACAACCGGCGGCCGAGCTTGGCGACGACACGATCGATCATGCCGCTCGACACCAACGTTTTGCCGACCAGGGCCTGTGCAGGCCACTGCGGCCGATGACTGAGCAGATAGCGAATCGCCACAGCCAGATAGTGGTTGGGATTCATCAGACCGGCGGACGGCGTGACAATCCCGTGACGGTCCGAGTCCGGATCGTTGGCAAAGGCGACGCGGTAGCGATCTTTGAGGCCGACCAGGCTGGCCATCGCGTAAGGGCTCGAACAGTCCATCCGGATCTTGCCGTCGTGGTCGACCGTCATGAACGAGAAGGTGGGATCGACCTTCGGGTTCACCACGGTGATGTTCAGTTTATAGATTTCGTTGATCGGCTCCCAATAATGGACGGCGGCACCACCGAGCGGGTCTACCGCCAAGACGAGCCCGGCGTCGCGGATGGCGTCCATGTCGATGACGTTCCGGAGATCCTGCACATACGGTATGACGAAATCTTCCTGCCTGATGGTCGGTGCCTTGATCGCCTTCTCAAACGGCACCCGCTTGACACTGGCGTTGCCTTCCCGCAGCAAGGCATTCGCGCGGTCCTGCACCCATTTCGTGACGTCGGTATCGGCCGGTCCGCCGTTGGGAGGGTTGTACTTGAACCCACCGTCCTCCGGAGGGTTGTGCGACGGCGTGACCACGATGCCGTCGGCGAGATGACCGTGACGGCCGCGATTATGGGCCAGGATGGCGCGGGAGACGGCCGGCGTCGGGGTGACCCCGTCGTCACGCTGAATGATGGTCGCGACCCCGTTGGCCGCCAACACCTCGATCGCCGTGCGTTGGGCCGGCCCGGACAGTGCGTGCGTGTCTTTTCCCATATAGAGGGGACCGTCGGTGCCTTGGCCGCGACGGTACTCACAAATGGCTTGGGTGATCGCCAGGATGTGGGCCTCGGTAAAGGAACCGCGGAGCGACGAGCCTCGGTGCCCACTGGTGCCGAAGCTGACCAGCTGGTTGGAATCTTCCACATCCGGCTTGCGCTCGTAATACTCCCGTTCGAGCTTGGCCAGATCCACCAACATGTCTCTCGTCGCCGGTTTACCTGCGAAGGGCGAAATCGCCATGGGTCTTAATCCTTCTCTTTGACGCGTCGTCGTGGAGCCCCACGGCTTTATCCATCCTCCGTAGCAGACTACTGCGGAGGACGGGCAGCCGTGGTCCCTTTGGTATCTTCGGCGGAATCCGTCGAAGCACCCATCCGCATTCCTCCACGGCTTGAAAGCCGTGGCTTCCTGCGTAGGCGGGCGAAGTTACGGAATCGGGCACGGCTTCACATCCCAAATATTGGCTGCGTACTCTGCGATCGTGCGGTCGCTGGAGAACTTCCCGGAGCTTGCGACATTCAAGATGGCCTTGCGCGCCCATCCATTCTGATCGGCGTACAGGTTGCAGAGCTGCCGGTCAGCATCGAGATAGGATTCGAGATCAGCCAGGTGCATGTAATGGTCTCCGCCTGATAGCAACGCGTGCTCGATCGCCGCGAAGACGCCCGGTTCATTGCGGCTGAAGTAGTTGGAAAAAATCATGTCCAGTGCCGCTCGGGTCTCCCCGTCGTTCTCATAGTGCCAGCGCGGATTGTACCAGCCCCGGTTGCCAGCCACCTGTTCCGCCGTCAAGCCGAACAGGAAGAAGTTCTCCTCGCCCGCTTCTTCCGCCATTTCGATGGTCGCGCCGTCGCGTGTGCCAAGCGTCAACGCACCGTTCATCATGAACTTCATGTTGCTCGTGCCGCTGGCTTCATAGCCGGCCGTCGAAATCTGGTTCGAGACATCGGTTGCCGGAATCAGCCGCTCCGCGAGCGATACGCAGTATTCCGGCAGGAAGATGACTTTTAGTCTTCCGCGAACTACGGGATCTCCGTCGATCGTGCCGGCCAGATTGTTGATGAACTTGATGATCACCTTGGCCAGGTGGTAGGCCGGTGCCGCCTTGCCGGCGAAGAAAAATGTCCGCGGGGCCATCTTCAGATTCGGGCACTCCCGCAACCGGTTGTAGAGCACGACGACGCGCAACGCATTCAGAAGTTGCCGCTTGTATTCGTGGATGCGCTTGACCTGACAATCAAAAATGGTGTCGGGATCCACAATCTGTCCCGATGTCGTTTTGAGCCACTGTGCAAACTGCGATTTCGCTTCCCGCTTTGCCTTGAGGAATGATGCGCGGAACTCTTTGTCATCGGCCAGTTTCTTGAGCTTGTTCAGCTGGCTGAGATCAGTAATCCACCCGTCCCCGATGGCGCCGGTGATCGTTTTTGAGAGAGCGGGGTTCGCTTGGAGCAACCACCGTCGCGGCGTGACACCGTTGGTCTTGTTGTTGAACCGCTCGGGATACATCTCAGCGAGATCTTTGACCGTTACGGAACGCAGGAGCCCGGAGTGAATGGCGGCCACGCCGTTGGTGCTGTGCGATCCGACGATGGCGAGATTGGCCATGCGAATTTTGCGTCTGGGTCCCTCTTCCACAAGGCTGACGCGCTCGATGCGTCCTTCGTCTCCTGGGAAGCGGGTCCTGACCGAATCGAGCAGACGGCGGTTGATTTCAAGGATAATTTCCAGCTGACGAGGCAGCATAAGCTCGAACAATTCGAGCGGCCATTTTTCCAGCGCCTCCGGCAACAAGGTGTGGTTCGTGTATGCCAGAGTCCGTTGCGTGAGGTCCCACGCTTTGTCCCAACCGAGGTGTGCGTCGTCGAGCAGAATCCGCATGAGCTCGGGAACGGCCATGGTCGGGTGCGTATCATTCATCTGGATCGCGACTTTCTCGGGAAGGGCGTTCCAGTCCTGGTTACCGCGCCGGAAGCGCCGTACCAGATCGCCCAACGAGCAGGCGACGAGGAAGTATTCTTGCAAGAACCGCAACCCCTGGCCCCGCATTGTGGTATCGTCGGGATACAGCACACGTGTCAGGGATTCAGCCCCGAGTGTCCCAGCCAATGCGGCCACGAAGTCACCGCTGCTGAATCGCTGGAAGTCGAAGTAATCCGGTGCCGATGCAGCCCAGAGCCGAAGAGTGTTGATTGTCCTGCCGCCGTACCCGACGACTGGACGATCGAAGGGGATGCCAATGAGGCTGGCCGGTCGGCCTGGGACCACGCGCACATCCCCCTCCTGCAGTTCGAACGAACAGCCCAATTTTACTTCCACGGCTTCCTCCAACCGTGCAACTTCCCAAGGATCGGGTCGCCGCAACCAATTATCCGGCTGTTCACATTGCCAGCCGTCCTTGATCGTTTGCTTGAAGATCCCGTATTCGTAACGGAGGCCGTAGCCCATGCCGGGAATCTGCATCGTCGCCATCGAATCAATGAAGCACGCCGCCAACCTGCCTAGCCCTCCATTCCCCAAGCCCGCATCCGGCTCCATTTCGTTCAATGCCAGCCGATCGAGTCCTTTCTCTTTCGCAGCCTCCATCGCCAGCGGGTAGAGCAAAGCATTCACGGTGTTATTGACGAAAGATCTCCCGAGGAGAAATTCCATCGACAGGTAATAGACCCGCTTGGGATTCTTCTCTTGGTAGGTGTTCTCAGTGCGGAGCCAGCGTTGTGAAATGATATCGCGGATCGAACGCGCCGCCGCTTCAAACTGCTCACGCATATCGGCCTTCTTCACATCAACGACGTGATCGAAAGTCAGATGCCGCTCGTAGAGCGCGTCGTCCGTGCCGGAAAATTGGATAGGCCCAACTCCATATTGTTTGAGAATTTCTTTCGAGGGCTCCTGTTCCATACAACCTCCGCGATGCGGTTCAAGGAAGCGGCTCCTTCGCCGACATGGCTTCCTTATCCTGCTCTCATCACGTGGACAATATCTTCTCTGCCAGGACGACAGGCTGTGCACCGATGGTGCTTCCGCATGGCACCCTGAGCTGAGAAGAACGATTCTGGTCAACCCTCAGATACTTCAGCCCGCCCTCTCCGATCCAGACAACAGGACGTATTTCAGTCGCTGCTTACACGTTGTCGCCTTCGGTCGAGGTCCTCCGTCCCGCCTCCACTTTTGCTTGACCCCATTGCCAGTCGGTAATCTCGGGCATGTCCTCTCCGTACTTGGCGATGTATTGCTTGTGCTCAAGCAACTTGTCACCTATCGCTTGCTTGGCATAGGCGGCGCGGGACCCAAGTTGTGGCAACCGGTCAATGACATCGCCGAAGAGGTGGAACCGATCGAGATCGTTCATCACCACCATGTCGAACGGCGTGCTTGTCGTGCCTTCTTCCTTGTAGCCACGCACGTGCAGGTTCTTGTGGTTTGTCCGCCGGTACGTCAGTCGATGGATCAACCACGGGTAGCCGTGGAAGGCAAACACGATCGGCTTGTCTTTGGTGAAGAGCGCATCGAAGTCCTGGTCCGACAGGCCATGCGGGTGCTCGCTCTGCGGCTGCAGTTTCATCAAATTGACAACGTTGATGACCCGGATCTTCAGAGCCGGAAGATGCTGGCGAAAGAGATCCACCGCCGCCAGCGTCTCCAGTGTCGGCACGTCACCGCAGCAAGCCATCACCACGTCTGGCTCGCTTCCCTTGTCGTTGCTGGCCCATTCCCAGATTCCGATGCCGGCCGTGCAATGTTTGACCGCCTGATCCATTGTCAACCATTGGGGGGCCGGTTGTTTGCCGGCGACGATGACGTTCACGTAGTTGCGGCTGCGCAGGCAGTGATCGGTTACGGATAGCAGTGTGTTCGCGTCGGGCGGCAGATAGACGCGGACGACATCGGCTTTCTTGTTCACAACATGATCGATGAACCCAGGGTCCTGGTGGCTGAAGCCGTTGTGATCCTGCCGCCAGACGTGGGACGACAAGAGATAATTGAGCGAGGCGATCGGACGCCGCCAAGGTATGTCGTGGCAAACCTTCAGCCACTTGGCGTGCTGATTGAACATCGAGTCGATGATATGGATAAACGCCTCGTAGCAAGAGAAGAATCCATGTCGGCCGGTCAACAGGTAGCCTTCCAGCCAGCCTTGGCATTGGTGCTCGCTGAGCATTTCCATCACGCGTCCGTCCGGGGCCAAGTGGTCGTCGTACGGGTAGCGGTCCGCCATCCAGGCGCGATTGGTGACTTCCATTGCATCCTGCCACCGGTTTGAGTTGTTTTCGTCCGGACTGAACAGACGGAAGTTTCGACTCTCCATGTTCAGCTTCATCGTGTCCCGCAGGAATTTCCCCATCAGGCGGGTGGACTCGGCCGTGATCGCGCCGGGCTTCGTCACCTTGACGGCGTAGTCACGGAAGTCCGGCAGTCGCAGATCTCTAAGCAACACGCCGCCGTTGGCGTGGGGATTGGCGCTCATGCGACGGGTGCCTTTCGGCGGCAATTCTGCGAGTTCGGGTTTCAACCGCCCGGTTTTATCGAACAATTCCTCCGGTTTATAACTTTTCATCCATTTCTCAAGAATCTTCACATGCTCGGGTTTTTCATGCATTTCACCCATCGGAACCTGGTGGCTCCGCCAGTAATCCTCGCACCGCTTGCCGTCAATCTCCTTCGGACAGGTCCATCCTTTGGGTGAACGGAGGATGATCATCGGCCAGAGCGGTCGTTTCTTGCCGCCGGTACGGCTCGCGTCAGCCTTGATGCGGTGAATATCTTCGAGGACGTTGTCGAGCGTGGAAGCCATCAGTTGGTGCATCTTCTCCGGATCGCTGCCCTCGACAAAGTGTGGCGTGTAGCCGTAGCCGCGGAACAGCTGATCCAATTCTTGATGACTGATGCGGGCCAGCACGCAGGGATTGGCGATCTTGTACCCGTTCAGGTGCAGGATCGGGAGCACCACACCATCGGAGAGGGGATTGAGAAACTTGTTAGAGTGCCAGGAGGTCGCCAGCGGGCCGGTTTCCGCCTCACCGTCGCCGACCACACAGGCAACGATCAGGTCGGGATTGTCGTACGCAGCCCCGTACGCGTGGGACACGGCGTAACCCAATTCACCTCCTTCGTGGATCGAGCCGGGAGTCTCGGGTGCCACGTGACTCGGAATGCCGCCCGGGAATGAGAACTGGGTGAAGAGGCGTTTCATGCCCGCTTCGTCTTGTGCAATGTTGGGGTAGACCTCAGAGTAGGTTCCTTCCATGTAGGCATTGGCGACGATGCCGGGACCGCCGTGGCCGGGACCGATGATATAGATCATGTTGAGATCCCGTTGCTTGATTACTCGATTCAGGTGGGCATAGATGAAATTCAATCCCGGCGTGGTGCCCCAGTGCCCCAAGAGGCGAGGCTTGACGTGGTCTTTCTTCAACGGAGTTTTCAGCAGGGGGTTGTCATACAGGTAGATCTGCCCCACCGAAAGATAGTTCGCCGCCCGCCAGTAGGCATCTATTAACTTGAGTTCTTTCTGCGACAATGAATTTCCCATGATCTCTCCTTCTCTAAAGGGGACTGGCTCCGGCCTCGCCGGTGCCTGTCCCGGTCATTGAACGGGGACAGTCGCCAACAGAAGGGCGACAGTCCCCTCGCTGGCGAGCGCCATTGGTTTATGAAGGTCGGTTTCGCACACAGCGAACCGTCTCCTTTGCGATCCAGGTTTCCTCATCAGCTGCGACCACATAGGCCGCCAACCGCGAGTCATCAGTACTGATCTTGGCCGCACTCCCAGGAGCAAGCCCGACCGCCGCTCGGTTGCGATCGGGGTTGAGCTTCAGGCCGCACCACTCCATATTCCTGCAAGCCCTGTCCCGAATCTCCGGTGCGTTTTCCCCAATCCCGCCTCCGAAGACGATGGCATCGGCACCACCTAACACGGCAATGTAGGCACCGAGGTACTTGCGCACCCGATAGCAGAACAAATTGATGGCGAACTCAGCCCGCTTGTCCTTCTTCTCCTCGGCCAAGCGGAGCAATTCCCGCATGTCGTTTGACCGACCGGAGAGTCCGAGGAGACCGGACCGCTCGTTGAGCCACTGCTCGACTTCAGCCGCTTCGACCTTCTCCCGCTCGGATAGATAGCTGACGATTGACGCATCCACATCTCCCGAACGCGTCCCCATCACCAACCCCTCCAGCGGCGTAAACCCCATCGACGTATCAACCGACTTGCCTTGTGCGATTGCAGTGATGGAGCAGCCATTGCCCAATTGCAGAGTGATCAAACGCACCTGCTCCAGTGGATTCCCCGTATATGAGGCGTAACCATTTGCGAGTGAGGCATGTGCAATCCCGTGAAAACCGTACCGCTGGATGTGGTGTCCGTCAGCCAACTCCATAGAGATCGCGTATCGTTTAGCGACGTCTGGCATGGTTTGGTGAAATGCCGTGTCGAACACGGCGACCATTGGGATCCTGGAGCCCAAGACTGCTTTGGCGCCGCGAATACCTGCAAGACAGGCAGGATTATGCAGCGGCGCCAGCTCGGACAAGGTGTCGATTCCTGCCTCAACCTGTTCCGTAATGAACGTGGGCTCCACGTATTGCTCTCCTCCGTGCACGACGCGATGCCCGACCGCTTCGATTTTTCCGAGCGAGCCGCAACGCCTGCGCATGGTCTCGAATCTCCAATGTCGTCGTCGACCGGTGTGCGTCCTGCTCTGTCACCTCGAAGCTTGCATTGCCCCCGATGCCCTTAATAGCACCCTGGAGCAATGCTGGTCGACCTGGTACTCCTCCATCCTCCTCAACCACGTCCACGAGCCGAAATTTGATCGACGAACTCCCGCTGTTGATCACCAACACCTGCATATCACAGCTTCGCGCTCATGCGAGGAATCCGTACACATTAATCATCATGCCACTCCGTCATGCCCGCACTTGCCGCCACCATCGCTCCTTTACCTTCCAGCGCGTCGGTATATTTTCCAAGTGCCGCAGCACCATTGCACTTGGCCCGGTGGTAGAAGGCTTGCTGACCGGCCTTGATCTGATCCGTCTTGCCGTGCCACGCATGCAGCGCCGCGTCCTGAAGCGCGCGGCCGTAGGAGAAGCTGATTTTCCACGGGCGGGGTGTTTCCAGAGTATTGATGGCGTTGAGATGCCTGGTCGCAACCACATCGCTCTGCCCGCCCGACAGAAAGACGATGCCGGGGACCGCTGCCGGGACGTGGCGGCGCAAACACCGCAGCGTCGCGGTTGCGACTTCGTCGACAGAAGCTTGCTTGCGGCATTCCTTGCCGGAGATCACCATATTCGGCTTGAGGAGCATCCCTTCCAGCCTGATACATTGCTCGAAGAGTGCATTGAAGACCGCATGAAGCACTGAACTGGTAACTTCTTCGCAGCGTTCGATGGTATGAGGCCCATCCATCAGAACCTCCGGTTCCACGATCGGTACGATATTCTGCTCCTGGCACAGGGCGGCGTAGCGGGCCAGAGCGTGAGCGTTCACGTTGACGCACATGGGGCTGGGTAGCGCGTCAGTGATCCGAATGACGGCCCGCCATTTGGCGAATCGCGCGCCCATTGCAGCGTATTCCTTCAGGCGGTCCCTGAGTCCATCGAGCCCTTCGGTGACTTTTTCCTCAGGCGAACCGGCGAGCGCCTTTGCGCCTGTATCAACTTTGATCCCCGGAATAATCCCTTGCTTGGACAACACTTCGGCCAATGGTATACCCGCCGAACCCTTCTGCCTGATCGTTTCGTCCTGGAGAATCACGCCGCTGATGAAAGTCGCAACATCCGGTGTCGTAAAGAACATTTCACGGTAGGTGCGACGGCTGTCCTCCGTCGATTCGATCTTGAGGGTTGCAAAGCGCTTCGTGAGTGTGGGAACCGTTTCATCTGCCGCCAGAATGCCTTTGCCTTCGGCGACCAATGTTCTTGCCGTCTGCTCCAATTCTTGTCGTCCCATGTTGATTTCTCCTTCGATTCCTTGGTTCCGTGTTTTGAAGATTTGTTTCTTACAACTCCCCATCAAACCTGCCATGGATTCACATACAGTTTCCTCCGGAGAGGGAATTGAACCTACACGATCTAACACGGAGCTGCAATATTCTCCTGCTACCTCCAGCAAGAGAGGTGCCACCCCTGTCTGAATCACAGGAAATTATCTGTCTACCTTCAGCGCGTGGAAAAATATGAAGTTACATAGAACAGGTTACGAATAGAATAGAGGCAAGTTAAGAAAGGAATACAGTGCCCTGAGGAGATAAGCGACAGGTGGATACACATCAATTGTCCCTATTAGCCCCACTCAACCAACTCTCACGGTCGCAACTATTACATCAGGGGCAACCTGTCTCGATAGGCCTGTTTGCGATTTTAATGACTTAGCCTCTAGGCAGACTACGGTCACCTTACTTGATAAGTTTGCTGGTATAGTCTTAGCACCCAACGATCCGAAGAATATATTGGCTGAAATCAGCAAAAAGAAAAACCTGGTGTGAAGGAGATACCACGATGAGCGAAACGGTTGCCATATTGGTCGGTGGAGGTCCGGCGCCTGGTATTAACGGAGTGATCAGTGCCGCAACGATCCGATGTCTTGCTGAGGGCAGAAAAGTCCTCGGCATCGAGCAAGGCTTCAAATGGATCATGCAAGGCGACGTGAGCAGGGTGATGCCGCTGACTCTTGAACAAGTCAGCCGACTTCATTTTCGAGGCGGAT
>Ga0335070_10004778_pt1 | contig 15879 bp, 15 predicted proteins | sample Lox_Sample_13_FD_206722 | JGI IMG/M metagenome (GOLD analysis project Ga0335070, IMG submission 206722) | Soil microbial communities from Loxahatchee National Wildlife Refuge, Florida, United States - Lox_Sample_1.3 | ecosystem: Environmental > Terrestrial > Soil > Wetlands | place: USA... | reverse complement strand
CGGTACGTCCGGCTGCTCGAGCGCTTCTCGCTCCCTCAACCCCGTCTGGTTGCCGCTCCCGTGGTGGTCGCCGGCTGAAATCGGGATAAACCTCAAGAAGAGCCGAGTACGGGAAATCCGTCCGCTCGGATCTGTGAGGGCAAAAGCCTAATGGCTGAGCTACTCGACTATGGTACAAAAGAACGGGCAAGCGAGCTTTAATGCGGCGTCTAATTTGCGAGAACGCGGGTTATTTTTCGACAATGACGTTCTCAAAATCGCAAAAAATCGCAACGGTTGAATAGCAGCCAATGGACGCTATTGGACACTTTTAGTCCGTCAAAATGCTAGTTGAAGAGTTGCAGGGCCTAAGCATTTGCCTGCTTAGAGGAAGCTGCGCGCAAAATGCGGTCTTGTCGACGCGTGCGCTGCGAATCAGCCTTCGGCGCCCAGATGCATCAACGCCGTCGCCCGGGCTGCGTGATGAGTAAGGAGACCAACTCATGAGGTTCACACCTATGGAAATCCCGGCGGTCATTACAATAGAGCCGAAGGTTCTCGAAGACTGCAGGGGATTCTTCATGGAGACTTGGAATTGCCGTGCGTTTGCTGAAGCTGGAATCGATGTCCATTTCGTTCAGGATAACCATAGCTGCTCAGTGCAGGGGACGTTGCGCGGTCTCCACTATCAGTTCCGCCGTGCGCAGGGGAAGCTGGTGCGCGTGACGGCGGGCGAGATATATGACGTAGCGGTCGACCTGCGTCGCGACTCGCCAACCTTTGGCCGCTGGTTGGGCCGATATATCTCGGCACGGGACCGGCTGATGCTGTGGGTCCCGCCGGGTTTTGCGCATGGCTTTTATGTGATGAGCGAAGTCGCAGAATGCCTTTACAAGTGTACTGATTATTATGCTCCAGAGTTGGAGCGAGTTCTGGCGTGGGACGACCGTGACATTGGAATAAATTGGCCTCTCGTCGGTGGCAGGCCACCCCTGTTGTCAGAGAGAGACGCGCGTGGTGCGCGGCTGGCTGATGTCGAGATCTTTTGAATGAAAGTTCTGATTACCGGTGCTGGTGGGCAGTTAGGCTGGGAGCTCAAGCGGTCGGCCCCCACTGGGTCGCTTGTTTACGCCTTAGCCAAGGACAAACTTGACGTTACGAATCGTGCGCAGGTCGAATCCTGCCTGCGCGAGCTCCGTCCGCAGATAGTCATAAATGCGGCAGCTTATACAGCCGTCGACCTGGCAGAAAGAAACTCAGAGCAGGCATACGCCGTTAACGCGGCTGGCGCCGAGAATCTCGCCGAGATGGCTGAGGCCGCTAGGGCCCGTTTAGTTCATATCTCGACGAATTTAGTCTTTAGCGGCTCCCAATCAACCCCGTATCTCCCCTCAGATAGAGCCGGACCGCTTTCGATATACGGCGCGAGCAAGCTCGAGGGTGAACGTAAGGTGCTTAGCATCACAAATGGGTTGATAGTTCGCACATCATGGCTTTACTCGGTAAACGGCCACAATTTCGTGAAAACGATACTTGGTCTGCTTGAGGAGCGCTCCACAATAGACGTAATCACCGACCAGATTGGGACTCCGACTTGGGCGCACGGACTGGCCGAAGCGTTATGGGAGATGGCACCGCGGACCTGCCTGCGTGGCGTGTACCACTGGACGGACGCGGGCGTGGCGAGTTGGTATGACTTGGCGGTCGCCGTCCTAGAGTACGGTAGTGCGCTGGGGCTGGTTAGGCGCCCGGCTTCAATCAGACCTGTACGGACTACCGATTATCCGTCGGTAGCGAGGCGCCCGACGATGTCCGTGCTCGATAAAACAGCCACCTGGGAGGCCCTAAGGCGTAGGCCGCCTCACTGGCGCCTAGCGCTTCAAAGAATGCTCAGCGAGTTCGTATAGACCTGACGCGGGAGGCAAGAGACAAATTGTGCGCAGACTTCTTGTGACCGGTGGCGGTGGATTCATCGGCTCCAACTTTGTGCATTACTGGAATACCAAACACCCAGATGATCTTCTCGTAGTTCTGGACTCTCTGACCTACGCAGGTAACCGAGGAAATCTCGCTGCGCTGGAGGTGTGCCCTAACTTCCGCTTCGTTAGGGGCAATATCTGCGAGCGCGTCCTCATGAGGCAGCTGCTACTTGACGAGGCTATCGATACCGTGGTGCATTTCGCCGCCGAGAGCCATGTCGACCGCTCAATTGTCAACCCCGACGCTTTCATCAGGACCAACGTACTAGGCACCTATAACTTGCTCGAGACTGCGAGGGCGTTGTGGCTCGGAGGTTCGGAATCGGGCAAGTTTGCATCGCACCGTTTCCATCACGTATCGACAGACGAGGTTTATGGCTCGCTCGAGAGCGATGCTCACCCGTCTACCGAGGACAGCTCCTTCAGGCCGAACTCCCCGTATGCCGCCAGCAAGGCTGCGGCCGACCTCCTCGTCCGATCTTATCATCGCACTTACGGTCTGCAGGTGACGACCAGCAACTGTTCGAACAATTACGGCCCCTTTCAGTTTCCCGAAAAGCTTGTCGCGCTTACGATCATTAGCATTCTTCAGGGCAGGCTAGTTCCTATTTATGGGGACGGGATGCAATTTCGCGACTGGCTCTATGTATTTGACCATTGTCGCGCTCTCGAACGGATACTCGAGTCCGGCCGTCCTGGCGCCGTGTACAACATTGGCGGGTGGGCGCCACGCACCAATCTCGAAGTCGTGCGCCTGCTGTGCGAGTTGATCGACACGGCCTTCGCGCAGCAACCTTCACTTCGGGCTCGCTTTCCCAAGGCTCCTCCGGTGTTGGATAGCCCCAGTTCGAGCCTGCTCAGCCATGTCGCCGACAGGCCGGGCCACGACCGTCGGTACGCGCTTAATTCGGAGCGCATTGCCTCTGAACTTGGCTTTCAGCCCGAGTACAGCTTGGAGGGCGGACTGCGCCGCACCGTGCGCTGGTATCTACGCAATGAAGACTGGTGGCGCGCTATCCTCGACGACCTCCGGTACCGCGACTGGTTAGCAACCAACTATGACCGCGATGGCAGAAGTCTCGCATGAGTGCCATCGGCGATCGACAGCGACAACGTTATCCAGGACGTCGAGGCACGGATGGTTGCTATCGGGGTACATCCATCCACGAATCTGTGGACGAAAACGAGGTCCGCTCGGTTTCAGCCCGTAGGGACGTGGGGCGCTAAAGATCGAGGGCACAACCGTTGGCGAGGCGGCGACAACCAACCCTAAGCGTTGTTGCCAAACCGAGGAGTATGTGGAGCAATGAGAATCGTGATTTCGACTCCTACAGGGTTATCAGCGGAGTCAATTCCTTCACGCTCAACCTAATGCGCAGTTTGCAAGCGCGGAGGCATGAGATCGAGCTCCTAGTACTACTGTGTCATAAAGCTGGCAGTCGGTCTGCAGCTCTGCGATACTCTGCTGATGACGAGGCGGCCGGCGGAAGAGGCGGAGCGGTTTGAGGAGTATCTGGAGTTGCTGAGCGAGGCGATCGGCCACGCGGACCGGGCCGGGCCGCTGCGAGCGTATCTAATGGGCCTTTTGCTGGCGGGGGAGCGCAAGAGCGTCGAGCCCATGGCGGCCAAGGTTGATCCACGTCACGTGAGCAAGCGCCACCAGTCGATGCATCACTTCGTCGCCAATGCACCGTGGGACGAGCGCGCGGTGATCGCGGTGGCACGCGAATATGCGTTGGCGCAGTTGGAGCGCCACGGACCGGTGGCAGCTTGGGTGGTGGACGACAGCGGATTTCCCAAGAAGGGCACTCACTCGGTGGGAGTAGCGCGGCAGTACTGCGGACCGATGGGCAAACAGGACAATTGCCAAGTAGCAGTAACGTTGTCGCTGGTTAACTCTTCGATGAGCGTGCCCTGCGCTTATCGGCTGTATCTGCCTGAGGCCTGGGCCAAAGATCGTGGGCGCCGGCGCGCCGCTGCGATACCCGAAGCAATCGGTTTCCAGACCAAGCCGGAGCTGGCGCTGGCACAGGTCGATGAACTGCTGGCTGACGACCTGCCACGGGCGCCGGTGGTAGCCGACGCCGGCTACGGCTCGGCGACCGAGTTTCGCGAGGGCCTTACCGCGCGTGGCTTGTCCTACGCCGTGGGCATCATGCGGGAGACCACCGTGTGGCCGCAAGGCGCCGATCCGGTTGCGCCGCCGCGCTCCAGCGGCCGTGGCCGGCCAGCGACGCGCTTGCGCCGCGGTCCCGATCATCAGCCGGTCGCAGTCCGCGCCCTGGCGCAAAGCCTGGACCGGGACAGTTGGCTGCTGGTGCGTTGGCGCGAAGGGACCAAGGGGCCGATGCAATCGCGGTTCGCCGTCACCCGCGTGCGCCCGGCCCATCGTGACCATCTACGGGTCGTACCACGCGCGCCGGAGTTGCTGCTGATTGAATGGCCCCAGCGAGAGCCCGAACCCACCCGCTACTGGTTTTCAACGCTCCCATCCGGTACCGCGCTTGCCGACCTGGTCCGGCTGGCGAAGATCCGCTGGCATATCGAACGAGACTTTCAGGAACTCAAAGATGAAATCGGCTTGGACCACTACGAAGGCCGGAACTGGCGTGGGTTTCACCACCACGGAGCCTTATGTGTCGCCGCCTATGCCTTTCTCGCCGCCGAGCGCGCTCGGCTTTCCCCCCCAGCGCCTGTTGCCTTCTTGCGCCCCGCTCGCTTACCCAGAGGCTTCCGCCCACGTGGTGCCGCTGGTGCGTCCTGAACGTCATAACCCTGCTTCGATCACTACCATTCGAATCTGCCACGCGCGCTTGCTTACCGCCGCACTACGTTCCTGTCCCTGGTGCGGCCATCATGCGAGTGCCTAACATCTTTATGACACAGTAGTACTAGGGCGATTAATCATAATTGTAGGTCCTCTCATGCCGAACGCCACGGGCCGGACGATTCGGTCTCTGCGTCTGGAATGCAAACTTATAGTACTGCGGCCGAAGTGCCTATTTCCCGCACAACCCACACGCCTGAGCTAACTGCCAGCCGGGCCGAGCAGGATATCGTCGCCCACGACGCGCACTGCGTAGACTTTGACGGGTATCCTGGCTGGCTCAGCGGTCGGCTCACCGCTTCTAAGATCGAAACAAGCATCATGCAACGGGCACATCACCTCGCACCTGTCGGCCAGTAACTCGCCCTGGTCCAGCCCGCCACCTTGATGGCTGCATTTGTTGTGGATCGCATAATACTTACCCCCGACGCAGGCGATCAAAACCTCCTCGCCCTCGACCGCCACGCTCGTCATCGTACCGTCGGAAATATCGCTAGTCTTCGCAGCCCTTACAAATCCGCTCAACATCTTCGTTAACCCAAGCGCCCTTTTTGGAAAGCGTTCCGAGGATTTAATTGGACCGGCGTCGAGGCTTTTAGCCTCGATGCCGACGCGCGCCGATCGCAAGGCTGGCGTTCCTTCTGGCCTCTCACGGCGCACATTACCTCAGCGGAGATCGTTTATAGACGTCGCGAGTCGATGATGCTTGACAGGCAAGATCCGTAGATGTATTCGGCTTGAGTAAGCAGGGCCGACGCCGGGGCGTCGGGTTGCAACGCAAGGCGCCAGGCGGGGTTGTCGCGCTGAGCATATCCGAGCGAGCAGAAGATGAAGACCATAATAGCCGACAGGCGGTGGGCGAAGAAGTATCCAGAACTTGGAACTGAACCAATCTTGGCCGACCCCTGCATCTCGGCCGACTATTTCGCGCTGGAACGCGAACGGATTTTTCGCCGTTCGTGGCTCAATGTCGGCACGATCTGGGAGATTCCCGAGCCTGGCGATTACTTCGTCCGCGAACTCTCGATCTGCAATGCTTCGATCCTGGTGATGCGCGGCCGGGACAAAAAGGTGCGCGGCTTTTACAACGTCTGCTCCCATCGCGGTAACAAGTTGGTCGCCGACGGCAGAGGCAGCTGCCGCGGATACCTGACCTGCAACTTCCACAGCTGGGCATATGACAGCACGGGGCGACTCAAGTGGGTGCCGGACCAGGCGAACTTTTACGATCTCGACAAGGACGAACATGGGCTGACTCCGGTTGCGACCGAGGTTTGGAACGGATTCGTCTTCATCAACCTCGACCCTAACCCGAGCGAGAGTCTGCTCGCCTACCTCGACGGCGTGGCCGAACTGATCAAGGGCGGCGACTTCGACAAGATGGCTCTCGCGCAGTGCTGCAAGTTCGATGAGAAAGCCAACTGGAAGATCGGCATCGACGCGCAGAACGAGATCTACCACGTACCCTTCCAGCACCGTCACATCATACCCGATCGGTTCGTGGCCAATGAGAACAACTTCACTCGGGTGCAGGACGTAAGGCTACTGGGACGTCATAGCGTTTACTCGTGCGAGATAAATCCGGAGCGTCAGCCGGTCCCGATGGAGAAGCTGATCGGCGAGATCGACCGGGCGCCTACGCGATGCCGGATGCCAATGATTTCGGACTTCGATTTCTATCTGATCTTTCCGAATTTCGTGATCATCTTCTTCCGCGGGGTCAACAACGACCTGTGTCTGACCTACAACTTCTGGCCGCTCACGGTCGACCGCACGCTCTGGGAGGCCAGGACTTACCTGCCCCCGCCCGCAAACGCGGCCGAACGCGTGGTGCAGGAATTCATCTGCACCCGCCTGCGTATCGTGCTCGATGAGGATGCCGCCGGCCACGAGACCGTGCATGCAGGTCTGGCCAATCGAGCCAAGAGAAATATCATCTTCCAGGACGAAGAGATTCAGCTTCGTCACTTCCACAAGATCGTGGAGGATCACGTGCGGCTGACGAGCGGGCGGGCAGACATCCCCGCGGGAGCCTGACGGGCACATAACCGAATGGAAAACCCGGAATCGAGCGCCGTCCTGCCCGCGCCCTTTGTCGGACTTGAACCGTTCGCGCATTGGGCGCTGTCCACGGAATGGGAGCGGTTCATGGCGCGAGAGTCTTCATCGCGCGAAGAGCTGCAGATGTTTTACGACGCGATGATGCCGCGCATGGCGGCTATCGTCGAATTTCTCAATCGCTTCCCGCTCGATCGCATGCCCGAGGACGCGCTCCGGCTGTTGCGGATGGCGCTCTCGGTGGTCGAAGTCAGCATCGCCACGGAACTTTACCGGCAGCCCAACGCGATTAACGGATTCGATCGCGCCCGCCTGGAGATCGCATAACATCTCTAATCCGCGTCGGCGGGCGACCCCCTGGTAGCGGCATTCTCGGGCAGAGCAGAGCCAAGTGCGCAGGTCGTGAAAGCCCGACTACAGGATAAGGTAGCGCTGGTTACCGGGGGCGCCTCGGGCATCGGCCGGGCGACGGCGCTCGTCTTTGCGCGCGAGGGTGCGCGTGTGGTCGTATCGGATGTGGACGCCACTGGCGGTGAACAGACCGTGCAGGCGATCCGAGCCGCGGGCGGTGACGCGATATTCGTGCGTGCAGACGTGTCGCAGGCCGCCGAGGTAGAGGCCTTGACGAAGAAGGTGATCGACACCTTCCATCGGCTGGACTGTGCCTTCAACAACGCCGGCATCCAGGGTCAAATAGCCAACACTGTAGAATGCAACGATGAGAACTGGGACCGGATCATCGCTACCAATCTCAAGGGTGTCTGGCTGTGCATGAAATACGAGATTCCTCTCATCCTGCGCCAGGGTGGCGGCGCGATCGTCAACACGGCCTCGAATTTCGGCCTGGTGGGATCGGCCGGCATGCCCGCATATGCCGCGAGCAAGCACGGCGTGGTCGGGGTGACCAAAGTCGCTGCGCTGGAATACGCGGCGCGCGGGGTTCGGATCAACGCGGTGTGCCCCGGACCAATCAAGACGCCGCTCAGCGAAGGGGTGTTGCGTGAGCACCCCGACGCCGAGCGGATGGTCGAGGCGATTATGAGCCGCCTGCCGGTGCGCCGATGGGGATTGCCAGAGGAAGTGGCCGAGGCAGTCGTCTGGCTGTGCTCCGAGGCGGCGTCCTTCGTCACCGGTGCCGCGCTACCCGTGGATGGCGCTTACGTGGCGCAATAGAGCACGTTCCGCAGGAGATCGATTATGATAATCCGAGGCGAACAGAACGGCGGAGTGGTTCTGGTCAATCAGACGGATCATTCACAACTTGTCGGTCAGCTCGCCTCGCACTGGGGCAACGAGCAGTTCGACAGCCCGCGTCCGTACGAATCGGTAGTTCGCGCGGCCGTATATCATGACTTTGGCTGGCTGCCTTACGAAACTACCCCCGCCTCGGATCCCAAGAACGGCAAGCCCTACGGCTTCCTGCAGGTCGGATTGTCAGGAGCGCAGCTGAAGGCCTACCGATGGGTAGTGGACTGGATGAACGAGATCGATCCCTACTCCGCGCTCATCATGTGTATGCATCGCACGGGTCTGTGGCGCGGGCGCTATGGCGCTATCGATTATCCGACCGCGTTCAACTTCACCAACCCGCCGCCTGAGATCGCAAACTTCACCGAAGAAAACGAACGATGGCAGGCAGGGCAGAAGCAGAAGTGCGACCAGGATGTGCTGTGGACCAATTACCGGTTGATGCAGGTGTGGGATCTGCTTGGACTTTATTTCTGCTGCCAGGACGTGCGCGACGACTATATAGATCCTGTTCCGCTGAGATATTCAGACAAGAGCAACAGGGGCGTGAAAATGTCGATGAAGGCCGACGGCCGCAACCGCGTCCTTTTTTCGCCCTACCCGTTCGACATGCGGCCACTGAAGGTGCAGCTGCGCCTCAAGCATCTCTCCGCTACCAGCTTCGACGGCGACCAGGCGTTTCGCAAGGCCTATTACCAGGCCAACAACGAATGGATGGAGTTCGAAATAAGTTGAGCCGCCATCTTCTCCCGACAGTTGAGCGATTCAGCGAACTTCAGCGGTGTCTTCCGCCCCATTGTTATGCGCACGATCAGAATCTTCCAGCCACGGCTTTGGCGGGCGCAACTCAACAAGGCTATTGAATTTTAGCGGCCGAATTCGATGCCGCCTTCATCGGCGACGGGCGGGATGCGATGGCCGGATTTTCATGCAAGGGCGCTGCTCTCAATCATAATGAACGTCGCGGCCGCACCGGAGCGCACTCGGTGCTGGCGCGAAAGCGGCTTGGACGCCGGCGACATGATGGAATCCGGCAGCAGCAGACATCGAACAGGGATCAGAAATGAAACCGCCCGCATTTAAGTATGTAGCTGCGCGTACCGTGGACGAGGCGCTCGGAGTGCTCAGCTCTGAGGGGGATCGGGCCAAGATTTTAGCCGGAGGACAGAGCCTGACTCCCATGTTGAACTTCCGACTCGCGCACCCGGAAGTCCTGGTCGATATAAATCGGATAAAAGAGCTCGAGTTCGTCGCGGAGCGCAACGATGGCCTGGCCATCGGATGCCTCAGCCGGCATCGCACGATCGAAACCTCGAGCAGCATCAGAAAACAATGCCCGATACTCAGCGCGGCGGCCGAGCAAGTGGCGCACGTCGCCATTCGCACGCGCGGCACCTTCGGCGGAAGCCTGGCCCACGCCGATCCCGCAGCGGAATTTCCCGTTATCGCGCTGCTGCTCGATGCAACAATGAGTATTCGCGGCCCCAAGGGGACGCGGTCGCTCCCGGCCAGAGATTTCTTTGTGAACCTGTTCAGCACCGCTTTGCAGCCCGACGAGCTGCTGGTGGACGTGCGGATTCCACCATGGACCCCAGGCAGGGGCTGGGGGTTTCGGGAACTTTCTCGACGACCAGGCGATTTCGCTATTGCGCTCGTTGCCGCGGCGGTGACCTTGGAACGTGGCAAATTCAAGGAAGTCCGGATCGCCATGGGTGGAGTCGGGCCTACCGCAATGCGAGCCTCAAAGGCCGAGCAGCTCCTTAAGGGCCAAGCGCCTGAGGAGGGAGCTTTACAAGCCGCCGGCCAAACGGCCGGTGAGGCGTCGGACCCGCCTGATGACATCCACGGCTCGGCTGAATATCGCCGCCATGTCGTCGAGGTGCTGACTCGCCGCGCCCTTAAGGACGCAATCGAGCGGGCCGCCGCGAGCTGAAGCGCCGTCAACCGGAGAGTCCGAATGAGCGACAAACACACCATTAAGGTCAGAGTCAACGGCATCGCCTATGAGCGCGACGTGGAGAGCCGTCTGCTGTTGGGCGATTTCCTGCGTGAGAATCTCAATCTGACGGGTACGCATTTCGGATGCGAGCATGGCGTATGCGGCGCGTGTACGGTTTTGCTTAACGGCCAGAGTATAAGGTCGTGCCTGATGTTCGCGGTTCAGGCTGACGGTTGCGAGATCACTACCGTGGAAGGTTTGGGCGATCCCGATCATATGCATCCGCTTCAGCAATCCTTCTGGGATAATCACGGCTTGCAGTGCGGCTTCTGCACCGCGGGAATGCTGATGACCGCTTTTGATCTGATACGTAATTACTCGCTTGAAACGGAAGACGATATTCGTCTCGGTTTGTCGGGCAATATCTGCCGATGCACAGGCTATCAGAACATAGTGACCGCAGTTCGCGAGGCGGTTAAGACGCTTCGCGCGAAGCCCATAGCCTGAATACCGGGATCCGGCGCCATAGCTCGAAGCGAGGAGCTGCGGCGCTCGCTATGCCCGACGATTGTCTGAGCAGGCGTCCGCGAAATAAGGAGAGGCCGAGGTGGCATTCACTCAATTGGTCGGCAGCAGGGTTAGGCGCGTAGAGGACCCGCGATTTCTCGTCGGTAAGGCCACCTATGTTGACGATATTCGTTTCCCCGATACGTTGCATCTCGCCTTTGTGCGCAGCACGCGAGCGCATGCGCGGCTCGGGCGCATCGACCTGGATGGTGCGCGCCAGGCGCCCGGCGTGCATGGAATTTTCACCGGCGCCGACATAGCCGCGGCGTTGAAGCCGATAGGCAAGCCATATCACGAAAAGGTTTTTCCGCCGTCGGTATGCCATCAACCCAAGTGGCCTTGTCTGGCAACAGACAAGGTTCGCTACGTGGGCGAAGGGATTGTCGCGGTTCTCGCGGAGAGCCGCTATCTGGCCGAAGATGCAGCAGAGCTGGTGGACCTCGAATATGAAGATCTCTCGGTAGTCATGGACGCCGAAGAGGCGCTGAAGCCCGGCGCTCCGCTTATTCATGAAGAATTCGACAGCAACATGATGGTGCACGTTACTGGCGGGGGCGGTGATGTTGACGCCGCGTTTCGGGACGCAGCGGTCGTCGTGCGCGAGCGATTTTATACTAACCGGCACATGGGCTGCGCATTGGAGGGCAGAGCGACGCTGGCAAAGTTCGACGCTGAGGGCGACATCACCCTGTGGAGCTCCAACCAGATGCCGCACATGTTGCGTACGCGGATCGCGGACATCATGGGCTTTCCGGAGCACAAGCTGCGCGTGATCGCACCGGATGTAGGAGGAGGATTTGGGCCCAAGGCGTTTGTCTATCCGGAAGATGTTCTCACCTGCTATTTCGCCCGGCTGATGAAAAGGCCGGTCCGCTGGACCGAGGATCGCCGCGAGCACCTGCTCGCCACATTTCACGCCAAAGAAGACATCATCGAGTGCGAGATGTCGTTCACTGCGGACGGAACAGTGCGCGGTATGCGAGCCAAGATCGTGCAAGACCTCGGAGCTTATTGCGCCGATCCGTGGCCTTCGCCGTTCGAGGGGCTACAGCTCGCGGCTACATTGGAGGGACCCTATAAGTTTCAAGGCTATGCCTACGAGGTGTCGACGGCGTGGACTAACAAAATGACCTCGGCGGCATACCGCGGCGTAGGACACGTGCCCGGGGTTTATGTGCAGGAGCACATGATGGACCTCGCCGCGAGGCGGCTCGGGATGGATCCGATCGCGTTGCGGATGAAGAATATGATCCGACCGGAGGAATTTCCCTATGTGACCCTGACCGGGCTTAATTACGACAGCGGCAGCTCGACCGACGCTCTGAAAAAAGCCGCCGACATACTCGGTTACGAGAGCTTTCGACGCGAGCAGCTGGAGGCGCGCTCGCAGGGAAGGTATATAGGCGTCGGCGTTTCAACCTACATCGAGATGACGGTGTTCGGTACCAAGTTCATGGCCTCGGCAGGCGTCGATCATGGCAATCATGATTCCGCGATTGTACGAATGGATCCCGGCGGCGGAGTTACCTTGCTGGTTGGCACGCTGTCGCATGGCCAGGGCCATCAGACCACCTTCGCCCAGTTAGCCGCCGACGAACTGGGAATAAGGATGGAAGATATAAAGCTCGTCCAGGGCGATACTCAGGCGACTCCGTACGGCTGGGGCACAGGAGCAAGCCGCAGCGCCGTCGTGGGCGGCGGCGCCGTGGTGCAGGCGGCGCGCAAGGTCAAGGAAAAAATATTGCGCATAGCGGGCAAGATGCTGGAAGTGAGCCCCGCCGACCTCGAATTGGTCTCCGGTAAGGCCCAGGTCAAAGGCGCCCCCACACGCGCGGTCGCGATAAAGGAGGTCGCTCGTATGGCCACGTTTTCGCCCGGACGATTGCCCGCGGGCGAAGAGCCGGGACTGGAAGCGACTTGCTATTACGACCCGCCTGCATTCACGTTTGCCAACGCTACCCACATCGCCACGGTTGAAGTCGATATTGAGACCGGCAAGGTCAAGATTCTTCGCTATGTCGTAGTGGAAGACTGTGGCAAGATAATCAATCCGGTAATTGTCGAGGGCCAGATCACCGGAGGTGTAGCGCAAGGGCTTGGAACCGCTCTTTACGAACACTTGCTCTACGACGAACACGGTCAGATGCTGACCGGCTCGTTCATGGACTATCTGGTGCCCACGTGCACGGAGGTGCCCAATGTCGAGTTCGGGCATATCGAGACCCTGACCCCGCTCACGGTTGGTGGAGTGAAGGGTATGGGTGAAGGAGGGGCGATCGCGCCGCCCGGCGCGATCGCTAATGCGGTAGCCGATGCTCTGGCGCCGTTCGACGTCAAGTTTACGGAACTCCCGCTGACTCCCAACCGCGTGTGGGACACCATCCGGAAGGCACGCGAGAAAAAGAGCAATCCTGACGTCTCACACGCATCGACCTCGGCCACATAATCGGCGCTATTGGATAATTCGAGCTTACCGTCCGGCGGCGCAAATGGAGGGAGAACAACAGGCATGAGCGTAGAGCAGGAACGCGATCCGACAACGGCCTTTTGCTCGGTGGAAGCCGTGCAGGATGCCTTCCTGCGTGAGAATTATATTACTGAGCGTCCGCTGGCGATGACGATCATGTTGGCCGCCCAGCTCGGCAAGCCCATTCTTCTCGAGGGCGAAGCCGGGGTGGGCAAGACCGAAGTAGCCAAGGTTGTAGCCCGGATACTGGGCAGCGATCTTATCCGGTTGCAGTGTTATGAGGGCCTCGACGCACAAAGCACTATCTATGAATGGAATCATGCCAAGCAGATTCTCGCCATTCGCATGGCGGAGAGCGGTCCCGACCGTCGCAGCATGGAGACCGCTATTTTCAGCGACGAGTTCCTGCTGCCGCGTCCTCTTTTGCGCGCCATTCGCCATCAGCACCCGGGTCATCCCGTCCTGTTGATCGACGAGATCGACCGCGCCGATGAGGAATTCGAGGCTTTTCTTCTCGAAGTGCTGTCCGACTTTCAAGTCACAGTACCGGAGCTGGGAACCTTCGAAGCGAAGAAGCGGCCGTTCGTGGTGCTGACCTCGAACCGGACTCGGGAGCTGAACGATGCGCTCAAGCGGCGCTGTCTTTACCTGTGGATCGAGTATCCGCCCCTGAATAAAGAGCGCGAGATCGTGATGCGCAAGGTTCCGGGGATCGAGGCGAGACTCGCCGAACAGATTTGCGGGATCGTGCACGCCCTGCGCGAAATCGAGTTCTACAAGCGGCCAGGCGTGGCCGAGACGCTCGATTGGGCGCGGGCCCTGGAGGTCTTGAAGGTTGACCGCATCGACCCGGCGCTGCTGGAGGAAACCGCGGGCTGCGTGCTCAAATTCAAGGACGACATCGAGCGTCTGCGATCGACCGGTGCAGCTCAGATCATCGCCAGGCTGACCGAACGGGCCGTCTAGCCGGGACTCTGTGTGACGGAGCCGGCGAGTCGCGCGAGAGATCTGAATCCGGCCGCCGAACCCGCGGCCAGGCGCCTTCTTGGCCGCGTGCTGGAGTTCTGCCGTCTGCTCAAGCGGGCAGGCTTCAACGTCACGCCTAGCCGGATCGTCGATTCGTTCCGTAGTCTCGCGCGCGTCGAGCTAGGCCGGCGCGAGGATTTTCGCGTCGCCCTGCGGGTGAACCTCACAAGTAGCCGCGATGAGGAGGAAGCCTTCGACAGGCTTTTTGCGGAATTCTGGCGGAGTGAAAACCGGGAGAACGATACCCCGCACGATCTTGAGAGCCAATCCATCGGTCAGGAAACGGATCCCGAAGATCGCGAAAAGCCGGCCGGCGGCCCGCAACAATACGGCCGGGAGGAGGTCCTGCGCACCAAGGATTTGGATGCGGAATGGCCAGGCGAATCGGCGGCAATGAACGCCGTGGTCAAGGATCTCGCGCGCCGGCTCGCAACGCGTCCCTCCAGACGTTTCGTCGTCGGACGCAGGGGGCGCGGGATCGATCTGCGTCGCTCATGGCGCCGCAACATCAATCATGGAGTTGATATTCTGGAATTGTCCCGTCGCCGCCGCAAAATTCGCAAGACCCGAATCGCTCTCCTGTGCGACGTCAGCGGATCGATGGACACTTATAACCCGTTCCTGTTGCAGCTGATGTTCGGACTGCAAAAGGCTTGCCGGAATTCGCGGACGGCGGTGTTCAGTACTCGCACAACCGAAATCACGGATGCACTGCGGAGGCGCACGGTTCCCGAAGCGCTCGATGAAGTAGCCCGTCTGGCGCAGGACTGGTCTGGGGGGACGGATGTGGGAGGCGCGCTTGCTCATCTGAATCGGGTCGTGCTCGGCCAAGGCGCGCCCCGCTCGACAATCGGTGTGATCATCAGCGATGGCTACGATCAGGGTGACCCGGAAACGGTTCGGAAGGAAATGCGGATGTTGCGTCGGCGCACTCGCAGCATTCTATGGATCAATCCGCTGATAGGAACAGAGGGTTACGCACCCGTAGCTCGAGGGATGGCGGCGGCACTCCCGTACATTGACTATTTTCTGCCTGCCAACGATTTGCCTGGTTTGCGAGCCCTTTGTCGGACATTGCGCAAAGCATAGGCATCGCGCGATGCCGAGAATCAGCCCATGCGCGCGCGGTTTCAGAAAAGTGGCTATTCCGCGCCAATGTGGGCTCCTTTCTCCGCGACCGAACGACGCATCAAGGGGACAAGAAGAACCAACGCCAAACCGACCGCCGTGGAAACCGAGAAGACGTCAAAGTATGCCAATGAAGACGCCTGCTGCGCTCGCGATTGGTCAAGTACGCCCAACGCCATCTGATGCGATAAAGTAATGTCGCCATTATGTTGCAGGAAGAACGCCTGGCCGCGCGACAAAAGATTGTTGACCGAAGGGTTCAGAATATCCAGGCTTTGATTGAGCCGGAGGGTATGGAACTGCTCGCGCCGTTCTTGAACGATTTGGGCTACGGAAGTGCCCACGCTGCCGCCCTCGTTGCGTAGCAGGGCGAGCAATCCCACCGCAGCGCCGCGGATCTCCTTCGGCAAATAGATAAACGCCGCCACGTTAAGCGGAGCGAACAGCATCGACAGACCTGCGATCACCACTACCCTCGGCCAGACCACTTGCCACGGGCTGATATCCAGATTCAGGCGCGCCATCCAGTAGCTCCCCAGAGACATCGTGATAAGCCCGCCCGCCATCAGGGTGCGAGCATCGACACCGCGAGCGAGAGCAGCGCCGACCACAACGAGCATGATAATCGCGAAGATAACCGAAGGTGATAGAACCAGTCCTG
>Ga0335070_10004777_pt1 | contig 15879 bp, 11 predicted proteins | sample Lox_Sample_13_FD_206722 | JGI IMG/M metagenome (GOLD analysis project Ga0335070, IMG submission 206722) | Soil microbial communities from Loxahatchee National Wildlife Refuge, Florida, United States - Lox_Sample_1.3 | ecosystem: Environmental > Terrestrial > Soil > Wetlands | place: USA... | reverse complement strand
CAACTCGTTCATCTCTTCCGGCGATGTCGTATGAAGGTCTTGCTGGCGTGCGGCAAGGCGTTCTTCGATGTAGCGGAAACGGCGGATGAAGCGGTCATTGGCGCGGTGCAGGGCGTCTTCGGCCTGCACGCCCAGATGCCGTCCGAGCGAGGTCAGCGCGAACAACAGATCGCCGAGCTCCGCTTCGGCTTCGCGCGGCTCACCGAGCTGCACGGCAGCTTCCAACTCGGCGACTTCCTCGCGGACCTTTTCCAGCACGTCGCCCGCCGACTCCCAGTCAAAGCCGACGCGCGACGCCTTCTCGCTCAAGCGATGCGCACGCAGCAGCGCCGGCATGGCGCGCGGGACCCCCGCGACGTGTGAAGCATCGTCACTGTCCTTGCGCTCCTCCGCCTTGATGCGGGCCCAGTTGCGCAGCACCTCGTCCGAGTCCTTCACCTCGGTATCGCTGAAGACGTGCGGATGACGGCGGACCATTTTCTCGACGATGCCGCGGACGACGTCTTCGATGGTGAACAATCCCTCCTCACGCGCCATCTCGGAGTGAAAGACGATCTGCAACAACAGATCACCCAGCTCGGTGCGCAGCTCGTCGATGTTGTTGTCCTCGATGGCTTCGGCAACCTCGTAGGCTTCTTCGATCAGGTAGGGCTTGATCGACTCGCGCGTCTGCTCGCGATCCCACGGACACCCACCCGGCGCCCGCAACCGCTCCATGATGCGGACGAGTTCGGCAAACGCTTCGGCGGCACCCATTCGTTTCTCGCTAGCGCAGGTGTTCCAACGAGTCAACGCGAACGGCCCGCAGAACGGAAGCAGGCGCACAGCCGTGCGCCTTGCCCACTCATGCGGCCCTGATCGTCAAGGGCAGGCACCTGAAAGTTCCCGACAGATGATCGCTGAGTGCGGCGCGCGCTTCCGCACCATGGCAGACGAGTTGTGCGGCCCCGTCGCCTTGCGAACCGACACCCTTCCCGCCCCATGTCAGCGCGCGCACCGTCGGATCAGCCAGCAGCGCGTGCAGGCGCGGCGCCGTCAGCTCAGACGGACATGCGGGTGCGATGTCGCGGTCGAACACCGCCTGCGCCTCGCTCATCAGCGCCCCGAGTTGGCGTGCGTCCCCGGCGCTCAGCGCCGCACATGCCGCATCGACCAGGGCGAGGTTCAGACGACCGAGGGCGGCGCGCAGCGCGCGTCTGCGCTGGTCGTCTGGCGCGACGAAGCGCGCGTTCAGGTCCGCGAGAATCCGCCGCGTGTCTTTGTGGTGCAGCAAATCGACGATCAATAGACACACCGGCTGCCCTGCCGACAGCAGATCGACACGCATCGCCTCGCCATCGAAGCGCAGCAGCACGAGACGCTGGCCGTACGCGCAGGCTTGGTCCATCCGGCCGCATTGCGAGCCGGCCGCCAATTCGCCGCGATATGCGAGTTCCATTTCGTCGCGCAGGCTCAGACCGAGGTGGTGTACCCGATTGAAGGCGCGCGCGGTCAGCACGCAGATCGCCGCCGATGAGGACAGCCCGCGGCTGATGGGCAGATCGGTGTGGTCGACCGAAATCCGGACGCCCGGAAGATGGCAGCGCTCCCAGAGCGCCGCTGCGACGCCGGCGGCGTAGCTGAAGAATCCTACTGCCTGCGCGGCGTGGCGCAGGGCAGCACCGTCCATGGGCACGCGAAATGGCCCGCGCGCCACGCCATCGGGCAAGCGTGACGTCATCTCGAAGTCGCGCGCCGCTGCGGCGGTCGCCGTGATTCCCTGGTCTGTTCCAGTAATGATGCAGGCGCCGGGCGCGATGCTGGAGTCGTGCGCGCGCCATGCACCGGCCCAGTCGGAATGTTCGCCGAGAAGACAGAGGCGTCCCGGGACAAAGATGGGGTTCGAGGGGGCGGGGGTTTGAGGGTCCAAGGATGCGCTCGCGCGACACGCGCCTTCTAAAATTGCGCACCCACCGGGGTCAAGCAGTCGCAGCAATCGCTGCGTACTGAGGACTTGCTCCGCAGGCCGCGGCACCGTAAGTACGGCCGTCATGCCGACGTTGCTCTGCTACGTCTCCGGCCACGGCTTCGGGCACGCGGTGCGTGTCATGGAGGTACTGCGCGCGCTGTGGGCGCGGCGGCCCGACGTGCACGTTGTGCTCCGCTCGTCGGTGCCACGTTGGTTCTTCGATCTCCCCGGCCCCTTTACGCACTCGCTCTGCCAGCTCGATGTCGGTGCGGTGCAAGCCGATAGTCTGTCGGTGGACATCGCAGCGACCTTGTGTGCCTACGCCGCGATCGCGGCACGCGCGGAGGAGTTGATCACCGATGAGGTCGCAGCGGTCGGGCTCTTGCGCCCGCGGCTGCTCCTGGCTGACATTCCAGCTTTGGCTTTTGACGTTGCCGAACGGTTGGACGTGGCGGCGGTCGGCATGACGAACTTCTCCTGGGACTGGATTTACGCCGACTACGTCAACGATTTCCCCAGCTACCGCGGTCTTGTCGATGATCTGCGGCGTTCCTACGCTCGTGCATCGTTGCTGCTGCGCCTGCCGCTCCACGGCGATCTCAGCGCTTTTCAACGCATCCGCGACATTCCGCTGGTAGCGCGCACGGCGACGAAATCGCGGGCCGAGGTGCGGCGGCGGCTCGGATTGCCGCTGACCGATCGCGTCGTGCTGCTCTCCTTCGGCGGCATTGGCGTCACCATGTCCGCGATACCCGACCCGCCGCGCGGGGTCACCTTCATCGCCACGCAATCGGCGGCGCCGCGCGCTGCGCCAGCGGGCTGCCGGTTCCTCGCCAATGCCGAGCTGGCCGCCGTCGGTGTGCGCTACGAGGACTTGGTCGCTGCGAGCGACGTGGTCATGACCAAGCCGGGGTACGGTATCGTCAGCGACTGCCTGGCCAACGGAACGGCGATGCTCTACACGTCGCGCGGGCGTTTCGCAGAGTACGAGTATCTCGTTGCGGGCATCGAGGCGCATCTGCCGCACGCCTTCATCAGTAATGACGATCTGCGCGCCGGCCGCTGGATGAGCGCGCTGGATGCGGTGTTTGCCCAACCACGCCGCGAGGTGCAGATCGACGCCGGTGGCGCAGCCGCCGCTGCCGAGGTGCTGCTCAACATGATGCGCGACTAGCACGTGCTGCCAGCGTGCTTCCTTGCTTGACGCACAAACTGGCACGGGTGTATGCGAAATGCATTCGTGTCGCTCGCGATTCAACCGCGTCTTGGCTGTGTGCCAACCACGGGCGCGGCGGATCGGTGGACGCACTCGAGAGAGGAGAGTCTGGATGTGGCTTAGCAAAGCGCTGCGAGCTTCGGCCGCTGTGGTGATCCTGGCGGCCAGCGGGGCGTCCGCCGCGACCGTCTCGTGGGTCGTCGATACCGATGGCTTCTGGGACGAAGGCAGCAATTGGAGCACCGGGGTGGTGCCGCAGGACGGGGACGACGTCATCATTAACCGCCCGGCGGCAAACATCACCGTCACATTCCGCTCCGGCACGGCGAACATCAAGAGCCTGACGTGCAACGAAGCGTTCGTACTGTCAGGCGGTACGCTGACCATCGCCTCGAACTCCACTCTCAGCGGCACCTTCACATTCAGCGGCGGCACTTTGGGCGGCAGTGGCAACCTCACCGTCGGCGGGCTGCTGACGTGGTCCGACGGCATCATGGGGGGCAGCGGTTCTACCAATGCCAATGGCGGCATCCACCTCACGAACGCGGGGGCGTTGCAAATGACCGACACCCGCGCCCTCAACAATGGGGCCGTGGCCAGCTGGACCGGAGCCGGCTCGATCACCAACAGCGCCGGCGCGAGCCTCAACAATCTGGTTGGCGCAACCTTCGACGTCGAGGCCGATGGCGACTTCCTCAATGGCATCTTCAATAACGCCGGTACGCTCGTCAAGATCGCCGGTGGTAGCGATGGCGACACCCGGTTTACGGCCGTAGTGAACAATACCGGAGCAGTAACAGTCTCCAGCGGCGCCCTCGAACTGAACGGCGGCGGCAGCCACCACGGCACCTTCACGATCGCAGCGCTGGCAACGCTCAAGCTCGACGGCGGGACGCACACGTTCGGCCCGGGCTCGGCACTCAGTGGGGCGGGCACGCTGGCACTCGCCGGCTCCACCACTCATTTCGACGCCGGCTCGTACAGTGTCACCGGCACCACCGCCGTCAGCGACGGCACGCACACGTTCACTGCGGGTGTCACCATCACCGATGTGGGAACTCTGATGCTCAGTGGTGGAGCGATTGACTTCGACAGTGGCGAGGCAATCAACGCGCCGGCGTACACGCAAACGGGCGGTGTGGTTGGTGGTGCGGACGTCGTGAATGTTGCAGGCCTGCTCACCTGGTCGGGCGGTGTGATGGGTGGCAGCGGCGTGACGAATGCCAATGGCGGCATTCAAGTCACCAACGCCGGCAACGTCCAGATCGGCGACACGCGCCGGTTGAACAACGCCGGCGTGGCCACCTGGACCGGCGCCGGCAACTTCGACAACAGTGCCGGGGGGACGTTCACCAACCAGTCAATCGGTACCTTCAACATCCAGACCTCCGGCGATTTCCTCAACGGCGCGTTCAACAACACCGGCATCTTGATCAAGACCGCCGGGGACGGCGACGGCATCACCCGGTTCACCAGCACGTTCGTTACCAACAACACAGTGGACGTGCAGAGCGGCACCTTGCAGTTCAACAGCTATGCGCAGACCTTGGGGGTCACGCGCTTGAGCGGCGGCGCCCTGCAATCGGAAATGCCATTGAACATCACCGGCGGCCGGGTCGAAGGCACCGGCACCATCACGGGGGATGTTGCGAGCAACGGTGAGTTCGCGCCCGGCACGCCCGTTGGTCTCCTGCAGGTCGCCGGCAGTTACAGCCAGGGCGGCGCCGGCCGCCTCAGCGTGGAAATTGGCGGCGTCAATGCCGGTCAATTCGACCAGCTCGCAGTGACCGGCGCCGCGACCCTGGCGGGCACACTGCAGATCACACTCGTCAACAACTTCACGCCGAGCCCCGGCGCCATGTTCCAGATCATGACGTTCGCGTCACGCACCGGCGGCTTCGAAGCCACGGACGGTCTCGTCATCGGTAACGGGCTGGGATTCAAGCCGGTCTACACCGATGCCGATCTGACCCTGCAAACGGTGCAGGAGATCTGCGACGACGGTCAAGACAACGACGGCGACGGCTTCATCGACTGCGACGATCCGAAATGCGCCAACGTGCAAGCGTGCTTCAGGAGTCCCACGCCAACGCACACAGCCACACCGACGTTCACCATCACGCCGACCGCTCCACCCACGGCGACGCCGACCATCACGCCAACCGCGACACTCACCGGTACCCCTGTCGCGACGGCCACGACCACCGCGACGCGCACGCCGACGCAGACACCCACTCCCACGTGTGTCGGCGACTGCAACAACAACGGCGTTGTGACCATCGATGAGCTCATCACCGGCGTGGACATCGCCTTGGGAAGCACGGGCATCGATATGTGCCGTGCGTTCGACGTCGACCACACCGGCGAAGTCAAAATCAATGGGCTCGTCCTCGGCGTCGACAACGCCTTGCACGGCTGTCCAGTTCCGGCGACGGCGACACCGACGTCCACGCCGCAATCATGAGGGCAACGGGGTCTGCGCCGGGCGCGGCAACAACGGCTCGACAAATTCCAGAAACGCGCGCAGTACCCCTGCGGGATCTTCGATTTGCGGGTAGTGGCCGATGCCGTCGAGCAGCACAACATCCGGATGCGGCACCAGCTCGCGATAGCGAGCAGCCATGTGCGCGCCCGACACCGGGTCCGCCGAGCCGTCGATCAGGCGCAACGGCACCTTCGTCTGCTGTAGCGCGCCGACCCAGCGGGCGCGTTGCTCGCGGCGTTCCGGGATGTAGCGGATGAGCCGGTGGGCAATCGTGTGCCCGTCGTTGTGGGTGACCAGCGACCACGCCGCCTTCAGCTCATCGTCCGAGGGCCGTGTGTGGGGGCCGAAAACGGCCGCCAGACTGCGCCGGAAGCGGCGCTGCGACGACAGGCGCGACAGCAGTGGGCCGAACGGCGTGAGCAGCAGCTTCTGAAGCCACCGCGCCCGGTGCGCCTCGGGGAAGAGTCCGCCGTTCAGAAAACACACCGACTCGATCTTGATCCCGGCCGCACTCGCCTGGCGGCGCTCCTCGTAGCGCGCCAGGAGTTCCTGCGCCACGCTATCGCCATAGTTGTGTGCCAGGACATGAATGAAGTCGACGCCCAGCTCACGCAGCAGCGCTTCGTGGATCGTGGCCTGATCGCGGATCGAGTACGGGTACGTCGGCGGCTTTGCCGAGAAGCCGAAGCCGATCATGTCGAGGGCAATGACCCGGAAGCGTTGAGTCAGCTCCGGCCAGAGCAGATGCCAGTCCCACGATGCCGTCGGGAACCCGTGGATGCAGAGCAGCGCTGGCCCCTGCCCCTCCTCGCGGTAGAAAATCGAATGGCCGTTGTAGTCAAAGGTCTTGCCCGCCAATCTCCAGTCATAAAGGGCCATCCGATTCTTCTCACTCCATCCTGTCTCTTGGCGCCCGTTGCCGCCGGTCGCCTCGTAATGTCAACCCTGAGCACCGTAGCGCTGTACCAGTTCGCGTTTGCGCACCTTCCCTTGCGGCTCACGCGGCAAGTGCTCGACGAACTCGACGCGGCGTGGGCACTTGTAGTGCGCCAGATCGCGGCGCGCAAAGGCGACGATCTCCTCCGCCGTGGCGCGCGCACCGGACCGCAGCTCAACCACGGCGAGCACCGACTTGCCCATGTCGGGATCCGGGAGCCCGACGACGGCGACATCGGCGACTTTCGGATGCGCCATCAGCACACTCTCAACCTCTGCCGGATAGACGTTGGCTCCGCCGGTGATGATCAAGTCGGTACGCCGGTCGGCGATGAAGAGATATCCATCGTCATCGAGGTAGCCGAGGTCGCCGGCCGTGAAAAAGCCATCGCGGAAGGCTGCACGGTTCTTGTCGTCGGCGTGACGATACTTGAAGTCCATGCGGGGGCCGTGCACGTAGATCAATCCGACCTGCCCCGGCCCGCATTCCTTGCCGTCTTCGTCGAGGATCCGGATCTCGTGCAGCGGCCACGGCCTGCCGACGCTCCCCGGTTTCTTCAGCCACTCCTCGGCAGTGATCATCGTGAACCCGCTCTCGGAAGCGCCATAAAATTCGGTGACGACGCCGGGCGGGAAGACAGCGACGATGCCGCGCTTGACGTGGGCCGGGCAGGGCGCGGCCGAATGGAGAACCCGCCGCAGCGATGACAGGTCGTAGCGGCAGCGCTCGGCGGCGTCGAGTTGCAGAATGCGGCTAAAGTGCGTGGGCACCATGAACGTGTTGGTCACGCGATGATGCGCAATCAGCCGCAGCGCCTCCGCTGCGTCGAAGTGTGGCAGCAGCACAACCGTGCCGCCGACGAGCAGGTGCAGCTGCGCATAGCTCCCGGGGCCGGTGTGATAGAGCGGCCCGGCGACCAGGTGCACATCCGCAGCGCCGAATCCCCACAAGGTGGCGATGGATGCAAGCGTAAGATGGGCGGCGGCTGCGTCCACGGCGCGCTCGATGCCTTTGGGGCGTCCGGTGGTGCCTGAGGTGTAGATGAGCACATTGAAGCCGCCGCCGCCGAACCCGCCCTCCGGTTCGTCAACAGACTCCGCACCGATCAGAGCTTCATAGGCGCGCCCGCGCCACGGCCGATCGCTGCCCGTTACCCAGAGGATGCTATCGTTCGCACCCAGTTCACCCACGGCGCGATCAATCTCGTCGCGCAACTGGGGCGCGCCGACGATGATCTTGGCGCCCGAGTCGCTGACCATGTAGGCAATCTCGGGACCCTTCAGGCGATAGCCGACCGGGACCAGCTGCGCGCCCAGCTTGCCCGCCGCGTTGAGCAGCTCCAACCATTCACAGCTGTTGGGCAGCACCGCAGCGACGGCATCACCGACACCGACGCCGGCGCGGCGCAACGCGCGCGCCAGCCGATTCACACGCGCATTCAGCGCGCCGTAGGCGAGCACCTTCTCTCCCACCACGACGGCTGCCTTGGCGGGGAACGCCGCAGCGTGGTGCGCCAAGCCAAGCCCTTCACTCTCACGGCTGATCATAGGTCACCGTGAGTCGGCACGCTTCGCTCTTCGAGTGCACATGGTGCGCGAGCATACGCAGATGCGCACGGCATCTCAACGACCGTCGCCGCACTTCAGCCATTGGGGCGCGGCGGTTCTGGCAAGCGAGGTGCGCTGGATCTGGCTGCCGTCGTTGCTTCTGGCTGCCACCGCGGCCGCCGTACGGCGCCGACCGCCCTCGGTTAGCGGTTGACGGCTTGCATCATCGCTTCCGGGTAGCGCAAGCCGGCCGCGGCTCCGAGCGGCGCCACCTCGTCGATGCGCGCCAGATCAGCCTGGGAGAGTTGGACGTTGAGCGCGCCGAGGTTCTCTTCGAGATAGGTGCGTCGCTTCGTGCCCGGGATCGGCACGATGAACTCGCCCTGCGCCATTACCCAGGCCAACGCCAGCTGCGACGGCCTACAGTTCTTGGCCGCGGCGATCTCCTCGATGCGGCGCACGAGGGTCAGGTTCTTCTCAAAGTTCGCGCCTTGAAAGCGTGGGGAATGCCGGCGGTAGTCGTCGGCAGCGAGATCCTCGAAGCGCTTGATCTGTCCCGTCAGGAAGCCGCGGCCGAGCGGGCTGTAGGCCAGGAAGCCCACACCCAGTTCGCGGCACGTCGCCAGAATGCCGTCCTCGGCATCACGGCTCCACAGCGAGTACTCCGTTTGCACAGACGCCAGCTGGTGCACCTTGCAGGCGCGGCGCAACGTTGCCGAGCCGGCTTCCGACAAGCCGATGAAGCGCGTCTTTCCCGCACGTATGAGATCCGCCATGGCACCGACGCTCTCCTCGATGGGCACCTTCGGATCGACGCGGTGGAGTTGGTACAGGTCGACATGGTCGACACCGAGGCGCTGCAAGCTGCCGTCACACGCCCGCCGGATGTAGTCCGGCGAGCCGTCGATACCGCGCACCACGGCATTCTTGGGATCGCGCACGATACCGCATTTGGTCGCGAGCACGACTCGATCGCGGCGGCCGCCGCGGATGGCGCGGCCTACCAGTTCCTCGTTGGTGTACGGCCCGTACATGTCGGCCGTGTCCAGCAGCGTGACGCCACGGTCGAGGGCGCGATGGATCGTGGCGATCGCCTCGCCCTCATCGCTGGGTCCGTAGAACTCGCTCATCCCCATGCAGCCGAGTCCGATCGCTGAGACGGTCAATCCACCGAGCTGTCGTGTTTGCATGTCGTGTCCTCCCGCTGAGCAAGGTACGCTATCGGCACAGCTCACGCACCCCGTCCTGATCACCCACCAGCACCCGTTCGGCGATGCCGATGAACAGCCCGCTACCGACGACGCCCGGAATGGCGCGAATGGCGTCCTCCAACGCCTGCGGGTCGGTGATCGGCCCGACGCCGCAGTCGAGGATGTAGTTGCCGCTATCGCTGACGAAGGGCACCCGCACGCCGTCGGTGAGGCGTACCTGCGGCCGACAGCCGAGCGCCGTCAGGCGGCGCTTGCAGAAACCGACTGCAAACGGGATGACCTCCACCGGCAGGATGCCGCGCTTGCCGAGCACGGGCACGAGCTTCTCACTGCCAACCAGGATGATCTCGCGACGCGAGGCGGCGGCGACGATCTTTTCGCCCACCATGGCGCCGCCGTATCCCTTGATGAGGTTGAGCTGCGGGTCGACCTCGTCGGCGCCGTCGACGGTCACGTCGATCCCGTCGACATCGTCCAGGTCGACCAACGGGATCGCCAGGCGTCGCGCGGTCGCCGCGGTCGCTTTCGAGGTTGGTACGCCGGTGACGCGCATCCCTTGCTTGACACGCTCACCGAGCGCTTCGACGAACGCGGTCGCCGCCCGTCCCGTTCCCAGGCCCACCACCGCCCCAGCATGGACGAACGCCAGCGCGCGTGCCGCGACCGCCGCCAAGATCGGATCAGTCTGACTCATCGCTTACCTCCAGCTTTCTCAGATGACCCCTTCGGCGCGCAGCGACTCGATCTCCGCAACGCCGAGGCCCAGCAGGGAGCCGTAGACCTCATCGTTGTGCTCGCCCAGTCGCGGCGCACCCCGTTGGATGCGGCCGGGCGTGTCGGACAAACGCGGATAGACCGCCTGCATGCGCAGCGGCCCAACGACCGGATCGTCGATGCTGACAATGTCGTTGCGCGCCGCATAGTGGGGATCGGCGAAAATGTCGGCAATCGAATAGGCGCGCGTCACCGGCACCTGTGCATCGACCAGGATTGCTTCGACCTCCGCAGCCGTGTGCTGCCGCACCCAGTCGCCGACGAGGCCGTTGATCGCATCGGCGTGTTGGACGCGCGCGGTGAAGGTTGCGAAACGCGCGTCGCCGAGCAGGTCCTCGCGCCCCATGGCACGGGCGAGACGCGGGAACAGCCCGTCGCCGGCGGCGACGATGCACACGAACTGCCCGTCTTTGGTTTCCCAGTTGTCGAGTGGGGCAGAATTGCGCAGCCGGTTGCCCTCGCGTTGGCGCACGACGCCGAGCCGATCGTAGGCCGCGGCCGTGTGCTCGAGAACCCGAAAGATCGATTCGTACAACGCGAGATCCACCCATTGTCCGCCGCTGCGGTGCACATCGCGATGATACAGCGCCATCATGATCGCAAAGGCGTTGAACACACCGGTCAGATAGTCGGAAATGATGATGCCTGGACGCACCGGCGGTCGCTCGCGATAGCCGGTGAGGTACAGCAGGCCGCCAAAGCCGATGCCGTTGCGGTCGAGGCCGGGGCGGTCGCGGTACGGACCGCTCTGCCCGTACACCGAGGCGCGTGTCAGGATGAGCCCGGGATTGATGGCGCGCAGGGTCTCGTAGCCGAGCCCCCATTCTTCCAGCGTTCCAGGCTGAAAGTTCTCGACCGCCACGTCGGACACGGTGATGAGCCGCTTGAGAAGTTCTTGGCCGCGTGGTTTGCGCAGATCGAGTGTGATCGACTTCTTATTGCGTCCTTCGACGGCCCACCACAGCGAGTAGCCATCGACGAACGGCCCGATGCCGCGCATGAAGTCGCCCGAGCCGGGCAGCTCGACCTTGATGATCTCGGCGCCGAAGTCCCCGAGCAAGGTCGCGGCGAACGGCGCCGCGATGCGCGTGCCCAGGTCGAGGATGCGGATGCCGGCGAGCGGAAGGGAGGGGGCCATCAATGCGGCGAACCTAGCGCGCCGCAACCAGGAAAGACAAGGCAGGCCGCGACTCAATTCGGCAACAATGTGAACCTTTCTCCACGCCCTGCGCCGGCTCCCGGGCTCCCAGGTCCCACACCTTGCGCCCGCAGGGGTGTCTCCCTAGAATGCCCAGAGCGTCATGGCCCGCTGGTGGCACATCTGGGGTGGGCAGCGGCCGACTCTTTCGGAGGACGAGATCCGCCGCCGCCGGCGCGAGGGCGTGATCATCGTTGCCATCGCCGTCGTCTTCGCCCTCTTTGCCGTCTTCGAGACCCGCTTACCGCGCTTCAGCAACAGCCCCTCGTTGTCGGGCAACATCATCTTCTTTCTCCTCATCAACCTGAACCTGATCCTACTCGTGCTGCTGATCTTTCTGGTCACGCGCAACCTCGTCAAGCTGGTCTTCGAGCGTCGCCGCGGCATTCTCGGTTCGCGGCTGCGCACGCGGCTGGTGCTCGCCTTCGTGGGGTTGACGCTGTTCCCGACGACTCTGCTCTTCTTCGTCACCGACGGCTTTCTCACCGCGGTGTTCGACAACTGGTTCAACGTGCGGGTCGAAGGCTCGCTGCAAGGCTCGCTCGACGTGGTACAGAGCTACTACCAGTTCGCCGCCAACAACGCGGCGCATTTCGCGCACGAGATTGGTGGACAAGTGGAGCAGCGCGGATTGTGGGCGCCCAACCGCCGCAAGGAGCTGCAACAGTTCATCGAGGGCAAGCGCAGAGAGATGGACCTCGCCGGGCTCGAAGTGTACGCGCCGGACCGCACCAGCCTGGCGCGCGCCAGCAGTGAGGTGCTGGCAACGGGTGCGCCGGGCGAACCGCAGGACATTCTCGGCGAGCTCCTGAACGGTGAGGACATTGCGCGCACACGCCCCTTCGGGAAGGGCGACATCGTGCGCGCGGGTGCCCCCGTGCGCAATGCCAATGGCGCGGTCGTCGGCGCGGTCACCGTCGACTACTTGGTCCCGCGCAACGTCAGCGGGCACGCCCGCGACATCTCGCGCTCGTACCGTGACTATCGGCAGTTGCTGAGCATGAAGCAGCCGATCAAGAACGGCTACATCCTCACGCTGGCGCTGATTACGCTGGTGGTCATCTTTTCCGCCACCTGGTTCGGTTTCCAGCAGGCGAAAATCATCAGCATTCCGCTGCAGCGCCTGGCGGAGGGCACGCGCGAAGTGGCGCAGGGGAATTGGAGTTACCGCATCGAAGCGGGTAGCGACGAGGAGACCGCCGTGCTCGTCGACTCGTTCAATCAGATGACCGCCGACCTGCAACAGATCCATTCCGAGCTGGTCGAGCGCCGCAAGTACGTCGAGAACATCCTCGCCAACATTGCCGCTGGCGTCGTCTCGCTCAGCCAGAAGGGGGCGATCACCATGCTCAACCGCGCCGCCGAGGGCATGCTCGGCGTGCGCTTCGCCCAGGTGCGCGGCAAGCCATGGACCGAAGTGTTCCACGGGCCACACCTGAGCAAGGTGGGCGAGGTGATCAACGAAGCGCTCACCACACCGCATCGCCAGGTGGAGCAGCAGCTGAAGCTCACCGGCGGGGAGCACATCATCACTGCGCTGGTGAGCGCCACGTCGTTGACCGACGAAGCCGGCGCGCAGCGCGGTATCATGTTGTTCTTCGAGGACGTGACTCATCTGCTGCGCGTGCAGCGCATGGAGGCCTGGCGCGAGGTGGCGCGCCGCCTGGCGCACGAGATCAAAAACCCACTGACGCCGATTCAGCTGTCCGCGCAGCGCCTGCGCAAGCGCTACGGCGCGCAGTTGGCGCGCGCGGATGGCGCGGTGTTCGAAGAGTGCACGCGAACCATCGTCGGCCAAGTGGAAGAACTGAAGCGGTTGGTGGACGAGTTCTCGATGTTCGCACGCCTGCCCGCGGTGCGGCTGGCGCCGCATGACCTCAATGCCCTCGTCGAAGAAGCCCTGGTGCTGTTTCGGCAAGGGCATCCGGAGATCACCTTCGATTTCCGCTCGGCTGCCGAGCTGCCCCCCGTCGACCTGGACCGCGAGGCCATGAAACGAGCGCTGATCAACTTGCTCGACAACGCCGTTGCCGCGTGCCACGGTGTCCCCGAAACTGGACGCATCGAGGTCGTCACGTCATACCTGGCAGCGCGCGGTGTCGTGCGTCTCGAGGTGGCGGACAATGGGTGTGGGATGAGCCGCGACGTCAAGCTGCGACTGTTCGAACCGTACTTCTCGACGAAAAAGGAAGGCACCGGCCTCGGCTTGGCAATCGTGTCGTCGGTGGTGGCGGATCACCAGGCATACATCCGCACGCAGGACAATCAGCCGCGTGGCAGCCGCTTCATCATCGACTTCCCGTCCCGACACCGGCTCGAGGTCGAGCGGGTTGCCGCCCGCGCGTGAGGGGGGACGATGGCAACCGTTCTGGTCGTTGACGACGAACCCGAGATACGTACCTCGTTGCGGGGCATCCTTGCCGAAGAGGGCTTGCGCGTCCTGGAAGCCGAGGACGGCCGCCAAGCACTCGAGGTCATCCACCGCGAGAATCCCGAGTTGGTGATCGTCGATGTGTGGATGCCCGAGGTCGACGGTCTGCAACTGCTGCAGCAACTGCACGAGAGCGCAGCGGCGCCGGCCGTGATCATGATCTCGGGGCACGGCAACATCGAGACGGCGGTGAAGGCGACCAAGCTGGGCGCCTTCGATTTCATCGAGAAGCCGTTCTCGCTTGACGGGCTGCTACGTGTCGTCAACCGCGCACTCGATCACCACGCCGCTGCCCAACGCAGCGTGGCGACGGGTGTCACGCCGGACGGCCATGGCCCAGGCGAAGCAGCCGTGGATGGAGTGGGCGCCGGCGCGGCGCCCGGCCGGCGCCCGCAGCGCCGCACCGAGCGCACCATTGCGCGCAGCGTGGTCGCCAGCGGCACTGGCCTGCACAGCGGCGTCAAGACCGGACTCATCCTGCAGCCGCTGCCTCCCGGCAATGGGATCGTGTTTACCAGCCTGTCCACGGATGCCACCGTGCCCGCCGACGTCGACTTCGTCGATTCGACCGGCTATGCCACCACGCTGCACCGCAACGGCGTCACCGCGAAGACGGTCGAGCATTTGCTGGCGACCTTCCACGCTTACGGGGTCACCAATCTGCTCGTGAAGATGCAGGGTGAGGTGCCGACCATGGATGGCTCGGCGCTGGAGTTTTGCCGCCTGCTCGACAGCGTCGGCCTGGTCGACCAAGGCGGCACGGTGGAGGAGATTGTCATCAACCGGCGCATCATCGTCGGCAAGGAAGGCGAAGAATTCATCGCCATCGAGCCCGCCGACCAATTCAGCATCGCGTACACACTCGTCTATCCGCATCCGGTCGGGGTACAGCAATTCACCTATATCCACGAAGGTCCGGAGTCGTTCCGCGAGACGATTGCACCGGCACGCACCTTCGGGTTTCTTCGGGACATGAAGCAGCTCGCCGCCATGGGCCTCGCGAGCGGCGGACGCCTGGACAACTGCATCCTCATCGATGACGAGAAGGTGGTGAACACCACGCTGCGTTTTCCCGACGAATTCGTCCGCCACAAGATCCTGGACATCATGGGCGACATCTACCTCCTCGGGCGTCCGATCCGTGGAATGATCACGGCACGCAAGACCGGGCATTCCGACAACATCGCCTTGGTGCGCGAGATCAAGAAGACGATCGGCCTCCAGTAAGGGCGCACGACGCGTCATGCTGCACGGTCGCCACCGCTGCTCCCGGTTGGTCCTCTTGGGGACGACGTTCTTCGCCACCATCGATACCGGGTTGTTCTTGGTGGTCCTGGCGCTCGCGTTGTCCGGTGTGGCGCTGATATGGACGGTGATGCTGGCGCGCGGACTTCTCGCTGAGGCGCTCGACGCGGAGCCAGACGACGATGCGGCAGAAAGCGGCTGTCCGCTGCGAGCCTGGCGTGGCGGGCAGCTCAGCTCGTCTGCACGACGGACGCCTTCAGATCCCGGCGGGTTCTGTTGATTTTCTGCGCGGCACGCTCGGCATCCTGGCGGTTCGAGTAGCCGCCAATCGAGACACGATAGAGCGCGGCGCGCCCGTGCGGAATGGCTTCAACGTGGGCCCTATAGCCGCTGCGCGACATGGCGCCCTGGAGGCGCGTCGCCGTGCTCTTGCGGCGGTAGGTTGCCAGATGTACCGCGTATTTCTGCTGAACAGGTGGCGCGGCGGGAGCGTCATCCACCGCGTCGTCTCCCGACGCCGGTGGGGCCGCTGCCGCCCAAGTGCCGAGCTCCATGGATTCCGGTAGCGGTCGTGTACCGCTGTCGAAGCCAAACTCCAGCAGCCGCTTGAGGTCGCCCCAGAGGTCGCGCGACCCGAGCACCGCCACCACCAGCCGCCGGCCGTCTGCATCGGCTGCACCGACGAAACACTTCTTCGCGGCCAGCGTCCAACCAGTCTTGCCGACGACGTGGATGTGATAGTTCCCGAGCAAGCGGTTGTGATTATGCAGCTTGATCAACCGCTGGGTGCCAAACGAGGGCGAGACCGTAGTCGTCTTCGTATTGACGACACTCTCGAACAGCGGATTGCGCATCCCGTAGCTGAACATTGCCGCCAGATCGCGCGC
>Ga0335070_10004776_pt1 | contig 15882 bp, 11 predicted proteins | sample Lox_Sample_13_FD_206722 | JGI IMG/M metagenome (GOLD analysis project Ga0335070, IMG submission 206722) | Soil microbial communities from Loxahatchee National Wildlife Refuge, Florida, United States - Lox_Sample_1.3 | ecosystem: Environmental > Terrestrial > Soil > Wetlands | place: USA... | reverse complement strand
ATCCACTGACGCTCGGCTGGGGCGAACTCACCGAGGGCAATTCCAGGATTACGCCATTGTTATCGTTGGAAAACATCGCCACCGGATTCGTGACCTGCTGCGCCACAGCTTCGAGAGCAGGCTGGCATCCCGATGACGGGCACTGCCAGTAAAGATCCGGAGATGAAGTCTGCGCGCAAGTGGTTCCGCAATCCGCCGCAGCCAATCCCACACCCAGAAGCCCGTTCGATCCCAGCGCGGACAGCGTATTCATAGAGCTGCCGAAAGCGCTGCACTGGCTCGGGACGGTGAATGCGCTCGTGTCGATCACCTGCACCGGAACACCGCTCGCCTTTTCGCCGGCCAGGGAAACGTCCGCCGTCTGCACCGGTCCCCAGGTGAATCCACTGACGAAGGGCAGGCATTCTGCCACCGGGCCACTCGCTCCCTGCTGCTGCGGTAAGGAAATCGTCAGTGCTGACGACAGAATGCGCAAGCCAGAGGATCCCGTATCCACTAGCACATCGGGCACTGTCTGACATGTCGAGGTGGACGGAACGCACACCGTCACGCTGACAAACACGCCGTTCGCATAGTCGTTATTTGGCCCACCATTCACCGAGACGGCCGCCACGTTTTGCCCGCCAGCCGTGATCGTATTGCTGGAGTTCGATTTCGCGGAACTTCCACCTCCGCATGCCGCGCCCAACCCACAGATCGCAAGCAGAAGAACGAGGGAAATTCTCTGTGTGCTCTTCATCGAATTTCCTCCTCCTTTACTCCTTGCGGCATCTGCTCCGGCACGTAGGCATGCCCTTTGAAAAATCGCGGATGCCCTCCCATCCTCGCTACAAGCCCCGGCAACTCGATGTTCACGGGTTTACGCCCTCGGTTATTTCCGCTCCGTGCGAGCACCGCCTCGTGATATGTCTGAAAATAACTGCCCATCAGTTGCTCGAGATCCGGAGGCCATGGCCCTTCCCATGCCACGGCAAACACTGTTCCGTTCGCCGCGTACTCGCGGACAATCGTCCCGCTCGGAAGCGTCAGTTCGTGCACTGTGTAGGCCGATTTTGGCGTTATTTTCAAACTCGCCTGCATGTGAGTCCGATCGGCTTGTACCGAAGCTTCACTCCCTCCCAAAACCGCGAATGCGTTCATAGAAATTGCGACCAACGCCATGCCGATCGCTAAGTGAGGCTGTGCGCAACGCGCTGCAAGCGCAGACAAGAATCTGACCTTCACTGGGGCCTCCGGAGTATTGACTGGACGAGCGATATCGTTAAGAGGAGTTGGGAATGCCCGGGGTTGCCAATCTCAGGTGTTTACCCGATATCCCCGGGACTCGCCGCCAACCTTCGTCTCAGGCTCCGGGGCTCGCGGATCCGTATGTACCACCGATTTCGACAGCCACGGCCGCCTCCCTCTAATCCCTGCACACATTTCCCGAAAGCCGCGCTAATATGGTGTCGCAGCAAAACGGGCCCTTTCCCCATGGCGGCAATCACCTCCGAATTGCGAGTGTCCAAGCCGAACCGTCGCCGGCGCGTCCGGCACAAGATTCAAACTCCTGCCTACGCCACCTTCACCACAGAATCGCAAGGCGCGATGCTCGACCTCTACGAAATCGTCGACATCAGTGAAGAAGGCGTTGCCATCCACTGCCCCAAACAACTCGATAAGGATCGCGAAATCAGCCTTTGCCTCGATCTGGCCGAGTGCCCCGAACAAATATTCACTACCGGGAAAGTCATCTGGTCGAATGGTTTGGGCCGCGTGGGGATGCATTTCACCGAACTCCCGGCGGAATCTTTGTTCCGTCTCCGCGAGTGGCTTTTCCTCAACGCGATGGCGGGAGTTGCCAATGCCGACGCGATCGTGCTCGCGCAATCGATCGCGCGCCATGTTCCGCCCAAGCCGAGCTATACCGATACGCTGGCTGCGGTTACCGCCGTGCAGCGTGAAGCAGAAGGCCTGGGCGCGGATCTGCCAGCGGTACTACAACTCGTTGCCACGCGAGCCCAATCGCTTGTCCGCGCCAGCGGAGCGGCGATCGCGCTTTCGACCGAGGATCCAGAGTTCATGGAGTGCCGTGCTACTTCAGGTCCCGACGCCCCGCCCGTCGGCGCCCGTTTGCAAGTCGGTTCCGGGTTTTCGGGAGAATGCGTCAAGACCGGTCAGACCCTTCGTTGCGACGATACCGAGGTCGATTCCCGCGTCGATCGCGAACGCTGCCGCGCTCTGGGCCTGCGCTCGATTCTTGCTGTGCCGCTGCGCTCCGGCGAAAAATCCGTCGGAATCCTGGAAGTGTTTGCCGCGCACCCCAACGTCTTTACAGACAACGACAATGACGTGCTGCAACGCCTCGCAGAAATCGTGCTCGCCGCTGTAAACCGCACCACGCGCGCCGCGGATTTACCCGAAGTGACCGAGTCGAAGAGCGCAAGTTTCACGCCGCTCGGCAGTGTTCTATTCGCCGCGGCAGACGAGGAGAATCAAAAGGCGTCCTCGGACAATCCGATTCACGGGATCCGACTTCCGAAGTCGCATCTTGTTCTTCTGCTGTGCTGCCTGGCGATTGTCGCCGGAGTGCTCGGCTATCTTTCTGCTCCATTGCTGCAGGCGAAGTTTGAGCAACACAGCCATCCACACTTGCAAACCGTGCTTGCGTCTACCAGCGCACCAAAGACCGAAGTTGCCAAACCAGAGATGCCCTCCGCGGCATCGCAAGTTTCCAAACTGGAAGACATGCCTCTCGACCAATTGCGGCCATTGGCCAACGGCGGCGATCCTGCCGCGCAGTTCGCTCTCGGACTGCGTTTTCAAGGCAATGAAATAAACGGTGTCGATCAAAACGAGGCTGAAAAAGAGGCCGCTCGTTGGTTCACACGATCAGCGGAGAACGGCTACGTGGCCGCGCAGTCGAAATTAGGATTCCTCTACTCGGATGGCCGCGGCGTACCCAAAGACTTGAACAAGGCCTATCTGTGGACCATGATTGCCTGTGACCATCCCGACAGTGCGGCAAAAGACCCGGCAGTCAATCTATCCAAAGGTTGGGCGCAACACCTGCACAGTCAGTTGACGCGCGATCAAGCCACTACGATCGAGCGCCAGGCACAGCAATGGCTCCAGCAACACGACCGCACCAAACCCTCCGCTAATTAGACTTCCTCGTCTCCTTGCATCGCTGTCCTCCCCAGGACGGAACAGTTGACCAGACGAAGCCAATGCAAGCCCTCCGCGCGCTCTGCATCCAGGTTTGGTTTCGCTAGTGCTTGCGGGCGTAAAATGATGAAAAGCCGTGCCCACCCTGCGCAACATCCTCGAAACGCGCGTCCGCGAGGCAGAACCGTCGCTAGTCGAAGATCTCGGCAACCATCGAGTCCGTTGTTATTCTTGTGGACACGCCTGCCCTATCCCCGAAGGTCAAGCCGGAGTCTGTAAGGTCCGCTTCAATCGCGGCGGCAAACTCTATGTTCCCTACGGCTACACCGCCGGCATGCAGTGCGACCCCATCGAGAAAAAGCCGTTCTTCCACGCGCGTCCGGGCGCGCTTGCTTACAGCTTCGGCATGTTGGGATGCGACCTCCATTGCAGCTATTGCCAGAATTGGGTCACCTCGCAGGCGCTGCGCGATCCCAACGCTGTGTCACCGCTGATTGAAGCGAGTCCCGAATTGCTTGTGCGCGATGCTTTGGAGCAAGGCGCAGAGGTCTTAGTCAGTACCTACAACGAACCGCTCATCACCAGCGAATGGGCCGTTGCTGTTTTCAAAGCAGCGAAGGCCGCAGGCCTGCTCACGGGATTCGTTTCTAACGGCAACGGCACTCCGCAGGTCCTCGAATATCTGCGACCCTGGCTCGATCTCTACAAAGTCGACCTCAAGAGTTTCGATGACCGCCATTATCACGAGCTTGGCGGGCGTATCGGTCCTATCCTCGATACCATCCGCCGCATCCACTCGATGGGATTGTGGATGGAGATCGTTACGCTCCTAATTCCCGGTTTCAACGATTTCGCTGACGAAATTCGCCGCCTCACCGAATTCCTGGCAGGCATCTCGCCCGACATTCCATGGCATGTCACTGCTTTCCACGGCGACTACAAGATGAATGAACCGCGTGACACCAATGCGGACGACCTACTCCAAGCCGCCGAAATCGGCCGCGAATCTGGCTTGCGATACATCTACGCCGGCAATCTCCCGGGCATGGTCGGCGAATGGGAAGACACCCGCTGCCCGCGGTGCCGCCAGACGCTCATCAAGCGCTGCGGCTACTTCATCGAAAACTACGACCTCACTCCGGATGGCCGCTGCCCCCAATGTTCCTACCAGATTCACGGACGCTGGGCCGCAAAATTCGAAGGACAAATCACCGACCGTCCTTTCCGTCCCCAGAAACGATCCCGGTTGTTCACGATCCTTGCCGACGGTAGCTGATTTTTTGGTGCTCTTGGCTCGCCTCCGCAACCTTTGCGGTCCGAGCATTTGATTTATCCCGGACACAAGCTGTTAGGATGTCATTCGCAAAGTATGCGAAGAATTCTCATAGCGGCGTTGTCGATCGGCACAATTCTGCTTTCTTCTTGCTCGCCGCGAGACTTTCTCTCGCGCCGCTTGGCCTTCGATTTGCTTGCCGGCTCCGTCCCATTCAAAACCTCGCAAACCTACGTGCTGCAAACAGGCGTCATCTCGAACAAAGACTACGTTTCTCCCGAATACCTTGTCCTTGAACGTCACGGCTGGATCAACGCCACTAATACCCCCTGCTCCCAAGGCCTCACGCCCTCGCCATGTTGGGATGTCCGTCTTACTCCTTCCGGAGTGGAGACTGTCCGCTCGTTGGTGTCTGCCGAAGAATCGCAAAAGCCCTCGATTACCGTCCCTACGGCCCGAAGAGAACTAATCTCGGTCACAGGAATCAGTAAGCAGGGAATTGCCGCTGACGTCGACTTCAGTTGGAAATGGGTTCCGCTCAACGAAATCGGCGCGGCTCTGTACTCCGCCGACGTGCACTTCCATTCGACCGTACGATTCCGTCAATACGATGACGGCTGGCGTATCGTGCAGAACAATCCGCAGCCCGCGCAGACACTCGACGACTCCCTGAAGAACGCCGAGCCGACGCCGTGAGCGACATCTCCTCGAAAGCCAGCCGCGGGGTAGCATCCGCAGCGGCTTGGCTCACTCCCCGACGTCTTCGTGCGCATGCCATTCTGTTAGCCGTTTGCTTATGGGGAGTTTGTGTCGTGGATTTCTCTCAGCCGGGCCCATTCGATCGTGCCGGTAATCTCAAGTTTCAGGATTTCCTTCCGTTCTATGCTGCGGCGCAAATGGTGAAGAGTGGTCACGCAGCCGATTTGTATGATCGGAAGATGCAGAACGACGCGATGCAGGCGGCGATCGGCCAGCCCGTTCACGCGAGCTTGCCGTATCTTTATGGCCCACAAGTCGCGTGGATATTGACGCCGCTCTCCAATCTCCCCTTTCCATCCGCCGCGCCGGCATGGGCAGTGATTAACCTATTCCTTTTTGCCGCGTGCGTGTATGTAGTTTGGAGAACTTGCGAGCACCTCGCAATATTTCCCGGATTCGTCGCGCTGATAGCGGTTGCCTACCCGCCCGTCTTCCATCTGTTTGTTCGCGGACAAAATTCCGCTATCGTCCTCGCCTGTCTCACTGCCGCCTATCTCGCATTCCGCGCCAAGCTCAACTTGGCTGCGGGTTTCGCTCTCGGTCTCCTGGCTTTTAAACCGCAGTTCCTCATCGCGATCCCGCTGATCCTGCTGCTCTCGATGTCGTGGCGCTCGCTGGTGGGAGTGTTGGCTTCTTCCGGGCTGCAACTTGCCTTCACTCGCCTGTACTTTGGGCCCGCGACCTGGCACGCGTACCTTGATACGCTTGTTCACGCCTCCCGTTGGTTAAATGCCGCAGAAGTCACGCTCGCCCCTCTGCAGATGCACTCGCTGCGTGCCTTTTGGAGTCTCCTGGTCCCTTCGCCCAAAGTTTCTTTTGCGCTCTATGCGGTTGCTGCAATCGCCGCGATCGCCATCGCTACCGCAGTTTGGAAATCTTCCGCGCCGCTCGCCGTCCGGTTTAGTGGGCTGACACTCGGCGCCCTGCTGGTTAACCCGCATTTGTTTATCTACGACCTCCTGGTCCTGGCGCCAGTTCTGCTCCTGCTTGCTGACTGGGCCTGCGCCCGTCGCGATAAGATCTCGTCAACCATCAAACTCCTGCTGTATCTGGCAGTTTTGCTCCCACTCTTCGGGCCCGTCGCGAGATGGACCCACCTCCAGGTCTCGGTGGTAGTGTTTGCACTCCTGCTGTGGTCGCTCAGTCGGATTGCGGATCAGAAGCAAATCGCAGCGTAAGTGGAATTTCTTAACGACCTCTGCACTTCTCGGCGAACTTCGTGGTCAGGGCTCTTCCGGAACTTGCTCAAACCGAATCCGGCGTTGTATAACGCTTTTTCCCACCCGGGACCCTATGCCAACCCGAAAATTTGCTGTCGCCCTCACGCTTGCGTTCAGCTGTGTGCTATCAACCCTCGCGCAAACCGCTGCGAAGCCCAAACTCACGCTCGACGAATTTTTCAATTCCGTCTCCTTCCCGGCGCTCGAACTCTCACCCGACGGCAACTCAGTTCTCATCGCCGCGGAGCGCGCCGATTGGGCCCAGCAGATTTTTCGCACTGATCTTTGGCTCTACCGCGACGAGAGCAAGACATTGATTCAGCTTACCCAGTCCGGCCATGACTCTGAGCCTAAGTGGTCGCCCGACGGGCGCTGGATCGCCTTCCTCTCCGAGCGTAAATCTTCGACAGCCAAAGGCGGCGACTCCGATGATGACAAAAAAGACGACGCTGCCCAGCTCTACCTGATCTCACCGAACGGTGGAGAAGCGTTTCCGATCACCGAAGGCAGCGAGGAAGTTCACTCCTTCGCCTGGTCCGCCGATTCGCAGGCCATCTACTTTGCCACGCGTCAGCCCTGGACCCAGTCGCAAAAAGACAGCTACAAAAAAGAGTGGAAGGACGTGGAGCAGTACCGCACCGCCGAGCGTGGTGACACGATCTTTGCCTTGAATATCGCAGACGCGTTGGCCCGTCACACTGCCGCGCCCGCGAAAGACAGCACTTCAAAAAAGAACGATAAAGACGAAGAAGACGAATCCGATTTCACCCCTGGGGCGATCCCGTTTGCCAAAATGTCGTTGCGCGCCGAGCATCTGCTGGTATCTCCCGACGGCGCTACGCTGGCCATCCTCTCGAATGCCATCAACCAGCGGCAGGAAAAATATGAAGATGTTGAGTTCTATACGATTGATCTAAAGGGCGTGAAGGGGACACTCACCGCCGCTACAGCAGACCCGAAGAAACCCGCCATTCAGGAAGCGCACCTTGTCGAACCCCGCCGCCTGACGAAAAACGAAGCGTACGAGATCCATCCGCGCTGGGCGGCCGACAGCCACCACATTTTCTTCAGTGTCGAGGTTGGAGACCCTTTCGGCCCTTACCGCGACCTGCAACCGCACCTCTATTGGGTCGACACCGCATCCGGAAAAGTGGAGCAGTGGGCGAAAGATTTTATCGGACAAATTGTCACCTTCGAGCCCACTGCCAACGGAGCCCTCGTCGCCGCTCGCCTTGGCACGGAAGTGCAAATGTATGCAGTCAATGGCCCTGCTGATTCGCTTCACGCGATCGCCGGACAGAAAGGAACTTACGAGGATGTTTCCGTCAGCCCGCACAGCCAGCGGATTGCGTTCCAGTATTCAACCCTGACACAGCCCACCGAGGTCTATCTCGCCGACACCTCGACTTCCATCAGTTCCGCGCGAGCCATCACGCAATTCAACAAAATCTTTACCGAGCGTGATCTGCCGCAGGGAAAGCCTTACCAGTGGAAGTCCGATGACGGCACTAGCGTCGAGGGAATGCTGATCTATCCTCCCGGGAAGTTCGAAGCGAAGCACTTGCCTATGCTTACCCTCATTCACGGAGGCCCCGCGGACGCCGATGGCAACCACTTCGAAGCCGACTGGTACCAGTGGGCCGCGCTCGCCGCCACGCATGGATGGCTCGTCTTCGAGCCAAACTATCGCGGGTCTACCGGATACGGCGACAAGTTCCTCATGCAGATCGTTCCGCAGATCGTCTCGCGTCCGGGTAAAGATATTCTCACGGGCGTGGACGCGCTGGTAAAGGACGGCATCGCAGATCCTGATCACCTGACGATCGGCGGCTACAGCTATGGCGGATACATGACCAACTGGCTCATCACTCAAACCACGCGTTTCAAGGCTGCGGTAACCGGGGCGGGTGCAGTCGAGCATATTGGCAACTGGGGCAATGACGATACCACCTATGACGATGCCTATTTTCTCGGTGGACGCCCATGGGAAGCCGCGCAGCGCTATCACGATGAAGCCGCCCTCTTCCAGATCGACAAAGTTAAAACGCCGACCCACATGGTGGCAGGCGCCGACGATATTCGCGTAGCGGTGTTAGAGGATTACCTGCTCGAGCATGCACTCTATTCGCTAGGCATCCCAAACAAGCTGCTCGTGTTCCCCGGCGAGGGCCACAGCCTGAGCAAGAATCCCTGGCACGGGAAGATCAAGGTGAGGGAAGAACTGAAGTGGCTGGAGCAGTACGGAGGAATCGCCGCGTCACACTGAAGGCATTTCGATCGGTGGCGGCTGAAGGTTAAGACCCAAGACCAAATCTATTTGCCCGCGCTAGCCACTTTCACATTCTTCGCAGCCGCATAGCGCGCGATGCCGCGATAGAGTGCCTCTGCGATCTGCTCGCGATAACCATCACTGCGCAGTTTCTGTTCGTCAGTCGGACTCGAAACAAACGAAACCTCCGCCAGGATTCCAGGCATCGCGCTCTCGGTCAGCACCACAAAGCTCGCTTCCTTGATACCGCGATCGCGCAGTCCCGGATTCTCCGCCGAAAGCGTTCCATACAGCGACCGCTGTACGCTTGCGGCCAGCTTGCGCGACTGCTCGATGCGCTCATGCAATTCGGTGGGTGAGAGCGTTGGTGTGACAAAATTCTTTAGCGTCGCGGCGCTTGCACGCGTGTCGACATCTTTCTGGCCGTCCTTCACGCTCGGAGCGGTGAAGAAGTTCGTGTAATACGTTTCCACACCGCGAGCGGAGGGTAAGTCGCTGTAGTTCGCGTGAACGGAAACGAACAGATCCGCCTGTGACTGATTCGCAATGCTCGCCCGCTCATCGAGGGTAATGTAGTTGTCATCGGGACGCGTGTAGACCACATCCGCCCCCAGCCTGCTTTCCAGCAGTTTTCCCAGCCGTTGCGAGATTTCGAATACCAGATCCTTTTCCAGTAGTCCGCGCTTGCCAACGGTTCCCAGATCCCATCCACCGTGACCCGCGTCGACCACAATCTTCATCTTCGGGACAGCGGCGCGTAGTTTCAAATCCTCTTTCGTCGGAGGTGGAATCACGATGGCCAGTTTGCTTTTCTCAGTCTCAGTCGCGTTGGGGAACAAATTTACCGCGGCTTTCGGGGTGGCGCCGACCTTGCGTACCTCAACCAGCAGCCGATAAGGATTCGGCTCCAGGCTCACCGAGAACGTGGTGTTGGCTTTGGTCTCGAGCACAACCCGCGTCATGCCGGCGACCGGCTGCGCCACGCGCATGCGATTCAGCAGCGTGTCCCCGATGTCGATGGATTTTCCCACAAGCTCAGGAGCGAGTTGCGTGTCGTGCAGGTCGAAATAGATGCGATCCGGATTCGCCAGGCGGTGTGCTTCGTACTGTACCTGGTCTTCAAGATCGAGCACGACCGTGCTTGAGTCCGCGGACGACCAATGCCGAACACTGGTGACACGCGGGAACTTCGACATCTCCTGGGGAGTTGCCGGCGAACCTTCTTCCTCGGGAGCTACGTTCGCCCCGTCGGAATCATCGACGGTAGTGTTAGCGGGCGATGCAACTGGTGCTGCAGCAGTATTCGTCTTTGTGGGCGAACTATTCGGTGCAGCGTTCCGCGTTACGATCGCGCTGCCCAATTTTGCCGTGTTCAGTTTCCACCACACGCCTCCCGCAAAGGCCGCTGCGATCACGATTGCGAGCAGCAAATAGAGTGTAATAGGCTTGCGTTCGGTCTCCGATACTGCCTGACCAAACGTCAGTGTTGGCTCAGGAGCGGTCTCGACTGTAGCCGCGGGTGTGGCTTCAACCGCTTTGTCCTGGAGAGCAGCAGGCGGTTCTGCGACCGCAGGTGCAGCCGCAACAACCGGTATAGAGAGTTTTTCGACTTGGGCCCGAACCGAAGCAGCTACAACAGGGACTGCAGCGGGCGCCGTCGCGGGCGCGATTTTCGCCGGCGCCACGGCTGCTCCGCTACTTGTCGTCGCGATGACGCTGGGAGGCTCGATCTGGACCGCCGGCGGAGCGACCTCGGGCTTCGCTGTCGGCTCCAACCTCGTTGCGGCTACCTGGGCCGACTGCGCGAATCGGTCTTCATCTTCAGGCCTAAGCGCTCCGACCACCAACTCGGCAAGCAGACTCAGGTTGCGGGTGTCGCTGTCATTGAATCCGAAGGGCCACGACGAAAAGGCTTCCAGCACTCCGATGACACGGCGCCGACCGCACAGCGGAACTGCAACCATCGAGCGAGCGCCCAATTTGCGGCAGGCATCGACGTTGACCCGCAGATCCGTTTCGGTGTCGTCGCACGTGACAATCTGGGCTTCGCGGAAGCATGCCCCCGAGAATGCGGAGTCTCGTTCGATACGGGCGCCAACATCTGGACGCACCGTGCCTGCCGCAGCACGCAATACGATCTCGTTGTTCTCCGCCAGCGCAATCGCCAGGCCATCCGCGCCCGTGATGGCGACCGCTCGTTCCGCCACCAAGTGCAGGATTTCATCCAACACGAATTGCTCTTGCTCTTCGAACTCCGCGATCGGAGCACCGGCATCGATAACTGAGTGACGCGAGGCTAAAGCCTTCCTGCGCCGCAGTTGGTCATGCAAGGCGGCGAAGGCCAGCAGCGCTTGCAGTGCGTCGCGATGGGATGGTTTTTCAGCAGGGATCTCGGCGACAGCGGTGCTCGTGCCGCTACCCGGGCGCACCTCTGCGCCGCGCGGCCACGCTGACATTCCAGCGCCCGCGAACTGTACGTTTACGTCTACTCCTGGCTTTGTGGGAGTCGTTGCCATGCGGAGATGCTTCAATTTGTAAGTTATAAGGCTTTGAAGTGACTTTCAATTACCGGTGGGTGACCCTTTGGCCATGTACTTCCGCGTATCCGCACTCGTCCGGCGAAACGAAGGATTTTCGAAAATTACTCCCCACTCTCCGGGCAGAGAGTAAAATCCGCGGCAGATTTCGCTCCCAGACTTCTGACCCCAGGACATCTCACATGCCCCAACCGCGCACCTATTCCATGCCTAGTTCTGCCGTTGCCGCAGGTATTGTGATCACGATGCTCGCGATGATGGTCATCCCGGCTGCGATCGCGCTGCATTCCGTCACTACTCCGGCGACACTACAGGTAGAACCGAATGCTACGCCACACGGCTACACCTGGAGCCTGTCGCTCTTCATCGTCCCAATCCTGGTGATTGGCCTGTGGTTTCTGCCGAGTGAGGGCCTCGATATTCCCCAGCGCGCGTTCTGGCGCACCATCGGAATCCTGGTGCCTCTCGGATGTTTGCTCGACTTCCTATGCGCCCGCTGGTTCTTTACCTTTCCCAATGCCAACGCCACTCTCGGCATTCTCGCGCCTGCTCTCGGTCGTTGGGTTCCGATCGAAGAGTATGTCTTCTACTTCACCGGATTCATAGCCGTGCTGCTTCTGTACGTCTGGCTGAGCGAATACTGGTTGGCGGCCTACACGGTTCCGGACTATGCCGACGAGTCGCGACGAACACGGCGGTTACTGCAATTTCATCCCATCTCGCTGATTGTTGCGGTTGTTTTGATTGTATTGGCGTGCGGTTACAAGAAGTACTTCGCCCCACTCCCCGAGCGCGATGGCTTCCCGGGATATTTCATCTTCCTCGTCGCGGGTGCACTGGTGCCGGCTATGAGCTTTTACCCAGCAGCGCGGCGCTTGATCAATTGGCGCGCTTTCAGCCTGACCCTGTTCTTCATGTTGCTCGTGAGCGAACTGTGGGAGGCGACGCTCGCCCTGCCATACGGTTGGTGGGGATTTCAGCATCGCCAGATGGTCGGACTCTTTGTCGGAGCCTGGTCGCACCTGCCGATTGAAGAGGTTTTTGTCTGGATCGCCGTCACCTATGCCACCACCATCGTGTTCGAGGTGGTCAAGATCTGGCAGGCAACGGATCGGCCCGCGAAGGACCTCTTCCTCGGCCGGAAAGCCTAAGCCGCAGGCAACGTTCCTGCCGGCGGAACCATCCCGGTTAATAAGCTGGTCTTCGGTCGCGGGATAACATCTCTTGGATAGACCCCGACCCCGATCTCCCGGCGGTGTGCATGGACCGAGGACTATCTGTCGAGCAGCGTTCGCGAGTTCACTATCGCCACGAACTCCGTACGTTGACGTACGTCACGCTGGACCAGGCCAACGGCGGTATCGTCCGGAACCTCACGCATAACGGCATGGGAGTGCAGGCGGTTGCGGCGGTGCGTCCACGGCAGCAATTGCGAGTGCGTTTTGAGTTGCGCTATCCGCGTGTGCGCGTGGAGACTCGCGGCGAAGTGGTCTGGTCAACCCTTTCCGGACAATGCGGCATCCGCTTTCTTGACCTTTCGCCACGGCTGACTCGGCAAATCAACGAATGGATTTTCGGCAATCTGCTCGAAGGCGCCAGTCTCCATCCCGAGCGCACTCGATCGATTTTCGGGGAGCCGGCTGCGGAGGAAGACGGCCTGATGCTCTCCGCCGGGTCGCGAAAGGTGATCGAGCTTCCGATTCAGCCTGAGCTTTCGATCAGGCCATTTCCTGTCCCGGCCGCAGTGTCGCCAGCGGATGAAATCGAGCAGGACTGGCTCTCACAACCACTTTCCGGCCGCAGTCTCGCATGGACCATCAATTCGCTGGTTGTCACTGCGGCCTTGCTTCTGTTTGCCGTCGTTTTCCTGTCGATCACGCGCGAGCGGCCTCCGTGGCCGCTGAGTATGGCTTGCGGAGCCGGAACTGCGGTTGCTCTTTTGTACTGGGGATTCTTTAAGATGTTTGGAGGATCGAGTCCGGGAGCGAGGCTGGCCAGGCTGGCCGACCCAGACCAGCAAGCCGAGGATGCTGCCGACCGTTTCCGATAGGTATCTGAATAACTTGCTAGTTCGCGAAGTACTGCTGTGCCAGCCAGAGCTGCAATGTGCGTTGCTGCGCCGTCCCAAGCTTCACGAATCGAATGCCTACGTTCCCGCGTTGATCCTGCCAAGCGATTTCTCCCTGGGCTTTCAGGGAAGAGCGTGCTCCGGGAAGGTCAAACGAGAGTTGCAGGGTCTTGGCATCAAGGACTGGTTCGTCGGTGTGGATCTGCATTCCACCCTGACTAAGGTTGACCAGTAAGGCTTCCGCGGACTTGCGGCCTTTGCAACCCACAGCGACCGGGACTTCCAGGCCCGCCCGGTGATAACGCAAGCGTCCATCAAGAATCATGCTGCGAGCCGCCGATAGCGTCCGCACGGCCTGCTCGACGGAGATTGGTTTCTCGAAGGCGAATAGCGCACCGGTCTCATCGAGGTTGCGGCCGCAATGCGGTCCGCCCATGATCACCAGAGGAGTGGTGTTTGCGCGTCCTTTGTCGTGCTGCAGTTCGCGCATCAGGTGTGAACTGCCGTTAAGGTCGCAGTCGACGATGAGGGCGTCGACTTTCGACTTGTTCAGCCGAGCCAACGCCTGCTGCGGTTCGGCTTCGACGGCGACCTCCATGTGCAGGCCGCCTAGAATGCACTCCAGAACACTGACTTCCTGCCAATCACGCGAGACCACCATCGACGAAAGTGTCATGCTGACCACTGTAGCCATATCGGTAATGCATCCGTAGATAACCAACGTAATGCTGCAGGATTTCCCCTGCGAAACGGGCCAGGATGCCACTTTTCGGGGCCGATCTACTGAAAAGTTGGACCTTCCGGGTAATCCCCGACCACCAATCCCGCATCTTTGTGATGGAAAGCCCAGAACTTTGTCCGAAGCCGCCAGGAGAGCCAGAATTTTGAGCCAGATGGGAAACTTTCAGGCCGCCTGAAGCGTATTTGCATGTGGGGGCAATTCGGCTCGTAGCGGTACAGGGCCAAGCAGGCAGTTTCGATCGTACTTTTCCTTCTTATGCGTTCTGTGGGCGACATTTTCGGACAGATCTTCCGCAATCTCTGGGCGCACAAGTTGCGCTCCTTCCTGACCATGTTCGGGATTGCCTGGGGCGTAGGGTCCCTTCTGCTGCTGGTCGGCGTGGGCGAGGGTTTCCGCTCTGGCAATAGGCGGGAATTGGCGGAGTTTGGCAAGAACATCATGTTCATGTTCCCGGGGCGCGCTCCCGCGGTGCAGGGAAACATGACCTCGGCCCGGTCCTATTTGTTGACCTATCAGGACTACCGGGATGTTCTGGAAGCCCCCCATGTGCATCAAGCCTGTCCGTTGATCTCTCGCAACGATCTGCGTGAGGTCAGTGAATTTGCTACCGGGAGCGGCGAGATTTTGGGCACGCAACCCGAGTTGAACGAGATCAGCTACCTCCCGATCGGCGAGGGACGTTGGCTGAACGAACTCGATGGAACGCAACGCCGGAACGTCATTGTGCTGGGCAACGAACTGCAGAAAACCTTATTCCCCGGCCGTCCGGCGCTTGGGGCTTTTGTCCTGATCAATGGCCTGCGCTTTGAAGTGGTTGGCACCATGCCGCATCTCGGCCGCGGCGACAACATGTGGCTGAACATGCGCGGCTACATCCCGTTTGACGTGATGGCAGCGAACTTCCCGATCAAAGGGGAAAATCACCAGAATTCCATTTCGTTTATCGAGTACCAGCCCACCGAGACCGCCACCCACAAACTGGCTCAACAGGAAGTCCACCGCATCATCGGACGGAACCACGGTTTTGATCCCAACGATCAGAACGCATTCGACGAGTGGGATTCGATTGAAGAATCAAAGATGGTGGGAACAATCTTCGACGTCATGAATATGTTCCTCGGTGCTGTGGGCATGGTAACGCTGGCGCTGGGCGCGATCGGCGTGATCAATATTATGCTGGTGTCGGTGAGCGAACGCACCAGGGAGATCGGCCTACGGAAAGCGCTGGGCGCAACCAATCGCAACATCCTCATGCATTTCTTTTTTGAGGGACTGCTGTTGACGCTGGGCAGCGGTTTGATCGGCGTGGCGTTCTCCGGCGGCCTGATGGCCATGATGAGCGGCATCGAAGGGCCGCAGGGATTTGATCCTCCGAAACTCGTCCCCATGTCTGCGATGCTGGCGATCGGCAGTCTGACCTTAGCTGGCGTGATTGCCGGACTCTATCCGGCACGTAAGGCCGCCATGTTGCAGCCGGTGGAAGCGCTGCGACAGGAATAACAAATGATTCGAGACCTGCTCCGGGAATCGTACGATGCGATGCGCCACAACCGGCGCCGCACCGCTCTTACCATGCTCGGCATGGCCTGGGGCATTGCCACGGTCGTAATGCTTCTGGCCTACGGCGACGGCTTTGGACGAGCCTGCCAGAACATCTTCGCCAACTTCGGTACGAAGTTGGTCATTGTTGTGCCCGGCAAAACGTCGATGCAGGCGGGTGGACAGAAATCGGGTGTCGATATTCGCTTCACGCAGGAGGATGTTGATGCGCTCAGCATGAATCTCCCGCAGATCACGCGCATCACGCCTTCAGTCGAGAAGCAGTCGGTCGTTCAGTATGAGAACCGTTCGTTTACTTTCACGGTCA
>Ga0335070_10004775_pt1 | contig 15883 bp, 11 predicted proteins | sample Lox_Sample_13_FD_206722 | JGI IMG/M metagenome (GOLD analysis project Ga0335070, IMG submission 206722) | Soil microbial communities from Loxahatchee National Wildlife Refuge, Florida, United States - Lox_Sample_1.3 | ecosystem: Environmental > Terrestrial > Soil > Wetlands | place: USA... | reverse complement strand
GACGCGCGGGCCGCCTGCCAGGATGCGCGCGATCGAGAGCAGCTGCTGCTCGCGCAGCGAGAGCACCCGCTCCCACTCCGCTTCCCGGTCGAGTCCGCCCGCGCGCTCGACCAGCTCCGCCAAGCCGAGGGGCTCGAGTAGCCGCGCGACTCGCGCCCGCGACTGGGCCGCTCCCTCGCCTGGCGGGACCAGCAGCTCGCCCAGCGTCGACGGGGGCAGATACGGGCTCTCGGGGAGGAAGGCGATCTTCTGCGGCCGCAGGATCCGGCCCTCCCCGCTCCGCCATAGACCCGCGGTGGCGCGCACCAACGCCGCCTGCGCCGCGGCGTTCGGCCCCGTCACGAGCCAGCGGGACCGGGGCTCCACGGCTGCCGTCAGGCCTGCGATCAGGACCTGGTCTGCCTCGGGCGTGCGCAGGGTCAGCCCCTCCCACGCGAGCCGCTCGGACCCGTCGACGATCTCGATGCGCGATCCGCCGGGTGCGCTCGTCCTCTCGGCCGCATCCCTGAGCGCCCGGAGGCGCGCCAGGACCGCGGCGTACGAGGTGATGGAGCCGTACTGCGTGACCACCAGCGAGAAGGCGCCGAGCAGGTGCGAGAAGGCCATCGCCGACTGCGGGATCACACCGAACTCGACCTTGCCACGGATGAACAGTGGCCCCACGATCAGCGCCGGAATCAGCTGGATCCCGTAGCTGTAGCCGGTGGTGAAGAAGGAGACGTTGCGGTTCACGGCGATGATGCGCTTCATGTTGGCGACGAGCGCCGCGAGCTGGCGCAGCGCGTGCGCGCGCAGCGTGCCCTCCTGCCCGCCGAGCGCGATCGATTCCGCGTGCTCGCGCACGCGTACCAGCTCCGCCCGCAGCTCGGCGTCGCGATCGGACTGCGCGTAGTTGAGACCCACGAGCGGGCGTCCGAAGGCCAGCGTCAGCAGCGAGCCCCCCAGCGCGTATGCGACCGCCACCCCAAAGAGCAGCGAGCTGATCGACCAGAGAACGCCCGAGAACGCGATGATCGTGAAGGTCCCGTTGAGGAGCATGAGCAGGAACGAGATCGTGGCGGACGTGAAGCCACGGACATCTTCGACGATGCGCTGATCGGGATTGTCGACCCCGGCCGCCTCCGTCAGGCGCTGGTAGAGGCGCCCGGCGAAGTACGCGTCGATGAGCCAGCGGGTCAGCCACTCGCGCCAGAGCAGGGCCAAGCGCTCCTCGCAGAAGCGCACCAGCACCGCAACCAGGGTGGAGACCCCGAACACGCCGGCGTAGAGCAGCGCCTTGGACACGAATTCGGAAAAGCTGCGTTGCTCGATCGCCGTCATGAAGTCGCGCCCGACGTAGCTGTTGATCACGTTCAGCCCGTTGACGCCGAGTAGCAGTACGAGCAACGAGCCGGCGAACCCCGCCGCGCGCCCGCGCACGTCGGAGCGGGCGAGATCCCGGATGGCGAGCGCGAGGAGCCGCCAGGTGGTCCGGTCCGGCAGGACCTCCTCGCCGTCCATCAGCGGGCCCGACCGGCGAGCCGGAGCGTCACCACGCGGCGTTCGTGAAGGGTGGCGATGCCAAGCATGCGCTTCCGCTCGCTACTCGCGAGCCGGGGATCGAATATCGCTCCCTGGGGGACATGTCGACTTCTTCGGGTCTCGGAACGCAGTCGATGCAGGGTTGGCTCATCTGGCATGGCCCGCGACAATCCGCCCCTTGGATTGGGGTGTCATCCGGAGCCCAGAATCAACGAAGCTCTCTTGCTCGGCGACCTCGCGCGGCTCCGTACGAACGAAGGAGGAGACCTTGGATCCGGCCGCCCTCACTGCGCTGTCTGCAATCTTCGGCTCGGCCGTGGGCGGATCGGCCACGATGGCAACCGCCTGGCTCACGCAGCGGACCCAGGGCCGGCGCGAGCACATCGAGGCGGAGATCCGCAAGCGGGAGCAGCTCTACGTCGAATTCATCACCGAAGGTGCGAAGCATACGGTCGAGGCCCTCGATCACCAGCTCGAGAGTCCCGCGCGGCTGTCGCTGCTCTACTCCATCCTCAGCCGGATTCGGCTCCGCTGCTCCGAGGACGTGCTGAGCGCCGCAGAGGCCACGGTCACCCAGATCGTCGAGCGCTACTTCCACCCCAACCTGTCGCCGGAAGAGCTTCGGCAGACCGTGATTGCTCGTGCCGAAGATCCTCTGAAGAACTTCAGCGAAGCCTGCCGACGCGAGCTCCGGCTGCTCGAACGTCAAGCGTGATCTCCATTCCCTGGAGCATTTTGCAAGCGATCGGGCGACGTCACGGCTGGCTCTCCGTCGCGAGCGCCACGACGCCGTCGGCGCGCAGCGTGTCGAAGGCGTAGGCGAGCTCGGCGAGCGTGGCCAACCGCCCAGCGTAGCCCAAGGTCTCGAGCAGGAGTCCGAATGCCTCGGCGGTGTCCGACGGGTCCTGGAGCTTCGAGCCGCTCCGCCGGGCGAGCGCGACCGCATGAGCGCCGAAACCCGCGTGGTCGCGGCCGCGGCCACCAGCGCCAGCACTCTCGGACTCGTGACGATCGCATCAGAAGCAATCCTCCGCCCGTGCGCCGGCCTCGAGCGTGCGGTAGCCGCCTTCGTAGTAGACGAGTGGCGCCCCGCGCGCGGAGACGTCGGCGTCCATCACCTCTCCCACGCAGATCACGTGATCGCCCGCGTCGTGCAGCGAGACGGTGCGGCAGTCCAGCGCCGCGAGCGCGCCGGGCAGCCTGGGCGCGCCGGTCTTCCCCGTGGAGCAGACGAGCCCCTCGAAGCGCACGTCCTCGTTGCCGGCTGCCGCGAACCGGCTCGAAAGCGCATTCTGGTCCGAGGCGAGTACGTTCACGGTGAAGACGCCGCTCATCCGCAGGAACGGCAGCGTCTTCGATCTCCGGTCGAGGCAGACCAGCACGAGCGGCGGATCGATCGACACGCTGCTGAATGCGGAGGCCGTCATGCCGAAGCGCTGCCCGTCCCATTCGGTGGTGACGATGGTGACGCCGCTCGCCCAGCGCCGCAGCGCCGCCTTGAACTGCTCGTGCTCGATCGCCATAAAACCTCGCTCGCGACGCAGTCGCAGCCCGTCACAGGACCGCTTCGATCAGGCAGGGCCCGCGCTGCGAGAACGCGCGGCCGAGGGCGTCGCTCAGCGCGTCGGCGGTCTCGGCGCGCACGCCGGGCACGCCCATGCCGCGCGCCAGCGCGGTCCAGTCCAGAGCGGGCTCCGACAGCTCGGTCAGGACGCGCGCGTTCCGGCCCGGCCCCCGCACCCCGGCGCGCGCGAGCTCGAGCTGAAGGATGCGATAGCGGCGATTCGCGCAGATCACGACGACGACGTCGAGGCTCTCGCGCGCGAGGGTCCAGAGCGACTGGAGCGTGTACATCGCTCCGCCGTCGCCGTGGAGCGCGATCACCTTCCGGTCGGGACACGCGATCGCTGCCCCCGCCGCGCACGGGAGGCCCTGGCCGATGGCGCCGCCGGTGAGCGCCAGCACCGTGTGTGGCGGCGCTGTCCACGCGAGTTCCGCGTACGCGAGGCCCGACGTCGCCGACTCGTCGACCACGATGGCGCTCTCCGGTTGGAGCGCGATCAGCGCTCGAGCGAGCGCCTCCGTCGTGAGCGGTCCGGCCGGCCGCGGCGGCCGCGGCCGCGTGGCCTCGCGGGCAAGCGCACGAGGCGCGTCGAGCGCGTCGGCCAGAGCTTCGAGCGCTGCGGCGGCGGCGGCGGCGGGACGCGCGAGCGCGAGGACGCGCGCGCCCTCCGGCAGCAGCCGGCTCGGCTGGCCGGGATAGCCGAAGAAGCTCACCGGCTCGCGCGCGCCGGCGAGCACGACGCTGCGGACGCTCGCGAGCGCCGCCGCCGCCTGCTCGGGAAAATAGGGCAGTCGCTCGATCGCGGGAAGCGAGCCGCCGCGCTCCAGGCGCGCGGGAAACGTCTCGTGCAAGACGTGACACCCGGTTGCGTCGCGCACCCGAGCCACGGCGCGCAACCCCGGCTCGGACAGGGCGTCTCCGCCCAGGAACAGCAGGGCCGACGGGTCGCTCCGGAGGAGGTCCACCGCACCCGACACGCGATCGGCGTCGACTTCCGGCCGCGCGGACGGCGGCACGGACTCGGTCGCCTCGGGGACCGGCTCCCAGCTCGAGTCCTGCGGAACGATCAGGGTGGCGACCTGGCGATGCTCGCGCGCGGCGCGGATGGCCGCGGCCGTGTCGCGGGCCACGTCCTTCGCCGATGCCACCGTGTGCACCCACCCGACGCTGCGCGCGAGCGACTCGATGTCGGACGTGAGCGGCGCGTCCAGCGGCAGATGCCAGGTCGCGTGGTCGCCCACCAGGTTCACCACCGGCGAGCGGGCGCGGCGGGCGTTGTGCAGGTTGGCGAGCGCGTTGGCCAGGCCGGGGCCGAGGTGCAGCAGCGTGAGCGCCGGCTTCCGGGCCATCCGCGCGTAGCCGTCCGCCGCCCCGGCGCAGACGCCCTCGAAGAGCCCGAGCACCGCGCGGATCCCGGGCTTCGCGTCGAGCGCGTCCACGAGCTGCATCTCCGTGGTGCCCGGGTTCGCGAAACACACCTCGATGCCGGCGTCGAGCGCGGTGCGGATCAGATTGCCGGCGCCGTTCGTGAGGTCGCCGTTCATGCGCGCGCTTCCGTACCGGGAAGCAGGGAGCGGAGCAGCGCGCGCGTGCGCGCCGCTTCCTCAGCGTTCGCACACAGCACGGAGGCCCTGAGGTCGGTCACGCCGATCACCTCCAGCATCGCGACGGCATCGCGAACCTCGGCTTCGTCGCCCGCGAGCAGGACCCCCTCCGGCCCGGCGACGCCCTCGCGCTCGAGCATCGCTCGATACGCGGGCAGGGTCCCGTAGACGCCGAGCCGCTCGGCGGCATGGGCGCGCACGCCCGCGACGTCGTCGGTGACGCAGATCGGAAGACCCGCCACGACGCGCGGGCGTCCGCGGCCCGCCTTCTCGGCAGCGGCGACGACCGCGGGGACGATGTGATCGCGCAACGTGCGGACGCCGGCCATCCACGTCACGGTGCCGTCGGCCGCGGTCCCCGCGAGCTCCAGCATCCTCGGGCCGAGCGCCGCGAGCAGCAGCGGACACGGCTCCGCGTCGATCGCGAGCTGGCCGCGCGCGATGAGCTGCTCGCCCGCGAAGGAGACCGCCTTGCCTTGGAGCAGATCGCGAAGCACGGCGACGTACTCGCGCGTGTGCGCAAGCGGCTTCGCATACGAGAGGCCCCAGGCGCCCTCGACCGCGATGCGATGCGACGGGCCGATCCCCAGCACGAGCCGGCCCCCCGTCGCCGCCTGCACCGTGAGCGCCTGCATCGCGAGCGCGATCGGATGCCGCGGGTAGGTCGGGACGATCGCGGTGCCGAGCTCGATGCCAGGGGTTTCCGCGCCCACGACCGCGAGCGCCGTGAGCGCGTCGGGCCCGTTGATCTGCGAGAGCCAGTAGCTCGCGAAGCCGTCGCGAGCGGCGGCCCGCGCCTCGTCGCGGATGGCGTCGAGACTCCTGTGGTGACCGCCCCCATTGATGCCGATGCGCATGCCGTGTTTCCTCCGGAACGGGACGACTCGCCGGCCGCTACGGCGCCAGCGGGCGGTGACCCCACTCGCTGATCTCGCCGTAGATGCGCGCCTGCCAGGTGGCGTCGTCGATCGTCCGCGCGCCCCAGCCGAACTCGACGTCAAAGCCCGAGGGCGTCCTCGCGTAGAACGACACCATGCGATCGTTCGGGTGGCGGCCGAGCGTCTGGGCGATCGGAACGCCCGCGTCGAGGCAGCGGTCGTAGGCGCGGCCGACGTCGTCGAGCGAGCCGACCTCGAGCATGAAGTGGTGCATGCGCTTCGGCAGCGGCGCCTCGGCAAAGGCGAGCGAGTGATGCCGCGGGTTCGCGTGGAGGAAGACGATCTCCACGGGGAGGACCCCGCCCAGTCGGGTCTGGATGCGATCGGAGAGCCGCAGGCCGAGCAGATCCTGGTAGAAGCGGTCGGTCTCTCGCAGGCTCTTCGTGACCAGGACCAGATGCCCGAGCCCCTGGTCGCCGGTGACGAAGCCGGACGCGAGCCGGGTTGAGCGGAACGGCGCTGTCGCGACGCGCGGCCCGACGAACAGCTCGACCGCGTTGCCGTTCGGATCCGCGCAGCGCAGCAGGGTCGCGACCCCTCGCTCCGCGGCGTCCGCGGCGCTCCCCTCCCGCACCGCGACGCCCGCGGCCTCCAGACGGCCCGCGAGCGCGCGAAGCGAGGGCTCGTCGCGGACCTCCCAGCCGGCGTACGCGAGGTCGTCGCCCGGACCCTCGTGCAGGAGAATGCGGCGCTCGAGCTCGTCCATGCGTAGCGGCAGGGCGCCGGAGGCCGTCGGCACTCCCGGCTCGAGCCCCAGCACGTCGGTCGCGAACGCCTGCCAGGCGGCGACGCCACTCACCTCGAAGCCGAGATAGCCCAGTCGTGCGATCTCACTCATGGAAGGGACTCCTCTCGAATCAAATGAAGAGATCAGTGGGAGAGCCGGCCGCGCCTTCGATCCCGAGCTCCATGCGCGCGTAGATCCGCGCAGCCTTCTCGGGGCTGTTGAGCGCGTGCGCGCGCATCGCGTGCAGGTCGCGGAAGACGCGCTGGATCGGATTGTCGAGGAAGATCGCACGGCCTCCGCTCGCCTCGAAGAGCCGATCGCCGGCATCGACGCATGTGGCGACGGCGTTGGCCGCATCCCACCGCGCGCGCGCCCGCCGCAGCAGCGGGATCTCCCGGCCGTCGCGCGCGCACGCCATCATCTCGTCGAAGGTGGCGACGAGCCGCGCGCGCGCCGCTTCGACGCGTGCGGCCGCCTCGGCGAGACGGGTCTGCTGGAAGGGATCCTCCGCGACCCGCGCGCCGTCGTAGGCCGACAGCCGCTTGCGCGACTGCGCGGCGTAGAGCTCGAGCGCGCCCCGCGCCGCGCCGATCGCGGGCGCCGCGAGCACCCAGGCGAAGACGCTCGCGAAGGGCAGCCGGTAGAGCGGCCCCGGATTCGTGCGCTGCCCGGGGTTCGCGAGCCGGTAGGCGTCGAGGAAGCGGTGGGTGCGGTGCTCCGGCACCAAAGCGCCATCGACCACGATGTCCTTGCTGCCCGTGCCGGCCAGGCCGGCGACGTGCCAGGTGTCGTCGATCCGGTAGTCGCGGCGCGGCAGGAGGAAGCTCCGCAGGTCCGGGCTCCCGTCGTCGTTGGTCGTGACGCCGCCGAGGATCACCCAGTCGCAGAGGTCGCAGCCGCTCGAGAACGACCAGCGCCCGCTCAGGCGGTGGCCGCCGAGGACGCGCTCCACCTTGCCGGTGGGCGCGTACGACGAAGACGCGAGCGCGCTCGCGTCTTTGCCCCAGACGTCTTGCTGCGCCTCCTCGGGGAACTGCGCGAGCTGCCAATCGTGCACGCCGATCACGCCAAGTGCCCAGGCGGTCGACGCGCAGGCGCCGGCGAGCTCCATCACCCCCTCGTAGAACGTCTGCGGATCGAGCTCGGATCCGCCCCAGCGCGACGGCTGGAGGGTACGGAAGAGCCCGGCCTCGCCGAGTTCGCGGGCGCTGTCGTCGCCGACGCGGCGGCCGGCCTCGGTCGCTGCGGCGCGCTCCCGGACGATCGGCACGAGCGAGCGCACGCGGTCCAGATACTCGTCACGCTTCACGGTCGTTCTCCTTCGATAGGGTGTGGTGCCGGCGAGATCGCGGACACGCGAACGCGCCGCGGGTGTGGGGCAGCTCGTCATCGAGCCAGCGCGCGCGTCCCGGCGCGGCGGCGAGCAGCTCGCGGACATGTCAGGGGCGGATCATCGCCGGGTGCCCAGTCTCCTGTCCGGCCAGAAAGCGTCTCGGAACGGGCCAACCCTCTGCTAGAGTGCCGGAGGCCTGCTTCGGGGTACCGCGGCTTGCGGGCGGATCTCACGATCAACGGCCTCTGGATGCTCTGGATCGCACGCGGTCTCGAAGCGCTCGGCCTCGACCTGGTCGCGATATGCGGGCGCTCAGGACTCACGGCGAGCCAGCTCCGGGATCCGGACGCGCGCGTCCCCCTCGACGCGCTGGTCCCGCTCTGGCGGGAGGCCGAGCGTGCTTCGCGCGACCCGCTGGTCGGACTCCACGCTGGTGAACGCGCGAACGTGTCGATGAACCACGTGATCGCGATGCTGGTCGCGTGCAGCCGCAACTTGCGCGATGGATTGCTGCGCGCGCTTCGCCACGAGAACCCCCTGCTCGCCCACGGCGCGATGGGCAGGCTCGAGGACCGCGGCGAGGTGTTCGCGCTCGCCTTCGAGGACTTCCGCGGCGAGCTCGAGCTGCCGCGCCACCAGCCGGACTTCATGGTCGCGTCCCTCGTCCGCTTCTTCTCGCAGGCGGCGGGCCGCGACCTGGAGCTGCGCGCCGTCCATCTGCGCCACCCCTACGCCGGCGGACAGAGCGAGTACGAGCGCATCTTCGGCTGCCCGGTCCACTTCGGTGCGCCCGCGAACGAGCTCCTGATCCCGCGCCGCGTGATCCTGCACCCCTTCCCAGGCCACAGCCCCGGCACGATCTGCCATCTCGATGCGATCGCCGAGCAGGAGCGGCAGCGCATCGGCCAGCCGGCCTTCACCGACCGCCTGCGCGGAATGCTGCGTCTGCGCCTGCCGGCCGAGCCGACCGACGCGGACTCGCTCGCGGCGGCGCTGCACATGAGCGTGCGGACCCTGCGCAGGCGGCTCGAAGGCGAGGGCACCTGCTTCAGCGACGTGCTCGATTCCGCCCGACGCGAGCTGGCGCTCGAGCGGCTCGCCGAGGGCGAGCCGGTGGCGATCGTCGCCGAGCGCTGTGGCTTCGCCAACGCGCGCAACCTGGTGCGCTCGTTCCGGCGCTGGACGGGCGAGACACCGAGCGCCTGGCGCGCGCGCGCGGCGAGCCGAGCCGACTGATTGGCGCCCAGGTGGCACCCCGGTCGGCCACGAGGCCCTCGATGGCGCTGGCGAGAGTGGATGCAGGCGCCCCGATCGGGCTCGCAGAAGTGTGACTGCGAGGGGTGTCCACGATCGAGGCGCCTGCGCCATGGACGACCCTGCCCTCGCGCCGCGCCTCCTCGATCATCGCGCACACGGATTCGGGCCTCGCTCATCGGCGGCCCCTCGCCCGACGCGCGGGCGAGCTCTGCGTGGCGTTGTGCGCGAGCGCACCGTCGATCAACCAGTCGACCACGGCGGCGGCGTGCGCCTCGACCATCTCCGGCGTTCGCGGGTCGCGGCCCGTCACGCGCTCGAACTCGGGCGCCACCGCGAAGAGGTGCGCGACGGCGCCGATCAGCACGTAGTGGAGGTGCGCCGCGTCGACCCCTGGCACGGCCTCGCGGATCAGCGACGTGGACGCCTCGAAGAGCGGGAGCACGTGGCGGTCGACCAGGTAGCGCAGGCGCGGCCCGTCGTGCGCCCCCTCGTGCGTCATCAGGCAGTGCAGCTCGGGATGCCGCGCGACGAAGCGCACGAAGGCCTTCGTGACGGCGCGCCAGCGCGCGACGGGATCCACGTCCCGGAGCGCCGCGAAGGCGCCGCCGATCTCGCGGGCGAGCTCGCCGAAGACCGAGTCGACGGCCGCCTCCCAGAGCACCTGCTTGCTCTCGAAGTGATAGGTGATGAGGCCCTGCGGCACGCGCGCGGCAGCCGCGATCTCTCGCGTGGTGGCGCCGTCGAAGCCCCGCTCGGCGAACGCGGAAAGCGCGGCCGAGAGGATTCGCTCGGGCGCCGGCGCCGGCTTCGCGCTGCGAGGCGGGGCCACACGGGATCGAGAGGCTCGCTTCGGCACCGCCTCATCTTGTTCGATTGAACAAAGATCTGTCAATATTGTTGGTCGATGGACCAACACGATCCGACGCGACGCGAGTCGAGCGCTCGAGCGGAAGGGAGGGAGATGCGGAGGAACGGAGCAGGCGGCACGGCGTCCGTTCCCTCCGACTGCGGGGCGCTTCGCCACACACGAGCGACCAAAGGCCTCAAGAAGCCTCATCGCTAGGCCGGAGCGGGCCGGCTCCGACGGGTACAGGTCTTGCTGCCCGCCCCGCAGTGGGCCGCTCGTGCGCGCCGATGGGGGCGCATCCAGGAGTTCCACGAGGGTCAACTGGCTCCGGCCCCTTCTCTCTTGTCGGCCGACTCGCTGTCGGGGTTCGCGATCGAGGCACCGCAGCTCGAGAGACCGGTTGGCTCCGTACGGAGGATCAGATGGCAATCAAGGTCGGAATCAACGGATTTGGTCGGATCGGGCGCCTGGTCCTCCAGGCCATCTGCGATCAGGGCCTCCTCGGCCGGGAGATCGACGTCGTAGGCGTCGTCGACGTCTCCACCGATGCCGACTACTTCGCCTACCAGATGAAGTACGACTCGGTGCACGGTCGCTTGAAGCACGCGCTGTCGACAAAGAAGAGCAGCCCCTCGGCCGAGCAGAACGACGTGCTCGTCGTCGGCGGCGACGAGGTGAGGTGCATCGTCGCGGCCAAGGACCCGAGCCAGCTCCCTTGGAAGGAGCTCGGCGCCGAGTACGTGATCGAGTCGACGGGCCTGTTCAACGACGGCGAGAAGGCGGGGGGGCATCTCGCTGCCGGCGCGAAGAAGGTCATCCTCTCGGCGCCTGGAAAGGGCGGGGTGAAGACGCTCCTCATGGGCGTCAACGAGGGCGAGTACGATCCGGCGCGGCACCACGTGGTGTCGAACGCGTCCTGCACGACCAACTGCCTGGCCCCCGTGGTGCACGTGCTCCTGAAGGAGGGGATCGGGCTCGAGACCGGTCTCATGACCACGATCCACAGCTATACCGCCACGCAGAAGGTGGTGGACGGCCCCTCGAAGAAGGACTGGCGCGGCGGCCGCGCGGCGGCGATCAACATCATCCCGTCCACGACCGGCGCGGCGAAGGCGGTGGGTGAGGTGCTCCCCGCGACCAAGGGCAAGCTCACCGGCATGGCGTTCCGCGTGCCGACCCCCAACGTCTCCGTCGTGGACCTCACGTTCCGCACGGCGAAGGAGACGTCGATCGAGGCGATCGACGGCCTCATGAAGAAGGCGAGCGAGACCTACCTGAAGGGCATCCTCGGCTACTGCAACGAAGAGGTCGTCTCGACCGATCTCATCCACGACGACCGCTCTTCGATCTACGACTCGCTGGCGACGCTCCAGAACAACCTCCCGGGCGAGAAGCGCTTCTTCAAGGTCGTGTCCTGGTACGACAACGAGTGGGGCTACTCGAACCGCGTGGTCGACCTGCTCCGCTACATGGCGAAGCGGGACGCCACAGCCACTTGAATCGGTAGGCGGACCCTTGTCTCCGGCGGAGTCCGAGATCGGATTGGGCCAGCTCGTCGAGCTCGCGCTCGACGTGCGCTGGTCGTGGGACCACGGCACCGACGAGCTGTGGGCCGAGATCGATGAGGATCTGTGGACGCAAATCCACAACCCATGGGTCGTCCTGCAGTCTGCGTCGCAGACCCGGCTCCGAGAGCTTCTCGCGCAACCCGGGTTCTGCGCTCGCGTGCGGGACTTGATCGACCGCCGGCGCACGTACCTGGAGGGTCGAACCTGGTTCCAGGAGACGCATCCGGGGAGCCCGCTGGTCCGCGCCGCCTACTTCTGCATGGAGTTCGCGCTGAGCGAGGCGCTTCCGATCTACTCCGGCGGGCTCGGCAACGTGGCGGGTGACCAGCTCAAGGCGGCCAGCGACCTGGGCGTTCCGGTCGTCGGCGTCGGACTCATGTACGACCAAGGCTACTTCCGCCAGGTGCTCGCGCGCGACGGCACCCAGGAGGAGCTGTACCCATTCAACGACCCGGGGCAGCTGCCCGTCACGCCCGTGCGCGACGCTGAAGGCGAGTGGCTGCGTCTGGAGTTCCGGCTCCCTGGGCTCCGGCTCTGGCTGCGCGCCTGGCAGGTCCAGATGGGACGCGTCGTGCTGTACCTGCTCGACACCAACGACCCGGCGAATCCGCCGGCCGCCCGCACCGTTACCGGCCAGCTCTACGGAGGCGGCGCCGAGCAGCGGCTGCGTCAGGAGCTGGTCCTGGGGATCGGCGGTTGGCGGCTCCTCCGAGCGCTGCGCCTCGAGCCCGAGGTCTGCCATCTCAACGAGGGACATGCGGCGTTCGCGGTGCTCGAACGCGCGCGCGCCTTCCGCGAGGACACGGCACAGCCCTTCGACGTGGCGCTGGCGGCCACGCGCGCCGGCAACGTCTTCACGACGCACACGCCCGTCGCCGCGGGATTCGACCGCTTCGATCCGGGGATGATCGAGCGCTATCTGCGACACTACGCACGGAACGAGCTCGGCATCGAGATGTCGGAGCTCCTGGCACTCGGGCGCGAACGCCCAGAGGATGCGAGCGAGCCGTTCAACATGGCGTATCTCGCGATCCGCGGGAGCGCTTCCGTGAACGGGGTGAGCCGTCTCCACGGCGCCGTCAGCCGGCGCCTCTTCCAGCCCCTCTTCCCGCGTTGGCCCGAAGCCGAGGTACCGGTGGCGTCCGTCACCAACGGGGTCCACATGCCGAGCTGGGACTCTCGGGAAGCTGATGCGCTCTGGACCGGAGTCTGCGGACACGAACGCTGGCGAGGCGCGCTCGAAACCGTCGGGAACGACATCCGAGGTGCCTCGGACGCAGAGCTTTGGGCGATGCGCCGGCAGGGCCGGTCGCGGCTCGTCGAGCACGCGCGGGAGCGCCTCGCACAGCACCTCGCAGTCGCGGGCGCTCCTTCCGCGCACATCGACGCCATGCGCTCCTGTCTCGATCCCGAAGCGCTCACGCTCGTCTTCGCTCGCCGCTTCGCAACCTACAAGCGCCCGACCCTGCTGCTGCACGATCCCGATCGTCTCCTCCGCATCCTGACCGACCCCGACCGGCCCGTGCAGCTCCTCGTCGCAGGCAAGGCACACCCGCAGGATGAGCCCGCGCAGGCGATGATCCGCGAGTGGTTCGACTTCGTCCGCCGCCCCCAGGTGCGGGGCCGGGCGGTCTTCCTCCCCGACTACGATCTCCTGCTCGCCGAGCGGCTCGTGCAAGGCGCGGACGTCTGGATCAACACGCCGCGGCGGCCCTGGGAAGCGAGCGGAACGAGCGGCATGAAGGTGCTGGTCAATGGCGGACTCAACGTGTCCGAGCTCGATGGCTGGTGGGCGGAGGCCTACACGCCAGCGGTCGGCTGGGCGCTCGGCGACGGCCGTGAGCACGGCGACGACCCGGCATGGGATGCCGCGGAGGCGCAGGCGCTGTATGCGCTGCTCGAACGCGAGATCGTGCCCGCCTTCTACGACCGCGACGCAGTTGGCATCCCCAAGGCATGGATTGCGCGAATGCGCGAGAGCATGGCCGAGCTCACACCCCGCTTCTCGGCGAACCGGGCCGTGCGCGAGTACACCGAAGAGCATTATCTCCCGGCGGCCGCCGCCTATCGGGCACGGGCGGGATCGCGAGGCGCCGTTGCAAACGGTGTGCGCGCCTGGCAACGGCACCTCGAGCATCATTGGTCCGAGGTCCGCTTCGGAGCGACGACGGTCGAGACTCGAGACGACCAGCACCATTTCGTGGTGCAGGTGTACCTCGGCGGGCTCGACCCCGAGTCGGTTCGCGTCGAGCTGTACGCCGAGCCGATGCAGGGAGGCGAGCCCGTGCGCCAGCCCATGAACCGCGAGCCCATGGGGCTTGGCAGCGCCTCCCTGTACGCGTGCGATGTGCCGGCCTCGCGTCCCGCCTCGGACTACACGCCGCGCGTCGTCCCGCACCACACGCTGGCTCGCGTGCCGCTCGAGGCGCCCTGGATCCTCTGGCAAGATCGACGCCCGGCGTGAGGAGGTCTCTCGTGTCTTCGCCGATCGACACGAAGCAGAAGCAGAGAGAGTTGAAAGCGCTGCCGCAGCCTCCCCCCCAAGCCGAGGCCGCGGAACGCGAGTCGGCCGAGCGACGACGCCGTCGAATCTGGCTCTTGGTCGGAGGGCTCGTCCTCGCCGCGCTTGGCGGCGCCGCCTACGGGTACTGGTGGCTGCACCAGCCGCGGCTTCCCCCGGGCTTCGCCTCCGCCAACGGCCGCGTCGAGGCGCAGGAGTACGACATTGCGACGAAGCGCCCGGGGCGCGTGGAGGAGGTGCGCGTGCGCGAGGGCGACCTCGTCCAGAAGGGCCAGGTGCTCGCCCAGATCGACATCGAGGAGCTCACCGCGCAAAAACACGAAGCCGAGGCCGATGTCGCCAAGGCTCGCGAAGCGCAGGCGTCGGCCGAGGCGGTCTTGGCGCAACGCGACAGCGAGCGCAAGATGGCGGCGATCGATCTCGCGCGCACGAAGGCCCTCGTCGCGCGCGCGGCCGCAAGCCCGCAGCAGCTCGATCACGATCGGACGAAGAGCGAGACCGCCGAGGCCGCCTACCGCGCGGCGCAGGAGCAGCTGCACGCCGCCGAGTCGGAGATCGCGGCGGCCGCCGCCAGCCTCCAGAGGATCCAGACGCAGCTCGACGAGAGCACGCTCGTGTCGCCGATCCGCGGTCGTGTCATCTACCGGCTCGCCGAGCCTGGCGAAGTGCTGAACGCGGGCGGCAAGGTGGTCACGATCCTGGACCTCGCCGACGTCTACATGACGATCTTCCTCCCCACCGAGCAGGCGGGCCGGGTCGGGTACGGAGCCGAGGCGCGCATGGTGCTCGATGCATTTCCCGGCCTCGTGATCCCGGCCACCATTTCGTTCGCGTCACCGGAGGCGCAGTTCACCCCGAAGGAGGTCGAGACGCGCAGCGAACGGGAGAAGCTGATGTTCCGCTTCAAGGTGAAGATCGACCAGGGCCTGCTCGAGCAGCATCTCGAGCAGGTGAAGACAGGGATCCCAGGCGTCTCCTACGTCCGCCTGGCCGGCGCCGGCGAGTGGCCCGCGTACCTCGCCGTGAGATTGCCGCCGCCGTGAGCGAAGCGGCGGAACCGGCGGCGCGGCTCCGAGGCGTCACGCATCGGTACGGAAAGACGCTCGCGCTCGATCACGTCGATCTCGAAATCCCGGCGGGCGGGATGGCTGGAGTGATCGGGCCCGACGGCGTCGGAAAGTCGACGCTGCTCGGCCTGGTGACCGCCGCGCGCGCGATGCAGACCGGATCCATCGAGGTGCTGGGCGGCGACCTTCGCGACCGCGGCTTCCGCTCTTCGGTGTCGGACCGGATCGCCTACATGCCCCAGGGCTTGGGCCGGAACCTCTACCCGACACTCTCGGTCTTCGAAAACGTCGACTTCTTCGGCCGCCTGTTCGGGCACGCGCGCGCCGAGCGCGAGGCGAAGATCGACGAGCTGCTCCTGGCCACTGGCCTGGCGCGCTTCCGCGAGCGCCCGGCCGGAAAGCTCTCGGGAGGGATGAAGCAGAAGCTCAGCCTCTGCTGCGCGCTGATCCACGACCCGGATCTGCTCGTCCTCGACGAGCCGACCACCGGCGTGGATCCCCTCTCGCGCCGCCAGTTCTGGGAGCTCGTCGATCGCATCCGCGAGCGCCGGCCCGGAATGACCGTGCTCGTTTCGACCGCCTACATGGAGGAGGCCGAGGCGTTCGGCTGGCTCGCCGCGATGGATGCCGGGCGCGTGCTGGCGACGGGCACGCCGAAGGAGCTGATGGAGCGCACCGGGGCGCCAAACCTCGACGCGGCCTTCATCGCGCTCCTGCCCGAGGAGAAGCGGCGCGGCCACCGCGAGCTGCACGTTCCGCCGCGCAAGAGCGAGGGGGGCGAGCTCGTCATCGAGGCAGAGGGCCTGACCCGCCGCTTCGGCGACTTCGTGGCCGTGGACCACGTGGACTTCCGCATCGAGCGCGGCGAGATCTTCGGCTTCCTCGGCTCGAACGGCTGCGGCAAGACGACGACGATGAAGATGCTGACGGGCCTCC
>Ga0335070_10004774_pt1 | contig 15884 bp, 12 predicted proteins | sample Lox_Sample_13_FD_206722 | JGI IMG/M metagenome (GOLD analysis project Ga0335070, IMG submission 206722) | Soil microbial communities from Loxahatchee National Wildlife Refuge, Florida, United States - Lox_Sample_1.3 | ecosystem: Environmental > Terrestrial > Soil > Wetlands | place: USA... | reverse complement strand
ACCAGGCCGCCGGCGCGGGTGCCGACCCGGGCGCCGAGCCGCGCCAGCGCCGTCGCATCGCCGCCGCGCAGCCGCACGACCAGGTTCGCGACCGGCGTGCCGTCGGCGTCGCGGGTCACCGCCACCAGCCGCGCCGCGGTCGAATCGGCGGCCAGCCGCTCCTGATCCGCGGGGGGGAGAGTGCCGAGGAACCGGACCATCGGCCCGACCGGGCGCTGCTGCGCCCGCGCGGCCGTGCCGCCGAGCGCGGCCAGGAGCAGGACTGCCGGGATGACGGAGGCGCGCGCCGCGCGCCGCACTGGGGCCACAACGCTCCCTACCAGGACTCGCGTACCTTCGTGACCGTGGCAGCCGCTGTCAAGATGGAACGCGATCGTCTTTGACAGTGCCCGAGGGCGCCGCTAGCTTGCCCGAAACGATGGCCTTCGCGCACCTCCACACGCACTCCGAGTACTCGCTTCTCGACGGCGCCAACCGCATCAGCGACCTCGTCGCCCGGGTGAAGGCGCTGGGGATGGACAGCCTCGCGCTCACCGACCACGGCAACCTGTTCGGCGCGTGGCAGTTCCACCAGGAGGGGCGCGCGGCGGGGATCCGCCCGATCCTCGGGATGGAAGCGTACATGGCGTTCGGACCCCGGCAGGCCCGCGAGAAGCCGGCCGACGCGCCCGCCGCCTACGCCCATCTCGTCCTCCTGGTGCAGAACCCCGCCGGCTACCGCAACCTGATCCGGCTGTCGTCCATCGGCTACGTCGAGGGCTACTACCGGCGGCCGCGGGTGGACCGGGAGACCCTCGCGCAGCACTCGGACGGCCTCGTGTGCCTCTCGGCCTGCATGTCGGGCGAGGTCGCGCTGTGGCTCCGCCAGGGCGCGTACGACCGCGCCAAGGAGGCGGCCGAGTGGCACGCGCGCACCTTCGGCGACGGCCGCTACTGGCTCGAGGTGCAGAACCACGGTCTCCCGGAGGAGCCGCTGGTGCAGGAGGGCGTGTTCCGCCTCGCCGGGGAGCTGGGCCTGGGCGTGGTCGCGACCAACGACGCGCACTACCTCACGCGCGAGGATGCCGCCGCCCACGACGTGCTGCTGGCGATCCGCTCCGGCAAGGACCTGAGCGATCCCAAGCGGTTCCGCTTCCAGGGCACCGAGAGCTACGTCAAGTCCGAGGAGGAGATGCGCCGGGCGTTCCCGGCCCGCGACGACCTGTTCGCCAACACGCAGCTCATCGCCGAGCGGTGCGAGTTCGACTTCGAGAAGCGGTTCTTCCTCCCCGAGTTCCCGCGCCCGGCCGAGTACGCCAGCGACAACGACCTGGTGGTCGCGCTGGCCGAGGCGGGCTCGCGCCGCCGCTACGGGGAGCCGCTGCCGCCGGCGGTGCGGGAGCGGCTCGACTACGAGCTGGGCGTGATCACCAAGGTCGGCTACGCGGGCTACTTCCTCATCGTCGCCGACTTCATCCGCTGGGCGCGCGAGCACGGCATCCCGGTGGGCCCGGGCCGGGGGTCCGCGGCCGGCTCGCTGGTCTCCTACGCCCTCGGCATCACCAACGTGGACCCGCTCAAGTTCGACCTGCTGTTCGAGCGGTTCCTCAATCCGGAGCGCATCTCGCCGCCCGACATCGACGTGGACTTCTGCGAGGAGCGCCGCGGCGAGGTGATCGAGTACGTCCGCGAGCGGTACGGCCGCGCCTCGGTCGGCCAGATCGTCACCTTCGGGACCATGAAGGCGCGCGCCGCCGTGAAGGACGTGGCGCGGGTGCTCGGCGTCCCGCCCGGCGACGCCGATCGCCTCACCAAGCTGATTCCCAGCGGCCCGGCGTACTCGCTCACCCTGCGCGAGGCGGCGGAGAAGGTCCCGGAGCTGAAGGAGCTGGTGGCGCACAACCCCACCTACCAGAAGGTGGTGGAGTTCGGCAGCGGCATCGAGGGCCTGTCGCGGCACATCTCGGTGCACGCCGCCGGCATCGTCATCGCGCCGGGACCGCTCACCGACTACGTGCCGGTCTGCACGATGACGGGCCGGGCCACGGGCGCCGGGGCGGCGGACGACGCCATCATCACCCAGTACGACATGGTGGGGCTCGAGAAGGTCGGGATGCTGAAGATGGACTTCCTCGGCCTGACGACCCTCACCATCCTGCACCGCGCGGTGCAGACCGTCCGCGAGCGCCGCGGCGTGGAGGTGGACCTCGACGGCCTCGACCTCGAGGATCCCGCGGTGTACACCATGCTCCGCGCCGGACGGACGGCCGGCATCTTCCAGTTCGAGTCCAGCCTCGCGACCGACGCGCTGCAGCGGATGCACTGCGACCGGTTCGACGACCTGGTGGCGACCAACGCCCTGGTGCGTCCCGGGCCGCTCGACAGCGGGATGCACCTGGTCTACATCCGCCGCAAGCGCGGCGACGAGCCGGTCCGCTACCCGCTGCCCGAGCTGCAGGAGATCCTCGAGCCCACCTACGGCGTCATCGTCTACCAGGAGCAGGTGATGCGGATCGCGAGCGTCCTGGCCGGCTACTCGCTGGCCGAGGCCGACGTGCTCCGCAAGGCGGTGGGCAAGAAGATCCAGGAGCTGATCGACAAGGAGCTGGGCCGGTTCGTGGCGCGGTGCGTGGAGCGGGGCCACAAGAGGAAGGTGATCGAGGAGCTGGCCGCCCAGATCCAGACCTTCGGCCGCTACGGCTTCAACAAGTCGCACGCGGTGGCCTACTCGGTCGTCGCCTACCAGACCGCGTGGCTCAAGACGCACTATCCGGCCGAGTTCATGGCGGCGCTGCTCTCCTCCGCCATCGGCGACACCGACAAGGTCGTGCCGTACATCGCCGAGTGCCGTGCCCTCGGGATCGAGGTCCTGCCGCCCGACGTCAACGAGTCGGGGTGGCACTTCACCGTGATCGGCGACCAGCGCATCCGCTTCGGCCTCGGCGCGATCAAGAACGTGGGCCGCGGAGCGATCGACGCGGTGATCGCCGCGCGCACCGCGGGCGGGCCGTTCACCTCGCTCGCCGACCTGGCGGCCCGGGTGGACCACCGGGTGTGCAACAAGCGGGTGCTGGAGGCCCTGGTCGCCTCCGGCGCGACCGACGCCCTCGGCGGCCACCGCGCCCAGCTGTTCGCCGCCGTGGACGGCGTGCTCGCCGAGGCCGCCCTCAAGCAGGCCGAGACCGCCGCAGGCCAGGGCACGCTGTTCGGCGAGGCCGCGGCGGCGGGGGACCGGCCGCCGACCGGCCCGGCGCCGGCCCCGCGGCCGGCGCTGCCGGTGGTGCCCGAGTGGACCGAGGCCGAACGGCTTGCGCGCGAGAAGGAATTGGTGGGATTCTTCGTCTCCGGGCACCCGCTCAACCGCTACGCCGACGAGGCGGCGCTGTTCGGCACCCACACCACCGCCGACATCGGCCGCTGGTCGAGCGAGAAGCTCGCGGTCGCGGCCGTGGTCACCGCGGTGCGGCGCCAGATCGCGCGCCGCAGCGGCAACGAGTGGGTGAAGCTCGTGATCGAGGACTTCCACGGCACCGCGACGTGCCTGGTGTTCCCCGAGGCCTGGGGGAAGCTCGCCCGGATCATCGCGGCCGACGGCGCCTACCTGCTGGTCGGCGGCTACACGGCGCGCGACCGCGGCGAAGAGGACGCGCCGTTCGTCGTCGAGGACGCGCTGTCCCTGGCCGACCTCAAGGGGTCGGGCCGCATCGCGGTGGCGCTGCGCTGGTCGGCGCGACCGGCGCGCAACGGCGAAACCGCGCGGGCGGTGGCCGCGCTGTGCGCGGCGCACCCGGGCCCCGCGCCCGTGATGGTCGAGTGGAGCGAGGACGGGACCGGCCGCGACCTGGTGCGGCTGCGCTCGCGCAGCGTCACCGTCGCGCTGGAAGAGAACCTGCTCGGCGCGCTGCGGGACATCCTGGGACGGGACGCGGTCACTCTCGTGAAGGCAGGGTAACCGGATGGCGACAGCACTCGCCTTGGACTTCGAGAAGCCCATCGCCGAGCTCGAGCGCCAGATCGAGGACCTGAAGCGGCTCGCCAGCCAGCGTTCGCTCGACGTGGCGCGCGAGATCGCGCCGCTCGAGGCCAAGCTGGCCGAGCTCAGGACCGAGATCTACCGCAACCTCACGCCCTACCAGCGCGTCCAGGTCGCCCGCCACCCGCGGCGCCCCTACGCCCTCGATTACATCAACGGGCTGGTGACCGACTTCATCGAGCTGCACGGCGACCGGCAGTACCGGGACGACCCGGCGATCGTCGGCGGCCTCGGCCGGCTCGCGGGCCGCAGCATCGTCGTCATCGGCCAGCAGAAGGGCCGGGACATCAAGGAGAACCTGAAGCGCAACTTCGGCATGCCCCACCCCGAGGGCTACCGCAAGGCGCTGCGCCTGATGCGCCTGGCCGAGCGGTTCCGGCTCCCGATCGTCACGTTGATCGACACGCCGGGCGCCCACCCGGGGCTGGGGGCCGAAGAGCGGGGGCAGGCCGAGGCGATCGCGCGCAACATCGAACGAATGGCGGTCCTCAAGACGCCGATCGTGGTGGCCATCGTCGGCGAGGGCGGGTCCGGCGGCGCGCTCGCCCTCGCCGTCGGAGACCGCGTCCTGATCCTCGAGAACGCGATCTACTCCGTGATCTCGCCCGAGGGCTGCGCCGCCATCCTGTGGCGCGACGCGGCGCTCAAGGAGCGCGCGGCCGAGGCCTTGAAGCTCACGGCCCCCGACCTGCTCGCCATGGGGCTGGTGGACGAGGTCGTGCCGGAGCCGCCGGGCGGCGCCCACGCCGATCCGGGCGGCGCCGTCGAAGCCCTGGGCGGCGCCCTCGAGCGCCACCTCGCCGAGCTGGCGGGCATGCCGACCGACGAGCTGCTGTCGCGGCGCGCCGACAAGTACCTGAGGATGGGCAGGTTCGAGGAAGCCTAGGCGTGCCCGCCCAACTGGTCGAGATCCGCTTCAAGGGCAACCGCAAGGGGTTCTTCCGGTGGCACGAGCCGGAGCCCCTGCGGTTCGACGAGCCCGTCATCGTGGAAGCCGACCGCGGCCACGACCTCGGCCGCGTCTCCGCCACCGGGGCGTCCGCGGCCACCAAGTGCGAGCGCTGCGCCATGCGCGCGGCGGCGCCCGAGGCCGGCGACCGCCCGGAATCCGGCGCTCCCGCCGGGCCGGCGGCCGAGGCGCCTCCCGCCCGGCCCGCCGCGGCGCCGGCGACCGAGCGCAGGGTGATCCGCCGCGCCACGCCCGCCGACACCCGCGTCGCCGACGAGCTGCGCCGCGTCGAAGACGACGTGCGCCGCAAGGCCCGCGAGCGCGCCGTCGCCCACGGCCTGGAGATGAAGGTCGCCGACGCCGAGTGGCAATGGGACCGCAACAAGCTCACCGTCTACTTCACGGCCGAGCGCCGGGTGGACTTCCGCAAGCTGGTGCGCGACCTGGCCTCGCTGTTCCGCACCCGGATCGAGCTCCGGCAGATCGGCGTGCGCGACGAAGCCAAGCGCCTCGACGGGATCGGCCGCTGCGGCCGCCAGCTGTGCTGCTCCTGGCTGCCGGAGCTGCGGCCCATCGGCCTGCAGATCGCCAAGGACCAGCGCCTCAGCCTCAACCCGACCCAGATCTCGGGGCCGTGCGGCCGGCTGCTGTGCTGCCTGCGCTTCGAGCACGATTTCTACGTGGCGTCGCGCAAGCGTTTCCCCAAGGAAGGCAAGCTGCTCGCCACCGCGCGCGGCGCCGAGAAGGTCGTGAGCATCGACATCTTCCGCGAGCGGGTCACGCTGAAGGCGGAAGACGGCACCTCCCGCACCCTGCCGCTGGCCGACCTCAAGCGCGAGATCGAGGGGGCCCTCGGTGCCGTGGAGCAGGCTCCCGAGCCGTCGCAGGCCCCGCCGTCCCCGGAGCCGCAGCCCGCCCCCGCCGGCGAGGCCGCCCCCGCCGAGGGGGAGCGGCGCCGCGGCCGCCGCGGCGGCCGGCGCCGGCGACGCCGCCGGCCGTGAGTGGTGGCACTCGTGCCGGATCGGAATCCGGCGGGCGGCGCGAAGACCGCACCGGTGCAAAACCGGCTTCGGTCGGGCGCGGTGGCACTCGTGCCGGATCGGAATCCGGCGGGCGGCGCGAAGACCACACCGGTGCAAAACCGGCTTCGGTCGGGCGCCGCTTCTACCTCACCACCGCCATCGACTACGCCAACGGCGAGCCGCACTTCGGGCACGCCCTCGAGAAGATCGGCGCCGACGCCGTCGCCCGGTACCGCCGCCTCAGGGGCGACGACGTGCACTTCCTGGTCGGCATGGACGAGCACGGGCAGAAGGTCGCCCAGGCCGCGCAGGAGCGCGGCGTCCCGCCGCAGCAGCTCGTCGACGGGCTCGCCGACTCGTTCCGCGCGATGTGGGCGCGCCTCGGGATCTCCTTCGACCAGTTCATCCGCACCACCGATCCCGCCCACGAGACCGGCGTCCGCGCGCTGATCGAGCGGATCTACGCGCGCCGGCCCGACGACTTCTACGAGCGCGCCTACGAGGGGTGGTACTGCGTCGGCTGCGAGACCTTCAAGCGCGACGACGAGATCGTGGACGGCAAGTGCGTCCTGCACCCGACCCGCACCCTGGCCTGGAGCGCCGAGCGCAACTGGTTCTTCCGGCTGTCGGGCTACGCGCCGTTCCTGAACCGGCTGCTGGCCGAGCGCCCCGGCTTCGTCCAGCCCGAGAGCCGGCGCAACGAGATCCTCGGCCTCCTCGAGCGCGGGCTCGAGGACATCCCGGTGAGCCGCAGCCGGCTCGCCTGGGCCATCCCCTTCCCGCGCCCGACCGCCGACGGAGAGCGGCAGGGCACCTGGGTGTGGTTCGACGCGCTCCCCAACTACCTCACGGCGACCGGCTACCCCGGGGGAGGATACGAGACGCGCTGGCCGGCGCAGCTGCACATCATCGGCAAGGACATCACGCGGCACCACTGCGCGGTGTGGCCCGCGATGCTGGAGGCCGCGGGCCTGCCGCTCCCCGAGCGGGTGTGGGCGCACGGCTTCATCGGCTTCGGCGGCGAGCGGTTCAGCAAGTCGGCCGGCGTCCGGCTCGACCTCGGCACCGCCGTCGACCGCCACGGCCCGGACGCGCTCCGCTACTTCCTGCTGCGGGAGGTCCCGTTCGACGGCGACGGCGACTTCTCGCTGGAGCGGTTCGACGAGCGGTACGTCGCCGAGCTCGCCGACGCCTTCGGCAACCTGGCTTCGCGGGTGCTCGCGATGCTCGAGCGCTACCGCGGCGGGGTCGTGCCGGGCTCGGGCGAGACCACGCCGCTCGATCGCGCCGGCGAGACCACCCTCGCCCGGTACGCCGAGACGATGGACGCGCTGCTCCTGCATCGCGGCGCGGCCGCCGCCTGGGACCTGGTGAGCGAGGCCAACGCGTTCGTCGAGCGGCAGGCGCCGTGGGCGCAGGCCAGGGCCGGCGACGCCGCGGCGCTCGACGCCACGCTCGCCGCGCTCGCCCGCTGCCTGGTGCGGCTCGCCGCGCTCGCCGGTCCCTTCATCCCCGCCGCTGCCGAGGCACTGTGGTCGGCGCTCGGGCTCAAGGGTTCTCACGCGGGCCTCCAAGCGTGGCAGCTGGCCCTCGACCCCGTGGTCGCGGGGAGCGCCACGCACAAGATTCCGCCGCTTTTCCCCAAGTTGGAGAAAGTCACAGCATAGCGTAAGTCCTCTGGCCGCAGGCGATTACGATGTGGCATCTTTCTTCTTGACGCCGCGGGGTTGGGCGTGGTAATGTTGGCTCGTCTTGCTGGCCCCCCCTCGACCGGCGCGAAGATCGCGTCGGCATCTTGTGTCGTCTCAAGCAGTTGGGGTTGGATGCCTAGTCGCCACTGGACGCTTCTTCTTGTGCCTCACGGCTCAGGCAGCACGAGGTCACTCAAGGTATCGGTGACCGTGCTGAAGCTGGTCGCGGGCGTGGGCGTCGTGGCGCTGGCGTCGATTCTCGCCGCCACCTACAGCGTGGTGACCCACGCGGTGGACCTGTCGCGGAGCCAGCGACTGGAGAAGACGAACCAGGCGCTGACGAGCGAGGTCCAGGTTCTCGGCCATCGGGTCGGGCAGCTCTCGGACACGCTGGCGGTGATTGCGCGGCGCGACGACGAGGTCCGGCTGGTGGCCGGCCTCGATGCGTTGAGCCCCGAGGTCCGCCGCGCCGGCATCGGCGGCCCGAGCGGCGCCTGGCCGGAGCGCGAGCACCTGCTCGCCGACGGCGGCGTCGCGGGGCGCGAGGCCCTCGGCGTGCACGTCGACCTCGACGCGCTGATCCGCCGCGCCAACGTGCTCGCCACGTCGTTCCGGGAGGCCGCCGAGAGCCTGTCCTCCCACGCGCAGCAACTGGCCGCGACGCCATCGATCGAGCCCACCACCGGCTTCCTCACCAGCAAGTTCTCCTACATTCGCTACCATCCGATCCTGCACGAGAACCGGCCGCACGAAGGCATCGACATCACCGCGCCGTACGGTTCGCCCATCATCGCGCCGGCGAGCGGACGGGTCGTGAAGGTGGGCTGGGAGAACGGCTACGGCCTGATGGTGGTCCTCGACCACGGCTACGGGCTCGAGACCAAGTACGCGCACATGTCCCGGACCGCCGTCGCCGTCGGCCAGCGGGTGAGGCGCGGCGACCGGCTGGGCTGGGTCGGCAGCACCGGCCTCTCGACCGGTCCGCACCTCCACTACGAGGTGCTGGTCGGCGGCCGGCCCGTGGATCCGCTGCGGTATATCCTGCCGGACGCCATCACGGACTGATCACTGCACTGATGCCGACGGACCGCAGGCTGAAGACTCCAGGGTAGTTCCCAGACGGCAAGGACCGAAGTGGTTGCCAGCCCCAAGACTCGAGGGGCCAGACCAGTTGTCGGTACCGGCAACTGGACTGGCCCCTGATGTCTATCGTCTGGTAACCACTGACAACGTGCCGTCTGGCAACTTCCCTGACCACTGCCCTCCGGTCACTGCGTCTTCTTCTGTCCTCCGAAGTCGACCTTCGGCACCTCCGCCGCGGCCGGGGTCGTCAGCTCGAAGTAGTCCCGCTCGTGCTTCCCGATCACCTTGGCCGTGATCACCTGCGGGAACCGCCGGATGTACGTGTTGTACGCCTGGACGGCCGCGTTGTAGTCGCCCCGGGCCGTCGAGATGCGGTTCTCGGTGCCTTCGAGCTGATCCTGGAGGGTGCGGAAGTTCTCGTTGGACTTGAGCTGCGGGTAGTTCTCCGAGATCGCCAGCAGCCGGCCCAGGGCGCCCGTGAGTCCCTGGTTCGCCTCGGCCATCTGCTGGAGGTTGCCGCTCTGCACCGCACCGCCGAGCTTGGCGCGCGCGTCGGCGACGGCGGTGAAGATCGTCACCTCCTGCTGCGCGTAGCCCTTCACCGTCTCGACCAGGTTCGGCACCAGGTCGGCGCGGCGCTGCAGCTGGACCTCGATCTGGCTCTTGAACGCGTTGGCCTGCTCGTCCAGGGTCTGGATCTTGTTGTACCCGCACCCGGCGAGGAGCACCGCAGCCGCCGCGAACAGCGCACGCTTCATCACTGCGAACCTCCCTGAGCTTCGGTCACGTCCGAGCCACCCTCGTGGCCGCGGAAGATAACCCGCCGCCGGCCGCGCCGCCCGTCGCCGGGATCGTCGCCGCCGGCCCACCGGAGACCGGTGAGCAGCGTGGCGACATCGTCGAGCCACTTCGCGCCACGGGGCCGGTTGACAGGTCACCTGGACGATGGGAAATTACCAACCGGTTAGTTATTAACATACGCCGACAGGAGAGCGCGATGGGGATCGGTGATGGCCCGGCCACGGCGCCCGCGCCGCGCTGGCAGCGGCGCAAGGACGCCCGACCCAGCGAGATCCTCGCGGCGGCCCTGGCGACCTTCGTCGAGCACGGCTACGCGGCGACCAGGCTGGAAGAGGTGGCCCGCCGGGCCGGGGTCACCAAGGGCACGCTGTACATCTATTTCGAGAGCAAGGAAGCGCTGTTCAAGGAGGTCGTGCGGGCCAACGTCGTCCCGATGCTGGCGACCGCCGAGCAGCTCGCCGCCGACCGCACGGCCGACCCCGAGACGCTGCTGCGGCGGATGGTGATCGACTGGTGGCGGGCCATGGGACCGTCCGGACTGGGCGGCCTGCCCAAGCTGGTGATGTCGGAGGCCGCGAACTTCCCGGAGCTGGCACGGTTCTGGTACGGAGAGGTCGTGCTGCGCGGCCGGCGGGTGTTCGCGCAGGTGCTCTCGCGGGGCATCGAGGCCGGCCGGTTCCGCGCGGTGGACGTGGACCTCGCCGTGCGGATGATCCTCGCGCCGGTGCTGATGGCCTCGATCTGGGAGCATTCGTTTCACGCCTGCGAGCGGAAGAAGTTCGCGGTGGAGCCGTACCTCGGGTCCGTGGTGGACATCTTCCTGCGCGGAATCACGGCGCCGCGGCACGGCGGCAAGGAGTCTGGCGATGCGTAGTCTCGTGGCAGTCCTGGCGGCCCTCACGATCGCGGCGCCGTCGCGCGGCGCGGCGCAGGCCGCGCCGGCCGGGTTGACGCTGGCGGCCGCCGTCGCGCGGGCGGCGGAGGGCGCGCCGGGCGTCGCGGCGGCCGGCTACCGCGTGGAGGAGGCGCGGGCGCGGGTCGGCCAGGCGCGCGCTCGGCTGCTGCCTTCCCTCTCGGTGGCCGGGACGTGGCTCAACCGCAGCGAGAACCTGGCGGCGTTCGGGCTGTCGATCCCGGAGTTCTCGAACTTCGTCCCCCCGTTCGACAACCTGGACGGCCGGGTCCGCCTCTCGCAGACCGTGTTCGACTGGTCGGGCTGGCAGCATCTCAGGGCGGAGGGGTATCAGACCTCGGGCAGCCAGGCCGATCGCACGGCCGCGGTCGAGGCTGGGGCCCGGGCGGCCGCGCTGGCCTACCTGCGCGCGGTGCGCGCCGCCTCGCTGCTCGCGGCGCGGCAGGCGGACGCGGACATCGCCGCGCAGCTGCTGTCGCTGGCGGAGGCACAGGTGCAGGCGGGCGTGAGCGCGCCGCTGGACGTGACGCGGGCCCGGACCCAGCTGGTGGCGGCGCAGGGCGCGCTGATCGTCGCGCGCAACCAGCGCCAGAAGGCGGACATCGACCTCGCGCTGGCGTTGGGCGCCGACCCGGCCACCACCTGGCGGCTCGCCGACACGCTGACCGGCGACCTGGGCGCTTCCGTGGCCCCGGCCGACACGGCAGCGGCCCTGGCGCTCGCGCTGGAGCGCCGGCCCGACCTCGCGGCGGAGGCGGCGCGCGGCGCCCGCGCCGAGACCGAGCGGCGCGCGATCGCCGCGGAGCGGCTGCCCCGGATCGACTTCGCCGCGGACTATGGGCCCAACGGCAAGACGCTGCCCTCCGCGCTCGCCACCCAGGACATCGCGGTGGTGGTGTCGATCCCTCTCCTCGACGGCTTCCGCCGCGAGGCGCGGAGCGCCGAGCAGCGGGCGGTCGCACGCGAGAGCGATTCGCGGACGGGCGAGCTGCGGCGGCAGATCGCAGCGCAGGTGCGGTCGGCGCTGCTCGACCTGGGCTCCGGCATGGAGCAGCACGGCGTGGCCGCCCAGCGGCTGGCGCTGGCGATCGAGGAGCTGGACGAGGCGCGCGAGCGGTTCGCGAGCGGCGTGGCCGGCAACATCGACGTGATCACGGCCCAGTCCAGCCTCAACGTCGCCCGGGACGCCGAGATCGATTCGCGGTACGCGACCGCGGCCGCGCGCGTCGGCCTGGCCTTCGCGGCCGGGGTGGCGGAGACGATTCACTAAGGACTTCGACCAGATCGTGAGAGGTAACGGATGGCAACGATGACGCAGACCGCCCCGCCGCAGCCCGCAACGCCGGCCCGCGACCCGGAGGGTCCGGCCGCAGCGGCGGCGGAGCGCGAGAACGGCGGCCGCCGGCCCTGGGTGCTGTGGGTGGGCATCGCGATCGCCGTGATCGTGCTGGCCCTCGGGGCGCGGGCCGTGTGGTTCGCTCTCACCCACGTCTCCACCGACGACGCGCAGGTCGACGGGCACATCACGCCGATCTCGCCGCGGATCGCCGGTTACGTCGTCGGGATCCGGGTGCGCGACAACCAGCGGGTTCGCGCCGGCGACACGCTGGTGATCCTGGACGACCGAGACCTCCGCGCCCGGCTGGCCCAGGCCGACGCCGACCTCGCGGCCCTGATCGCCACGGTGGGCTCCCGGGGCAAGGTGGGGCAGTCCGTGGCGCAGCTCGACCAGGCGCGCGCCGCGGCCGCCGCGGCGGAGGCCACGGTGGTCCAGGCCTCCGCCAACGCGGAGAAGGCGAACAACGATCTCGAGCGGTACCGCGCGCTGAGCGCTCGCAACATCGTGAGCCGCCAGCAGCTCGACGCGGCGGAGGCCGCAGCGCGCGCCACGGCCGCGCAGCTCACGGCGGCGCAGCGCAACGCCACGGCCGCCGGCGAGCAGGTCACCGCCGCCAGCGCGGCCTTGACCGGCTCCGAGGCGCGGGTGGCCGCCGCGCGCGCGGTGCTCGACATCGCCGCCCTCCAGCTCTCCTACACCGTCGTGACGGCGCCCGTCGCGGGCGTGGTGAGCAAGAAGTCGGTGGAGATCGGCCAGCAGGTGCAGGCCGGCCAGCCGCTGATGAGCGTCGTGCCGCTCGAGGACGTCTGGGTGGTGGCGAACTTCAAGGAGACGCAGGTCGCGGCCATCGAGGTCGGTGCGCCCGCGGTGATCCGGGCGGACGCCTACGCCGGACGGGTCTTCACCGGCAGCGTGGAGAGCCTCAGCCCGGCCACGGGCGCGAAGTTCTCGCTCCTGCCGCCGGACAACGCCACCGGGAACTTCACCAAGGTCGTGCAGCGCATCCCGGTCCGCATCCGCATCGAGGGGCCGGTGGACACGCTCCATCCGCTGCGGCCAGGCATGAGCGTGGACGTCACCATCAGCAGGAAGTGATCCGTCGGTCGGTGAGCAGGGCTGCGGTCGTTCAGATTTTCATCCGGTCCACGTACTCCGCCAGCTGCTCCATCTGGTCCACGTACCGGCCGGCGACCGGGTCGTACGGCGCCAGCTCCGCCGCCTGCCGGCCCTCCAGCGCCGCCAGGACCCACTCGAAGGCCGCGGCGTCCAGGCCGGCCGCGGCGGCCGTTTCGCGCACCAGGGCGCCGTGCTCGGCGGGCGGCACGCCGCCGCCGAGCCGCAGCACCGCCCGGAACAGCACGAAGAAGGTGCCGGCCGAGTGCACCAGCAGCCGGCCCAGCGCCTTGCCGTCGGCCGCCGCCGCGGCGTACTCGGTCCTCAGGCGCAGGACCTTGCCGCGGATCTCGCGCTCCAGCTCCAGCCGCAGCTCGGCGCGCCGGGTGGCGACCGCCCCGAACGGGTCGCGCCCGGCCAGCACCCGGTGCGCGTCCCGCATGTCCTCGAGCTCGATCGGGAACACGTCAGTCGAACCGCTCCACTCCGCTTCCGCGAAGATCAGCGGCGGCGGCTGCCCGCCGCGCGCCCACTCCGCGATCGCCGGCGTGGCCGCGTGGAGCGCGGCGACCGACGCGTCCTTCACGATGAGCAGGAGATTGAGATCGGAGCGGCCCGCGACGTGCGTGCCGCGCGCCGCCGAGCCGAACAGCAGCAGCGTCACCAGGTTCCCGCCGAGCGCCGTCTCCAGGCGGCGGGCGAAGTCCTCGATCCCGAGCTGCGTGTCCGCCGCCATCAGAACCCTCCCGAGGCGCCGCCTCCGCTGAAGCCGCCCCCGCCGCCGAAGCCACCGAACCCGCCGCCGCCACCGAAGCCGCCGAAGCCGCCGCTGCCGAACCCGCCGCCGCCCCAGCCGCCGCGCCGGCCGCCGCGCCGGCCGCCGAACAGCGACCCGAGGATCATGCCCTGGACCAGCCCGCCGCCCAGGCCCCCCCCCCGGCGGCGCCGCAGCGCCAGGAACACGATCAGCAGGGTGGCGAGGAAGACCAGGTTCACGACGCCCGAGCCGCCGCGCCGGCCGGTCGCGGGGGCCTCCTCGGGCGCCGGCGGCGCCGCGCCGCCCAGGTCGAACCCGAACTCCTTCGCGTAGGCGGCCGCGAGCAGCTGGACGCCGGCCACCAGCCCCGCCGCGTAGCTCCCGCTGCTCACCGACTGCTGCCCCACCGCGTCCCGGATCCGGCCGGCGAGCGCGTCGGGGACGAAGCCCTCCGCGCCGCTGCCGGTCGCGATGGCGAACTTCGCCTTGCCGTCCCCCGGGCGGGCGCCCGGCACCAGCAGCACGATCGCGCCGGTGTTGCGCCGCGGATCGCCGGCGGCGCCCTGGGCGCCCACCTTCCACGCGCGGCCGATGTCGCGCGCCACGTCGATCACCGCGCGGTCGCCGATGTCCGACAGCGTCACCACCACGATCTCCCCGCCGGAGGCCGCGCGCACCCGGTCGATCAGCGCCTCCATGGCGGCGCGCGAGCTGTCGTCGATCACGTGGGCGAAGTCGTTCACGTAGCCGGTGGGGGCCGGCAGCTGCAGCTGCAGGAGGAGGGCGAGGAGGACGGGGAACGGCATGGCCGCCGCAATATAGCCGCTACCGCCGCCCGGGCGCACCGCGTAGTATTCGGCCTTCCGGTCCACCATCCGTCGAGGTCCCCTGCGGTGAACGCTCGCGCGCGGCTGTCGATCTCGCTGCTCTCCGCACTCGCCTGCGGCGCGGGCGCCCGCCCCGCGTCCGCCGCCGCGCAGACGGCGGACGACCTGCGCGAGGCGCGCACCAGGGGCAGCGCCACCGCACCGGTGACGATGTACATCATGTCCGACTTCGAGTGCCCCTACTGCGGCGACTTCGCGCGCGGGACCATGCAGACCATCGAGCGGGAGTACGTGGAGACCGGCCGAATAAAGGTGGTCTTCGTCAATTTCCCCCTGACGTCGATCCACCCCAACGCCGAGCCCGCCGCGGAGGTCGCGATGTGCGCCGCCCGGCAGAACAAGTTCTGGGCGATGCACGACCTGCTGTTCCGCCGCCAGGACGCCTGGGTGGACCTGAAGGATCCGGGGCCCTACTTCCTGGCGCTGGGAGACTCGATCGGGGCCAACCGGGCCGACCTGACCGTGTGCCTGGCGACCCACGGGACCCGGGCGCTGGTGCAGGCCGACGCCGAAGGCTCGGCGCGGGCCGGCGCGCACTCGACCCCGTCGTTCTACATCGAGGGCGGGCTGATGGCCGGCGACCAGCCGATCGACGTCTTCCGGCCCATCCTCGACTCCATCATCCGGGCGAAGACCCGGCACCCCGCTCCGGGGCGCTAGGACGCCTGCAGGAGCGAGAGACCCAGATCGTAGAGGGCGTGCGTCCACGCGGTGATGCCGAACCCGCGCGTCACGTACAGCACGCTGAAGGCGACGCCCGCGACGGCCCGGAAGGTGAAGCTGGCGACGGTGAACGTGTCGCCGAGCGCGCCCACGTAGTGGAACGACGAGAAGATCAGCGCGGACACGACCACCGCGATCGCCGCCGCGACGCCCGTCCGCGCGCGCAGCAGCCGGCGGCCGACCCACATCACCGCGCCCACCAGCACCACCCGGAACAGCAGCTCCTCGTAGATGCCCGCGCCCAGCGAGACCACCAGCTGGGTGTGCAGGTCGAGCGCCGGCGCGGCGTCCCGCCCGATGGCGAGGTGGCGCGGCCCCTCGAGCAGCAGGGTCGTGAGCCAGCCCACCACGAACCCGAACAGGGCGGCGTACACGCCGCTCTCGAGCAGCATCGCCGCGAACACGCGCGCCGAGAGCCGCTCGCCGCTCCGCCGCAGGTCGCGCAGCACCAGCAGCGCGCCGCCGCCGACCAGCAGCAGGCCGAACACCACCACCCCGTCCCGGCCCCCGAGCGCGACGAACAGGCTCTTGAGCAGCACGTCGGCGCCGTTCCGGACGCCGGCGACCGCCGAGTGGGTGAGCAGCGCCGCCAGC
>Ga0335070_10004772_pt1 | contig 15889 bp, 13 predicted proteins | sample Lox_Sample_13_FD_206722 | JGI IMG/M metagenome (GOLD analysis project Ga0335070, IMG submission 206722) | Soil microbial communities from Loxahatchee National Wildlife Refuge, Florida, United States - Lox_Sample_1.3 | ecosystem: Environmental > Terrestrial > Soil > Wetlands | place: USA... | reverse complement strand
GTTTCGAGCTCAAATGGCTCCCCCCCGTGATCATGACCGGGGCGCTCATCCTGGGTGTCTATACACTTCGAGTCGTGGGCATGCACATTCCCATGCTCATCCTCTCCGCCCTGCTCATCACCACCGCTCTCTGCTGGACTCTGAAGCTCAAGTACGCCCTCGGGGCTGTGGTTGCCACCATTCACGATGTGATCATCACTGCGGGCGCCATCGCCCTCACCGGCAAGGAGTTCGATCTCACCGTGGTGGCGGCCATTCTTACCATCACCGGCTACTCCTTGAACGATACCATCATCGTCTTCGACCGGATTCGGGAGAACGTAAGGAAGCTGAGACGGCGCGATTTCGCCGAGTTGGTCAATGGCAGCATCAACCAGGTCCTGACCCGGACGCTTCTTACCTCCGGCACTACCCTGGCGACGGTTCTCGCCTTGTTCTTTCTGGGCGGCGCGGTGATCCACGACTTCGCCTATACCCTCATGGTGGGAATAATTGTGGGGACGTACTCGTCTTCCTTTGTGGCCAGCCCGGTACTGATCGAGTGGGAGACTAGGTTCGGTAAGATACGAGCGATGCCGGCGAAGAAGCAAGGGAACAGTCAGGGAAAGAAGTAAAGAAGGGACGAGGACACGGGGCAAGCGGGGCAGGTCCCTTGCCTGCAGGCTCTTCGTACCCATGACGCCTTGGCGTTCTCGGACGATGGGGCGCCTGTCTCACTTGGTACACCCTCCCGCGGCCGCACGCCGGCGAGACCGGAACCCGCTCGGCCTGAAAAAATCACGTAGTATCGGAGTGATGGGAAAGAGATCCGGGGTGCCTGGGAGGCAGGTACATTTCTTGCAGTCCCCTCACCGTTGACAGACGGGAAAAAACGCGTATATCTATGAGGCGTTAGCGAAGAAACACAAGGCGGTTGCTATCCCGACCCCAATCGAAGAGAGGAGAGCTCTGCCGTGAAACGAGCATTCGTTGTCTGGTTGGCGACCTGTGCCATGCTCTTGGTTGCGACGCCACCCATCCGCCTCTGGGCCGACCAGCAGGCGTCGGGTGCGGACGAGAGAGAGACCTTCACCTACACGGTGAAGAAGGGAGATACGCTGTGGGATATCTCGGATAGGCTTTACCGCGACCCGTGGGTTTGGCCGAAGGTCTGGCAGTGGAATCCCACGATCACCAATCCCCACTGGATCTATCCCGGCACGGAACTGCGACTCTACTATCGGGTGCCGGGGACGACGATCTTGGCGGTGGTACCGCCGGGAGCGCTACCCGCGACTTCTGCTGCAGTCGCGGCACCGGCGCCCTCGCTTCCGCCGCCGCCGGTAACGCCCTCGCTTCCGCCGCCGCCGGTTCCACCGAGGGTCCCCACCCTTGTGTTCAAGGAGATCGACCAGGTGGGGTTTATCACTCCTTTCCGTCCCCAGGGCGACGGGCGGATCCTCGGCGAGATGCACGACAAGGGTCTCATCGGCCAGGGTGATGAGATCTTAGTGCAGCTGAAGCTCCCCCGACAGGGTGCGGTGGGAGACCGCTACTACGTCTTCAGTACCTCAGAACTTATCCGCCATCCCATTACCAACCAGGAGGTGGGCTACCTGAACACTCCCCTGGGAGTGGTCGAGATCACCGGGGTGGCTCCGGACCATGCAAAAGCCAGGGTGCTCACCTCCTACGACGCCATTTCCAAGGGCGACAGACTCATGCCCTACCGGAAGCGAGCGGAGGAGATCGTCCTTCAGGACGGCACGGAGCCGAAAGAAGGCCGTATCGTTGTAGCAAAAGGAGAAATCTGGCTTTCGGGCGACCGCCAGATTGTCTTCATCGACCTCGGCGCGGACAATGACGTCAAAGCCGGCAACCGGTTTGAGGTCTACCGTGAACCTAGGGTGCGCGCTTACTACGAGGGGCAAGCGGCCGCCGTGGGGGAGGAGTTCATAAGCTCTGCTATGTCCGAGCCGGTCGGCGAGATCTTGGTCCTTTCGGCTGAGAAGGAGACAGCCGCGGCAATCGTCACCAAAACCAAGGTCGAGCTTTACCCGGGAGAACGGGTGAGGATGAAGACAAACCGGTAATCCACGGCGGATCCGAGTGATCTGCTGCGGGCCATGGCGCTGGCGACCAGCTTCCATGGCCCCTTTTTTGGCGCCGCTCGCACCGCGCGGGGGGACGAGGTTTCCCCGGCAAATCACCCTGCTCCCTGGTCGCACGCTTCCGGGAGACAGGGTGCTCTCCTCCGCAAAGACGCACAGTCGCGGGATTGACAATATAAGGAGAGGCCCGGCCTACGCGCGGAGTGCTGGTCCAAAGCTCGGGGAATTTTTCTCGCGACCGGCGCGTGGGTAGTGGCGCCGATGCGCGCTGTTGCAGAGATCCCCTGTCTTAGGTGAGCGCGGCGGTTGTGAGCGGCAGGGGTTTCTGCTCTAATACCAGGCTCCGTTCAGGGAAGAGACGAGCACTGCATGGATGAGGAATTCCACTGGGTGGCGTTGGCGCTGATCCCCGGTGTAGGGGCGAGGACCTTCCACCGCCTGCTCCAGAGGTTTGGAAGCCCTGAGCGGGTATTTACCGCATCCCGCCGTATGCTGGAGGAGATCCCCGGACTCAAGGGGACATCCATTGAGGCGATCAAATCGCGCGCCGTGGTGGAAGATTCAGCGAGGCGCGAGCTTGGTCGCGTCCGGCAGCTGAACCTGAGGCTCCTCCGCTGGGGGACGACGGAATATCCTCCCCTGCTGAGCAACATCCCGGACCCGCCGGCCCTCCTCTATGTCAAGGGGCAAATCGCTGAGGGCGACCAGCGGGCGGTGGCGGTGGTCGGCTCCCGCCATCCGTCGGGCTACGGGCTCACCGTGTGCAAGAAGCTCTGCGTGGAACTGGCGTGGCAGGGTTGGACCGTGGTGAGCGGAATGGCGCGGGGAATTGACAGCGCCGCCCACGTGGGAGCGCTGGAGGGCGGCGGTCGGACCCTGGCGGTGCTCGGTACCGGCCTCGACGTGGTCTACCCGACGGAAAACCGCAAGCTCTATGAACGAATCGCCGGCTCCGGCGCGGTGATCAGCGAGCTCCCGCTCGGTACCCCACCGGATCCCGGAAATTTCCCGGTCCGCAATCGACTCATCAGCGGCTTGGCGCTCGGGGTGGTCGTGGTCGAGGCGACCGCGAAGAGCGGCTCTCTCATCACCGCCGGGATGGCTCTTGAGCAGGGGCGGCAGGTTTTCGCCGTTCCCGGCCCGCTTGACCGAGAAGGCGTCGCCGGGCCGCACCGCCTCATCAAGGAGGGGGCGAAGCTGGTGGAGCGGGCGGCAGACATAACGGAGGAACTCACGCCCATGGTGAGCCCCAGCATTGTGGGCGGATCGGCGCCCGCGGGGCGTGACGAGGGAGCGCCCGCGGTGCCGCTGGCGGAGCGAGAGCGGAAGATCTGGGATCTCCTTGGCGTGGAACCTCTCCACATCGATCCGATCGCCAGGCAGGTCGGCCTCAGCGTGGCCCAGGCGGCCGAAGTGCTTCTCCGACTTGAACTCATGGGCCTGGTCAAGCAACTGCCGGGGACTCTGTTTGTGCGGAAGCCGCCGGCGTGGTAGAAAGATGGTCCCCGGTTGACAGAAGCCGGGAGCCGCGTTCTAAAAGACTGAAGGAGTGCTGAAACCGGACGAGACTCGGTTCCTCCCTGGAGAGAACCTGAGTGTTAAGGACAAAACATGGGGAAATCACTGCTCATCGTTGAGTCGCCCACTAAGGCGAGAACACTTCACCGCTACCTGGGCAGTCGCTTCGATATCCGCGCCTCGGTGGGACACATCAAGGATCTCCCCGAGAAAGAGCTGGGAATCGACATAGAACACGGGTTTGCGCCCGATTATCGTGTCATCAAAGGCAAGGAAAAGGTCATCCGGGAACTCCGCAAGGCCGCCGAAGGCGCGGATGCCATCTATCTCGCCCCCGACCCGGATCGGGAAGGGGAGGCCATTGCCTGGCACATCGCCGAGGAGCTCCGGACGACGCGCAAAACCTTGTACCGGGTCCTGTTCAACGAGCTTACCCAGAACGCGATTCAGACCGCCCTCCGGAAGCCAGGAGAACTCGATCGCGCCAAGTATGAGGCTCAGCTGGCGAGAAGGCTCCTGGACCGGCTCGTGGGCTACCAAATCTCACCGATTCTCTGGGACAAAGTCCGGCGTGGCCTCAGTGCCGGGCGGGTGCAATCGGTGGCCTTGCGGCTCATCTGTGAGCGTGAGGGCGAAATCCAACGCTTTATCAGTGAAGAGTACTGGACCATCGCCGCTCTGCTCGAGGGGCCGAATCCGCCTCGGTTCGAGGCGAGACTGTGGCGGCGGGACGGCAAACGGGTGAGTGTCGCCAATGAGGCGCAGGCAACGGAACTGGTGGCGGCACTCAAAGAGGCCGCCTACCGGGTGGCCGGGGTGGAGAAGAAGACCCGCTCGCGCTTGCCGGCGCCGCCTTTCATCACCAGCACCTTGCAGCAGGAGGCGGCACGGAAGCTCCGGTTCCCGGCACAGCGCACCATGGCCGTCGCGCAGCGGCTGTATGAAGGGGTGGAGCTGGGGAAAGAGGGCCCCACAGGGCTCATCACCTACATGCGCACCGATTCCACCCGTCTGGCTCGGGAAGCGGTGGCAGAGGCGCGGGCCTGGATTCAGGACGCTTTTGGCCAGGACTATGTTCCCAAGAGGGCTCCGGTATACCAGAGTCGCAAGGGCGCCCAGGACGCCCACGAAGCGATTCGGCCCACATCCGTGAACCGTACCCCGGAACAGGTGGCGGCCTATCTCGCCCCGGAAGAGTTGAAGCTCTACGAGCTCATCTGGAAGCGGTTCGTTGCCAGCCAAATGAGTCCGGCCGTCCTGGATCAGACGGTGGTTGAGGTCTCGGCCGGGTCCTTTACTCTCAGGGCCACGGGGTCGGTGCTTCGCTTCCCGGGATTCATGCAGCTCTATATCGAGGGTTCGGATAACGGCGACGAATCGCCGGATGCGGAGGCTCAGCTTCCGGATCTGGCACCAGGCACCCAGCTCAAGCTCGTGGAGGTGGAGGCGAAACAGCATTTTACCCAGCCGCCACCCCGGTTCACAGAAGCCACCCTCATCCGCGAGCTTGAGGAGAAAGGCATCGGGCGACCGAGCACCTACGCCAGCATACTCGCCGTGATCCAGGAGAAGGAGTACACGGTCAAGGAAAAGGGGAGATTCAAGCCCACCGAGCTCGGCCTCCTGGTGAATAATCTCCTCGTGGCCAATTTCCCCGACGTCCTCAATGCGGCCTTCACGGCCCAGATGGAGGAGCAGCTGGACAAGGTGGAGACGGGCGACCACGGCTGGCGCAGGGTGATCGAGGAATTCTACGGGCACTTCCACGAGGAGGTAGAGCGGGCGCAGGACCAGATGGTGGATGTCAAGCGTCAAGGCCTGCCTACTCAGATTCTCTGCGACCGGTGCGGTAGCATCATGCATATCCGCTGGGGGAAGAATGGTCCTTTCCTCTCATGTTCCCGTTACCCGGATTGTAAGAACAGCAAGAACTTTGTCCGGGACAGCCAAGGGAACGTTCGGGCGGCCGAAAACGGGGCAATACGGGGTACCTGTGACCTTTGTGGTCGCGAGATGGTGGTGAAGGAGGGTAGATTCGGCGCCTTCCTTGCGTGCACCGGTTACCCTGAATGCAAGAAAACCCGGTCGGTGGGGGAACAGAACAGGACCGAGGTCGAGGCCGAAGGCCAGCGGACCGACAAGGTATGCGAGCGCTGTGGCGGCCGCTTTGTGGTGCGGAGAGGCCGACAGGGGCGACCTTTTCTCGCCTGTGAGAACTATCCCACCTGTCGGAACACCAGCCCGCTTACCACGGGGGTCCGGTGTCCACAAGCGGGATGCGACGGCGAGCTGGTGGAACGCAACTCTAAACGGGGTCGAGTGTTCTACGGCTGTAATCGGTATCCTCGCTGCCGTTTCGTCGTCTGGTCCAGGCCGCTGGCCAAGGCCTGCCCCCAATGCGGAAATCCTTATCTCCTAAGCCGCATCGCGAAGGACGGTCGGGAGCAGGAGGTCTGCCCCGTCAAGTCCTGCGGGTACCGGGAGGAGCGGCAGCCGGGCGGCGAGGCCTGATCTCGGTGCGGGACGAAATGGAGGGGCGGCCAGGAGGGAAGGTGAGGCTCGGGTGAACGGCGTGTTGGTTCTCTGGGTTTTCTGGTTGGGAGCGGCGATCGGCAGCTTCCTCAACGTCTGCATCCTTCGGCTCCCTCAGGGGAAGTCTCTGCTCAGGCCAGGATCGCACTGCCCTCATTGTGAGACGCCCATCCGTTTCTACGATAACATTCCCCTCCTGAGCTACCTCATCCTTCGGGGTCGATGCCGGAGTTGTCGGGGCTCGATCTCACCACGATACCTCCTGGTGGAGATGCTGACCGCGCTTCTCAGCGTGGCCATCGTTCGCAACTTTGGTCCCAGCCTCGAGGCCGCCATCTACTTCGTCTTTTTTTGCGCTCTCCTCGTGATCATCTTCATCGATCTGGATACCTTCACCATTCCGGATCTGATCACCCTGCCGGGTATGATAGCAGGGCTTGCGGCTTCCTTCGTTCTTCCCAGCATGGGAGTCGTCAGATCCTTGGCCGGCCTTGCGACAGGAGGCGGCATCTTGTTCGCCGTGGCTATCGGTTACCAGTTCCTCCGGAAGCGGGAGGGAATCGGCGGCGGAGATATCAAGCTTCTGGCGATGATCGGCTCCTTCTTGGGGATGCAGGGGGTGATGTTCACTCTCTTTGCCAGTTCCCTGGTAGGAGCCTTGGTTGGCGTGCTCCTCATGGCCAGGGACAAGAGCGGGGGTGGCACCATGATTCCCTATGGTCCGTTTTTGTCGCTGGGGGCTATGGGATATGTGTTTTGGGGGCCGATGCTTGTCGACTGGTATCTCTTTCGGCTCCATGGCCCAATTTGAGGGCCGATGGGGTTCTTAGCTGGTTGCGATGGCTGTGCGTGGCAGGGTAATCTCCTCGGCGAGGCTGCGGAGTCGCATCATCAGATAGCGTACGGAGAGAGGCCCGGCCTTCGCCCACGGTGGCAGTCCCAAGCCCGGGGAGCCTTTCTGGCGAACCGGGGTTACGTAGTGGCTCCAGACGTGCATCGCCTGACGGGCCATCCTGCCTAAACAGGGGAGTGGTTGCAAGGGGCAGGTGAAGGGTTTCTCCCTGCTCGTGGCGAAAGCGAAAAGTCATGGGTGGTGGTCGCCGGGGTACCTCGGCGGGGAGACCGAGGCGCTTCTTCGCTGAGAAAGCGCTTTATCCGGGAGAGCGAGTTCTCACGGGACCGACGGTGAAGCATGCGGCCGGAGTCCTCCGCCTCCGGAGTGGAGAGCACGTTGTGCTTTTCGACGGGAGCGGTCTGGAGTTTCCTGCCGAGATTGTGAGCGTCGGTCGACAGGGGGTCCGGGTCGTGATCGGGGATGGGGTCCCCGTGAACCGGGAGTCGTCGCTCATCCTCCACCTTGGCGTTGGGCTCTGCCAGCCCCGGGCGATGGATCTCGTTGTTCAGAAGGCCACCGAGCTCGGGGTGGCGGAGATCATCCCGATGGAAACGGAACGGTCACAGGGCTGGAGGGCAGAAAAGGGGGGAAAGGAGCGTCAGGGGCGGTGGGAACGCATCGCCCAAGAGGCGGCCAGACAGTGCGGCCGTAACCGAATTCCCCATGTCGCCCAAGTGGCCCACTTTTCGCAAGTGATTCGTCAGGAGGGATCACCCGCGGCGATGCGGCTGATCTTTTGGGAGGAAGAGGCCCGGCGCGGGCTCAAGGAAGTCTTGGCGGCGCTGGCCCCGGTCCCGGAGATGTATGTTCTCATCGGGCCCGAAGGGGGATTCTCCTCGGCGGAGGCGAGTGCGGCGCTTGCCGCCGGGTTTCATATAGTTTCGCTCGGTCCCCGGATTCTCAGAGCTGAGACCGCAGCCATGGCAGTGGTAAGCCTGCTCCAGTACGAGATGGGTGACCTAGGGGTAGCGCGGTAGCCCGAGGGGCAGTGCCGCTAGCCTGCCCGACGGCAACGCGAATCAGCGGTGCCCCAACCTTTGGTATGACACCGGCGTGGGTTGAGGTTGGGGTAAAGGAGGGTGCCATGAGATGCCCCAAGTGTGGTTATGTGAGCTTTGATTATCTGGTCAGGTGTAAGAAATGCAGCAGAGACCTGGCGGACGCTCGCCGTACGCTCAACCTTATCGACGCCAAACCGGCAGTGCCGTTTCTCCTCGGCAGCCTCGTTGGAGCGGCGGTGCAGGATTCCGGTCGCGAGCGGCTGAGCGGCCTTTCTCTAACTCAGGAGACGGAGCTGGAGCTCTCCAACCTGGATATGCGCGTGAGCTCTCCTCTTGAGGACACCCTCGAGAAAGGCGGCGGCGACGGGGGTGGCAGCCTCAAGCCTCTCGCTGCTCCTGCCGAACCTGAGCCCCCGTCATTCGAACTGAGTCTCGACGATTTGGCCATGGAGGAGGCCCATGGGGGAACCGAAGGGCCGGCCAAGGGCCAGGATGGAGGAATCCTGGGGCTCGAGATCGACATGGACGACACGGCCGGACTAAAGGCTGCAGCCGAGGAGTTCAAGCCTGATGAAGCCGCGCCCGAGGCGGTAGCCGAGGGGCTGAAACTCGATGGGGATGGCCTGGGAGCGGTAGCCGATGAGCTGAGCTTGGATACGGATACCCCCGAACAGATAGCCAAGGAGCTCGAACTGGATGTCGATCTGAACAAGGAAGATAAGCTCACTACTTTGACCATGGACTTCGCTCGCCCCGCCACGCCCGGAACGGCACCCAAAGGCCAGGCTGCCGATGATCCAATGCCCGAGCTTGAAGCAGCTCTTCTGGAAATGGAGAAAGACCTTTAGCCCGCATTATGCACGAGCCACCTGCTGCGGCCGCGGATATGGCCGCCCTTCCGGGCGTCCTCGGGTCTCGAACCTTGCGACGTACTGAATGAAAAGTACGTCTCAGCTCCGAGCCCCTGCGGCTGCCAGGCGGCACGGCCATCTCCACTATCTCACTCCGGCGTCCCGTACATCATGCGGGCTAGGAATGACGCCGGGATGGGGAACCCAGGGTCTCTGACGGTGGGTTCACGAAGACCGCCAAGGGGCAGATGCGGAAAGGAACGCGTCGCCTCCGAACGTCAGGAGGAAGGATGTATCGTGTTTCCCCCTCGACGCTTTTGTCCTTGACAAACGAGCCAGCGAGGCGTATAAAAACGGCGCATACGAGAGGGTTGGACCAGTTGTAATGATTTCAATTGGTTAGATGGTTTAACTCTTTTCCGCTTCGTTCCGTAGCACCAAGCCGTCGTGCCGAGGTAGCTCAGCCGGTAGAGCAGTGGACTGAAAATCCGCGTGTCGGCGGTTCAATTCCGTCCCTCGGCACCATCATTATGCTACTCCTTTCAAAAAAGGACCTGGCGATAGCAGCCAGGTCCTTTCTTTTAGGGATAGGGGAATAGCGCCCGCGAATGGGAGAACTGGGGGGAGCTGACGGATTTTGTCACCCGGAAAACAAAAAGATGCTCTCCCTAAGAGATCTCTTTACCTTGGAGGGCGAAGTAGAGCATCCTTTGCCACCATCGGCACGTGGTTCCCCTTCCGTATCGGCGAAGGAGACGGCCAAGCGCGGCTTCAAAGACGCCGACGGCGTAAGCGTCAACGACAGTGCGGCGCTTGTTGCCTGGGTCATATATCAATCGCGAAGGCCTTGAGCCCGTTTCATGCCCCGGGTGGCAAGAAAAATGCATTTTCCCCGACAAACGATCCCGCGTGGGTGGATGGGGGCGCGGATGATCATGGAAGCACTGAGACGGCGTCGAAAGAGAAACACCGCGACTGCCTAGGAGAGAGGGGCTGATGCTGGACAGGGTGAGGAGCATGCTCGGCAGCAAAGGGTTCACCCTTATTGAGTTATTGACGGTGGTTGCCGTTGTCGTCATACTCACGTCCATCGCGATCATCCAATTTAGGGACTACCATCAGAAAACGACCAACGCGGCCGCCCTCGATGACCTGCGTAATGTAAAGACCGTCGTGGAGTCCTTCTACGGCGACTATCAGGAGTACCCTTAAAACATCCTAATTGACCCTTCCTTCCCTTGACCGCTGGCGCGACCATCGCCACGATCTCGCTACGGCGCGCGCGCGTAGTGCGGGCCGGCCATTCCTCATCCCCGCCATGCCGCCCCACAGAAGGCCTAGTGGCCCTCGCCATTGACAGGAAGGGAAATACCGGTAGAATGATGGTGACGCAGGTTCGAAGACACCTTCCTTTGAGCGCTCACACTGCACTATCTTCCTTCTCTCGTCGCCATGACCCAAGGGTACGGAGGACGTATTCATGGCACCGGGCGGCAATCCCCCCATAGATCCCAAGATGGTAGCCATGGAGGTCCAAAAGGGGAAGTCCCTTGAGGAGATCCAGCGCATTTTCGGGATCAAGACGAAGAGTCAGGTCCAGGATCTCTACGTGAGGGGCCTGCGGCAGCTGGGGGAGATTCCCCATACGGATCCCCCGAAGACGACGGAAAATCCGGCCGCGCGGCTGCTGGATACGGGCTATCGGAGGAGTATCGGGCAGAGCGGAAGCATCACGCTCACTCGCGCTTTGCTCTTGGAAAAACTTGGCTTCCAGGAGGGCGATGCCTTCCAGGTTCTCCGTCAGGGAGATGATCTCGTTCTCCGTAAGGTCCACTAGCCCGGATTATGCACGAGACGCCGTCGCGAGAACGATCCGACAGTCCACAGCCACACAGCCCCGCCCGGCGGCGAGGACCTTTATCGGATTCACATCAATTTCCCCAACCTCCGGGAGGTCACAGAGAATCTGTGACACGCGCGTGACGACGGCGACGAGGGCTTCACAGTCCGCGGGCGCCTGGCCGCGCACCCCTCTGAGGAGTCGGCTGCCGCGAAGCTCATCGATCATTTCCCTCGCTTCCGCCGGTGTTATAGGCGCGATGCGGACGGCCACATCTCCAAAGACCTCCACGTAAACACCGCCCAGGCCGACGAGAACGACAGGGCCGAAAGTGGGATCCTGTCGGCCCCCGACGAAGATCTCCTGCCCCTCGACAACCATCTTCTGAACCAGGATCGATTGTCTTGCCGATTCAGGCAGGGAGCCGCCCCTCAGGGCAGAGAGCCGCTCAAACCCGGCCTGCACCTCGGCGGCCGAGAGGCAGTTCAAAAGCACCCCGCCCACGTCGGACTTGTGGACGAGCTCCTCCCCCATCACCTTCATAGCTACGGGAAACCCGAGCACGGCCGCCCGTGCCGCCGCTTCTGCGGCACTGCTGGTCGCGGCCCAGGGGGCGGCGGGAATCCCATACGCCGAGAGCACCGAGAAGGCCTCGTCCGGCAAGAGTTGATGCGACTCTCGGGCGCTCGCGGCTGCGAGGATGGCGCGGGCCTTCTCCGCGTCCACCGGCGCCGCCTCGGGTTCCTCCACCTTGCGCAGCCGGCGACGGGCGAATCCTCGGGAAATGGCCAGGGCGCAGGCCGCCTCCTCCGGCTCGGTAAAGAGGGGATAGCCGGGATTGGTGCGCCGATTGATCCTGAGCTCTTCTTCCGTGGTCAGGAGACAGAGAGCTACGGGTTTCCGGATCTCCTCGCAGGTCTTGCGGATGGCCTGCACCAGATCCCTGCTCTCCCCGTCGAAGAACACGCCGTTGTAGGTATGCACCATGAGGACGCCGTCGATATCATCTCTCTGCAGGGTCTCGCGCACGATCTCGTGGAAGAGCGCGAAGTCGAAGAGATCACCGAGATCCATGGGGTTTCCCAGCCGGATCACCCCCGCCCGGAGCCGACTCTCTACCATGCGGAGAAAGGCCTCGGGAAAAGGCTGGAGGTGGAAGCCGTACTTGGCGGCGGCATCTGCCGCCACAACTGCATGGCCGCCTGAGCGGGAGACCACCGCCAGCCGGTCTCCGCGCATGGGTGGAAGGCTGCAGGCCCTGATCGCGTCCATGGCGGCGCGCATGTCGGTGACGCGGTGGATGCCACACTGGCGGAAGGCGGCGCTCACCATCTCATCAGCGACGGAGAGCGAGGCCGTGTGTGAACGAGCTATACGCGCACTGGTTTCACTGGTATTCGACTTGTGGGCGATGATGGGTTTTTCTGACCGCGAGGCCAGTGCCATGAGCCTGCGCCCATCGGCGATACCCTCGAGGTAGAGGAAGATGACCCCGGTCGCCTCATCCTTGAGGAGATACTCCAAGAGGTCGTTCTCGTCCGTGTCCAGCTTGTTGCCTATGGAGGCAAACTTGCTGAACCCGAGTCGTTCGGTGGCGACACTGTTAAGGAGAGCGACACCCACACCGCCGCTTTGGGAGACGATGGAGAGGCGGCCCAGATGAAACATGTCGCGGAAGGGCACGAAGGGAAGGGCGAGGCCGTTTTCCTTGTTCATGACCCCGATGCAGTTCGGCCCAATAAAGCGAATATGGTACCGCCGCGCGGCTGCGGTCACCTCCGCCTGCAAACTCCGCCGTTCCTCGCCCAACTCGCCAAAGCCGGCCGACTCAATCACCAGCCGCCTGATGCCCAGCTCACCACAAGTCCTGATGACGTCCGGGAGCGTTTGGGCTGGTGTCAGCACGACGGCGAGCTCCACCCTCCCGGGCACCTCATGAAGGGACCGATAGATTGTGTGGCCGAGAAACGAGCCCCCCTTGGGACCTACAAGGTACACTCGACCCGTATAGCGGAACTCGAAGAGATGGTAGGCAATGGCGCGACCGAGGTTGGTGGGGGAAGGTGAGACGCCGATAACCGCCACGCTCTCAGGGTAGAAAAAACCGCGCACCGGCTTCGCTCCTTGAGAAGGGGTAGAGATCGTTGCGCCGGAATTCACGGGGCCGGGCCGGCCGGCGACGGCATAGTAAACGGGCGCGTCCCCCTTGTCAATGTCGAGGACTTCAGTGGGAGTCGCCGTCGTGCCGCCGCGACACCAATTCGCCACGCTGTGGTACGGAAGTTGCTCCGGATCATCTAGCTAACATTATGCCCGAAACTGCTGCTGCGACCGTGGATCTGGCCGCCCTTCTCTTCGAGCTGTGTAGGCTCTGCGACAAGGGCCGGTGTGAGAGCGGCTTCCAGCTGCGATCGGACGGCGCGAGGCGGGGTGATCTGCCATGGGAGGCGGGCAAGTCCAGAAAAGCGCAGGGTTGCGTCATTAATCGTGGAGAGCGAGGCCCTGCCTCGTACCGAGGTGGCTCGCAAGGTCCGGGAGGCCCGCCTGACATAGAGGAGGAGGTAGTGGCGCCGGATGCGATTTTTTTCGTGGATGACCCTGCCTCTCGCTCCGCTCCGTCTTGTGAGCGCCCGGTGGCACTGCCACCTCCACGATCTCGCTACGGCGGCCCGTGCATAGTGGGTGTTAGCAACGGCAGCGGTGTCGTTACCCTTGGTGAGAATCTGTGGTAATATCGATGAATTCTTTCGATACGCGCCACCTTCGGCGACATGAGACATGGGGAACAGCATGCCTCGGCCTGGGTTCATGCTCCCGGCTCTGATGATTTTGTATCTCGTGACCGTCACGGCAGGATGCCGGAGTGTCCCTCGTCCGGAGCCAAGCGCGACGACGGAACGGTGGGTGTGCCCTGAATTCGCCGATCTGCCCCTTCGGCTTGGACTCTACGGGGAGGCCATTAAGGAGCATCGGCGGGTGCTCCTTGAGGAGTCGGGGAACGCCCTGGCTCATTATCACCTTGGCTACGCCTACGGACAGGTGGGAGTCCATCCGCTGGAGGTGGAAGAATACGAGCGAGCCGTCGACCTCGGTCTCGCCCGGGAGGACCTCTTCTACAATCTCGGTATGGCCTATGCCGAGGTCGGTGCCCTCGCTCGCGCGGAGCAAGCCTTCAGTCGAGCGGTGACCATGGCTCCCGAAAATGGTGACAACCGTCGCGCCCTTGGCATGGTATACTACGAGCAACACCTTTTCCAGGAGGCTATCGCCTCCTGCGCGCGAGCCACCTCCTTGGAGCCGGAAAATCCTCATGCCTGGCGCTGTCTGGCGCTTGCCCTGGCCGGAGCCGGCAAATTGGAGGACTCTATGGCGGCCGTGGCTCAGGTGCGCCGGCTCGATGCCCACTATCCCCTTGACCCTCGATTGCTGGAGCTCTTGCCCAGTTTAGGGGGAGAGAATCAGCCGCCGTGACTGGCCGCAGTGGGGGCAACCGATGGACGACGCACTTGCGCATATACTCGCCCGGGTAGAGGAAAAGAAACGCGACTACGCCCAATACGATTTCTCCCGGCGCCAGGACGACGCTCTCAAGACCTTCTTCGATCTGGCGCAGGAATTCGAGCGGCTCGAGGACCTCTACTGCATCTGTGTCGCCATCCCGAAATCTCACTTTGGCTTGGGTGCAAACCTTTATCTCTTGGACCCCAAGCGAGAGGCGTTCGTCCTCGTGTGCACGAGCGACGAGGGTTTCCTGGGCGAGCCCGAGATCCTACCCCCGGCGGATATCTCCCAGACGGATGAGGCGTTCATTGACGGCGCAAGCTTTTTCGCGCCGATTCGGGGCAAGGTGACGCCCTTGGATGAGGAGGCAGATCTAAAGAGGAATACCGCCCTCGGCATGCTCGAGATTCCCCGAGGCGCTGAGCTCAGTGAAAGCGACCGGTTCTACTTTGCGAAATTCGCCAATCGGATCGGCTATGCCCTTTACAACAGGGTGCTCAGCGAGAGACACAAGGAACGGCTGCGTTTCATCAATTCTCTCGTGGCGGATATCGAGCACAATGTGATTGTGCCGAATATGGTTTATCGCCTCTTTCTGAGACGGCTTCAGGCCAAGATTCGCAAGAACCGTGAAATCGAGGAGATGGTCGCCAAGCTGTCCGCCGAGATGGTCCGAACGTCCAAAGGCGACGCCGGTCGGCTCGAGCAGATTCTCGCCGAGCTTCAAGAGGTGAACCAGGTCCTTGCCGACGAGTTCACCAACATTGACAAGCATCACCGGAACTTCAGCCTCTTCCTGGAAAGCCTCTTTCGCCGTAGCCACTTCGAACAGGGCCGGTTCATCCCCCAAACCCGGCGGTGCAATTTCAAGAAAGAGGTCATCGATCCCCAGCTCGATCGTTTCATCGAACGTTTTCGCCTGAAGGGCATCGAGATCGACAGCCGGCTCGGCGGCGTGCCCGACGAGACCATGGAGGTGGTGGTGGATGTGGGTCTCATCGCCCAGGTCTATTCCAACCTCTTCTCCAACGCCCTGAAGTATGCGAGCTCCGTCTACGACGAGGCCGGTGCGCCTCGCAAGTTCATCGCCTTCGGCAGAGAAGCGCTCAAGAACTTTTTCGGACCCGGAAAAGACGGGGTGAAGTTCAATGTCTTCAGCACCGGACCACATGTACCTCCTGAAGAGCGGGACGTCATCTTCGAGGAGGGGTACCGGGGCAGCCACGCCCGCGGAGAACCGGGCACCGGTCACGGCTTGAGCTTCGTAAAGAGCGTCGTCCGAATTCACGGGGGCGTCGTGGGATACGAAGCCACTCACCTGGGGAACAACTTCTATTTCATCCTGCCCAAATAACGGGATTTCGAGCCACCGATCAGCTGTCACAATCCGGGAGCGGACAGCAGATGTCATATTCACGAAGGGGAGGTGCCCATGGAAGCGCGGGTCATCAGGGGCGACCTGCAGGGTGTGACGGCGGAGGTACTCATTCTCTTTCATTTCGAGGGTGAGGCGAAGCGGCTCGAAGCTTTTCACACCGTCAACGAGATGACCGGCGGCATGGTCGAGCGGGTGATCGCCTCCGGCGATTTCCGGGGCGAGCACCTCGAGCATCTCCTCCTGTACGTAGCCGGCGGCCTGGGGGCGGAGCGCATCCTCCTTA
>Ga0335070_10004770_pt1 | contig 15892 bp, 13 predicted proteins | sample Lox_Sample_13_FD_206722 | JGI IMG/M metagenome (GOLD analysis project Ga0335070, IMG submission 206722) | Soil microbial communities from Loxahatchee National Wildlife Refuge, Florida, United States - Lox_Sample_1.3 | ecosystem: Environmental > Terrestrial > Soil > Wetlands | place: USA... | reverse complement strand
AGATCACATCGAATACCCCGATGTGCCCAATGACGAGAAGTAAATAGAAGGCTGCTACCATTGCCCATCCCCCGCAGGCTTTGGCCCATTGTGTCAGTACGGCGGGCCGGCGCGAAATCGGCAATGGCGGTCGTAGAAAACCAAGGTCATCGGGCCGAGGCTCGCTGACGCTCTCCGGTGGCCGCCGAGTGGAGGTGGCAAATTGCGATAGCGAGCGCGTCCGCCGCATCGGCGGGCTCGGGAATCTCCTCCAGCTTCAACAATCGCGCCACCATCTGCTGGACCTGGTGCTTCTCCGCTCGACCGTATCCTACAACCGCCGACTTGATCGACAGTGGCGCATACTCGGCGACTTCGAGTCCTGCGGCCGCGGCCGCCAGCATCGCGACGCCGCGAACCTGCCCCAGTTTGAGCGCCGATTTCACGTTGACCGCATAGAAGACGTCTTCGATGGCAACGCGGTCCGGCCGGTGCTCGACGATCAGTTGCCCCAGGCGATCATAGATTCGCGACAGTCGCGCCGGAAGCGGTTCGCGCGGCGATAGCTTGATCGCGCCACAATCGAGGCAGACCAGGCGATCATCCAGCATCAATTCGACGACGCCGTAGCCTGTGCACTCGGTCCCGCAATCGATGCCCAGCACGCGCATGAGGGAAGTGTAACGCAGCAGTGCGCGGTTGCCAGTCGGCAATTATATTCATCGCTGACCGAGGAACTGTTCCCGGCTCTCTATTCGTCCCCGTCGGTCACCGTGATAACTGCGCTCTTGGTCGTGAATCGTGCCAGCGGAACACAGGTTGTGTATCCCGCGGGACGCGTTATATCCGATCCGCGCCCCTCCCGTTTCACGCGGTAGGTACGCATGAAACCGCAGATCTGGTCGCGTCCGTCAGACTCGGACAGAAAGCGGTCCAGGACGATCCCGGAATCCTGCGAGCGCTGAACCTTCGCCAACCAGTCCTGAACCGCGGCCTTGTTAGTTTTGATATTTGGAGATTCGTTCGTCTTCTGGGACTGCGCGTTCAAAACCGGGGACACGCCGGAGAGAACAAACATAACAACCCAGAGGCCCAGTGTCTTCATACTCTGACCTCCATCCCGCTAAGTGGGTGGATTATAGACCGTAATTCATTTCCTTATCTTCGGATTCTCCCTGCGATTTCGTGGAACTTCGCCTGTGAGGCAATTCCCCTCGTGGAGAACGAACGGCGTGCAGGTTCTTGCGCGGAATTATTGCAGGCCCAAAGCCTGAAACTCTGGCAGAGTCGAGACTGCTCAGCAGTTCGCAAAGTGTCCATGCTCGAACCTCAGCAGCACCGCGGCCGCCGCGGCCTCCCCTGGTATTGTTCGCGACAGAAATCGGCGTAGCTGGCGGTTCCGGCGGAGGTATGATGCCGGGCCAGAAAGCGCTCATACGCGGCCTCGTCGAAGATCTCGCGAAGGGTGGCGATTGCTGTCGACCTGAGTTTCGAAAGCGCGGCCAGAAGGGTGCGGAGCTTTGCTCCGCTGGACATCCGAGGGCGGATGTCTCTACGTGAGTCGAGAGGGACCCCGTTCATCCCTGCTCCTCCAGCGCCAGGCGGGTCATCACGTACGGAGTTTCTTTCACCTGGGCGGTCTTGCGCCCCGAGAACACGCTCAGCCATTCCATGGCCGATTCGATCACCACCATGCCAACTAGCACGACGAGTACGCTGGCCACCGCCGCGTCCAGTTGATCGTTGAAGATGAGCCGCTCACTCGCGCCACTGGCCGCCAGTTGATGCGCGTGCGCCAGAAACCCGATGCGGGGATTCGGGTTCAGCACCTTCTCGTATGCCGCCGTAAACGTTACGGCAACCAGCCAGAAAAGAGGGACAAGCGTCACCATCACGTAACGCGCACGGCCCATCTTAATCACGATCGTGGTGGCGACACAGAGTGCCACCGCCGCCAGCAACTGGTTGCAGATGCCGAACAAAGGCCAGAGCGAATTGATGCCGCCCAGAGGATCTTTGACTCCTTGCCACAGGAAGAATCCCCAGGCTGCCACCATCAGCGCACTGGTCATGAGAATTGACGGATACCAACTGGTGCGTCCGAGGGGCTTCCAGACATGCCCGAGCGCTTCCTGCAGCATGAAGCGGCCGACACGCGTGCCTGCATCGACGATCGTCAATATAAAAAGCGCCTCAAACATGATGGCGAAGTGGTACCAGATCGCCATCACCGCCTGACCTCCGAGGCTGCGCGAAAAGATGTGCGCCATGCCGATCGCAAACGCGGGTGCGCCGCCAGTGCGGTTGAACAATGTCTGCTCGCCGACGGCATGGGCAAGCGAGGACATCTCGGCCGCGGTGACCGAGAAACCCCAATTGCTAATGGTGGCCACGGCGGCGTCGGGTGTCTGCCCTACGATTCCTGCGGGACTGTTCACCGCGAAATAGACGCCAGGCTGTAAGACCGACGCCGCGATCATGGCCATCACCGCGACAAGCGATTCCGCCAGCATGCCTCCATAGCCCACCAAACGAGTCTCGGTCTCGCGGCGGATCAGTTTTGGTGTCGTGCCGCTCGCAATCAGAGAATGAAATCCACTTACTGCCCCGCACGCGATGGTGATGAATGCGAACGGAAAAAGTGTCCCTGCAAACACCGGACCGGTGCCATCGACAAATCTGGTCAGCGGCGGCATGTGCAACGAGGGCCGTAATGCCACGATGCCCAGCGCCAGCAGTGAGATGGTGCCCAGCTTGACGAAGGTACTCAGGTAGTCGCGCGGGGCAAGTAACAGCCACACCGGCAACGCCGACGCAGCAAAGCCGTAGACGATGATCAGCACTGCCAGGGTCGGCGCGGTCAGCGTGAATACTGCCGCCCAGGAGGGCGAATGCGCCACCCATTCGCCGCCAAAAATTGCGGCCAGCACAAGCAGAAATCCGATGACCGAGGTCTCCAGAACTTTGCCCGGACGGATGCGGCGCAGGTAAAGGCCCATCAGGACGGCGATCGGCATCGTCATCGCGATCGTGAACGTGCCCCAGGGACTGCCCTTCAACGCGTTCACGACAATTAATGCCACCGCGCCCAGCAGGATGGTGATGATCGCGATCACCGCGATGTAGGAAACGAATCCCCCGATCTTGCCGATCTCGGTCTTGGCCATCTCGGTGAGAGACTTGCCATCACGGCGCACCGAGAAAAGCAGAATTACGAAGTCCTGCACGCAGCCGCCAAGCACCGCGCCCACGATGATCCAGAGGGTTCCGGGAAGGTAGCCGAATTGGGCGGCAAGCACGGGACCTACCAGCGGTCCGGGGCCGGCGATGGCTGCGAAGTGATGTCCGAAGACCACCCACTTGTTGGTGGGAACGAAGTCGCGCCCGTTTTCGAGGCGCTCGGCTGGAGTGGCGCGCATGGGATCCAGAAGCAGCATCTTCGCAGCAATGAATTTGCTGTAGAAGCGGTAGCCGATCGCATAGGTGGCCACGGCAGCGACCACCAGCCACATGGCATTGATCTCTTCGCCGCGGTGAAGCGCGATGGTCGCCAGCGCAAGGGCGCCCAACAAACTGATGGCGATCCAGAAAAAGACCCGAAGAATTTTCGGCATGAAATCAAGGACCCGTCGCGGTATTGTGCCGAACTTGCGCACGTGACGCAACAATGTGCCGCTTTTATAACACAGGTTCCGGAACAGTTTTTCTACGGAAAGGGACCTTTCTACGGGCCGAAAACTGATTCAGCAGGACCGTGAGAAGCAACCTGCGAGATGTGATGCATAGCCTGTCGGGCGGGCCAGAAAATGATACTCTGTTAAGCTCCGGCTCTAATTCATGACTCATGCAGGCGGGAGATCTCCTCCGCCAGGCTCGGGCAAAATACACTTTTCGAGGACTAGTGATGAAAATCGGCATGTTAACCGGCGGTGGCGATTGTCCGGGACTGAATGCAGTCATTCGTGCAGTGGTTCGCAAGGGTACGTTTCACTACGGAGACGAGTTTATCGGTTTCGTAGAAGGCTGGCGCGGCCTGCTGGAAGACAAGACCATGCCGCTCGACCTTTCGAGCGTGGGTGGGATTCTTCCGCGCGGCGGCACCATCCTGCGGACTTCGCGAACCAATCCGGCCAAGCATTCGGACGGCCTGCAGCGTTGCGCGGACAACCTGAAGAAACACAGTTGCGACGCGCTGGTCGCGATCGGAGGTGATGACACGCTTTCCGTCGCCCAGAAACTGTTCGCCAACGGCGTGAAAGTGGTCGGAGTTCCGAAGACGATCGACAACGACTTGGCCGGCACCGACTTCACCTTCGGATTCGACACGGCGGTCAACGTGGCGACCGGAGCCATCGACCGCTGCCACACCACGGCTGAAGCCCATAACCGCGTCATCGTGGTGGAAGTCATGGGCCGCGATTCGGGCTGGATTGCTTGTTACAGCGGGATCGCCGGCGGCGCGGACGTGATTCTGATTCCGGAAGTTCCCTTCGACATCGACGAAGTGGCGGAACTGATTCGCCAGCGCCACGCCCGCGGCCGTTACTTCAGCATCGTGGTCGCGGCGGAGGGCGCAAAATTCGCGGGCGGCAATGAAATGCAGGAAGGCGCGCCAGTTCTACAGGATGTGGGGCGCGACGAATTCGGGCACCTGCGACTGGGCGGGATCGGCTCCGTGCTTTCACGCGAGATCGAGAAACGGACTGGATTCGAGACCCGCTCCGTCGTCCTGGGCCACATTCAGCGCGGCGGCTCGCCCAGCGCGTTCGACCGCGTCCTCGCGACTCGCTATGGGCTTGGCGCCATCGACATGGTGCATCGCGGCGAGTTCGGCCAGATGGCGGCGCTGCGGGGCAACAAGATCGTTTCCATTCCGCTTGCGGAAGCGATCTCTTCCAACCGCAAAGTCGACAAAGAAATCATGGACGCCGCCACCGGCATTCTCGACAAACTCGAAGAGAAAACCACCGCCGGCGAATAGAATTTCTATCCTCGGGCGGACGCTCGTCCGCCCGGCGCTTCCCCCCACTCCAAGCGCGGGTTCTGCTGCATCCGTCATGTCCCCGCGGTCATCATGCGGGCCTGAAACTGAAGTGTAGAAAGCACTTCGGCGCGTCAGCCGCTCACACCTGGAAGTGATCATCATCACAGGACGGGGGGACGCCGAGCGCAATAATTCAGGTAGAGAAGACCGCAGACGGGCGTCACAACTGGCGCTGCTCGCGGCTTCGCTCGGAAAGGAGAACCCACATGAGAACCTGCCATGCTGGGGTACTCATCGCGGCTCTGGCGGTGGTCACGTTCGCGTTCGCTCAAGCTCCAAAGAGCGATCAAAAGGAGCCCGTTCCCAAGTACGACGTAACGCAGGAACAGATATTCAAGGGTGTCGTGCAGGAATACCGGGATCGTCAATGCCCCGTGAGCGGCGGCATGGGGTCGCACGTCATCATCAAGCTGGACGACGGCCAGATCATTGAAGTGCATCTCGCCAAGAGCAAGTTCGTCAAGGAATACGAACTGAATTTCGCCAAGGATGAAAGGGTCGAAGTCAAAGGCGTGAAGGTGAAGTTTGAAGGCGTCGATACGATTTTTGCGCGCGAAGTGAAACGCGGCAACGATATGTATATGTTCCGCGACAAGGACGGCAAGCCCATCTGGTAGCCGGCGCGTGCTGCAAATGCGGCGGATCGCCGCCGATTGGCCGGGAGTGATCGATCCCCCATCCCCCGGGCCTCTCTTTTGCCCTTCCTTTTTCAGCCTCCGGAGTATCATGTGCCGTCATGACCGTCCCATCTCCCACGGCTCCGCCCTCACCTCCGTCCGTGCTTCGCCGGATTTTCTGGAACAGCCGCGAAATCCGCAGCGGGTGGCGGCTGCTGATTTTTGTGGCGCTCTCTTTCGTACTCATCCTTGCGGCCAATTTTGTGGCGCGCTCGCTGCATCCCGGGGATCATCCCTTCCTCGACCCGATTGAACTGTTCGTCTCCGACCTCCGCGGACTTGTACCGGTCCTGCTGGCCATCTTCATCATGGCTCGAATTGAACGGCGGCGACTGACTGAGTACGGCATTCCCGCGCTGCGCAAAGCTTTCGGCGGCCAATTCTGGATGGGAAATCTTTATGGGTTCGCCGCAGTGTCGATGCTGGTCGGCCTGATTGCACTCGGCGGCGGTTACAAGATCCTCGGACTCGCTATCTCAGGAAAGATATTACTCAAATATTTCGCGGTATGGCTGATCGCATCAGCGATGATCGGATTCGCCGAAGAGATTATTTTTCGCAGTTATGTGCTAACTACGTTGGCCGACGGCATTGGGTTTTGGGCTGCGTCGTTTCTGCTCTCGTTCGGTTTCGGCGCTCTGCACTACTTCACCAAGCCTCACGAACGGTGGGAGGACTTTGCCTGCACGGGCTTGCTCGGTCTATTCCTATGCCTGACGCTGCGCCGCACCGGCAGCCTGGCCTTCGCGATCGGGTTTCACCTGGCGTTCGATTTTGGAGCCATTTTCTTTTACTCGGGCATGAACGCCGGCGAATTCGCGGTCGGACATCTCTTGAATACAAGTTGGAATGGTCCGCAATGGATAACCGGAGGGCTGCTCGGCCCGGAAGCTAGCCGCCTGGTCTTCATCGTGATTGCGGTCCTGTTCGTTGTGTTCGACCGCTCGTACCGGAAGGCAAGATTTCCAAAGTCGCAAGCCGCAAACTGAGCAGCAGGGGGCAGGCTGTTGCTCTTTGAACGCAAGCCTGACACCTGGGCTCCGCGCACCAGAAGAGGTTGCGCCGGACGATCGTCCGCCCGGCGCTTGCTGAATTATCGTGTCTCGCCCGCGGCCTTGGTTGCCTGTTTTTCACTCCGCACAGGCGCCACATACAGCACAGGAACGTTCAGCTTGTTGATCTGATCGTTGAGCGCCACCAGGTCCTTTGTCATCAGGTCGCGATACCGGGCGAGCAGCGGTTGTGCCTGCTTCTGCAATTCCTCGAATGCCTGCACCTGTTGTTGTGTCGGGCCGTAATCCCCCGCGTCGACGCTGAACAGAAGCGAATGCAACCGCTCGTCAATCAGGACAGGGAAATTCAGGTTTGCCTCCGAGCTTTTCGCGTTTACCTGCAGCAACTGTCCTTCGACGCTCAAGGTTTTGGAATCAAATTCCTTGGCCGACGAAAGGAGTGGAGCATAGCGCGAGTCTTCGCCCAGGCGGCGATCGAGCCCGCGAATCTGGGAGCGCACTTCCCGGATCTCGGTCACAGCCTCGTGGATGTCGGAGATCTGCGCGACGATTTTCGCCGACAGTTCATTTTGTTTTTGCAGCTCTTCCGTCGGAGTTTTGACCCGCTGATCGACTTTCAATTCCAGCGGCGCCGTGTACGCCTTGCCTTCGACCGTCAAACGCACCTGGTACTTGCCGGGAGCTACCAGGGCGCCACGGTTGCGATACTCTGCACCCGGTTCGCCGGCGAGCGGCGTGGCGCCAGCGCCTCGCAGATCCCACGTGAAACGGTTAACACCGACTTCGGTCGGAATCTTCTCCTCTGGAACCGTCAGGTCGGGCCATTCGGGCGGTGTATCGGCCTCTTTCTTGTCCTCGTTCGAGTAGTGGCGGACAAGTTTGCCCTGTGCGTCGAGAATGTCCAGGCTCACTGTGCCCTTGGGCGTCGAGGCCAGGTAGTAATACACGATCGCTCCATTGGGAGGATTCTGCCCAACCGGCTGCCGCTTCTCATAGAAGTCCGGCCAGCGCATGCGGTAGGTCACCCCCGGCTGGTAAAGGACGGGTTGACTGGCGGGCTGCGCGGTGGCGGCCCGGAGCGGAGTAAGGTCATCGAGAATCCAGAACGAGCGCCCGTGCGTTGCCACGATCAAATCGTCATTCTTGACGATCAGGTCGTGAATCGGGGAATTGGGCAGATTCAGTTGTAGTGATTGCCAATTTGCTCCACCGTCAAACGAGATGTAGATTCCTGTTTCCGTTCCGGCATATAGCAGATTCTTGCGGACAGGATCCTCGCGCACCGCATGTGTGTAGGCACCATCGGAAATTCCATTGGTGATCTTCGTCCACGATTTCCCAAAATCAGTCGTCTTGAAGATGTACGGTCTGAGATCGTCAAGCTTGTGCGTGTCCACGGCCGCGTAAGCGGTGCCAGCATCGTGCGGCGAAGCTTCGATCAGGCTGACCAGGCTCCACTCGGGCACGCCCTTCGGCGTCACATTGGACCAGTTCTTACCTCCATCGCGCGATACATGGATCAAGCCGTCATCGGTGCCAGCCCACAACAGATCCTTCTGCACCGGCGACTCGGCAATCGTGAACACCGTGTCGTAGTACTCGACCGAAGTGTTGTCCTTGGTCAGTGGTCCGCCGGAAGATCCTTGCTTGTTTTTGTCGTTGCGGGTGAGGTCGGGGCTGATTTCCGTCCAGCTCCGCCCCTGGTTGGTCGACTTGAAGACGCGTTCGGCAGTGGTGTAGATCACATTCGGATCGTGCGGCGAGATCAAGATCGGCTGCGTCCAGCCTAAGCGGTATTTCAGATCTCCCACACCGTGCCCCGAGCTGTCCATCGGCCAGACGGTAATGTCTTGCAATTGATTCACGCGCCGGTCGAGGCGCGTCATCTGTCCTCCGCCCGAGCCAGCGTAAATCATCTTTGCGTCGCGCGGATCGGGTGCGATGTAGCCGCTCTCGCCGCCGCCCGCGTCAAACCAGTGCTGGCGGCCAACGTATCCATCGTCCGTGCGGCTGGCGATGCCGACCGTGGAGTTGTCCTGCTGCGCTCCGTAGACGTTATAGAGAAAATCGTTGTCGGCAGCGACGTGGTAGAACTGCGCGGTGGGCTGGTTGTATTCCGTCGACCAACTCTTTCCGCCATCGACGGAGATGGTTGCGCCTCCATCGTTGCCGTTGATCATGCGGTTCGGATTCTGCGGATCGATCCAGAACCCGTGATGATCTCCGTGCGGAGCGGGCAATAAACTGAGCGTCTTGCCTCCATCCACCGAGCGAAACGCGCCGGTGTTCAGCATGTAGACGGTATCGGTACTTCGCGGATCGGCAAAAATGTGTGTGAAGTACCACGCGCGCTGCGTCAGGCGCTGATCGTCATTGACGCGCGACCAGGTGTCTCCGCCGTCGTCCGAGCGGTAGAGCCCGCTCTCTTTCGCTTCGATCAATGCGTAGACGCGGTTCGAGTCGGCTCCCGAGACACTCACGCCGACGCGTCCCATGATTCCAGCCGGCAGGCCTTTGCCTTCGAGCCGCTTCCAGCTGTTTCCGCCGTCGGTAGACTTGTAGATGCCGCTTCCGGGACCTCCGCTCTCGAGACTCCACGGCGTGCGCTGCACCTCATAGAGAGCGGCGAACATGACGTTGGAATTGTGCGGATCAACCGCCAGATCGATGGCGCCGGTCTTTTCATCTTTGTAGAGAATCTTCTGCCAGGTATTGCCACCGTCATTTGTGCGGAAGACGCCACGATCGGGATTCGGCCCGTAGGCGTGCCCGAGAGCCGCGACAAGCACGTGATCGGCGTTTCTCGGATCGACCCAAACTCTCGCGATGTGCTGCGTTTCCTTCAGGCCGATGTGTGTCCATGATTTGCCTCCGTCGGTCGTTTTGTACATGCCGTCGCCGTACGAGATATTTCCGCGGATGCATGACTCGCCCGTGCCGACATAGATCACGTTCGGATTAGACTCCGCCACGGCGATCGCACCAATCGAGGCATTGACCTGACCGTCAGAAATCGGCTGCCAACTGACACCTCCGTCAGTGGTGCGCCAGACTCCGCCCGCCACGGCGCCGAAGTAATACGTAAACGGACTTCCCACCACTCCGGTCACCGCCAGCACGCGTCCGCCGCGGTAGGGCCCGATGCTGCGCCACTGCATTCCTTTGAACTGCGCCTCGTTGTACGACTGGGCTGCCGCCGTCAACGCAAATCCCGCAATCAGGACACACCACAGCACGCGACCTACGAGCTTCATGCATGACCTCCATGGGAAGAACTACGATTGGTAATAGTACCTCTCGGCAATGAGGCCTGTCATGGCCTCGCAAGCGGGCAATCGTGCGTGACAGGACAAACACCTAACTACCAAACAGATACTGCAAAGCCGCAGGGAAGCGCAGAGCCCATGCGCTTTCGCTGTGATTGGCCCCTTCTTCGATACTCACCATCAGGCGCTGCCCGCTCAATCCCGCGCTGCGGAGAGTTCGTTCCAACTCACGGACGTCGTTCACCGCTCTTTCGTCTTTTTGCGGATTTCCGATTTCCTTTGTGCCCATGCCGAGGTAAACGCGAAAAGGCCAGTCCCGGAACTTTCGCGCTTCGGCCAGAACCTTTCGGTTCGCGACGAACAGCGATGGGCTCTCGATCAGCAACCGCCCAAAAACACCGGGCGAAGCAAGCTGTGTGTAGAGCGTGATCAGGCCTCCGAGTGACGAACCGCCCAGCCCGGTATGTTCCGGGCCTTTTGCCATGGAATAGTGTTGCTCGATCAGCGGCATCACTTCGCGCAGCAGGAAGTTTGGATACTCCTTGCCCTTGGGTCCAAAGATGCGCGGATCAAACGACCGATACGGAATATATTCGCGAAGGCGGCTTTTACCGGTGTTGTCGATGCCCACGATGATCAAGGGCGGAATTTTCCCTTCGGCAATGAGACGTGCCGCCGTTTCGCCGACCTGCCAATGCACGCCCGCGAACGCAGTCTCGGGCTGGAAGAGGTTCTGGCCGTCGTTCAAGTAGAGGACCGGATAACGCGTTGTGCCCGAGCCATCGTAATTTTCCGGCAACCAGACTCGCAGCAGGCGCGTGTTGCGGAAAATTCGGCTGCTCAACTCGTGCAGGCGCAAACTCCCGCCGGCCACCGGTACAGAAGCCGCGGAACCTTCCTTCTCAACCTTTTCGGACTTGTTCACAGGCATGGATGGATTTGAACGATCGCCGGCTGCTCGTGTATCGATCGCAAACTCAGCCGGTATTTGTACTCCGGCTCTTTACCCACACGATCAGAGACAGGATCGTGATTCCCGTGATCAACGCCAGCGAACACAGACACATGACGCACCACACGCCGAGCATGCGCGCTTCGATGTAGGTCAGGCGAAGAGCGAAAGCCAGTCCGGCCAGGGCCCCAAGCAACAGTAGCCAAGGCGTGTCCTTCTTGTCGCGCCTCGCAGTGGCCAGCGCGGCCACAACACCATAGCCTGCCATTCCGATAAGCGCGACCGGAATGCCGAATATCTCAGAGTAGATGCTGCGATTCACGATATCGCAATTGAAGGACTCCCCGATGTCGCAGAACTCCGTCTTCGACGTGCCGAAATGATGTTGAAGCGAAACCGACGAGACCACCACGCCGGCAACCGCAATGATGGCAATCAGGCTCAAAAGACGATGCAAGGCGGGGCTCATGGCAGCGGGCACCCGCTCTTATCGCTCAACGCTTCAAGCGACATGGTTCCTTCGTGCCGCTCGCCGGTCGGTGGGAACTGCCAGGTGGGAAAGCGGTGGACGTCGGCGTCGATGCAGACCTGCGATCGCCCTTTTGGATCACCTTTGATTCCACATTCGATGTATGGCAGGTACTCGTAAGCGGCGCCAAATTCCTCTTTTTGTTCCTGGCAATGCGGGCACCACCATGCGCCGTACATCTTGACCCCGCGATCGCTCAGGCATTTCGCCAGGGCGTCGTACTTGTGCTGGCTCCGGCGTCCGAGATAAAACACCAACGCGAACGCTCCTACGATCAGCACGGCATAGAGCGCGAGCATGCTCCAATTGCGTTGTCTAGGCGCTGCATCCTCGGCACGCTGCCGTCTTTGTCCCTTCCTGTTGTCGCCCATGAAATTCTTATACCACGACGTTCAGAACCGACGGCAGAACCTCGATTGACTGGCAATGTAACGTCAGCGCTTCCCCATCGATCATGACATCGATCGGCGCTTCGAGATCGAATTCGATGCGGCTGGCCTTCTTGCTCTCCGCCAGCGGATGTCGCACGTGTGTGCCGTCGTAAAGTCCGCCGAGATTTCGCACCAGGCCGAGGCGTCCAATCGGTCCCCACCGGATGAAGTCAATCAGGCCGTCCCGCGTATCGGCGGCAGGCGCGATCATCATCGTGCCGCCGGTGAACTTGCTGTTGTTGAAACTCAGAAACAGGCACGCCCGGCGATCGAAATCGCCCTCACTTCCGACTCGCACCGGAAATGGCCGCCGCTTCAACTGCGCCAGGCCCAGGAAAATCGCGAGCCAGTACCCCAGCGGGCCGGAATTCTTGAAGCGCCGCTGCCGCAGGATGTTGACATCGGCCGCAAATCCGACGCTCATCAGATTGATGTAATAAAGAACGCCCTCCCGGTGCGCCAGGCGTAGAACGTCGCAAGCTTGCGACCGGCGGGCAATCAAAGCATCAATCGCATGCTCCACTCCCTGATCGCCGAAATCGCGCAAAAAGGAATTCCCCGTCCCCAGCGGAAGAAAGCCGAGCGTGGGAATGTCGGCGGCGGGCACATTTTGTGCGCCCGGAAACAGTCCGTTCACAACTTCGTAGGAAGTTCCGTCGCCGCCGACCGCCAGAAACTTGCGATATCCACGTCCGTAGAAATCGCGCGCGATCCGCGATGCCTCCCCGGCCGCCCCGGTCTCGATCGTCTCGAGAGTGATTCCGGCCACGCGCAGTCGCTCGAGCGCGGGACCGACGAGCCCCCGGCAGCGCCCGCCGCCCGCCGCCGGATTGATAATCGCCAGAAAAGTCTCGTTCACGATAGAGATAAGGTGCTCTGTCTTTCGTTGACTGCCCTTTCACGCAGGGCTCGAGAGACGGTCCTGAGGTTGTCCTCAGAGTTCAACGACGCTCTCGCGCGTGGCGTGCTTGCCCAAGTCTTCTGCCAGTTCTCCACGTTTGATCTTGAGTGACGCCGTCCGTGGGAAATCCTTGCCCCACACGAGATACCCTCCGACGCGCTTGAAGTCTGGTAGCCGCCGGTTGCGGGCGACCATCTGTCCCCAGAGAGCGTCGTCGAATTGCTGATTCTGCTCCAGACGCAAGACCAGCACCAGCATCTCCTTGCCGAGTGTCTTCTGCGGCCACAAATAATTCGCCGCAAACACGCAATACTCCTTCACCGGCAGTCCATCAAAGACCGATTCGATGTCCTCGGGATAGATGTTCTTTCCGCCTTCGGTAACGATCATATTTTTCTTGCGTCCGAATAACTGCAAGTGCCCGTGGCTCTCGAAGCGCCCCAGATCGCCGGTCAGAAGCCAGCCATCCACGATCGACTGCGCGGTCAATTCAGGGTCGTCCAGGTAGTGGGACATGACGGCGCGGCTCTTGACGGCAACTTCGCCAATGCCTTCTTCATTGGGACTGAGAACGCGAACTTCGTTTCCGGGCAGCGGCTTGCCCACGGTATCGGCGCGAAACGGCTTCAGATCGTTGACCGTGATCGCGGTACACGCCTCGGTCAGGCCGTAGCCGTTGGCCACCGGGATTCCCAGGTCGTAAAAGAATTGCAGGGTCGCGGGATCACTGAAGGCGCCCCCCACGATCAGCGCCCGTAATCTCCCTCCGAACGCCTTGTGCACCTGGGGCAGCAATTGCCGACTTAATTTAGGATTGGGTCGCCGCCGGGTAAGCAATTTGTTCAGGGCGATCAGACGATCGAGCATCCAGCGCTTCGATTTCGGCAACTCATCGAACTTCGCGCGCAATCCGCGTTCAAGATTTTTGAGCACCATCGGCACCAGGCTGACATAGGTAATGCGGTAGCGGACAAACGCATCTCGCACAAACTCTGGACGCAGCGTTCGCAGATGCACCACACAAGCGCCGCACACGAACGGTCCGATAAATCCGACCATGAAATCGATCGCATGGTTGGTGGGGAGAATGCTCAGATAGCGCACGCCCGGCCAGAATGGATACCAGGCGGTCAGCGCCCGGCATTGCTCCAGGTAATTGTCGTGCGTGAGCACGCACCCCTTGGGGCGGCCACCGGTTCCAGACGAGTAGACGATGCAGGCCGTCTCCTCCCGTTGTCGCGGCACAAACGTGGGATCGCCCTTGCGTCGGAATTCCTCCCAGCGGTACGCGCCCTGCAGCTCGGCGCCCGCCGGAGCTTCTGTGACCAGAACGATTTGCGTACTGACCTTCGAAAACTCCGGAGATTGCGCAATTGCGCGCCAGAGGTAATATTCGACGATCAGAAACCGGGCTTTGGAATGCGCCAGCAGCTGAAGATGCTCGGCCGCGGTGAGCTTATAGTCAAGCGGAACCAGCACGCCGCCACAGAAGAAAACTGCGTACGCCGAGATCAGCCACTTGGACTGATTCGTCATGATGATCGCGACGCGGTCTGCGACTTTGAATTCCGCATCTTCCAGCGCGCGGCTCAGCGGCCGAGCCATTTCGCGAAAATCGGAATACGTCAGACGGGTTTTTTCGCGGTCCCGATCCGCTTCGATCAGGCAAGTTTCGTTGGGCCAGCGCGCGAGCGCATCGCGCAGCGCCTCGCCCAGGCTGGAATATTGGCGGAGATCAAGCATCGATGGTTTTGAATCCGCGGCTCATCCACGGAATTGTGAGGCCAATGCGGAACCACTGAGTTTATCAAATCGTAATCTTCCCTATGCCGAAGTCCGGCCCTGAGGGCATGTCGCTCACGGATACAATGGCGAGGCCCGACGCCCTCCCCGGCAGGGTCCCACGAGGCCAATCGAATGAAGACTTTACTCGGACTGATCATGGCGGCCGCAGTCGCGGCAAGCGCGCAAGCCGAAACCAAAGCCTGCGCCTACATCTCGAAAACGGATGCACAACTCGCCCGTGCCGTGGACGACCTCGTCCGGCCCTACGATCGAACGAACAATTTCAGTGGCGTGGTGGTCGTCGGAAAAGGCGAAAACGTATTCGCTCAGCGGGTCTACGGTCTTGCCAATGTCGAACTGGGAGTCCCTAACCGGTTCGATACGGTGTTTCACATCGCCTCGGTATCCAAGCCCTTTACGGCGGCCGCCATTCTCCTCCTGGTGCAGGATGGCAAGCTGACGGTGGATGATCCTCTGACGAAATTCTTTCCTGATTATCCGCGCGGAAAGGAAATTCTCGTCCGCCACCTGCTGACGCACAGCAGCGGCATCGTGGATATTAACAGCCTGCCGGAATATCAGGAGCTCATGCGCTCCCCCGTCACGCTCGACCAACTCATCGTCGCGTTCAAAGACAAGCCACTGAAATTTGTCCCCGGCACGAAAACTTCCTACAGCAACTCCAACTACAACCTGCTTGCTCGTATCGTGGAGATCGTCTCAGGACAGACCTTCGCCTCGTTTTTGAAACAACGCGTCTTTCTTGGGCTTCCGTCACTCGCACCTGACGACGATCCGCAGAGAATCGTTCCCAACCGGGCTTCAGGGTACATACCGGTTGGCAGGGATCAAGTTGCAAATGCTCCCTATCTCGATTGGCGAGTGAAGACCGGCAATGGGTCTCTGATAACTACCGCGCAGGATCTCTACCGGTGGACGTGCAGCTACCAGCGCGGCATGGTGATCGATGCAAAGCTTGTAGAACAGAGCCGCACTGCGCAGATCGACAAGTACGGTTTCGGGTGGGCGGTCGGCGGCGCTGGCGAAGATCGGCAGGTCGAGGCTACCGGCCGCAGCCCAGGCTTCACGGCGGCCGTCGAATACTTTCCATCGACGCAGCTTACGGTGGTGGTTGTGGCGAACAGCTATTCCAGTCTCAGCCAAGGTCTCGCGGACGACGTCGCGGACATTGCGCGGGGAAAAACGGTGACACCGTTGCTGCCTGCCGAATCCATTTCCACAGATCCGGCTGTGCTCGCGACGGCCGTGGGCGAATACCAGTTCGGCCAAGACTTCTACAGTCCTTCGATGGCAG
>Ga0335070_10004769_pt1 | contig 15893 bp, 15 predicted proteins | sample Lox_Sample_13_FD_206722 | JGI IMG/M metagenome (GOLD analysis project Ga0335070, IMG submission 206722) | Soil microbial communities from Loxahatchee National Wildlife Refuge, Florida, United States - Lox_Sample_1.3 | ecosystem: Environmental > Terrestrial > Soil > Wetlands | place: USA... | reverse complement strand
CGAGCTGGAGAAGCGCTCTCCTGAGCAGTCATCCGAGGAGCTTGCCTCGGAGCTCATCCGGGCAGAGGAGAGTTTCCAGGCAGAGCTGCGCAGAGGCAGGGCCCTCGCGCGGGTCAGTGCTCTCTCCCAGGAGCTCCTGGGCAGGAGCGACACGGCGGTCATCGCCGGGATGCGCTCGAGGCTCGAGCCACTCATCGAGACGATGAGTCGGGGCCGGCACACGGGGGTGGCTCTCGAAGGCTCGCTGCCACGAGGACTTTCGGACGCCAGCGGCAGGGTCCTCGGCTGGGATCTGCTTTCCGGCGGAACGAAGGACATGCTGGCCCTCGCGCTTCGGCTGGCGATGGCGTCGTTTTTCCTCAAGGACACCGACGGGTTTCTGATGCTGGACGATCCCCTGTCCGAGATGGACCCCGAACGTCAGGAGGCAGCAGCAGCCGCCCTTCGGTCTTTTTCAGAGGACAAGCAGCTCATCGTGTTCACCTGCCATCCGACTATTGCGGGGATGATCGGGGGAAACCTGATCTGCCTGTAGCATGCTCACTCCCCGGCCGGTGCATCCCTTTCAGCGTCCTGGAGGCTCGCTGTGAAATCAGCCAGCCTGATCGGCTCGCGCTTTCGACTCTCGTTGAGGATGCGAACAATTGCCGCGGCGTCCGCAGGACGCTCGTCGACAATACGCCTGAGCACCTGCTTCGAAGCCACCATCTCCGGGGATAGATCGAGCTTCTGCGCGTAGTATTCGCGCGCATACCAGAGGACCCGGGCAAAGTGCCTCTTCTCCCCTCGCAGGGTGTTGTAGCCGGGTATGCGCGTGTAGTTTGCCAGCGGGTTCCATGCCCGCACCCCTGTCTGCCTTTCCCAGTTCTTCCTGAGGAACTGCATCATGAGCTTCTTGCTGGCCAGCTCCGCGAGCAGCTCATCGGCGATCTCAGGAAGCGCAAGAACATCCGACACCGCGTAGTCCAGCAGGTCCGGCGGAAGCGGCCGACGCATCCAGTTCGCTTTCTGGAACCTGTCCTTGGTCGAGCGCGAGTGTCCTGTCGGCGCGAGCGCCGACAGGCCGCCGGGTTTTTTCAGGAGCTGGGCCGCGATAGCCACATCGAGGATTGGAGCGGGATTGATGCCGAGGTCGTGCCGGAAGGCGAGCAGGTCATTGCCGGCGTCATACATCACTTTCAACCAGCTTGATTCCTGCAAGAGCGTTCCCAGCGCGGAGCGCGAAGGCAGGGCGAGCACGTCGATCAGGAAGGCCCGCTTCCCATCGAAGAGTTGGATCAGTGACACGCGGATGCCGTAGGAGTGGAGGTTGTTCTCGCCCTCGATGTCGAGGGCTGCCCTCACGCACCCGGTTTCCCGCAGGTGCTCGGCAAGCCCGGCAACCTCGGCTTCTGTCTGCAGATATGCATATTTGATCAAGCGCAGAGTGTATCAGCCGGAAGCAGCCTTTGCCAGAGTTCGGTCTTTGCGTTGATCCATGTCTTGAACGGCTGTGGAACAATCCGAGCTTGTCCACTGAGTGGTCTCAAGATATCATGACGTTCTATCGTCATAACGATTTGCCGTCACAGACAGGCATCGCCAGGAGGATCGCGTATGGAGCTCACGCCTCGGGACATTGCAGACATGATCGACCACTCGCTCCTTCGTCCCGATCTGACCACGGATGACATCATCAAAGGCTGCGAGATCTCGAAGAAATACAGTGTCATGGCAGTCTGCTGCGCGCCGTCGGACGTCACGCTCGTCAAGGAGCACCTCCGCGGCTCGAAAGTGAGAATCGCGGCCGTCGTCGGTTTTCCCCATGGGTACAGCACCACCGCGATAAAAGTGGCTGAAGCCGAGCAGGCGATGAAAGAGGGCGCCCACGAGCTGGACATGGTCCTGCATATCGGCCGCCTGCGCAGCGGGGATTTCGACTACGTACGATCCGACGTGAAGGCAGTCGTGGATGCCGCGCACAAGAGAGGGGTTCTCGTTAAGGTCATCCTCGAGAACTGCTACCTGAGCGATGAGCTGAAGCGCAAAGGCTGCGTCCTCTGCGAGGAGGCCGGGGCGGACTTCGTCAAGACGTCGACAGGCTTTGCCAGGGGGGGCGCAACGATCGAGGACCTCATCCTCATGAGGAAGGCGGTATCCCCCCGGGTGCAGGTGAAGGCGGCCGGGGGAGTGCGCGATCTCGACACGGCGCTGAAGGTGAGGGAAACCGGGGCCACGCGCTTCGGCGCTACCCGGACCGAGGCTATCATGGAAGAAGCCATGCGGAGGAGCGCAAGCCCATGACCCGGGTGCCCGTCGGCGTCATTGGAATCGGGTTCATCGGCCCGGCGCACATCGAGGCGCTGCGCAGGCTGCCGGACATCGAGGTGGTGGCAATCGCGGCCGGCAATGATGCGGCCGCCGCATCGAAGGCCAAGGCCCTGGGAGTCTCCCGGGGGTACGGCGACTGGCGCCGGCTCGTTTCAGATCATGAGGTCCAGGTCGTGCATGTCTGCACGCCGAACAACCTGCACTTCGAGATGTCGAAGCAGGCGCTCCTGGCCGGAAAGCACGTTGTCTGCGAGAAGCCCCTAGCCACCGAGGCCCGGGAGGCCGCCGAGCTGGTCGAGCTGGCCGCAAGAAAGGGACTCGTGAACGCCGTGCACTTCAACGTCCGGTACTACCCCTTGATGCGGCAGGCCCGGCTCATGGTTCAGAAAGGGGACGTGGGCGAGATCTTTTCCGTGCACGGCAGCTACCTCCAGGATTGGCTTTTCTATCCCACGGACTACAACTGGAGGCTGGAGCCGAAGCTCTCGGGAAAGTCGCGGGCAGTGGCGGACATCGGCTCCCACTGGATGGACCTGGTCGAGCATATCACCGGGCTTCGCATCACGGAGGTGCTGGCGGATTTCGCGACGTTCCACGGAGAGCGCCAGAAGCCGCGCAAGCCGCTGGAGACGTACGCGGGCAAGGTCCTGACCCCCGAGGACTACACCGAGATACAGATCGACACGGAGGACTATGCGTCGGTGCTCCTGCACTTTTCCAACGGGGCGCATGGTGTATTCACCGTCAGCCAGGTCTCCGCGGGACGCAAGAACCGGATCACGTTCGAGATCGACGGGTCGCGCAGGGCAGTCGCGTGGGAGTCCGAGACTCCCAACGCTCTCTGGGTCGGCAGACGTGACGCCGCAAACGAAGTGATGATGAAGGACCCCTCACTGGTGTACCCCGAGGTGCGCCCGCTGATCGGCTTCCCCGGCGGCCACAACGAAGGGTTCCCGGACACGTCGAAACAGATGTTCCGGGAGATCTACGGGTACATTGCGTCGGGAGCGAAGGGAAACCCGACCTTTCCGACATTCGAGGATGGCCTGCGGGAGCTCGTTCTCTGCGAGAGGATCCTGGAAAGCAAGGACAAGGGCGCCTGGGTGAAGGTGTAGCGGGCGCGACCGGCACGCGCGGTGCAAAGGAGATTGCCATGATGAAGCTGGGTTTCGTGAGCGCCATCCTTCCCGACATGAGCCTCCAGGAAGTGATCGGCTTTGCGGCGGAGCAGGACTTTTCCTGCGTCGAGCTGATGTGCTGGCCGCACGGGAAGGCGGAGCGGCGATACGCGGGAGTCACGCACATCGACGTCGATTCATTCGGGGCCTCAGAGGCGTCCGCCGTGAAGAAACTGCTGGCGCAGAAGAAGGTCTCGATCTCAGGCCTGGGATACTATCCCAACCCTCTCGACCCGGACGAGAAGTCAGCAGCGTACTTCCGCGAGCACCTGAAGAAGGTCATCGGCGCGGCGGCCCTGCTGGAGGTCGGCGTGGTCAACACCTTCATCGGCCGGGATCCCGCAAAGACGCTGGAGGAGAACTTCCGGAAGTTCGCCGCGGTCTGGCCCGACATCGTCAGCTTTGCCGAGCGGCAGAAGGTAAAGATCGGCATCGAGAACTGCCCCATGCTCTTCACCGGGGACGAGTGGCCGGGCGGAAAAAACATGGCCATTGCGCCCGCCGTCTGGCGCCGGATGTTCAAGGAGATCCCGTCACCGAGCTTCGGTCTGAATCTGGATCCGTCTCACCTCGTGTGGCAACAGATCGATTATGTGAAGCCTATCTACGAGTTCGCCGACCGGATCTTCCACGTCCACGTGAAAGACGCGAAAATCCGCAGGGACAAGCTTGACGAGGTCGGCATCCTCGCCACACCGCTGGAGTTCCACGCGCCGAAGCTGCCCGGGCTGGGTGACGTCCAGTGGGGGAAGTTCATTTCGGCGCTGACGGATGTCGGGTTTGCGGGCGGAGCATGCATCGAGGTGGAAGATCGCTCCTTCGAAGACGGCCTCGAAAGCAGAAAGGCTGCTCTCGTGTTGAGCGGACGATACATGAGGCAGTTCGTGGCTCGATAGCGGCATGCAGGCAGCCGGCGACGGCGAAGGAGTTCCGAAGTACATCCAGCTCGCGCGGATCCTTCGCGACATCCCGACGGAATCCGCCCTCGGGCAAACCTACCGGGTGAGCCGGATCACCGTCCGCCAGGCAATCGACACGCTGGTCCGGGACAACTTCCTGCAGCGGCGCAATATCGCCCAGGTCTACAGCTTCACGAGCGAGATGGAGCAGATGGGTCTTTCGCCCAGCTCGCGGGTCATGGTGCTCGCGGTGGAGGAGGCGGACGAGGAAACCGCACGCTCTCTGCAGCTTCCCGTGGACGATCGTCGGGTGACGCGCCTCAGCCGCGTGCGGATGTGGGCAGGGAAGACCGCCTCGCGCTTTCCATCTCCATGACATCGGCGCAGGCTGATATCCGCAGGTGTGTCGAGTTCTGAGCGCGCTCAACGACCGCGCACGTGATCCTGAAGCCCCTGCCAGATCCTCTCCGGAGTGAGCGGGAGGTCGCGGATCTTCACCCCGGTTGCCTCCTGCACGGCTGACCCGACGGCCGGGGACGTCGCGAGAAGCCCACCTTCACCGGTCCCCTTCGAGCCGTACGGGCCGGGGCCGTCCTCGTTCTCGATTGCCAGCGAATGCATCTGGAGGGGAAGATCCTTGATCGTGGGAATGCGGTAGTCGAGGGCCCCGAGGTTTCGGATCCGGCCCGAAGCGTCCAGGATCAGGTGCTCCATAAGCGTGTGTCCCAGACCCATGACCGCGGCCCCGCCATCCTGCATTTCGACGTGCTGGGGGTTCAGCGCTTTGCCGACGTCACCGACGGTTGCAAACGTGTGAATGAGGATCATCCCTGTGCCCGTGTCCACTTCGACCTCGGCAGCGGTGCAGGAAAGCTCGTAGAACACGGTCGTGCCCGCAAGCGGGTGCTTCCAGGTCTTCTTTTTCACTTCCTGACCGACCGCGATCAGCTCTCCGCGGGTCGACCCCAGGAAATCGCGGAGGAATGCGAGAAAGGTGAGATCCCCCTTCGGTCCGTGGATGACGCCGCGATCCACGACGACCTCGTTCTCACTCGCTGACAGGGTGTCCGCCGCAAGCCGCCGGATCTGCGCTTTCAGCTCCTGGCAGGCGCGAAAGACCGCGGTCCCCATGATGACCGTCGAACGGCTTGCCGAGGTGGAGGTGTCGTACGGAACCACGGCAGTATCCCCCATCACGACCGCGACCTGGGAGAGCGGGATGCCCATCTCGTGAGCAACGATCTGGGAGAAGACGGTCCGCGCCCCCTGTCCCATGTCCGAGGTTCCCGTCATCAGGGTGGCGCTGCCATCGTAGTGCAGGCGGAGGACCACGTAGGATGCGGCGTACGTCGCGGAGATCTTCAGGCCCAGCGCGATGCCGCGGCCGCGACCGCGGGCAAGCGGGGAGCCCCAGTCCACCGCGGCAGCGGCCTTTCGCAGAGCCTCATCCCAGTTGCCGTCGCAGGGCAGGTCGCCGGGGATGAACACCTCTCCCTTGCGGGGAAGGTTACGCAGCCTGATCTCTACCCTGTCGATCCCCAGCTTCCGCGCTGCCTCATCAAGCTGCGACTCCACCGCCCAGGACATCTGCGGCACGCCGAAGCCCCGGAACGCCGTTGAGGGAGTGGTGTGCGAGAGAAGCGCCCGGGAGAGAATCCGCGCGTTGGGGACGCGGTACGGGCCGCAGGCGGTGTAGCTCGCCTTCTCCACCACGCGAGCCGCAATGTCGACGTATGCGCCGATCATGCAGTCCGCCATAATGTCGTGAAAGACAATAGACCCGTTGCGCAAGAAGCCCGAGCGCACGCGGACCCGGTTCGCCATACGCCTGCCGGCCTGGAATGATTCCTCCAGCGTCAGGACCAGCCGAACGGGCCGTCCCGTTTTCAGCGCGAGAAATGCCAGGAGCGGCTCGAACTTCGGGTAGCCCTTCCCGCCGAACCCTCCACCGGGATCCGGCGCGAAGATCCTCACCTTCGCGAGAGGAAGTTCCAGGACATCCGCAATGATGCGCTGCAGGATGAACGGGTGCTGGATGGGGCTCCAGACCCTGATGCCGTCACCGTCAGGCGCAGCCATGAACGCGTACGGCTCGATCGCGAAGTGAGTCACCATGGGAAAGGTGTACGTGTCCTCGACGACGACATCCGCGTGGGCCTTTTCAACATCTCCCCAGCCGAACTTCAGCTCTTCAAGCGTGTTGGTGTTCCTCAACGGGTCCTTCGGGCGAAGTGAGGGATCCTGCACGAGGGGAGCGCCGGAGTCCAGCGCGTCATCGATGGTGTAGACCCCGCGCAGTTCCTCGTAGCGCAAGCGGACCTGGGCGGCGGCCTCCTGCGCCGCATCATCGGTTTCCGCTGCCACTGCCGCCACCGGCTCGCCGAAGAACTTCGCTTCATCCACGGCGATCACAGGCCGGTCCTGGAACGTCGGTCCGAAGCGCGGCACTGGCTGCGGTAGGTCCGCGGCAGTCAGAACGCGGTGGACCCCCGGCACCTTCGCCGCTTCCGAGGTGTCGACCTCAATGATCTTCGCGTGCCCGCAGTCCACGTGAACCAGCCTCACGGAAAGCGTCCCGTCCAACCTGATGTCTGCCAGGAACTGCTGGGCGCCAGTGACCCTCTCGAAGCCTCCGACCCGCCGCGGAGACTTGCCGATCCATTCAGCGCTCATTCCATTTTCCCCCGGGAGGCTGCGTGCACGGCCTCGATGATCCTCGCATATCCGCCGCAGCGGCACAGGTTGCCGGCCAGCCCTTCCTTGATCTGCTCTACGGTGGGGTGGGGATTATGATTCAACAAGTCCTGCGCGGCCATGACCATCCCGGGGATGCAGAACCCGCATTGCACGGCCCCGGCCTCGAGAAAGGATTCCTGCAGCGCGTTCAGCCGGCCGTCCTGCGCAAGCCCCTCGATCGTCGTGACCGTGCAACCGTCGGCTTCGGCGGCGAGCATGAGGCACGAGTTGACCGAGCGGCCGTCCACGATGACGGTGCAGGCTCCGCACTCTCCCATCGAGCAGCACTCCTTTGTTCCCGTGAGCTCGAGCTGCTCGCGCAGGCACTGCAACAGCGTATGGTGCGGCTGCACTTCGAGAGTGCGGACCCTCCCGTTCACGGTCATGGTGACAGAGACAGTGCGCGCCGGCATGGGGTCATTCTCTCCGTTGGGCGCGCAAGATGTCCAGCGCTTCCTGCAGGACCCTGAGGCTCAGGACAAGGAGCATCGCTGAACGGTACTCCTTGCCTGCCCGGACATCCGAGATCGGGCTTGTCTGCTCGAGGAGGCCGAGGAGGAGCCTTTCTTTCTCCCGTGCGTCCATTGCCGGATCCGCCAGCCTGCCGCTCCCATCTTCGACGAGAATGGGACGCGGTCCGACCGCTCCGAATGCAAACCGGATGAGCCCCGCTGCGCTGACCAGGCAGCAGACGTTGATGGAGGCAAGGTCCACCCCGCGCCGTCGCGTAAGTCGTGCAAAGGAAGCCGCGACGCGCTCTTCAGGCACCGGCAGATCGATGGAGGAAACGATCTCCCCGGCGCGGCGCACCGTCTTCCCCGGGCCGACGAAGAAATCCTTCAGTGGCACGGCACGCTCCGCGGTCCTGCTGCTGAGATTGACGATTGCCTGATGCACCAGGAGCGCCGGCACGGTGTCTGCTGCGGGTGACGCGTTGCAGATGTTTCCCGGGAGTGTTGCGCGGTTACGAATCTGGACCGAGCCGACGGTGGCGGCCGCCTGGGCGAGCACCGGGAAATGCCTGTTGACCCGCGGGTCGTCGATGATGTTCGACAGGAGCGTGAGAGCGCCAATCCGTAGCAGGGACTGCGTCTCCGTGATATCACGCCGCAGGGAATCGATCTTTTTCAGGTCGATGACGATGCGGGGCGTCAGCTTTCGGGCCCGCAGCTGGACGATCAGGTCCGTGCCACCGGCAAGCAGGCACGCCTGAGGGCCGTGGTCCTCCAGGAGCTGGAACGCTTCATCGAGCGTGCCCGGACGCGCGTAGATAAATCTCGTGAGCGATGATGTCTGCAGGGTCTCCATTGACGGCCACAGACTATATCACGACGTCCCGCGTGTCGACAGCACATGCGGCCCCGATGATCGCGCATCAAACGAGCGCTCGCCACACGGCGTCCTGCTTGACGTGTTTTTGCTTTGTCTGATATAGAACCGGGTCCAGGGCTTCCCCGCGCAAAGGAGAGTACCCCAGTGCCGAGCTACGTGAAAAATCTGCGCGACATGACAAAGGAAGACTTCCAGGAAACCGGAGGCAAGGCCGCGAACCTGGGAGAGCTCGCCCGCAACGGCTTCAACGTCCCTCCCGCTTTCTGCGTGACGGCCCGGTCCCTGGACCACGTGATAGACTCCAACAACGCGATGCCGAAGATCCTCGAGATCTCATCGACCCTCGACTATGACGACTACGACGGGATGGAGGAAAAGACCGCCCGTATCAGGGAGCTGATCAGCTCGGCCCGGATCCCCCGGGACCTGGAAGCCGAGATCCGCCAGGGCATCGATGGTCTGCGCGGCCCATCCGCAGGAGAGCCATTCGTTGCGGTGCGCTCCTCGGTCGCCGTTCGCGACAGCAGCGTCTCCTCGTTCCCCGGGATGATGGACACCTTTCATTTCCTCAAAGGTGAAGCCCAGATCGTGGAGTACATCAGAAAGTGCTGGGCGTCGCTGTGGACCGCCAGGGCGGCAATGCGGCGGCACCAGATGGGGATCGATCACGGGAAGGGCATCATTGCGCCGCTCGTGCAGAAGATGGTGAACGCGGATGTCGCCGGTGTCATGTTTACCGCCAACCCGATCACCGGCTCCCGCGAGGAAATCGTCATCGAGGCAAACTGGGGACTGGGAGAGTCGCTTGTCTCGGGAGAATCGATCAACGACTATTTCGTGCTGGGGAAAGGCTCTCCGCCTGCGATCAAGGAGAAGAGAATCCAGAAAAAAACCATCATGGTGACCCTGGACAAAGAGAAAGGCGTCGGGCGGAAGAAATACGACGTCCCCTCCGAGCTGAGCGAGGCAGCGACGTTGAGCGACAGCCAGCTCCGGGAGCTTGCAGCCCGGGGCGGGGAGATCGAGAATGTGTTCCAGTTCCCCCAGGACATCGAGTGGGCGTACGAAAAGGCGACGCTGTACCTGCTGCAGAGCAGGAAGATCAAGGGGCTGAAAGCGTGAGCACGAAGACTTTGTCTCAGGAGTTCGAAAGCGGGGCCGGCGTTCTTCGGGTCGACATGAGCGGGGCCGGGGGACGGGAGAGCATCCTTGACGACACTACGTTCCTCAACTACCGGCTTGCGGCGGTGACCATGCGTACGGCCGCGGCCAAGACCCGGCCCGATATGGTCTGGGACGCCGGAAAAAAGCAAAAGGCTGTTTCCTATGCCAACGAGACCCTGCACCTGAGCGGGGACTGGTCGCAGGGAGAGCTCAACAAAATCGTCGTCAGCATGCTTGCCTTTCAGATGGAAGAAGCGGGCCTGCACCCGTTTCACTCCTCCGCGGTGCGCTACCGCGACCGCACCATCCTGTTTCTAGGCGGTGAGTCGAATCACGGCAAGACGATGAGCCAGATCGAGGGATGCCGGCGCGGCGGGCTCCTGGTCTCCACGGAGACGACGGTCACGGATGAAAAAGGCACCGCTGTCATGGGCTCAAAGACCGTGTACCTGCGCCAGCGCGCAAAGGGGACGGAGCGCTCGGATCTCCCCAGCCAGGATGAAGGGGTTTCCAAGTTTTTCGACAAGGATCCGCCGTATGTTCCGTACACGGCGCCCTCGAATATCGATCTTGTGATCATGCCCGGAATCGACGGGCATTTCGATACGAAGGTCTCGGCCATGATACAGTTTGAGCGCGAGTACCAGACCTTCCATTCGCTGATGAACTACTTCGGCCTGAACCAGCTTCTGTCGGAGAACGGCATCGTCATGCCCATCATCGACACCGAAGCCCGGCGCGCCGCCCGGGGCGCATTCTGCAGCCGGTTCACGGCGGGCCGCCCGTATTTCATGGTCCGGGCGCGCACGCCGCAGGTGCTCTTCGACGAAGTGGAGAAGCTGATCGACCGCGCGTAAGAGGGGGAACTACCATGGAGCAGGTGACGAAAAACGTTTTCGCTGAAACGAAGATCCGCGGATGCAACCCCGGGTACGTCGTGACGTCGGATGGGGTGGTCGTGATCGACACGCCGCAGCTTCCCACCCATGCGGTGAAGATGCGAAAGGAAGCGGAAGCCCATGGTCCCATCCGTTACCTCATCAACACCGAGCACCACGTGGACCACATCTTCGGCAACTACTACTTCGACTCGGCGGAGAAGATCGTGGCCCACCGGGAAACGGTCAACAACTTCATGGTGGTGACGCCTCAGATCAACCCCTACGAGTATGCGAAGGAGGCCATCCCGACCGATGATCCGCAAGGGGCGGAGATCTTCCCGGACTCAAAGGCGTACTTCGCAAAGCCTAACAGGCCCACCATTGTCATCGGCGGAGATACCACACTCCGGGTGGGAGGGCACACCTTCCAGCTCCTGCACACCCCCGGGCACACCCCAGGGCAGCTCGCCGTGGTCATTCCGGAGGAGCGCGTGATCTTCTGCGGTGACACGATCTTCAATCACTGCCAGACATGGCTGTACACCTCGAACGTCAACCAGTGGATCGCGGCCCTGGAGAGGCTTCTTGAGGTTGACGTTGACAAGATCGTACCGGGCCACGGCCCGGTCTGCACCAAGCAGGAGATCTACGTGCAGCGCGCTTTCCTGATGGAATGGGTCACGGCGGTGGCGGTTGCGGTGGGGAAGGGCTGGAGCAAGGAAGAATGCCTGAAGAGGATCAGTTTCATGGACCGGTTCCCCGTCGACATCGGGCAGGAGTACATGGCGGACTCGGTGACAAGCAACAACATCGTCGCGCTCTACGACCAGCTCACAGCGAAGATGCCTGTCATGAAGGGATGAAACAGATGGAACAGCTCCTTGCAAAGTACGAAAAGCTCTTTGACCTGACCGGATCGACCGCACTCGTGGCTGGGGGGGCCGGTGGGATCGGACAAGCTGTCTCGGAGGGATTCGCGGCGTACGGGTGCACGGTCGTTCTCACGAGCCGCACCGCGGAAAAGGCAGAGAAGATCGCGGGCAGGATCCGGGATGCGGGCGGAAAGGCCTATGGCGTTGCCCTCAGCGCTGATTCCATGGAGGCGGTCCGCAGGACGGTGGAAGGCGTTCGCGCGGATCAGGGCAGGATCGATATCCTGGTGAACTGCATCGGCAGCCACATTGAGGCACCCGCTGAAGACTACCGCGAGGAGGACTGGGACAAAATCTTCAACGGCAGCGTCAAGACCGCATTCTTCCTGTCGCAAGCGGTCGCGAAGGGTCAGATCGGCCATGGGGGCGGAAGGCATATCCACGTCAGCTCTGTCAGGAGTCAGTTGGGGCTCCAGGGCAGGGGGTACGTAAGCTACTGCTCCAGCCGAGGCGCTATGAACATGATGATCCGCCAGCTGGCCTCCGAGTGGGCGAAGCATCATATCAATGTGAACGGAATCGCGCCCACGTTCACCCGGACCGACCTCGTGGCCAAATACCTGAACGACCCGGCCTTCTACAACCCGCTGATCGCGCGCATCCCCCTCGGCCGGGTGGCAGATCCGATCGACCTTGCAGGACTTGCCATTTACCTTGCCGCACCGGCCTCCAGCTTCATCACTGGCCAGATCGTCTTTGCAGACGGTGGTGTGACCGCGTGCCAGTAGCCGCGGGAGGGCCCGCGGCCGCCCGGGCCAGACAGGCTAGCGAATCTCCACGACCCCCCGGTTGCCGTCAACCTTGATGGTGTCCCCGGTCCTGATCTCCTTGGTTGCCGAGGTTGTTCCGACGACGGCAGGTATCATGAACTCGCGTGCGACGACCGCGGAGTGCGAGAGCGCCCCGCCGGCATCGGTGACCAGCCCGGCGATCTTGCTGAAGACGACGACCCAGGCAGGGTTTGTCATCACGCACACAAGGATCTCTCCGCGCTGCACCTCGTTGAACTCGGCCGGGCTGTGAACGACGCGCGCAGTTCCTTCGATCACTCCCGCTGACGCAGGCAGACCGCGGATCTCTCCCCGGGTCTTCTGGGCCTTCTGCTCGCGCTCGAACTTCTCGGGGTAGCCCCACAGCGTGTGATACGGCTCTTCATACATGTTCTGCTTCGTGACCGTTCCGACCCAGTCCCGTGGCGTGATCTTTTTCGCGCGCGCCATGGCGTCCCGCGCCTCCGCGATGATCCGCTTTCCGTCATAGCCCTTGGGATTCCCCACGTACCTGCGAAGCTGCTCGTACTCCAGCAGCATGATGTCATCTGCCGCATCCAGGAGACCTTCCCGGACCATCTTCCTTCCCACCGCAAGAAGCACGAGCCGCAGGCGGGCGTAGGTTCCCTGGTCGAAATAGAAGTGATGGTCGGCGGTGAGCGGCAGCATCCCGAGGTTCAGGCGCAGCGCCTCTTCGAAGCGTTTTCTGTCCGACTCCGATCGGCTTGCAAGCTTCCCTCGAAGATAGTCGATTGCGCCGGCCTGCTCCGTGATGCACTTCCCATAGACCGAGTCGTAATCGAAGTTGGAGGCGTAGTATCCCTTGATCTCTCCGATGATCGGCGTAATGTCTTCGACGTTGAGCTTTCCCGTGTACTCGTGGGTGTACATCGCCTTGTAGCCGAACTCAGCCGCGTACGCCTTGATTTTCTCCAGGAATGCGCGCCCTGCCGTGGTCTTTTCCAGCTCAGCACGGATGGCGTCCGATGACTGACCGCTCTGGAATGCGGATGCGAGTGTCGTGTCGGCCTTTGCGTCCTCCTTCAGGCGCCACAGCGCACGCAGGCTGTCCCAGTTCCTGTCCGCCTTCGACACATTGACCTTGCCCAGGAGATCGGGATCCACGTCGCCAATCAGCTCCTTCACCACGGCGCCGAAGTCCAGGGAAGCCTGGAACTGCGCGAAGTTGAGGATCCAGTGCAGCCGGAAGTGACGCTCCTGGATGTCGATGGCCTCTTCCAGGAAAATCATGAGCTCCTGGAGCGTGGCAGATTCCGTGTCGAAGGTGTCGAGGTACTGGAAATTGTGCTTCACCTCCGGCAGGAAGCGCTCCTGCCACCAGCCGAGGAAGTTTCCAGCGTACGTCGGCATGATCCAGCGGTTGTAGTGAACGACCTCCCTGGCGTCCCTGGACGGCCGGGGAACGACCGCCGTGTATACGTATCCGTTGATCCGGCGCGCGAGCCACTGGACACCGGAGTCGACGTCGAAACGGCGGTACATGTATTCACAGGTCGGGCCCCACCACCCGTGGAGACTGAAGTACATGGGAGAGACGGGGTTGGGAATATGGTTGTCGTCGAAGAACCAGAACAGCTCCTTGTCACGCTCGTTGTCCCACTCGACGGGAAAATCCTTGCTTCCCAGGAATTGGGCCAGAACAGCGTCCGCCATATGCGTCCCCTTTCCGTGTTTTCCGTGGAGTGTAAGGTCAGTGACCAATCTTCGCCTGACCTGATTCGTTTGTCAATGATTTTGCAGGGCGAGGCTATCCAGTCGTGCGCGGCCGGGCGGCGCCCTGCCGTGAGGTGGCAACGATCTCCGAGAGGATCGCAAGAGCAATCTCTTCTGGATTTGCCGCCCCGATGTCCAGCCCGATGGGACCACGAATACGCGCAAGATCGGCGTCGGGGAAACCCAGCTGCCGAAGTCTTTGACGCCGGCTCTCCTGGGACCGCGCGCTCCCCAAAGCGCCCACGTAAAATGCCGGGCTCTTGAGGGCGCCGGCGAGGGCAGGGTCATCGATTTTCGGATCGTGCGTCAACACGGCCACAGCAGTCGCCTGCGTGAGCGTCGCCGTCGAGTATGCCTCCTCGGGCCAGAGCCGCACAAGGCGATCCACGCCCGGGAAGCGATCACCGTCACCGAAGGTCCCGCGGGGGTCGATGACCACAGTCCTGAAACCGACGATCTTCGCGAGCCTGACCAGAGCAACCGCGATGTGAACGCCGCCCACGATGACGAGCGTGGTCGGGGGGGGAAAGATCTCGACAAACGCCTCGATACCCTGATCAACGCTGACGGTTCCCGCGCTGTGGAGACTCTCGCACCTGTCTGCCAGCCGCTGGGCCAGTTGCTGCGGCAGCGTTCCGTGCGGCTTCACTGTCTGAGACCATGCGGCCTTCTTCCCGAGCACCTCCGGGGAGCCCTTGATGACCGTCAAGGATGATGCGGGCTCGTCTTTCTGCAGGGCTTCCCGCAGAAACTGGAAGTTATCCCGGTCAAGGGGCTCCAGCAGCACGTCGATGGCGCCTCCACAGGGAAGACCGACCGACCACGCGCGTTCGTCCGATGCCTCGAAGTGCAGCACCTTCGGTTCGCTGCCCGCGCTCATCCCGGCTGCCTCTTCGATGACAGAGGCCTCCACGCACCCGCCGCTGAGCGAGCCTGCGATCTTCCCGCTGGAGTTGATGGCCATCTTTGCGCCTGCCGCGCGCGGAGCGGAATTGAATGTCCTGATGACCGTTGCAAGTCTGACCCGCTCGTCTCCTGAGTCGAGCCAGCGCTGAACCTCATTGATGATGTCCCTCATGGCTCTAGCAAAATACTACGCGCCGCTGGCGCAAAAATAGTGGCGTTCATGGTGCAAAAAAAGAATTGACAAAATCATATATCATATATAATATAGCAGGCGCTGTGGCATCAAATGGCGTGAGCGCCGCAAAGCGCTCTTCCCTGAGCGAACAGGTCCGAAATCACATCTTGGAGAACATCGCGACCGGCAAGTTTGCTCCCGGAGACCGGGTCATCGAGGCGAGGATCGCCGAAGATCTGGGGGTCAGCACGATTCCGGTCCGCGAAGCGATCCGAGACCTTGTGGCGCGCCGTATCCTGGAATATGTCGTGCACTTCGGTGCTCGTGTCCGCGAAGTGAGCATGGCCGAGACGGCGGACGCGTTGAAGGTCAAGGCTGCGCTGGAAGCTCTTGCCAGTCGACTGGCCGGGCCGGGGCTCTACGAGCGCATCGCCGAGCTGGCACGGTACATCCAGGGCATGCTCGCTTCAGCCTCGCGCAGAGATTTCGTTGTCTACCAGGAGCAGAACCAGCTCTTCCACCGCACCATCGTGAAGGCATCCGGGAACCAGATCCTTCTGAACCTGTGGGACTCGCTCGCCTTCGAGGTGCGCACCCGGTTCATTATGGACTACCTCAGGAGCGTGGATCCTTCTTTGCTGGCGCGGGAGCACGAGGGCATCATGGCGGCCATCGGGGCGAAGGATGCCGAGCACGCGGCCGTACTTCTCACCCAGCACGCGGACCACCTCGTGAGCTCCATTGAGGCGCAGATGAAAGCCAACGCGGCGGACCGGTCCGTCGGGCATGAAGAAGCCGCAGGGAAGGACGGACGCCGTCGGCGTCCCTGAGATCACGGTCGAGCGCCACACCAGGAGGACCGCATGAAACAGTCCG
>Ga0335070_10004768_pt1 | contig 15893 bp, 11 predicted proteins | sample Lox_Sample_13_FD_206722 | JGI IMG/M metagenome (GOLD analysis project Ga0335070, IMG submission 206722) | Soil microbial communities from Loxahatchee National Wildlife Refuge, Florida, United States - Lox_Sample_1.3 | ecosystem: Environmental > Terrestrial > Soil > Wetlands | place: USA... | reverse complement strand
GCGATGGAAGAGGGGCTGCGCTTTGCCATCCGGGAGGGTGGGCGCACGGTGGGTGCGGGCGTGGTGGCCAAGATCATCGAGTAGTAGAAATCAGGCATCAGGGATCAGGTATCAGAGCACCGCCTACCCGATCCCTGCATGGCCGAAACCCGAAATCTGATACCTGACATCCGATACCTGAACAGGCCAGTAGCTCAATTGGCAGAGCGTCGGTCTCCAAAACCGAAGGTTGGGGGTTCGAGACCCTCCTGGCCTGCCATTCGCAGGGATCAGTCGACAGGTGTCAGGTATCAGTACCGCATCCAACTACGTAGCGCTGTAACCGATTACCCGTCTCCTGAATACCTGATACCTGTTCTCTGATGGCTGACAAACTCAAGCTCGCAATCGCGGCCCTGATCGTGGTGGCCGCGTTGGGGGGCTATTACTACTTCGCAGCCCAGCCGGTATACGCGCGCGTTGGGGTGATTCTGGCGGGCTTCATCGTGGCCGCTGCCGTGGGCTGGACCAGCGCGCAGGGAAAGCAATTCCACGCCTATGTGAAGGATTCGATCACCGAGGCGAAGAAAGTAGTGTGGCCGGCGCGCAAGGAGACGGTGCAGATTACCGGGGTGGTGGTGGCGTTCGTGCTGGTGATGGCGATATTTCTCTGGTTCGTGGACCTCGGGCTGAACTGGGCCGTGCGTCTGCTGATCGGACGGGGCGCCTGATGTCGAAGAAGTGGTACGTGGTCCACGCCTACTCCGGGTTCGAGAAGAGCGTCGCGCGCACGCTCAAGGAGCGCATCGAGCGCTCCGGCATGCAGGATCAGTTCGGCCAGATCCTGGTGCCGGTCGAGGAAGTGGTCGAGATGAAAGGTGGCCAGAAGAGCATCAGCGAGCGCAAGTTCTTTCCCGGCTACGTCCTGGTCGAGATGGAGATGACCGACGAGAGCTGGCACCTGATCAAGAGCACGCCGAAGGTCACCGGATTCGTCGGCGGGACGGCGCACAAACCCACGCCGATCTCCGAGAAGGAAGTGCAAGCCATCCTGCAGCAGATCCAGGAGGGCGTCGAGAAGCCCAAGCCCAAGGTGCTGTTCGAGGTGGGCGAGGCGGTGCGGGTGAAGGAAGGGCCGTTCACCGACTTCCACGGCAGCGTGGAAGAGGTCAATTACGACAAGAACAAGCTGCGGGTCTCGGTGTCGATCTTCGGACGGGCGACGCCGGTGGAGCTGGATTTTTCGCAGGTGGAAAAGGCGTGACGAGTGACAGGAACACCCTGGTCGTTCGTCGCTGGTCGCTGATTTCAAACTGGGGAGGGTGCCTTCGGGCATCCGCTGGTACCCAACCTAGGAGAGCAACGTGGCAAAGAAAGTCGTCGGCTTCGTGAAGCTGCAAGTGCCGGCGGGCAAGGCCAACCCCAGCCCGCCGATCGGGCCGGCGCTCGGCCAGCGCGGCCTGAACATCATGGAGTTCTGCAAGGCGTTCAACGCTCAGACGCAGAGCTTCGAGCCTGGCCTGCCCCTGCCGGTCGTGATCACCGCGTATCAGGACAAGAGCTTTACTTTCATCATCAAGACCCCACCTACCAGCGTGTTGATCAAGAAAGCCATCAACCTGGCCAAGGGTAGTTCCAAGCCGCACGTGGACAAGGTGGGCAAGCTCACGCGCTCGCAGGCGGAGCAGATCGCCAAGACCAAGATGCCCGACCTTACGGCGGCCGATATCGACGCGGCCGTGCGGACCGTCGCCGGCAGCGCCCGCAGCATGGGCGTGGAAGTGGAGGGCGTCTGACATGTCCGGGCTCTCGAAGCGCATGCAAGGATTGCGAGCCAAGGTCGACCCGACCAAGAACTATCCCTTGGCCGACGCTCTAAAGATGGTGAAGGAAGGGGCGAGCGCGAAGTTCAACGAGTCGATCGACGTGGCGATCAACCTCGGCGTTGACGCCAAGAAGTCGGACCAGGTGGTGCGCGGTTCGCTGGTACTGCCGCAAGGCACCGGCAAGACCGTGCGGGTCGCAGTGTTTACCTCTGGCGCCAACGCCCAGGCCGCCCAGACGGCGGGCGCGGACCTGGTCGGCCTGGAGGACCTCGCCGCGCAGGTGAAGGAAGGCAAGATCGAGTTCGACGTGGCGATCGCCTCGCCCGACGCAATGCGCGTGGTTGGTCAGCTCGGTCAGATCCTCGGCCCACGCGGCCTAATGCCCAACCCGAAGGTGGGTACCGTGACGCCGAACGTTGCCGAGGCGGTGAAGAACGCCAAAGCCGGTCAGGTGCAGTTTCGCACCGACAAGGGCGGCATCGTCCAGTGCACGATCGGGCGGGCGTCCTTCAGCGAGGACGCGCTGAAGCAGAATCTGATGGCGCTGCTGGAGGCGCTGAGCAAGGCCAGGCCTGCCGGGGCGAAAGGGCAGTATCTGAGGAAAGTTTCGATCTCCAGCACCATGGGTGCTGGGGTGCGCGTGGACCAGGCAACGCTGTCCGCGCAGCCGCAGTAAGGAATCTTTGGGCCGCGGCGCCGCCTGTGCGGGGTGCCGCTGCCGTCAAAGACCGCAGGAGCCCGCAAGGGCTTAATCGGAGCGACCGAAGCGCTCGGGACGCAGGACGGTTTATTCAGTCCTCTGTCTTCTGTCTTCAGTCCTCTGTCCCGCGCAGATGGCGCACCCGAAGACGGAATTGGACACGATTGCCGCAAGCCGCCGGCAAGGCGCTCGCTGCAGGGGTGTTCGGGCTCCGATCGAAGGTCGCTGCATCTGAAACAGGAGGCGTGCCACGGGCCGCAAGGCTGCGCGGCCGCTTCCAGACATGCAAGGAGAAGGACCTTGGGTCTTAACATCGAAGAGAAAAAGGCGCTCGTCGCCGAGGTCGGCGCGAAGGTCGCGCAGGCCCAGGCGATCGTGCTTGCCGAGTATCGGAGCCTGGGGGTCGCGGAGGTTACACAGCTGCGGGCGAAAGCGCGCAGCTCGGGAGTCTACCTCCGCGTCCTGAAGAACACCCTGGCGCGCCGCGCGGTCGCCGACACCCCGTTCTCGGGGCTGGCCCAGCATATGAAGGGCCCCCTGATGTACGGCATGTCGCCCGACCCGGTGGCGGTAGCCAAGGTTTTGCAGGAGTTCGCCAAGGGCAACGAAAAGCTCGTGATCACGGCCGGCGCGATGGCCAACCAGGTGATGACCTCCAAGGAGGTCGCCAGCCTGGCCAGCCTGCCCGGCCGTCAGGAGCTGCTCGCCACCCTGTTGGGCACCATGCAGGCCCCGATCGCGAAGTTCGTCCGGACCATGAACGAGGTGCCGGGCAAGTTCGTGCGCACGCTGGCCGCGTTGGAAGAGGCCAGGCGCAAGCAGGCGGCGTAGCGAGTTTCGAGCAGGCGCCGTGGGCGCCGGGCTTAACGCAATCGTATCTAAGGAGAAACGAATGGCATTGGCAAGAGCAGAAATTCTCGAGGCGATCGGCAACCTCACTGTCCTGGAGCTGGCGCAGCTGATCAAGGACATGGAAGAGAAGTTCGGCGTGTCGGCCGCGGCCGCCGCGGTGGCTGTGGCGGCCCCGGCCGCTGGCGGGGCTGCCGCGGCGCCGGTCGAGGAGCAGACCGAGTTCACCGTCATGCTGACCGCCGCGGGCGACAACAAGGTGAACGTCATCAAGGTGGTGCGCGCCGTTACCGGCCTGGGCCTCAAGGAAGCCAAGGATCTGGTCGATGGTGCCCCCAAGGCGGTCAAGGAAGGCATCCCCAAGAAGGATGCCGATGACATTCTCAAGCAGCTCACCGAGGCGGGTGCCAAGGCTGAGATCAAGTAACTGGTGTTTCCAGGCGTTCGCGGGCTGGCGGGAAACCGCCAGCCTTTTGCCGTTTTTTGGGATGGCGATCCAAGCGCCTCCGGTGTCGCATTTGCGCGACAGACCCGGAGTCGCCGGGGGTGCTTCGATCTCCGTCTTCCCGTCCGCAGTGCCCCACGTACGAGGTGAACATGGCCTACTCCTTCACTGAGAAGAAGCGTATCCGCAAGAGCTTCGCGAAGCGCGCGAGCGTGCTCCAGGTGCCTTACTTGCTCGCCACGCAGATCGAGTCTTACGCGTCGTTCCTGCAGGAGTACGTGCCGCCCGAGAAGCGCAGGACACAGGGCCTGCAGGCCGCTTTCCAGTCGATCTTCCCGATCGTGAGCCACTCGGGCAATGCCCGTCTGGAGTTCGTCAGCTACGCGTTGGGCATCCCGCCCTTCGATCAGCGTGAGTGCCAGCAGCGCGGCCTGACGTTCGCCGCGCCGCTGCGCGCCAAGGTGCGACTGGTGATCATGGACAAGGAAGCCACCAAGCCCACGGTCAAGGAAATGAAGGAGCAGGAGGTGTACATGGGCGAAATCCCGCTCATGACGCCGACCGGCTCGTTCATCATCAACGGCACCGAGCGGGTGATCGTGTCGCAGCTGCACCGCTCGCCCGGCGTGTTTTTCGAGCATGATCGCGGCAAGACCCACAGCTCGGGCAAGCTGCTGTTCTCCGCGCGCGTGATTCCCTACCGCGGCTCGTGGCTCGACTTCGAATTCGATCCCAAGGACTACGTCTACTTCCGGGTGGACCGCCGGCGCAAGATGCCGGTGACCATCCTGTTGAAGGCGCTGGGCTACACCCCGGAGCAGATCCTGCGCGAGTTCTACGAGTTCGACACCTTCCACTTGAGCCGCAAGAGCGGCATCCAGTTCGACGTCGTGCCGGAGCGCCTGCGTGGCGAGACGGCGCGCTTCGACATCGTCAACAAGCAGGGCAAGGTCATCGTCCCGAAAGACAAGCGCGTCACGGTCAAGCACGTGCGCGAAATGGAGCAGGCCGGCCTGCACAAGCTGTCGGTGCCCGAAGACTATCTGCTGGGCAAGATCATCGCCCATAACGTCGTCGACCAGGGCACCGGCGAGATCGTGGCCAAGGCCAACGACGAGGTCACCGAGGACTTGCTCAAGAAGCTTCTCGACGCGGGCATCGAGACCATCCAGACCATCTACGTGAACGACCTCGACCGCGGGCCTTTCGTCGCGGCAACGCTGCGCATGGACGACACCGCCGACGAGATGGCCGCCCAGGTGGCCATCTACCGGATGATGCGCCCGGGCGAGCCGCCGACCGAGGACGCGGTGCGCGCACTGTTCAACGGCCTGTTCTTCGCCGAGGAGCGCTACGACCTGTCGGCCGTGGGCCGCATGAAGTTCAACCGCCGCGTGGGTCGCGCCGAGCTGACCGGTACCAGCACGCTCTCGCGCGAGGACATCGTCGCGGTGATCCGCATCCTGGTCGAGCTGCGTAACGGCCGCGGCGAGATCGACGACATCGACCACCTGGGCAACCGGCGCGTGCGCTCGGTGGGCGAGCTGGCGGAGAACCAGTTCCGCGCCGGCCTGGTGCGCGTGGAGCGCGCGGTCAAGGAGCGACTGTCGCAGGCCGAGTCTGAGAACCTGATGCCGCACGACCTGATCAACGCCAAGCCGGTGTCGGCGGCGGTGCGGGAGTTCTTCGGCTCGTCCCAGCTCTCGCAGTTCATGGACCAGACCAACCCGCTGTCCGAGATCACCCACAAGCGTCGGGTGTCGGCGCTCGGCCCCGGAGGGCTAACCCGCGAGCGTGCCGGCTTCGAGGTGCGCGACGTGCACCCGACGCACTATGGGCGCGTGTGCCCGATCGAGACGCCGGAGGGCCCGAACATCGGTCTGATCAACTCGCTCGCGCTGTACGCCCGCACCAACGAGTACGGCTTCCTCGAGACGCCGTACCGCAAGGTCGAGGGCGGTCGTGTCACCGACGAGATCGTGTTCCTGTCCGCGATCGACGAAGGCCAATTCGTGATCGCCCAAGCCAATGCGGCGCTGGACAAGAAGGGCAAGTTCGTGGACGAGCTGGTGTCCTGCCGCAGCAAGAACGAGTTCACCATGGCCACGCCCGACCGCATCGAGTACATGGACGTGGCGCCCTCGCAGATCGTGTCGGTGGCGGCCTCGCTCATCCCGTTCCTCGAGCATGACGACGCCAACCGCGCGCTGATGGGTTCCAACATGCAGCGCCAGGCGGTGCCTTGCCTGCGGCCGGAGAAGCCGCTGGTTGGCACCGGCATCGAGCGCACGGTGGCAGTGGACTCGGGCACGGTGGTCACCGCCCGGCGCGGCGGCACCGTGGATTATGTCGACGCCAACCGCATCGTGGTCCGGGTCAACGACGAGGAGACCCAGGCCGGCGAGGTCGGGGTGGATATCTACAACCTCCAGAAGTACACCCGCTCGAACCAGAACACCGACATCAACCAGCGGCCGGTGGTCAAGGCCGGTGATGTCATCGCCCGCGGCGACGTGGTGGCCGACGGAGCCTCCACCGACATGGGCGAGCTGGCGCTGGGGCAGAACCTGCTGGTGGCGTTCATGCCGTGGAACGGCTACAACTTCGAGGATTCCATCCTGATCTCCGAGCGCGTGGTCGGCGACGACCGCTTCACCTCGATCCATATCGAGGAGCTGTCGGTAGTGGCGCGCGACACCAAGCTCGGGCCGGAGGAGATCACGCGCGACATCAGCAACTTGTCCGAGGCGCAGCTGGCGCGGCTGGACGAGTCGGGCATCGTCTATATCGGCGCGGAGGTCGAGGCCGGCGATGTGCTGGTTGGCAAAGTCACGCCCAAAGGCGAGACCCAGCTCACCCCGGAAGAGAAGCTGCTGCGCGCGATCTTCGGCGAGAAGGCTTCCGACGTGAAGGACACCAGCCTGCGCGTGCCGTCGGGCATGTCCGGCACGGTGATCGACGTGCAGGTGTTCACCCGCGAAGGCATCGAGCGCGACAAGCGCGCCCAGCAGATCATCGACGACGAGCTGGCGCGCTTCCGCAAGGACCTGAACGACCAGCTGCGCATCGTGGAGGACGACACCTTCGTGCGGATCGAGCGCCTGCTGGTGAACAAGGTCGCCAACGGCGGGCCGAAGAAGATCGCCAAGGGCACCAAGATAACCAAAGCCTATCTGCAGGAGCTGGAGCGCTATCACTGGTTCGACATCCGGCTGGCGAGCGACGAGGCTGCGCTGCAGCTCGAGCAGCTCAAGGAAAGCCTGGAGCAGAAGCGCAAGGAGTTCGACCAGGTCTTCGAGATCAAGAAGAAGAAGCTCACCAGCGGCGACGAGCTGCCGCCCGGCGTGCAGAAGATGGTCAAGGTGTACCTCGCGGTGAAGCGCCGCCTGCAGCCCGGCGACAAGATGGCCGGCCGGCACGGCAACAAGGGCGTGATCTCCAAGATTGTGCCGGTGGAGGACATGCCGCACATGGCCGACGGCACCCCGATGGACGTGGTGCTCAACCCGCTGGGCGTGCCCTCGCGGATGAACGTCGGCCAGATCCTGGAGACGCACCTGGGCTGGGCCGCCAAAGGGGTGGGCAAGCGCATCGGCGACCTGCTCGACTTGTACCAGAAGCAGCAGGCGAAGGTGGGGGATCTGCGCAAAGCCCTGGACGTGGTCTACAACTCGAGCGGTACGCCGGAGGACATCGCCTCGCTCGCCGACGACGAGGTCGTCGAGCTGTCGCACAACCTGCGCAAGGGCGTGCCCTTCGCCTCGGCCGTGTTCGACGGAGCGGTGGAGGACGAGATCAAGACCATGCTCGAGCTGGCAGGGCTGCCGCGCACCGGCCAGGTACGACTGATCGATGGGCGCAGCGGCGAGACGTTCGACCGGCCGGTCACGGTGGGTTACATGCACATGCTCAAGCTGCACCACCTGGTCGACGACAAGATGCACGCGCGCTCCACCGGCCCGTACAGCCTGGTCACCCAGCAGCCGCTTGGCGGCAAGGCGCAGTTCGGCGGCCAGCGCTTCGGCGAGATGGAAGTGTGGGCGCTGGAGGCGTACGGCGCGGCCTACACGCTGCAGGAGATGCTCACCGTCAAGTCCGACGACGTTACCGGCCGCACCAAGGTGTACGAGAACATCGTCAAGGGCGAGCACAAGATCGATGCGGGCATGCCGGAGTCCTTCAACGTGCTGGTGAAGGAGATCCGCTCGCTGGCGATCGACATCGATCTCGAGCGCTACTAGGCGAATGCAGGCCACGCATAGCGCAGAGCACAAGCAGAGGACCGCGCAGTCGCAGCGGTTTCTGTGTGGCCTGCGTGTTGTCTGTGGCAACGGTTTTGAAGCAGTGTTGGAAGTGCGTCACACCACTTCGGAGTGAGAGATGAAAGCGCTACTCGATTTGTTCAAGCAGGTCACCCAGGAAGAAGAGTTCGATGCGATCCGGATCGGGCTGGCTTCCCCCGACAAGATTCGCTCGTGGTCGTACGGCGAGGTCAAGAAGCCGGAAACCATCAACTACCGCACTTTCAAACCCGAGCGCGACGGCCTGTTCTGCGCCAAGATCTTCGGGCCAGTCAAAGACTACGAGTGCCTGTGCGGCAAGTACAAGCGGCTCAAGCACCGCGGGGTGATCTGCGAGAAGTGCGGCGTCGAGGTGACGCTGTCCAAGGTGCGCCGCGAGCGCATGGGCCATATCGAGCTGGCCTCCCCGACCGCGCACATCTGGTTCCTGAAGTCGCTGCCCTCGCGTCTGGGCATGGTGCTGGACATGACCCTGCGCGACATCGAGCGCGTGCTGTACTTCGAGGCCTATGTGGTGGTCAACCCGGGCATGACTCCGCTGCACCGCGGCCAGCTGCTCACCGAGGACGACTACCTGTCCAAGGTCGAGGAGTTCGGCGACGAGTTCACCGCGATGATGGGCGCGGAGGGCATCCGCGAGCTGCTGCGCCAGCTCGACTTGAACCGCGACATCGAGCATCTGCGCAAGGACCTCGACGCCACGGACTCCGAAACCAAGATCAAGAAGATCGCCAAGCGCCTGAAGGTGCTGGAGGCGTTCCACAAGTCCGGGATCAAGCCCGAGTGGATGATCATGGAAGTGCTGCCGGTGCTGCCGCCGGAGCTGCGGCCGCTGGTGCCGCTGGATGGCGGCCGCTTCGCCACCTCCGACCTGAACGACCTGTACCGCCGGGTAATCAACCGCAACAACCGGCTCAAGCGGCTGCTGGAGCTGAAGGCGCCCGAGATCATCGTGCGCAACGAGAAGCGCATGCTGCAGGAGGCAGTCGATTCGCTGCTGGACAACGGCCGCCGCGGCAAGGCGATGACCGGCGCCAACAAGCGCCCGCTCAAGTCGCTGGCCGACATGATCAAGGGCAAGGGCGGCCGCTTCCGCCAGAACCTGCTAGGCAAGCGGGTGGACTACTCCGGGCGCTCGGTGATCGTGGTGGGGCCGCAACTGAAGCTGCATCAGTGCGGGCTGCCCAAGCTGATGGCGCTCGAGCTGTTCAAGCCGTTCATCTTCCACAAGCTGGAAGTGCTCGGCCTGGCCACCACCATCAAGGCTGCCAAGCGCCTGGTTGAGCAGCAGGTGCCGGAGGTGTGGGATATCCTCGAGGAGGTCATCCGCGAGCACCCGGTGATGCTCAACCGCGCGCCGACTCTGCATCGCCTGGGCATCCAGGCGTTCGAGCCGGTGCTGATCGAGGGCAAGGCGATCCAGCTGCATCCGCTGGTGTGCGCTGCGTTCAACGCCGACTTCGACGGTGACCAGATGGCGGTGCACGTGCCGCTTTCGCTCGAGGCGCAGATGGAGGCGCGCACGCTGATGCTGTCCTCCAACAACGTGCTCTCGCCCGCGAACGGCGACCCGATCATCGTGCCGTCGCAGGACATCGTGCTCGGCCTGTACTACATGACACGCGAAAAGGTCGGGGCGATCGGCGAGGGCAGCCTGTTCACCAACGTCGCTGAAGTGCAGCGCGCCTACGACACGCGCCAGATCGAGCTCGGGGCGCGCATCAAGGTGCGGATCAAGCAGCACGAGCGCGATGCCGAGGGCAGCCTGCGCGAGGTGTGGAAACGCTATGACACCACCGCCGGCCGCGCGCTGCTCTCCGACATCCTGCCCATGGGCCTGCCGTTCGACGTGGTCAACAAGCCGCTCAAGAAGAAAGAGATCTCCAGGCTGATCAACGCCAGCTTCCGCCGCTGCGGCCTGCGCGAGACGGTGATCTTCGCCGACCGCCTGATGTACACCGGCTTCACGCTGGCCACGCGCGCCGGCGTATCGATCTGCGTGGACGACATGCAGGTGCCGATGGAGAAGCATGACATCATCGCCAACGCCGAGAAGGAGGTGCACGAGATCGAGCGCCAGTACACCTCCGGCCTGGTGACCCAGGGCGAGCGCTACAACAAAGTGGTCGACATCTGGGGCCGTGCCGGCGACGTGGTGGCCAAGGCGATGATGGATCGCCTGAGCACCGAGCCGGTGCTCGAGTGGGACGCGAAGAAGAGCGAATGGGCGCACCGCAAGGACAAGAAGGGTACCCCTGAGTTCCAGGAGTCGTTCAACGCCATCTACATGATGGCCGACTCCGGCGCGCGCGGCTCGGCGGCGCAGATCCGGCAGCTGGCCGGGATGCGCGGCCTGATGGCCAAGCCCGACGGCTCGATCATCGAGACGCCGATCACCGCCAACTTCCGCGAAGGGCTGAACGTGCTGCAGTACTTCATCTCTACGCACGGCGCGCGCAAGGGCCTGGCCGATACCGCGTTGAAGACCGCCAACTCCGGCTATCTGACGCGCCGCCTGGTGGACGTGACCCAGGACCTGGTGGTGACCGAGGACGACTGCGGCACGCAGGAAGGCTTCACTATGAAGGCGCTGATCGAGGGTGGCGAAGTGGTGGAGGCGCTGCGCGAGCGCATTCTCGGCCGGGTCACCGCCAACGATGTGACCCATCCGGAATCCGGCCAAGTGCTGATCGCCGCGGGCACGCTGCTGAGCGAGGACGAGGTCGATCAGATCGAGACGCTGGGCATCGACGAAGTCAAGGTCCGCACGCCGCTTACCTGCGAGACCCGCTACGGACTGTGCGCGAAATGCTACGGGCGTGACCTGGGCCGCGGTCAGCTGGTCAATGTGGGCGAAGCGGTGGGTGTGATCGCCGCGCAATCGATCGGCGAGCCGGGAACCCAGCTGACGATGCGTACCTTCCACATCGGCGGCGCCGCGTCGCGGACCGCGGTGGCCAGCCAGATCGAGAGCAAGTCGGCGGGTACCGCGCGCTTCTCGGCGCTGATGCGGTATGTGACCAACGCGCGCGGCGAGCAGATCGCGATCTCGCGCAGCGGCGAGGTGCTGATCGTGGACGACGGCGGCCGCGAGCGCGAGCGCCACAAGGTGCCCTACGGGGCGACCCTGCAGGTGACCGACGGCTCCCCGGTGAAGGCGGGCAAAGTGCTCGCAAGCTGGGACCCGCACACCCGCCCGATCATCACCGAGTACTCCGGCCGCGTGAAGTTCGACAACGTGGAGGAAGGCGTGACGGTGGCGCGCCAGGTCGACGAGGTCACCGGCCTGGCCAACCTGGTGGTGATCGATCCCAAGCGCCGCGGCGTGTCCCAGGTCAAGGGCCTGCGGCCGAGCGTGCGCCTGATCGACGACAACGGGGCAGAAGTAAAGATTCCGGGCACCGAGCTGCCGGTGAACATCACCTTCCAGATCCACTCGATCATCACGGTCAGGGACGGCCAGCAGGTGAACGTCGGCGACGTGCTGGCGCGCATCCCGCAGGAGACCTCCAAGACGCGCGACATCACCGGCGGTCTGCCGCGGGTGGCGGAGCTGTTCGAGGCGCGCTCGCCCAAGGATGCCGGCATGCTGGCGGAGATCACCGGGACCCTGTCCTTCGGCAAGGACACCAAGGGCAAGCAGCGCCTGGTGCTCACCGACCTGGACAACGTCGCACACGAGTTCCTGATCCCCAAGGACAAGCACGTCATGGTTCACGACGGGCAGGTGGTCAACAAGGGCGAGATGATCGTGGACGGCCCGGCCGATCCGCACGACATCCTGCGCCTGCTCGGCGTGGAGGCGCTGGCGCGCTACATCATCGACGAGGTGCAGGACGTCTACCGCCTGCAGGGCGTGAAGATCAACGACAAGCACATCGAGGTGATCGTGCGGCAGATGCTGCGCCGGGTGCAGATCCTGGATGCCGGCGACTCCGACTTCATCCCCGGCGAGCAGGTGGAGCGCTCGGAGGTGCTGGAGGTCAACGACCAGCTGATCAACGAAGGCAAGCGTGGTGCGACCTACGAGCACCTGCTGCTCGGGATCACCAAGGCGTCGCTGTCCACCGATTCCTTCATCTCCGCCGCATCGTTCCAGGAAACCACGCGCGTGCTCACCGAGGCCGCGATCATGGGCAAGAAGGACGATCTGCGAGGGCTCAAGGAGAACGTGATCGTCGGCCGGCTGATCCCGGCCGGCACCGGCCTGGCCTACCACAACACGCGGCGCAAGCAGCAGGCTGGAGAAGACCTGGCCGGCGGTGCGCCGCTCCTGGAAGAGCAGCCGAGCGAGACCGCTGCGCAGGACGAGCAGGTAGCCTGAGCCGGGACCGGGCTCGCGTCGCATCGGGAAGGGGCCGGGTGGGCGACCACCCCGGCCCCTTTTCCTTGACAGTCGGGAGCTAGGACCTTAGAATCACGAGTCTTTTTACCCGGGTAGCCGTCGATCCGCAGTATCGGTGGGGCCCGCGCAGCATGCTTCGGGACGGCGTTCGCGCCGTCCTCGGTTTTTTTGGCGGACCATCGGCCCTGTTGACGGGCGGTCGGGAACGGGTTGCCAGCCGGCGATCACGCCCGCAGGTTCAGGCGAAAAGCACAACTAAACCATTGGGTTGAGAGGGCATCCATGCCGACAGTTAACCAACTCGTGCGCAAGCCGCGCGAGGCCAAGCGCGTAAAGAGCAAGGTGCCGGCTCTCGAGAACTGCCCGCAGAAGCGGGGGGTGTGCACGCGCGTGTACACCACCACCCCGAAGAAGCCGAACTCGGCGCTGCGCAAGGTCGCCAAGGTGCGGCTGACCAACGGCTTCGAGGTGATCGGCTACATCGGCGGCGAGGGTCATAACCTGCAGGAGCACTCGGTAGTGCTGATCCGCGGCGGCCGGGTGAAGGACCTGCCGGGCGTGCGCTATCACATCGTGCGCGGCAGCCTGGACACGCAAGGCGTGAAGGACCGCAAGCAGGGCCGGTCGAAGTACGGGGCGAAGCGGCCGAAGTCGGCTTAAGACACCCCCGGGTCGGCCTGAGAAACGAGTTCGTAGAGTCGAGTCAGTTCGAGGAAAGCGATGCCAAGACGCCGCGAAGTGCCCAAGCGCGAGATCCTGCCGGATCCGAAGTTCCACAACCAGGACGTCACCAAGTTCGTGAACGTCGTGATGACGCGCGGCAAGAAGTCGGTCGCCGAGCGCATGGTGTATGGCGCGCTGGCGCAGATCGCGAAGAAGAACAAGGACCCGCTGGAGGTCTTCACTCAGGCGCTGTCCAACATCCGCCCGGTGGTGGAGGTGAAGAGCCGCCGCGTGGGCGGCGCCAACTACCAGGTGCCGGTCGAGGTGCGCGCCGTGCGCCGCACCGCGCTGGCCATGCGTTGGTTGCGCGATGCCGCGCGCAAGCGCTCGGAGAAGTCCATGGCGGCGCGGCTCGCGAACGAGCTGTCGGAGGCGGCGGAGGGGCGCGGTGGCGCGATGAAGAAGCGCGAGGAAGTGCACCGCATGGCCGAGGCCAACAAGGCGTTCTCGCACTACCGCTTCTAGTCGAGCAGTTCCCGAGGTAACCAAGTGGCACGTCAGACCCCAATCGAACGGTACCGCAACATCGGCATCAGCGCGCACATCGATGCCGGCAAGACCACGACCACCGAGCGCATCCTGTTCTACACCGGGGTGTCGCACAAGATGGGCGAGGTCCACGACGGTGCGACCGTGATGGACTGGATGGAGCAGGAGCGTGAGCGCGGCATCACCATCACGTCGGCCGCCACCACCTGTTTCTGGAAGGGGATGGACAGCAACTTCCCCGAGCACCGCATCAACATCATCGACACGCCGGGACACGTGGACTTCACCATCGAGGTGGAGCGCTCGATGCGCGTGCTCGACGGCGCCTGTCTGGTGTACTGCGCGGTAGGCGGCGTGCAGCCGCAGTCCGAGACGGTGTGGCGGCAGGCCAACAAGTACGGCGTGCCGCGACTGGCGTTCGTCAACAAGATGGACCGTCAGGGCGCGAACTATTTCAAGGTCTACGACCAGATGCGCCAGCGCCTCAAGGCCAACCCGGTGCCGATTCAGATCCCGATCGGCGCGGAGGAGAGGTTCGAGGGCGTTATCGACCTGGTGCGCATGAAGGCGATCTACTGGGACGAAGCCTCGCTGGGCATGAAGTTCGAGCTGCGCGACATTCCGGCCAGTCTGACGGAAGACGCGCGTCAGTGGCGCGAGAAGATGGTCGAAGCCGCCGCGGAAGCCAACGAAGAGCTGATGAACAAGTACCTCGAGGGCGGGGACTTGAGCGTGGCCGAGATCAAGAAGGGGCTGCGGGCGCGCACGATCAACAGCGAGATCGTGCCGATGCTGTGCGGCTCGGCGTTCAAGAACAAGGGCGTGCAGGCGATGCTCGACGCGGTGATCGAGTACTTGCCCGCGCCGGTGGACATTCCCCCGGTCAAGGGCGAGACCGACCGCGGCCAGCCGGATACGCGCAGGGCGGCGGACGACCAGCCGTTTTCCGCGCTCGCCTTCAAGATCATGACCGACCCCTACGTGGGCCAGCTGATCTTCTTCCGCGTCTATTCGGGCGTGGTGAACTCCGGCGACACGGTGTTCAACGCCGTCAAGGGCAAGAAGGAGCGCATCGGCCGGATCCTGCAGATGCACGCCAATCAGCGCGAGGAGATCAAGGAAGTTCGCGCAGGCGACATCGCGGCCGCCGTGGGCCTGAAAGAGGCGACCACCGGCGACACGCTGTGCGATCCGAACAAGGTCATCATCCTGGAGCGCATGGAGTTCCCCGAGCCGGTCATCTCCCAGGCGGTCGAGCCCAGGACCAAGGCCGACCAGGAGAAGATGGGCGTCGCGCTCAACCGCCTGGCGCAGGAAGACCCGTCGTTCCGCGTGCATACCGACGAGGAATCCGGGCAGACCATCATCTCCGGCATGGGCGAGCTGCACCTGGAGATCATCGTCGACCGCATGAAGCGCGAGTTCGGCGTCGAGGCCAACGTGGGCAAGCCGCAGGTGGCCTATCGCGAAACCATCCGCCGGGCGGTCAACGACGCGGAGGGCAAGTTCGTGCGCCAGTCCGGCGGCCGCGGCCAGTACGGGCACGTGGTGCTCAAGGTCGAGCCCAACGAAACGGGCAAGGGCTTCGAGTTTGTCGACGGAATCAAGGGCGGCGTGGTGCCGCGCGAGTACATTCCGGCGGTCCAGAAGGGCATCGTCGAGGCGCTCAACAGCGGCGTGCTGGCGGGCTTCCCCGTGGTGGACGTGAAGGTCACGCTGCACTTCGGCTCCTACCACGAGGTCGACTCCTCCGAGCAGGCATTCAAGATCGCCGCCTCGATGGGCTTCAAGGAAGGCATGCGGCAGGCGCAGCCGGTCCTGCTCGAGCCGATGATGGCGGTGGAGGTGGAGACGCCCGAGGACTTCATGGGCAACGTGGTGGGCGACCTGTCGTCGCGCCGCGGCATGATCCAGGGAATGGAAGAGCAGGTGGGCGGGATCAAGGTGGTGAAGGCGGAAGTGCCGCTGGCCGAGATGTTCGGCTACTCGACCACGCTGCGCTCGTTGAGCCAGGGCCGCGCCACCTACACGATGGAATTCAAGCACTACTCCGAGGCCCCGAAGAACGTGGCCGAGGCGGTGATCAACAAGAAGTAACCGATCTGGCACTCCGAGGACGACCATCATGGCAAAGGGAAAGTTCGAGCGGACCAAGCCGCACGTGAACGTGGGCACGATTGGTCACGTGGACCATGGGAAGACGACGCTGACGGCGGCGATGACGCTGGTGCTGTCG
>Ga0335070_10004767_pt1 | contig 15893 bp, 13 predicted proteins | sample Lox_Sample_13_FD_206722 | JGI IMG/M metagenome (GOLD analysis project Ga0335070, IMG submission 206722) | Soil microbial communities from Loxahatchee National Wildlife Refuge, Florida, United States - Lox_Sample_1.3 | ecosystem: Environmental > Terrestrial > Soil > Wetlands | place: USA... | reverse complement strand
ACCTGCAAGACGCACGAGCAGGTGGCGGACGTGATCCGCAACATGGTGGTGCGGGGCGCGCCTGCGATTGGTGTCGCGGCCGCGATGGGCATTGCGCTGGGTGTGAACAACTCCAAAGCCGAGTCGGTGGGCGACCTGAAGCGCGAGTTCGATCAGATTTGCGACGTGATTGGGAAGACGCGGCCCACGGCGGTGAATCTGTTTTGGGCCATTCGCAGGATGCAGGAGAAATTTGAGCGGATCCGGATTCGTCCGATACCGCAGATCAAGCAGACTCTGGTTGAAGAAGCGCAGCGCATGCATGCAGAAGATATTGCTGCGAACCAGGCGATGGGACGGCATGGCGCCACGCTCATGCCCAGCGAGGGCGGCGTGCTCACGCACTGCAACGCCGGAGCGCTGGCTACGGCTGGATATGGGACGGCGCTGGGCGTGATTCGCGCGGCGGTCGAACAGGGGAAAAAGATCCATGTGTTCGCCGATGAGACGCGGCCCTTTCTGCAAGGATCACGCCTGACTGCGTGGGAACTGATGAAGGATGGCATTCCGACGACGGTGATCTCCGACAACATGGCAGGCGCCATGATGAAGCAGGGGAAGATTGGGGCGATCGTGGTGGGAGCGGATCGCATTGCCGCGAACGGGGACGTTGCCAACAAGATCGGCACGTATACGGTTGCCATTCTGGCGAAGGAGCATGGGATTCCGTTTTATGTGGCAGCGCCGATTTCGACGGTGGATCTGGCGTGCCCGGATGGCAGCAAGATTCCCATTGAGCAGCGGAATTCGAAGGAAGTCACACATATCGCGGGGAAACAAATGGTCCCGGATGGAGTGTCGATCGAGAATCCTGCGTTCGATGTGACTCCGGCGAAATATGTGGCAGCGATCATCACCGAAAAAGGTTTGGCGCGCGCGCCGTACGAAGAGTCGCTGCGGAAGCTGGCTGGGCAGGAGGCCGAAGTTTCTTCGTAGCGGGGCCAAAGGCGTGGACTGAGGTCCAGAATCTTTTCGGGCTGCACCGGCGCGGCTGACGCCGCACCCTTGTAAAGCCACGGTGAAGCGGCACACTTTCTAAGCCACAATGTAAACGGATGTAAACTCCTGAAAAATTCCATAACGACCGCTACTTATTCTCTGGATACGGGTTGGAGTCAACAGGCATTTGGTCATGCTAGGCTGAGGTCAAGGTCCCAGCTTCACGTCCACATTATTTGTTCCTTTCAGGGGGAAGTTATGTCGCTTCGCAATCGGTTTGTTCTGCCTGCTGTTGCTTTCTTGTCAATCGCCATGCTCGTTGGCTGCGGAAGCAGCTCAAATAAAGCCACAGCACCTCCGACCGGAGGATTCAGCGTTAGCAATTTCAACGGCGCGTACGCTTTTTCAGCTGTCGGGATTGACGCGATTGGCGCGCCCTTTGCCCTGGAGGGCAGCCTCCAGGCCAATGGGAGCGGCGGGATCACCGGAGGTGCGCTGGATCTTAACGACTTGAGTTTCTCGTCGGGCCCGATTGTAGGCACGGCGATCACCGGTGGTCACTACTCTGTGACTTCGGACGGCAGAGGTCAAGCCACGTTAAATACCTCGCCGGGGACAATCGTTCTGGATTTTGTTCTCCTGAACAATTCGCATGCCCTGGTTACGGAATTTGACAGCAACGGAACCGGCAGCGGCACGATGGATATTGAGAGTTCTCCTACGCAGGCACAGTTTGCTGGTTCGTATGCGTTTAGCTTTGGCGGGTCTGACAACAATGGCAACGCGTTCGCGACGGCAGGTTCATTCACGCTCGACGCGAACGGTAACATCACTGCCGGGGTTCAGGACTTGAACGATGCGGGAGTGGTCTACGCGAACCTGCCATTAACGGGTAGGGTCACTATTGGATCGAGCACCGCTCCCGGAACGGCAACTTTAACGGCGACCGGTTCTCCATTCGGATCGCTGGCCTTTGACGTGTATGCGGTCGATTCGACGCACATTAAGTTGGTGGAAAGTGATGTTGTTGCGGTTTTGGCCGGCGATGCGTACACGCAGCAGGGAGCATCCCTGCCGGCGAGTGCAACAACACTGGCATTCATGATGCAGGGTGGCAACAGCAGTTCGATCATCGGTACGGCGGGGTACATGGCGATTGACGGTGCGGGAAGTGTCCCCTCGGGTGCGCAAGATATCAACCTCAACGGGACTGTACCTGGAGCTCCATTGAGCTTTACTGGAAGCTACGCTCCGGGTGGTTCAGTTGGTTTGCGCAACGTCTTCACTCTTACGGGTTTCTCGAACGCTGTCTCATTCGCCGCTTATCCCACGACCAGCGCTGGGATTTTGATGATTGATATCGATGGAACCGGCACACTGCTGACCGGTGGTGCGATGGTACAGGCATCGGGAGCCTCGATCCAGTCGGGACAAGGGTACGGAATGAACGTTGCGGCAGTAAATATTGGGAACCTCAGTGGATTGTTTGAAGAAGACGACATAGCCGAATTCGCAACCACTAGCACTACGGCAATTGGACTTGTCGACTACAACGATGAAGGCACGCTGACTTTCGATCAGCATTTCACTGGGAACTATTCAGCGAGTTCCTCCGGGGCCGGTACATTGACGACTTCAGATTCGATCAATGGCAACTTCTATGCGATCGACGGGTCAAGCCTGTTCTACCTTGAGACAGATACGAACCAGGTCGGCACCGGGTCGATTTTGCTGCAGACGCCGGGAGCACAAGTGTCCGCCGCAAGCAGAGTAGCAGTGATGCACGCGAGTCCTGCCGGACGTGCGGCCCTGCGCACTCGAAGCCGGTAGACCTGCTTACGAACCTAGGGCGCGGATGGATTTCACCATTGGCGCCCCTTTTCTTTGCGTCGAGAATCGCCGACCTAGTTTTGCAGGGGGAGCCGGGCGCCAACCTGGCTCTTATCGCCTAGGCGCATCGGAGGAACGAAGACAGCGATCAGGCGATACGCGAGAAGCACTCCCAGAATTGCCGCGTACTCCAACGGCTTCTTCAGATCTGCTTTGACCAGCCAGATGTAGTGAATCACTCCCACGGTGGCGCTCGCATAAATCAAGCGATGAAGGGCTTGCCAGCGCTTTCCGCCCAACTTGCGGATCGCCCACTTTGTGGAGGTCAGCGCCAGGGGAATCATCAGAGCGAAGGCGGTCATACCCGCGGTGATGAATTTGCGCTTGGCGATATCGTGGAGCATTTCGTGGACGTCGAAGAATTTGTCGAGCCAGACGTAGGTCATCAGGTGAAGGAAGCCGTAGAAGAAGGCGAAGAGGCCGAGCATCCGGCGATAGGTGATGAGCCAGTATTGGCGCGTGAGTCTGCGCAGTGGCGTGACGGCGAGAGTGATAAGGAGGAACCGGAGTGTCCAGTCCCCTGTGGCGTGGGTGATGAATTCGATGGGGTTGGCGCCAAGGCCGGAATGGAGGCCTCGCCAAACGAGGATGCCCAGCGGCGCGAGGCATATTAAGAAGATTGCGGGTTTGAAATAGCGAGGCATGAATTCAGTTGTCAGTTCTCGGTTCTCAGTCAAAACGTTTCTTGGCAGAACTGATTCAGGGCTCTGTTTGCGCTTGGATGCGTTTGGAAGAAAACCTCAATGCTAAAGCGCAATTCGTTCGGCAGTTCCAACGGCACGAGTGGAACTTATGCCCTTCCCGTCCCTATCTAATAGTTCTTCTTCAGGTCCATTCCACTGTAGAGACTTGCCATCTGATCGTAGCCGTTGAACATCAGCGTGGGGCGCTTTAAGAATTCGCCTAAGCGGCGTTCCTTAGCCTGGCTCCAGCGCGGGTGGTCGACATTCGGGTTCACGTTCGAATAAAACCCGTATTCCTGCGGCGCCGAAAGGTTCCAGGTATTGAGGGGCTGCTTCTCGGTGAACGTGATCTTCACAATAGCTTTGGCGCTCTTGAATCCATACTTCCATGGAATGACGATGCGCAGCGGGGCTCCATCCTGATTGGGAAGTTGCTCGCCGTACATGCCGAAACAGAGCAGGGCGAGCGGATGCATGGCTTCGTCCATGCGCAGACCCTCGACGTAGGGCCACTGCAAGACGTCACGGCGCTGGCCGGGCATCTGCGAGGGATCGTAGATGGTAGTGAATTCGACGAACCTCGCTTTGCTGGTCGGATTCGCGCGCTTGATCAGTTCGCTGAGAGAAAATCCGATCCAGGGGACGACGATCGACCATCCTTCGACACAGCGATGGCGGTAGATGCGCTCCTCGGGGGAAGCCAACTTCATGATCGTGTCGATGTCGAGTTCTTGCTTCTTTACTACCTGTCCATCGATTTTTACTTTCCAGGGACGAGTGCGAAATTTCTGGGCCAACTCGGCTGGACCGTCCTTCTCGGTGGAGAATTCGTAGTAGTTGTTGTAGTGGGTGACATCTTTGTAGGGGGTGACGGTCTCGGTCGTGCTGAACGGACTCTTTTGGATGCCTTCGATCTTGGTGCCGGCCAGAGCGATTTTCGAGGGGGAAAATACTTCTCGCACACCAAGACCTGTGGCCGCAGCGGCGCCTGTTGCGGCGATGCCTGCCAGAAACTTCCTTCGGTTCAGGTACAAAATCCTGGGTGTGATCTCGGACGAGCGAATGTCTGCGGCCTTCTTAATGAGCATTTCCCTGGATCCGTCTCTTTCCTTTATCTCACCAGATAGGACGCAAACGGCGAGAAAAAGTTGCAAACGAGTACGACGGGAGATATCCGCAACCGGGCCAAAGGGTCCGGGGCTACACGTTCAACGGCAGTGATCGACGGGTTTCGCTTAGGCTGAAACCTGGATGGGCGGCCTTGGGAAGATCACGGGTGAATCTACCCGAGGACTTCCCTGACTTTCCGAGACAGGTTCAGTAACGTGAACGGCTTCTGCAGAAACGCTGTACCGCTTTCGATGCTGCCTTCGCTGATGACCGTGTCCTCAGTGTAACCGGAGAGGTAGAGGACTTTCGTCTCAGGGCGATCTTTGAGTAATTGATTCGCCAATTCCCGGCCATTCATTCCTGGCATGACGACATCGGTAATGATGAGATCGATTGTGTCGGTGTGCTTGGAGGCGGCAATGAGGGCGGCTTCACCGTTGTCCGCTTCGATGACGCGATAGCCTTTGGAAGTTAGAGTCTCGCGCACGAGCTGGCGTACAGATTCCTCGTCTTCCACGAGCAGGACGGTTTCTGAACCGCCTTGAGCGGCGCGTGCCGGAGCGGCCGCGTGCGAATCTGCGGCGGCCTCCACGCGCGGTAAATAGATGTTGAAGGTGGTGCCCATTCCCTTCTCACTCTGCACCATTACATAGCCTCCACTCTGCTTGACAATGCCGTACACGGTCGAAAGGCCGAGCCCAGTGCCTTTGCCTTTCTCTTTCGTGGTGAAAAAAGGTTCGAAGATGCGGGATTGCGTCTCTTTGTCCATGCCCATGCCAGTGTCACTGACCGAGAGAATGACGTAGTGTCCGGGCCGGATGAACGTTTGTCCCCAACGGTGGTTGTCATCGACCACAATGCTTTGGGTGCGGATGGTTAATTTGCCGCCATTCAGCATGGCATCTTTTGCGTTGACGACGAGATTCATCAGAACCTGCTCGAGCTGTCCGGCATCAGCGCGGGTGTGCACGGAGTCGGGCGCGAGTTCGGCGACGAGTTCGACGTTTTCGCCGATCAGGGGGCGCAGCAGGCGCTCCATATCCTGGACGACGGCATTTACATCAACGACTTTGAGTTCCAGAAGCTGCTTGCGGCTGAAGGCCAAAAGCTGCCGCGTGAGAGTGGTGGCGCGATCGGCGGCCTGTTGAATGGCTTGCCCCTTTTCAAAAAGGCTGCTGTCGGGGGTGAGGTTGGAGAGAATCACTTCGGTGTAGCCGCTGATGACCATCAGGAGATTATTGAAGTCGTGAGCGACGCCGCCTGCGAGGCGGCCGACTGCTTCCATTTTCTGGGATTGGCGGAACTGATCTTCGAGGACGCGGCGCTCGGTGACGTCTTCGGCGATGGCTTCGAGGACATCGGCAGGTTCGTCCGCGCTGCTGACGGCGCGGCCACTGATGCGGACCGTGATCTGGCCGCCGTCCTTGCGTTTCCATTTCGCCTCGACACCGTCCATACGGCCGCTGCGGAGGAATTCCTCGATCAAGCGCTTATGTTCGCCGGGGTTGGCAAAGACGTCCTTCTCCGGATCGAGGAGCAGGACTTCTTCCGCGGACGAGTAGCCGAGCATGTTGATCAGCGCTGAGTTGATGTCGAGGAAACGGCCTTCGAGGCTGGCGCGATAGATGCCGTACACCGAGCTCTGAACCAGCGAGCGATAGCGAGCTTCGGAGCGGCGCAGCGCCTGCTCGTTTCTCTTGATCTCAACCGCACTGGCAATCTGGCGCGCCACGAAGGTCAGAATTTCCTTGTCACGGGCCCCGTAGCGGATGTTCCTGGAATACGTCTGCACTACGATTGCGCCGAAGGTATGAGTGCCGACTTTCAACGGAACACCCATCCAGTCGAGGGAGCGGGACCCTTTCCGGAGTGGGGAGATATGTCCCTCGTGCTCCAGTTGCTGTACCACCTCGGGCGTAGCCAACAGCGGTTCGCCGGTGCGCAGCAAGTATTCCGTCAAGCCGTGTCCCATCTTTTTGGGAGTTGGGGCGGCGTCGTGTTCGTCTACAAAATACGGGAAGCTGAGTTGCTCGGTGACAGGGTCGCAGAGCGCGATATAGAAGTTCTTGGCGTACATCAGTTCGTCGATGATGCTGTGTACTGCGGCAAAAAACTGCTGCAGGTCGTGGGCGCTGCTGCTCTTCTCGGCAACCCGGTACAGGGCGGAGCTTAACGCCTCGACGCGCTTGCGATCGGAAATGTCGTGATAGCCAGCGTAGAAGCCAGCCATCTTTCCGTCGAGCAGCAGAGGCGCGCAGGAGACGGCAACATCAAGAAGAGTTCCGTCCTTCTTGCGGCGTTGCGTTTCCAGAGTGATGCGTTCGCCTTTGGCCAGAGCCTCGGTGACCCAGTGCGATTCGGCCAGACGATCTGGGGGGACCACTAGGTTCTCCAAGGGTTGCCCGAAGACCTCGGCCTGGTCATAGCCGAACATGCGGACGAAGGTGTCATTGGCCAGCAGAATGCGGTGCTCGGAGTCTGCAATGGTCAGACCATCGGGAGAGGCTTGAAACAACTGCTCCAGGAACTGCAGTCTGGCGTCAGAGTGTTGGGAATCTTTCGAGAGCGGCTCGTTGAGGGCGGGGACAGGGCATGATTTCGAAGAACATAGCCCAGAGTCGGGGTGGCTCAAGGCAGGCGGAGCACCGCTCGCAAGCGCCTCTTTCAGGCGTCGCGCGCGCGCAAGATCACCCTGCAGGGATGGGGTGACACGTTCGCCCATCTGCGATTCCCCCTCTGAAATCAGCAGTCAATGCATGGTAGAGGCCCGGGTACTGCGTCGAAAGTTACGGGGGTAATCGAGGAGCGGGAATATGCCGGATTGGACATCGTCCACGTTACCGCGGAGGAACCCCATTACTTTCGTGCGACTGCGATGTAGAAAAAGCAGAATTGCGTGGGACAATGGCGTCACCGAAATCTCGCGCACGTACAACTTCGTGAAGTGCCTCGGCAAAGTAGCCCAGTGCGGGGGAAATACTTGGCAGGAGGAGTCGCAAATGAACCGTCTGGGGGCGGGTCGAATTTGTTGTTGGTTGGTAGTCGTGTTGGTCACAGTGGGGAGTTCTCTTACCTGGGCGCAAACGCCCGGGGTCACAGACAACGGCATTCTGATCGGGTCTTGCTCGGCGCTGGACGGGCCTACGCGCGTTCTGGGAAACCAGACCGTGATGGGCGCGACTGCGTACCTTCATTCCATTAATGATGAGGGTGGGGTGTTCGGACGCAAGATCCAGTTGCAAGCGTTCGACGACGGCTACGATCCGGACAAGGCGCCAGCGTGCTTCAAGCGGATGATAAAAGAAGGTGTCTTCGCACTGGGATTTTTTGTAGGGACACCGACGGCGAAAGTCTATGTGCCGATGGCGCAAGACGAGAAAGTTCCGGTGGTGGGATTGTTCACCGGCGCGCAGATGCTGTACGAGCCGTTGAAGCACTACATTGTCAATGTCCGCGCCAGCTATTACGACGAGACGCGAGAGCAAGTTGACAAGCTCTGGGAAAAGGGCATCCATAAGGTTGGAGTGCTTTATCAGGACGATGCGTTTGGCAAGGCCGTTCTGGATGGAGTGAAGTTGGCGCTGCAGAAACACAATGCCGCCCCGGCAGGGTTGGGGACGTTCGCGCGGGGATCGCTGGACGTGGATGCTGGATTGAAAGATGTAATGGCGGCCCATCCCCAAGCGGTCGTTGTGGTGGGTCCGTACTCGCCGGTGGCGACGGTTGTGAAGAAAGCACACCTTGCGGGATGGCGTCCGCAATTCCTGACGGTGTCATTCGTCGGAACGGAAGAATTCATCAAGGAAGCCGGGCCGGATGCCGAAGGTACGATCATCACGCAGGTGGTGCCACCCTACGACCGTATGGACTATCCCACCGTGCTGGCTTACCGCAATGCACTCTCCAAGTATTACCGCGACATGCCACCCAGTTATGTGAGCCTGGAAGGTTTCGTCGACGCGATGGTGATGGTGGAAGGCTTGAAACGCGCGGGCAAGGATCTTACGCGCGAGAAGTTCATCAGCGCGATTGAGTCAATCCACGAAATGAATGCTGGACTAGGGCCGAAGCTGGTGCTGAATTACAGTGCAACCGATCATAAAGGATTTGACAGCGTGTATACGACGGTGGTGCGCGGAGGACAGCCGATCTTGTTGACGGACTGGTCTTCGGTCGGCAAATAGGTTTCCGTGTAACGGCGCGTGAATACGTGAAGATGTAAACACAGCATCGTACAGAAAGTTTCTTCTCAGCCACGGTAAAGCCGTGGCTTTTTCTTCGCTTGCCATCGTGCATCTCTGCCTATTCCGCGGGCATCGAATAATTAACCGAGTAGTTAATTCGTAAAGTTTCGTCAAGGGTCGGAGGTGACCTATGGCAGAAGTAAAAAACAGAGTAGGGCGATTGGCGGGTTCGCTGTTAGCTGTGGGGTTGATGGCGGGGATGGCGGTGGCCCAGACTCCGGCAGCGGCTCGCTACGACAATTCCATTCAAACTGATGTGGCGCAGAAACTGGCGTCAAAGGCGAAGTTCAGCAATGTGCATTCGACGGTGGAGGACGGCATTGTGACCCTGACGGGTACCGTCGATCTTTACCAGAGCAAGCTGGATGCGGCCAAGGCGGCGCGCAAGGCGTCGCACGCGACGGGAGTTCGAAACCTGATCACCGTGGCGGGCGCGAATGTGCCGGATAACGAGCTCGAGCAGAAACTGGCTACGAAGCTGCGTTACGTGCGCGTTGGTTATGACAACACGTTCGACTACTTCGCTCTCGGTGTGAAAGACGGCGTGGTCACGGTGGAAGGCCAGGATCGCACCGGCGTCGGGCGGGACGAGGCGATGGGAGAAATTGCCAACATGCCTGGAGTTAAGGACGTGATCGACAACGTGTCGATTGCGCCGGTCTCGCAGTTCGACGACGGGATTCGGCTTCGCGCGGTGCGCGCGATTTACCGTGATCCGGTGTTGAGCAAGTATGCAATCGATCCGGCGCGTCCCATACGTATCGTCGTGGCGAACGGCCACGTGACACTGTATGGATCGGTCGATAGCAAGATGGACAAAGATGTTGCCGGAATCCGAGCCAATCAGGTGTTCGGCGCGTTTAGCGTCCAGAACAACCTGGTGGTAGGGAAGTCGTAAGGTAACCGGTATTCACGAGCGCGGCGCGAGCCGCGCTCTTTTATTTTGGCGGAGTATGTTGAAAGGGCAGCTTGGTGTAGCGAGCTTTATCGACTTGAACGATCAAGGCGACGCGTCCTTCGGGGCCGCGCATAGGAAACGGTTTACCGGTATATTTCTGCGAAATGGGATCCATGGTCTTGAGATCCGGGTCGGGCCGCCGATCCACGATTCGGCCTCGAATCTGAACCTCTTCGTACGGATTTGTGAAATCAACGATAGAAAGCGCGACGCGTGGATCCCGCTTGGTGTTTCTTGCCTTCAAAGATCCCTCTGACGTGCAGATCACGAGGTGCTCTCCATCGCGTCCGATCCAGACGGGCGTGGCGTTGGGGGAGCCATCGGGCATGAGAGTGACGAAGTGAGCAAAATTGGGACGGTCGATCAGCTGCTTAATCTCGGGTGTGAGCGTCATGGGCGAACTCCTTCCAATATGTTGCGGAGCCGGTATTCTATAGACGCGTACCGACTGAAGCATTCGATGCTGGGGCGAAGTGAGAGATTGATGAAATTTTGCTTCTTTCGATAACATCATTCCGATACTTCCCAGCCATCTGAACTATGCCGATTCCTGAAAAGAACGATAGAGCGCGGAGCGTCAGACGGATGCCGATCGCCATGTCATCTGCGCCAGCCAGAATTGCGCAAAGGCGGAAATGGGCGGGCTGGATCGGTTTTCTGATTGCCGTTGCCGCCGTGAGCGGTGCAATTTGGTGGCACTGGAACCAAGGGTGGAAAGAACTGGAGAGCGGACTCAGCAGAGCAGGGGGAGCGCGCGAGGAGAATGTGCAGGCCCAGGTGCCTGCGGATGTCATGGAAAAGCTGCTTGCCCATCGAGTGGAGCCGGTCTATCCGGCTGAGGCCAGGCAGCAGCGCTTAGAGGGAACGATTGCATTAGAGATCGTGATAGACCGGAACGGGTCTGTGACCAGCATGCACGCTCTGAATGGCCCCGAGGTACTGGCTCGGGCAGCGATGGATGCGCTGCGCTGGTGGAAGTTTGAACCTTATCGCTTGAATGGGGAGCCGATCGTCGTACAGACCACAGTGGCGGTGGAATTTAAGCGCTAGTCAGCGTGCTGAGCAGGAATTCACTGCTTGCGCAGCGAGTGCAGGACGAATCCACCGCTGATAGCAAAGCTTGCTACCGCACCCAACGCGGCGAGCAGAGTGAGATTCGAAGTCAGATGGAACACATCGGCAAACAGGGCTGCGACGGCGCAGAGCAATCCGGCGATATTGAGCCAGACCGGCGCGCGTATGCCATGATTGATCGTACGGCTCAGACGCAGTTGAAGCAGCAAGGCAGCCATGCCAATGGCGGCGACGACGACCAGAGCGAGTGGACTCTGAAACGCACGCCGACTGGTGTAAATCACCACCAGAGCCAGAGCTAGCAGCAGGAGGCCGGCCGCAAAGATGGTCCAGCGGCGCGGCTTGACCCCGGGCGCATTGGAAGGATCGTCGGACAAGTTTCACTAAGTTATACAGCCGCAGTAACGCGGGTTTCAAATGGCAGGCCGGGAACCGCGGTCAAACTGTTGGTACGGTGCTAGCGCCAACCAGCCATTCGGCTTGTCGTGCGTCGCCATTGTTGACCGCATAGAGCACCAGTTCGACGCGGCTGGAGATACCGAGTTTCTCAAAAATCTTGAAAAGATATTTCTTGATGGTGTGCTCGCTCAGGCTTAGTTCGGCGGCAATCTGGCGATTGCCCAGTCCCTCGGCGACCAGGGCGACGACTTGTTCTTCTCTTGGAGTCAGCAACGGTGTGCCGCTGGCATTCAGGACTCGCAGGGAAGGAACCTCTGAAATGGCTTCCAAAAGATAGTTCAGCTGCTCCGTGTTGGCCCATATCTGACCTGCGGCAACCCTCAACAGACATTTGCAGAGCAGCCGGAGGTTGGCATCGGTGACCGCAAAAATGCCGCGTGCGCCAGATCGGAAAGCGCTCAAGACTAATCCCCGATCGCAGGAGTCCACCAGGAGGACTTTGGGAATGTCAGGATGAGAGAGGTGGAATCTGCGAAGGGTCATGATGGTATCCGGGAGGCTCGAAGAAGAATTCAGGGCTAGCACAGCGACTGCGGGCGGCTTGGCGGCGACGGCGTGCAGGATGTCCGAGGTCTCCATGTGGCAGCTCACGATTTTGAATTCGGGGTGACGGCGCAGCGCGCCAGTTAGCAACTGAGACTGCATGCGATTGGAGTCCGCAACAAGGACGCAGATGGCGTCCGAAGTGGCGGCGGACGACAAACTCATAGATACCGCTCTCCGCAACAAGTAAAACGCTGTAGTGATTCTAAGAACTGCGAGCAGTCCTCTACAAGGAATGAGCACGAATAATTGATGACGATTTGCCATTTTGGGAATTGAAGCTTGAGGCGGTTATGCGGGTTGCTGTCGCAGCGGAGTCTGTGATGAACAGTGCGCAGGAACCGCAGATTTGATGCGGATTTGTAATCGCGATCACATTCGAAGTTTCAGAGTGGGAATTCCCTGAGGGTTTCGGGATGAGTGCATGTGATCCGACAAACATGCAAGTCTACTTTTGTGGGTAGTCCCTTTGTAGGTAGCCGCAGGGCGTGACCCCGCGCACTTCGGGCACACTCGATCAGCCTAAGTGGTTGAGTGGCGGCTTATCGCCAGCGGTGAATGAGATTCCCGATTAGGACTGCCCGTTCTACTTTTGTGTACTCCACTTCTCATGTCTTGTTTGATTTAAAGGATCAGCCTAACTTGCGCTAGAGAGTTACTACGAAACAGACTCTCTGAAAGTAAGGTTGTGCTGGGACATGGAGTGCCATTTTTCAATTGCGAAATATGCAGGAATCGTAGTCTTAAGTCTCAGCTTTTGTTCGGCCGCATCCGCGCAAGGGAACACAAATGTAAACCCGAGCGAAACCAAAGAAGCTTTCCAATCCAGCTTAACCGGGGCAGGAGTGGGAAGCAGTAGTTCAACGGCCGCAAAACCCGGGAGAGCGGATGACCAAGGAAACCCATCACTCGGAGGGGAGCGCCATCCGCTCTACCGGCTTCAACCCAGCGACGTGATCGAGATCAGTTTCACCGTCGCCCCAGAATTCAATCAGGCCCTGACCGTGCAGCCCGACGGCTACGTCATGCTGAAAGATGCCGGGATGGTTTATGTGCACGGACTTGACCTGCAACAGTTCACCGATGCGATCCAGAGGGCGTATCAGGGATATCTGCATGATCCGCAAGTAGCCGTGACCTTGAAGGATTTCCAGAGGCCTTACTTCGTGGCGGGCGGAGAAGTGGGGCGGCCGGGGAAGTATGAACTGCGATCGGATACGACTGTCATGGAAGCAGTTCAGATTGCCGGCGGCTTCACGCAGCAGGCAAAGCATTCGCAGGTGGTGCTGTTCCGGCGCGTGAATGACGAACTGGTTGAGACCCAGCTACTCAACCTGAAAAAAATGCTCAAGCAGAAAAGCCTGACAGAGGACGCGCACCTGCGTCCCGGCGATCTGATTTTTGTGCCACAGAACTCGATATCGAAAATTGCGCGTTTTATGAGCAGGGCGTCAGTGAGTACGTATATAACTCCCACACAATTTTAGAGAACTACTTCAACCCAACCACATGCTGGACGAAGAGCCAAGCCGCACTGCACACCAATCGGAAATGCCGACCGCGCGGGAATTGGCGATGGTTCTGTTTCGTCAAAAGAGAGCTTTCCTGTGCGCGGCGGGAGTGGTGCTGGTTGCGGCGATCTTGTACGCGGTTACAGGCATCCAGTACCGATCGAACATGAAGGTGCTGGTGCGGCGGGGCCGTGCAGATGCTCCGGCGAGCGCGCAGGTGGATGCTCCGCTAGACGTAACGCGGATGGCCGTCACGGAAGAAGAGCTGAATTCCGAAGTCGAACTCCTCCGGGATGACGAGGTGTTGCGTGCCGTCGCTCGGGAAAACGGGTTAACCGGGCGGAATTGGCTGCAGTTCCTCAGGCCGGGCGAGAGCGATGCAGAGCGTCTGGAGCGGTCCACGCGAAGCCTGGCCAAGAAGATTCAGGTTGAGCCACTAAAGAAGACGAATCTCATCGCGGTTCGCTATTCCAGCAGCGATCCGCAGCAGGCGGCCAAAGTGTTGCAGTCTCTGGCGAACGCCTATCTCGAGAAACATACGGTGGTGCATCGTCCCAGCGGAGAGCTGAAATTCTTCGCGCAGCAAAAGGGCGAATCGCGTCTGCAGTTGGAAGAGGCGAAAGGGAAACTGCTTGCCTTCGCGACGCGACGCGGAGTGGTGGCCGCGGCACAGCAACGGGATTTGGCCTTGCAGAAACTGAGCGAGATCGGTGCGAATCGCAGACAGGCCCAGATCGAAATGCTGGAGTCGCAACAACGCATTGCTGCACTCCAAACGTTGCTAGCCAAGCTTCCAGAACGAACCACGACCCAGGTGCGGGTTGCCGATAATCCGGATTTGCTGAAGTCGCTGAAAGCCAGTCTGCTGGATCTGCAACTGAAGAAGACGCAACTGCTCACCAAGTTCGAGCCAAATCACAGGTTGGTACAAGAAGTCGACCAGCAGATCGAACAGGCGGAAGCAGCGATTGCGGCGGCAAATCTGCAGCCGCTGCGGGACGAGACCACCGACAAGAACGCCCACTACGAATGGGCCAAGGCGGAACTGCAGCAGGCTCAGGTTCAACTGAAAGGGCTGCTGGCTCGAGAAGCGGCGAGCCGACAGCAGGAGGCTTCGTATCAGGCGATGGCGCGGCAGTTCGGAGAGGATGCCGTGACCCAGGATGATCTCCAAAGCACGGAACGAGCTGCGCAAGACACCTACCTGCTGTACGTCAAGAAAGAAGAGGAAGCACGGATCAATGACGCGCTTGATCAGCGAGGCATTGTGGATGTCGCAATCGCTGAGGAACCGGTGGCGCCGGTCTTGCCCGTGTGGTCCGCCTGGATGATTCTGGCTTTTGGTGTGGCGGGAGCGGGCGCTTCCGGTATCGGCGCTGCGTTCGTTGCCGATTATCTCGACCCCTCGTTCCGAACGCCGGACGATGTACTCGCCTATTTGAAAGCCCCTCTCCTCGCGTCTTTACCAGCGGCACGAGCGGAAAGGCTCTCCGCATGAGGGAGCAGGTGATGAGTATCGGGGTACTGGGTGCGGCTGAGCTGCCAGGGCTGAACGGGAATGCAGAGGCACGAACTGCTGCGGTCGCTTCCGAAGCGGCCAGCCGTTGGAGTCCCGGTGACTTTGCGGCACAGCAGATCCATGGGCTAGTGCGGCAGGTCTTCTTTTCCAGCAGCGAGAAACCGGTCCGGCACGTTGTCCTGAGCGCTCTCGACTGCGAAACGAAGATCGGACCACTTTGCAGGCGGGTGGCCGAGGAACTGGCAAAAGAAGCAGCGGGGAGTGTCGCACTGGTCGGGGCGGCGGGTGAGTTTGAGCACCTCAATCAGAATCCCGAGCAATGGAGAAGGAGTGACCTGAAGCCCTTGCAGAGAATATCCACCCGCCTCGCGGAGAACTTGTGGTTTGTTCCCGCGGGACTGACGGGATCGACCACGGCAACCACGAGCGGATTGCGTGCGTACTTAGCGGAGGTAGGGCGGGAATTTGAATTCTCTGTGGTGGAAGGCCAGCCGGCGGGTCAGTCGATTGAGACGACTACCTTGGCGCAGCTTGCAGACGGAATCATTCTGGTGCTTTCGGCTAGACACACCAGGCGGGTGACGGCTCAGAGGGTGAAGGAGACGCTGGACAGGTCAAAGGTTCGGATTCTCGGAACGGTGTTGGCCGATCGGACGTTTCCCATGCCGGAAGGACTCTATCGGCGGTTGTAGGGGGATTGTTCATAAGTCAAGTGGTGACGTTGGTTCGGAAGTACCTTTTATTGCAGGGGCAACAACTTGTCCTCATCCTTGATTAATCCGGCGACACGAGCCGCTGAAGAGTTGAATTGGGCCCGGCTCATTCCTGGAGAACTGCCGGCGGTCAGGCGTGGGCAGAAAAAGGGGCCCCGTGCCGTCAAGTCAGCGGGAGTGGGAAACGTAGCGACCATTCAGGCGGCAAGAG
>Ga0335070_10004766_pt1 | contig 15895 bp, 10 predicted proteins | sample Lox_Sample_13_FD_206722 | JGI IMG/M metagenome (GOLD analysis project Ga0335070, IMG submission 206722) | Soil microbial communities from Loxahatchee National Wildlife Refuge, Florida, United States - Lox_Sample_1.3 | ecosystem: Environmental > Terrestrial > Soil > Wetlands | place: USA... | reverse complement strand
TGAGGCGTTAGATGATGCGTGTATTCTCTCTCATCTTCGTTTTCTTGATGCTTGTAGCGACGAGCATGGCTGAAGATGCTGCTCCGAGTTGTAAAGGGACGACGTTCCCCGTGGTTGGAAAGTGCTTCCGCTTTCGCGGAAGACTGGGATTGTACAACGGTGGGCATACGTACTGGATTTGGCACGTAGGAACGGACCACAGATATTGGGTGGAAGGGGAGCTGCCTGGAACGATCGACGAAGGGAGTCTCGACTGGGACCATTCTTACTGGGGAAACTTCGATGCGTGCCCAACAACGGTGTTTAAGAAGGGCTATGCGCAAGGCATTTGCCTTCAATCCGCCGGCAAACTCACAACAACTGAGCGGACAAACTAGATGGCTGACGTAAATCTCACAGTCGACGGCAAAAAGGTAACGGCTCCGGCGGGGACGCTCCTCATTGAGGCGTGCAAGAGCGTCGGCATCGAAGTGCCCTCGTTCTGCTATTACCCCAACCTTTCCCTGCAGGGTGCTTGCCGGATGTGCCTGGTCAAGATCGAGAAGATGCCCAAGCTGCAGACGGCATGCACGACCGTGATCAGCGAAGGGATGATCGTCACGACGGATAGTCCGGAGATCAAGCAGGCGCGCAAGTCGATGCTCGAACTCCTGCTCGGGAATCATCCGCTGGATTGTCCGGTGTGCGATGCGGGTGGCGAGTGCGAACTGCAGGATATGACGTTTGCCTACGGGGCCGCGGAATCGAAATACATGGAGGCGAAGAACCACAAGGAGGAGCAACAGTGGTCTCCGGTGGTGTACTTCGACCGGCCGCGTTGCATTCTTTGCTATCGGTGCGTGCGTGTGTGCGGCGAAGGAATGGACGTGTGGGCTTTGGGCGTGCAGAATCGCGGAGTGACTTCCTTGATCGCGCCGAACCAGGGCGATCATCTCGAGTGCGAAGAGTGCGGGATGTGCATCGACATCTGCCCGGTCGGGGCGCTGACGTCAGGAGCATATCGCTACAAGACGCGGCCCTGGGAGATGAAGCACGTCGGCACCGTCTGCACGCATTGCGGGGACGGCTGCAAGACGACTTTGGGCGTGCGTCGCTCCGATACTGGCATGGAGATCGTCCGCGGCGACAACCGCGACAAGAGCGGAACGAATGGAGATTTCCTGTGCATCAAGGGAAGGTATGGATTCGATTTTGCGAGTCATGAGGAGCGACTCAAGCAGCCGTTAATTCGGAAGAATGGCAAGCTGACTCCAGCGACTTGGGAAGAGGCTTTTGAGTTGGTCGGGAAGAAGTTCGCCGAGATTCGCGATCAGAATGGCGGAGCGGCGATCGGGGTAATCGGGTCGAACCGAACGACCAATGAAGAAGCTTATCTGCTTTCGAAGTTTGCGCGTACGGTGCTCAAGACGAACAATGTGGACCATCACCGGACGGCGGACTTTCCTGCTTTTGCCGCCGCGATGCGAGAAAAAGAGAAGGCTACGGCCAGCATGGCAGACGTGTTCACCGCGCCCGCGATCCTGCTGATTGGGAATGATCCTACGGAGCAGCATCCGCTGCTGGCCTGGCAGATTCGGAATAACGTTCGACTGCATCGGGCGAAGCTGTATGTGATCAATTCGGAACCGATCAAGCTACGACGTCAGGCGACCAGCTTTACGCAGATTCCTGCAGGCACGGAAGGCAAAGTCGCTGCGTTTCTCGCTGGCGACGATGCGGCTGCGGATCCGCTGGGGAATACCAAGAACGCATTGGTTGATCTGCGCGACAAACTTCGGGCCGAGCAGAATCTTGTCATCATTTTTGGGTCGGAAATTCGCGGCAAGGACATCGCGAGCCTGGTTTTGTTTGGATCGGCGATTGCGGGAGCCAAGTTCATTTGTTTAGGCGATTACGCGAATTCGCGCGGGGCAGCCGACATGGGCCTGTATCCAGATTTGCTGCCCGGATATCACCTTGTCGCCGGAAGCAGTGAGTTCCACCGCGAGTGGGGTGAGATTCCGCAGGGTGCGGGTCTCGATCTGCCGGACATGGTTGACGCGGCGAAATCCGGCAAGTTGAAGGCGTTGTACGTCGTCGGATCGAACCCGGTGGGGCGCTTGAATATCGATCCGTTTTTGTTCTCGAAGAGTTTCGTCGTAATACAGGATATGTTCCTGACTGAGACGGCTCTGATCGCCGACGTCGTCCTGCCTGCGGCAAACGCTTATGAAAAAGCCGGAACGATGACGAATACCTGCGGCGACATTCAGCTCGTCAAGAAAGCAGGCGAAGTTTCCGGCACCAAGCCGGACTTCGAGATGATCGTCAGGATCGCAGACGGGATGGGAGCGGATATTCACAAGCTGGTTCCTTTCGGCGGGGGAGTCCGCGCTGACATGGGCCAATCACGCGGGGCGCAGTCGGGCGAGGTTGATCGCCACGCGGTATGGCTTGAGAATCAGGGACTCGAGCCCCGGCTGAGCCCGCTCGATCCGATGGCGATTCTCGATGAGATCCAGCGGCTGGTTCCTGGATACGACGTGTCGCGCATGAATCTGTTGGCGGGTAACAGCGAGCATACCTCGCTGGAGAAGTGCGGGCCGAGCGCTGCGCTCAAGATCGAGTCCATTGCGCCGGCGAACGACTCCCTGTTTACGTCAGGCACGCTGGGGCGCTACTCGCGTGCGCTGCAATCCGTGATTGAAAGTCATGAAGTGAAGCCTGCCGAAGTCGCCGCAGACTGAAACAGCTTCGAGTAATGAGCGCGAGCAGTGAGCTATGAGCAGTGACTGCTCGGATGATTCGTGGCCTACAAAACTTAGGAAAGAGAGTTGTGGACGTTGCCAATCTGGATCTACATCCTGGCATCGGTAATTAAGTCGGCGATCGTATTGCTCGTATTGCTGACGGCCGTCGCATACACGGTGTGGCTGGAGCGGAAGGTTGTCGGCCACATGCAGAACCGATGGGGGCCCACGCGGGTTGGTCCATTTGGATTACTTCAACCTCTCGCGGACGGAGTCAAGTTCCTTGTCAAGGAAGACTTGACGCCGCCACACGTCTATAAGCCGCTGTACATTGCGGCGCCCATGATCGCGGTGGTCTTTGCACTGACATCCATTGCTGTGATTCCGTTCGGAAATTACATCGTCATTCGTGACTACGTGTTTCCGCTGCAGATCGCGCCCAATCTCAACACCGGGCTGCTGCTGATTCTCGGTGTGACTTCGATCGGTGTTTACGGAGTGGCGCTGGCGGGGTGGTCCTCGAACAACAAATATTCCCTTCTTGGCGGATTGCGCGCCAGTGCGCAGATGGTCAGCTATGAGATCTCGCTGGGGCTGTCGCTGGTGGGTGTGTTAATCCTGACTGGCAGCTTCAGCCTCAACGATATCGTGCGAGCACAGCAGGGGCATTTTCTTGGATTCATTCCCCGCTGGAATATTTTCGTCCAGCCGGTCGCCTTCTTCTGCTACCTGATGGCAGCCTATGCGGAGACGAACCGGATTCCATTCGATCTGCCGGAGGCGGAAACCGAACTCGTGGCCGGGTATCACACCGAATACAGCGCGATGAAGTTCGCCATGTTCTTCATGGCAGAGTACGCGAACATGATTACGGTGGCATGCCTGGCGACTCTGCTGTTTTTTGGCGGGTGGAACGGGCCGATCTTCGGGCCTCAAATCGTGCAGGCGCTTCTGCCGGTGTTCTGGTTTGGCGGCAAAGTCTTTGTCTTTCTCTTTCTGTACATATGGGTGCGCGGGACGTTGCCGCGCTTCCGCTACGACCAACTGATGGCGTTCGGCTGGAAGTTTTTGTTGCCGCTTGCGCTGGCGAATCTGATTGCCACTGCGATTGCGGTGGTTTGGTAAAACAAGTTCTCAGTTCCCAGTTCTCAGTTGGCGGGCCGACTGGGATTGCTGTGGCTTTGCTGACAACTGAGAACCAAGAATTGCTTTCATGCTCAGTGTTCACTTAGTTCTATTTCTGGCTTTCGGAGCCATCGCAGTTGCAGGAGCAGTGAACCTGCTTGTGCAACGGCATCCGATCAACAGCGCCCTCTCGCTGATCGCGGTGATGGCGGCGCTGGCCGGGGAATACCTGCTGCTTGGCGCAGAGTTCGTGGCTGCCGTGCAGGTGATCGTTTATGCGGGCGCAATCATGGTGCTGTTCGTGTTTGTGATCATGCTTCTGAACGCCGGCGAAGAAGAACGCACGCAGGGTAGCCGAGTAGCGATTGTCTTGGGAATCCCGGGCATGTTGCTGGGGAGTCTGCTGGTAGCATGGGTCGTTCTGCGGCATTCAGGAACGGAAGCCGTTGCGGTGGGTGCTCTGCCTGGACCTCCAAAAGCGATTGGGCAGATGCTGTTTCACGAATTTCTTTTGCCGTTCGAAATTACTTCGATTTTGATTCTGATTGCGATCATGGGTGCAGTGGTGCTGGCAAGCAAACCCACCATTGCAGGCAGCCCGCCGAAAAAGGAGAACGACTGATGGTCCCGCTCTCCTATTACTTGGTTCTCAGTGGAATCCTGTTCGCGTGTGGCGTCGCGGGATTCCTGATCAAGCGCAATATCATCACGATTTTCATGTCGATTGAGCTGATGCTCAACGGGGTGAATCTGTCGTTCGTTGCCTTTGCGGCGCATTGGCATGTGCTCGCTGGACAGATCTTTGTCTTCTTTGTAATGGTGGTCGCCGCGGCCGAAGCAACTGTCGGACTGGCGATCATTATCGCCGTGTACCGCACGCGCGAGACTCTCAACGTTGACCAGGTGAACCTGCTCAGACTATGACGCAGAACCCGTATCTCTGGCTGATTCCGGTACTGCCGCTGGCTGGGGCAGCGATCAACGGATTCATGGGCCACAGGTCGTCGAAAAGGGCGGTCACGACAGTTGCGTTGGTCTTCCCTGGCCTGGCATTCGCTCTCGCCCTGAAGACTGCGCTTGGATTCTCATCCGCGGCGGCGCCTTACGTCTTCCATCTGGCGCACTGGATCCGCTCCGGCAGTTTCTCGGCCGATTACGCTTTTTACCTCGATCAACTTTCGCTGGTGATGATGCTGGTCGTTACCGGGGTCGGATTCCTGATCCACATCTACTCCGTCGGCTACATGGCGGAGGACTCAAGCTATTCCAGGTTCTTTACCTACATGAACCTGTTCATGTTCTTCATGCTCACGCTGGTGCTCGCCAACAACTACCTGCTGATGTTTATCGGGTGGGAGGGCGTCGGGTTGGCGTCGTATCTGCTGATCGGGTTCTGGTTCACGAAAGATTCGGCAGCGTCGGCGGGCAAGAAGGCATTCATTGTTAACCGCATTGGCGATTTCGGCTTTTTGATTGGGTTGTTTCTGATCATTCAGAATTTCAAGTCCCTCGATTTTGATAAGGTTTTTGACTCGGTCACGAAGCTTTCGTCGGGACCGTCAACGGAGAGTTTGCTCACTGCGGTTGGGATTCTGCTGATGGTGGGCGCCTGCGGTAAGTCGGCGCAGATTCCGTTGTACGTCTGGCTGCCGGATGCTATGGAGGGTCCAACACCCGTTTCTGCGTTGATTCACGCAGCGACAATGGTCACAGCAGGCGTCTACATGGTGGCGCGTTCGCACGCGATCTTTGAACGCGCGCCGGTTGCGCTCACGGTTGTCGCAGTAATCGGGAGCCTGACCGCGTTCTTCGCCGCGACCATCGGAATCACGCAAACCGACATCAAGAAGGTTCTCGCCTATTCGACCGTTTCGCAACTCGGGTACATGTTCATGGCTTGTGGCGCGGGGGCATTTTCGGCAGGCATCTTCCACCTGATGACACATGCCTTCTTCAAGGGCCTGCTCTTCCTGGGCGCGGGTTCGGTGATTCATGCCGTGGGCGGCGAGCAGGATATGCGGAAGATGGGCGGGCTGAGGTCGTATATTCCGTGGACGTTTGCCACAATGGCGATCGCGACGGCGGCGATCGCGGGAATTTGGCCATTTGCGGGCTTCTGGAGCAAGGATGAGATCTTGTGGAAGGCGTATCAGGCAAACTGGGCTTACTGGGCTATTGGTCTAGTGACCGCCTTCATCACCTCGTTTTACATGTTCCGGCTGCTCTTCATGACATTCTGGGGCGACTATCGCGGTATCGAGGTCGACTCGCATGGACACGCTCATGCCGCCGACGGACACGGTGAACCGCATGAGAGTCCCATGGTCATGCTAGTCCCGCTGATGATTCTGGCAGCGCTTTCGGTCGTTGGCGGATTCGTTGGCTACCAGGAGGGGTTCGACCATTTCCTAGCCCCAGTCTTTGCTTCCCGTGAAGCCGCCGCAGAGGGCGGAAACCATGGGTTGGAACTGCTGTTCATGGTGGTCTCAGTGGTCGTGGCGGTCCTGGGTGCGATTCTGGCCTGGGTGCTTTATGTCAGCAAGCCCTATCTACCGCAGAAGATCGCTGCCTCACTTGGCGCGTTCTACGACGCCGTGCTGAATAAGTACTACGTCGATGAGATCTACGCGAAGCTCTTTGTAAAGCCACTGGTGGATGCCTCGACCAGCATTCTTTGGCAGGGCGTGGACGGGAAGGTCATCGATGACACGGTGAACAATGCGGCTGATGGCGCCCAGCACGTTTCCGACGAGGTCCGGCACATGCAGTCCGGAAACCTGCGGTCTTATGCCGGGTGGATCGCATCCGGCGCGGCAATCGTGATCGCGTACATGATCTGGCGCGGGGTGGGACAATGAACTTCCTCGACCGGAACATTCTGACGCTGGTGACATTCGCGCCGCTTGCGGGAGCGCTGCTGCTCGCCTTCTTTCCACGGCGCGATCGCGACATTCGCATCTTCTCCTTTGTCGTGTCGCTGCTGGCATTCGGGCTTTCGCTGCATTTGCCCGTGCACTTTCATCGCAACCTGGTGGGGTTCCAGTTTGAAATCGATAAGCCGTGGGTTTCGAGCCCCAACATCCACTACCACATGGCGATCGACGGGATCTCCCTGTGGCTCGTAGTACTGACTACGTTCTTGACTCCGTTGTGTGTGCTGATCTCATGGAAGTCGGTGCATGACCGGGTCAAGGAATTCTTCATTCTTCTCCTGATTCTGGAAACAGCCCTCATCGGAGTCTTCACATCGCTCGATCTGTTTCTCTTCTATTTCTTCTGGGAAGCCACGCTCATCCCGATGGCATTGCTGATTGGCGTTTTCGGGCACGAGCGCAAGGTGTATGCAGCGGTCAAGTTTTTCATGTACACAATGATCGCGTCGGTGTTTATGCTGGCGGCGATCTTGTGGCTGTACGCGCATACTGGAAGTTTTGATTTCGTGTATATCCGCGACCACATCGGTTCCGTCTCGGCTTTCCCTGCCGCCTCATTGTGGCTGTTTCTGGGCTTCTTCATCGCTTTCGCAGTGAAGGTCCCGCTGTTCCCATTTCATACCTGGCTGCCTGACGCGCACGTCGAAGCTCCCACGGCCGGATCGGTGCTTCTGGCCGGAGTTCTGCTGAAGATGGGTACGTACGGGATGCTGCGCTTCAACCTTGGGCTCTTCCCCGAGCAGTCGCGGCAGAATGCATCCTGGATCATGATCCTGGCCCTGATCGGCATCATCTATGGCGCACTCGTCGCCATGGTGCAGCCGAATATGAAGAAGCTGATTGCGTATTCCTCGGTGAGCCATCTGGGGTTCGTTGTTCTCGGAATCTTCAGCTTCACCCAATCGGGGTTGAATGGCGCGATGTTCGTGATGCTAGCGCACGGCATCTCGACGGGCGGACTGTTCATGCTGGCTGGGATCTTGCATGAGCGCCGCCACACCTACGAAATCTCCGCGTTCGGAGGACTGGCCTCGCCGATGCCGGTCTATGCTGCCTCCTACCTCTTCATTGTGCTTGCGTCGGTAGGGTTGCCGTTGCTGAACGGGTTCGTCGGCGAATTCCTGGTGCTCAACGGCGCGTTTCAGGCGCGGCCGATCTACGGAATTCTCGGTGCCACCGGTGTGATCTGGAGCGCGTGTTATCTCCTGTGGATGTTCCAGCGCGTGTTTTACGGCAAGGTAACGCATCCGGTGAACAACGGCATTGCTGATATGTTGGGCTTTGAAAAGGCTGCAGTCTGGCCGTGCGCGGTAGCCGCCCTGGTCATGGGGGTTGCCCCAATACTCTGGCTGGCGGCGATTGATCCCGCTGTTCAAGCGACGCTCAACTCGCTGCCTCAAATGGTCAGCAAGGTGGTGGGCCAATGACGCTGGCGCTGGCGCAACTGCAGCAGACAATTCCGCAGGCTGAAGACTACATCCGCATCTTGCCGGAGTTAATTCTTTCTCTATTCGGCATTCTGGTAATGGTGCTTGATCCGCTGGTAGACGAAGAGAAGAGCCAAAAATCGCTAGGCGTGATTGGATTCATCGGCACGCTCGCTGCCCTGGCTTCGACCTGGTACATGGCGAAGTTCCCCGGTCTGGCGTTTTCGAATACGATCCGGATCGACACGTTCAGTGTTTTTTTCCACTTTCTAGTGATAGCCATCGCCGCGGTCGTGATTTTGAGTTCATTCGAGTACATGGCGGTGCAGAAGATTCGGGCGGGCGAGTATTACGCGCTGATTCTGTTCGGCGTGGTCGGCATGTCGCTGATGTCTTCGGCCATCGAATTGGTGCTGATCTTCATTGGCCTGGAAATCTCGTCGATTTCGACCTACATCCTGGCGGGATTCCGTCGGAATGAGGCGTCGAGCAGCGAATCTTCGCTCAAGTACTTCCTCTTAGGATCGTTTGCGACCGCATTTTTCCTCTACGGCGTAGCCCTGATGTTTGGGGCAACGGGATCGACGAATATCGACGTCATCAGCCAGCGGCTGCAATCGGGTCCTGTCGGGCTGCTGGTGTTTACAGCCATGGCGCTGATGTTCGTCGGGCTGGGGTTCAAGGTGGCGATTGCTCCGTTCCACGTGTGGACGCCCGACGTTTACGAAGGCGCTCCGGCTCCGGTAGTAGGATTCATGTCGACAGCCCCGAAGGCTGCGGCTTTTGCCGTCCTGTTGCGGGTAGTATTTGAAATCAATGCGCCCGGGCGTTTCTGGTTCCTGTGGGTTGCGGCCGCGCTTTCCATGACCTTGGGTAACGTTGCGGCGCTGGTTCAGAGCAATGTAAAGCGACTTCTCGCCTACTCGTCGATTGCCCATGCCGGATACCTGCTGGTCGCCTTCGCGATGACCTCGCCGGAGAATTCCCTGACTGGAATCTCGGCGGCGATGTTCTACACCGCGGCCTATGCGGCCATGAATGTGGGCGCGTTCGCCGTGGTGAGTCATCTGGCAAATGCGGGCGAGCGCTACGTCAATCTTGAGGATTATGAGGGTTTGGGGCGCAGTTCGCCGCTGCTGGCCGCGACCTTGACGGTCTTCTTATTGTCGCTGATCGGGATTCCGATGACGGGCGGATTCTTTGCCAAGTTTTACGTTTTCAGCGCGGCGCTGCGGGCGAATTTGATCTGGCTCACGATTATCGGCGTGCTAAACAGCGCGATTGGGGCTTATTACTATCTTCGAATTATTGTTGTCATGTACATGCGGGAGTCACGCAAGCAGGTTCCAGTGAGTCCGGTCTCGCCGGGGCTTGGCCTGGCGCTGGCAGTAAGCATTGTCGCGACGCTTTATCTCGGAATTCTGCCAAATCGCGTTTTACAGGTGGCTCAACACTCGGCGGAAACGCTGATTCCGCCGCGATTCTCCCCAGCAGGGGTAGCCCAGACGACGCATTCCACCCCCGATTCACAGTAACCGGATTTCTCTTCCCGGCATTCAAAACGTGATTTGACAAGGGGCTTGTGGCGCGTGCATCATGTGTGCACTAGTTCCCAGGTCGGGCCCTCGTACTCTACGGGCGCCGGCTAGCCGTGGAGGAGAGCAAATGTCGAACGTGATTCGAAGGCTGTGGGCTGACGATTCCGGGCAAGACATCGCCGAGTATGCAGTAATGCTGGCCGTGATACTGGTTCTGGTGGTCGGGACCGTCCGGCTGATCGGGTCGAATGCCAACAACGCATTCTCGAGCGTGGCCAGCTCGTTGCAGTAGAGATGTACAACGGCTGAGGCTTCCGAGGTTGGCCTCAACCTAAGATTAGACTTCCTATGACACGATTTACTCCAAGTCGCCGATTCGCCGCGTATTACCGATTTATCCGGGTAGCGGTTGCGGGGCAGCTTGGAGTCGGAACCGGCCACTAGAGCCTTCCTGACGAAACCGAGTTTAGACCGCAAGCCGCGATTGGAATCGCGGCTTTAGTTTTTGCGCCAAGAAAAAACCGAGGAGAAAACCAGCCCATGATTGTCAATATGTCGGAGAAGGCCACCGAGCAGGAGATCAACCATGTTATCGAACGGATCCGCGAGGCGGGCTATCAGCCCCACGTGACCCGCGGCACGGAACGCACGATTGTGGCGGCTGTGGGTGCTGGACGTCGCCACGAAATTGAGGCGCTTCAGGTCGCACCCGGCGTGGACACCGTAGTGCCGATTGCGCAGCCGTTCAAGCTGGTCAGCCGGCAGGTGAAGCCCGAGCGCTCGGTGGTGAAAATCAATGGCGTGTCGATCGGCGGGCCTGAAGTCGTCGTAATCGCCGGTCCCTGCTCGGTGGAATCGCGCGAGCAGTTGCTCGACACTGCGCACGCCGTGAAGCGTGCCGGAGCATCGATGCTGCGAGGCGGCGCGTACAAACCGCGGACTTCTCCCTACGATTTTCAAGGGCTGGGAATCGAGGCGCTGAAGATCCTGCGCCAGGCAAAGGAAGAGACTGGCATGCCAGTGGTCACCGAAGTGATGAGCACGGAGGACATCGATATTATTTGCGAGCATGTCGACATGCTGCAGGTGGGAGCGCGCAATATGCAGAATTTCGCGCTCCTGCGGCGGTTAGCGACGGTCAACAAGCCGGTCCTGCTGAAGCGTGGGCCGTCCGCCACGGTAAAGGAGTGGCTACTGGCGGCCGAGTATCTCCTCTCGGGAGGAAATTATCAGGTGGTTCTGTGCGAGCGGGGAATCAAGACGTTCGAGACCGAGACGCGGAACACCATCGATCTTGCGGCAGTGGCGTTGGCGCGCGATCTGTCGCATTTGCCTGTCATAGCAGATCCGTCCCACGGAACTGGCAAGCAGGGCCTGATTGCGGCGGTATCGCGCGCGGCTGTGGCGGTGGGAGCGGATGGATTGATCATTGAAGTGCATCCCTGCCCCGAGCGGGCTCTGTCGGATGGTCCGCAGTCCCTCGATTTTGCGGGATTCGGGCGTGTGATGCGGGCGCTCACAGAGCCTCTGCGGCAAACGGCAAGTTCGCAGGTGCAGGCGACGGCGGTGGTTTGAGCAGCAGTTCCCCGGACTTCCCGCATACCGGCAAGCGTGGTTCCGTGTGAACTACTGAGCCGCAGCGCCAGCGGACGGCTGCTTGACTTTCATCGCGGGATCGCCGAACAGGACGAAGGTGGTGCGTACATCGGGATCGGCGATCTTGGACTTCGCCTTGAGGATGGCTTCGCCGAGCGTAGCTCCTTTGCTGTTGAACGCGTTTTGCACGACCAGCGCATCGAGATCGGTTTGTGGTCTGGGCTGATTGAGGCCGCTGGAGGCCAGCACGGCTACTCCACCGCCATTCGGCGCCAGCATCAATGTAACTCCTAACGGCTCGGCGTAGACGTCCTGGAAGAAGCCGTTCAGACAATCCATGATCAGGAACACGGGTAGTTGGGAGCCGTTTGTCAGAGAACCGACTGCGTTGGTATCGAAGACGGCAGGTCCGGCCCATTGTTCCTCAGAACCGTGACCGAGAAAGTTAACCAGCGCCTGGCCAGAATTGATGTTGTTGACAATGTCAGTTCGGGCCGCCTGAGTTCCTTCCTTGCCGACGAAAATGTCGGTCACCTTGATTGCTGCAGGAAGTTGCGATTGGACCGACTGTGTATCTTGGGTGAAACTCACGGTGTCGTCCTTGTCGGCCACGAAGAGCGCATTAGAGGTCCACGCACCGCTGGTGGATTGGCCTTCGTATGTAGCTATCTTCCCAATTACAGTCTGCGCTTCGCCGATCGTACTGACGGGTATGCGTCCGGTCGCGATCGTGGGCATACCGTCGTTCTTAAAATCAGAGAACCAATCGTCCGAGGCGGTCATTAGGCTGGCGCTCGGGATAATACGGGCCGGAACCAGGTCCAAGTTGCCGAACCCGAGATAGTTTCGCGGGTCGAACGATGCACGGCCATTTAAGAGGAGGAACGCGGGGGGCGTCCGCCAATTTTTCACAGCCGCCTGCAGGAAACGTTTGATGGCAAATGGACTCGGCTCACCGAAGCTGAATTCGTCATAGATCTGGCCGACCGGGATGACCGCAGAGGTCTTCCCCTCGGCGCGATGCGCACGCACGAGCGGCGTCAACGCTCCGGCGAATTCGCCATGGGTAACCATCGCGATGTGAGCGCCCGCCTGTGGGCTGTGCCAATGCGAGGGACGATGTGCCGATACAGCCGGCGGTACGGAAGTGCGATCGCTGGCGACTGCAAGCAGCGTGTGGACTGATGGGTCGAGCAAACTTGTGGTCGTGAATGGCGCCTGAACCGCGATCTGATACTTGCCGTTTTGCAGTGTCGCTCGCGGTGTAAGTTGGACGGGGCGGTTCGGATCAGTGATGTCAAGAACGACCGGAACGGTCGAGAAGTTACTGACATTCACTTCTTCGCCGGCTCGCGCCGTAAACGTCAAACCATCAGAATCTGCAATGTAGAAATGCGGGTATGTGATCCGGATGTATTCGACCAGGCTCGTATCATAGTCACTGTTCTGCGCGGTCAGGGTCACCGTGTTGTTCCAGGGCTGGAGCACGCCAGGCGGAATATTGACGGTCAGCTTTCCCTTCTCCTGACCGGTGAAGACAACATCGCCGAGATTCGTCCCGTTCAGCACAACGGCAACATCGTGCGGGAAGCCGATGATCACGCCTTGCAGAGAAATTTCCAGTTGTGCCAGTTGCGGGCACGTGGTGTCGAGGCGGGGGACCTGCAGCACTTGGTCCACTGGCGTCGTGGAAACCAGAGCGCCGAAGAAGTTATCGCCGTTGGAAGTGATCAGCGCCGAGAAGTAGACGCTGCGTTGCCGCAATTCCGCTGTTGTGAAATAGCTTGCAGGCGGTTGGTTCGAGCCAATGGATACCGGCAGGCGGCGAATGCGAGCACCGCGTCCGTCGCCAGCCACAAGCCAGTAAACCCGAGTTCCGGAGAAGACCGTGTCGATACCGGTTCCGTAGAAGTTGATGGCGGCTTGTGGACCAAAGCCTCCCGGACCGGCAGTCGCGCCTGTGATCTGGATCGGTTGCTCGATCGCCTCGGCATACAGGTGCAGTTTGGCCGGATCGACATTCGGATCGAGCCCGGCTTTCACTAACTCCGGCTGACCTACGCGGTACCAGCCCTCGTGGCGTATCGGAATCTTGACTGCTGGATGAGCCGCGAGTTCGAACTGCTTTTCGATCTGCCAGGGAGTTGGAGACTCAGTTGAGGCAAATGCCTCAGCCAATTGACTCTCATCAGTGCCGGGCGCGGGAGGCTCCGTCTGATTCATCTGGCTGAGCATCCGCGTTTCGGAGGCTGCCGCGGCTACCCCTGCTTGAGTCCCCGCAGGCGAGACCGGGCCGTGCATCGTGCGCGTGCCGTTTACGTCAATGTCTTCGAGCCAGTAAGATGCGCCAGGGTTCGGGGCCGCGAGATCAATCCATGCGTAGCGCCTGCCGGAGTGGCGGGGCAAGGCGCCGCTCATCATCAGCGCAGAACCCGCGACAATCGACGGGTTCATCCGCACCCGGTTCCCATTCTGCTCGCGGTAGACATTAAACCCGAGATTGTGGAACTCGCCGCCAGTCTTCCAGGTCAGCATCACACGGTTCGCGCCGTTTTTGTCGGCGCCAAATTGAGCCGAGAACGAATACAAAGTGACACTTGTCGGAGCAACCACAGTCTCGTTCTGAGTTGAGGTGTTATTCGCAGGATTCGGATCAGTTTGATCAGCGATAGCGATCGCGGTATTTGAGATGACTCCCGGCTGTCCCGGAATAGTGAGGATGGTGATCGTGGCTGAGGCGGCGTTTGCCATGGTTCCGAGCAGGCAGGTCACGGTGCCGCCCGCCTCGGAGCACGTCCCCAGGGTGGATGTCGACGAGAGGTACGTGACCGTGGAGGGCAGCGAGTCCGTTACGGTCACATTCGTTGCCGGTGCAGGGCCGTTATTGGTCACGGCCAGCGAGTACGTGAGCGGCGTTCCTTCAGTTGCGGGATTCGGAGTCGCCGTCTTCACGATCGCTAGGTCTGCGCTGTTAGCGTTGGCCACGATCACGGTGGCACTCGCGGTATTGGTTGTGAGACTCGGAACAATATTGGTCGCAGTGGCCGTAGCCGTCTCGGTGATACTGGTTCCCGAAGGCGTGCCCGCATTGACTTGCAGGACAAGAGTGAATGTCCCGCTGCTATTGACCGCGAGACTGCTCGTGGCGGTGCAGGTAATCGTACCCGTGCCGCCGACTGCGGGCTTGATTCCGCAATCCCATCCCGCAGGCGGAGTGATTGACTGAAAATTCGTGTTAGGTGGCGTAACTTGCGTAAAGCTTGCGCCCGTGGCGGCCGCCGGGCCGAGGTTTGTGACGGTCTGCGTGTAGGTGATGTTGCTTCCCGCTGCTACCGATGTTGGCGAGGCGGAATTAGAGACGACGAGATCAGCCTGCGTGGCGGTCGCGACTACATCCGCCGCCGTGGCGCTGTTGTTGGCCGTGTTGGAATCTGTAATCGATGAACTTACGCTTGCAGTTTGATTGATGGCAGTTCCCGCCGCCGTGCTCGAGTTTACGAGCACAGCGAAGGTAATCGTGGCTGACCCGGGGGCGAAGCTTGGGTTCGTGCATCGCAGAGTAACTACATTGCAGTTCCATCCCGCAGGTCCATTCAGCGACTGCGCGGTCGTGTTTGCAGGCACGCTCTCGGTGAGGTTAACGCTTGTCGCGGCGCTGGGACCACTATTGGTGACCACTTGCGTGTAGGTGATTGTGGCATTAGCCTGTACCGGAACCGGGCTCGGGGTATTTGTAATAGAGAGGTCGGCTGTATCAGCAACCAGGATGTTCACCGTCACGCTATTGTTGGCCGTAATCGGATCGGTCGTAGTCGAAGAAACGGAATCGGTTTGCGGAAGAAGTGTGCCGTTTGCCACCGTAGTGCCGACTCGTACTACGAAGGTGAAATTAGCCGTGGTATTGCCGGCCATCGCTGAATTGGCGGTACACGTGAGTGTGGCCAGCACGCAGTTCCAGGTGCCCGGCCCGGTTAACGAAACGGCAGTCGTGCCGGCGGGAAGCGTTTCAGTCAGCACCGGAGCATTGGCGGATGCCTGCCCCGAATTCGTTACCGATTGTGTGTATGTAATGTTGCTTCCGGCCGTAACCGGATTCGGACTGGCACTGTTGGTGACACTGAGATCCGCTTGAGCGCCCGATGCCACCGGAATGTTCACCGTTGCCAAGTCGTTGGGAGGAGCGGTGTCGTGAGTGGTCGTGCTGACATTCACCGTGTCCGCAATGATGGTGCCGCCAGGAGTGCCCGCCCCGACGCGATACACCGCTGTTATAGTGCCTGTCGAACCCGGCGGCACACTCGCACTGCCGCACGCCAAGGGGGCAGTGCCCGAGCAGGTCCATGTCGCTCCACCCGCATTCACTATTACGGCAGAAACGAAGGTCGTGTTGACTGGAGTGGCTTCGTTGAGCGTTGCTGAACTGCAATTGCTTGGACCAAGATTGCTGACGACTTGCGTGTAGGTGATGGTGTTACCTGCAGTCACCGGGCTGGGAGTGCCGCTATTCGTTACTGACAGATCGCAGGCAAGATTGACGCTTGTGGTGA
>Ga0335070_10004765_pt1 | contig 15895 bp, 12 predicted proteins | sample Lox_Sample_13_FD_206722 | JGI IMG/M metagenome (GOLD analysis project Ga0335070, IMG submission 206722) | Soil microbial communities from Loxahatchee National Wildlife Refuge, Florida, United States - Lox_Sample_1.3 | ecosystem: Environmental > Terrestrial > Soil > Wetlands | place: USA... | reverse complement strand
GTTCTCCCAGCAAGCGCTGATAGATGTCGTTCATCTGCACGTAGCTGGTGAATAGCACAAAGGCACGCCCACGCGTGATCTCCAGCAGTTTTCGGATTCTCTCCGCCGCCTTGGCCCCGAACTGAGGCGTGCGTGGATCAGGCAGATCGGGTGGCACATACAAAATCGCCTGGCTTTGATAATCAAAATGCGATGGCAGCACCAGGTCGCGGGCATGCTCAAATCCGAGCCGGCGGCGGATGTAGTCGAAGCCACCTCCCACGGCGAGCGTTGCCGAAGTCAGAACGGCACAGTCGATCTTGGACCACAGGCATTCGCGCAGGATCGGACCAACGTCGATTGGGGTGGCCTGAAGAAAAACGTGCTGTCGGCCTTGTGGCAGATCTTTGGGCTTCTCTGCGCGCGATGAAAACCTTCCGCCTCGCCGCTCGATCCAGAATACGGTGTTGCGGTCTTCCGCTTCGAGTGCGAATCGCAGCTGCACCTGTATTTCCTGCGCGCGGCGCACAAAGTTGAAGATCTCCTCCGGCTTCTGCGGAAGTCCTTCGAGTTCGCCCGCCAGGCGCGTGAATGCCTGGTCCAGCGCTGTGAATTCGTCACCATTTTCCTCCAGGAACTCTCGGCGGGTTTCGAAGGCGAATCTTCCATCTCCCGCCGGCAGCAGCGAAAAGAACAGCTGCGACCGATCGCGTAGGTTGCCGAGTGCTCCTGAGAGCGAGGCCGACAGCATCCGATGCTGCTGCATAGCGTGTTCGACATCGCGCGCCAGCTCTTCTACACGCAGATTGCTGACAGAGATACCGAAGTAGTTGGCTGCGACATCTTCTAACTCGTGTGCCTCGTCGAAAATGACAGCCCCGACGTCGGGCAGGACACCTGCATCCGGCGCGCCGTCTGCCTGCAACTTAATCGCAAGATCCGCAAAAAACAGATGGTGGTTGACGATGATGATGTCGCTTTCCATCGCCTTGCGGCGCATCTCTGTGATGAAACAACGCTCCCACTGACTGCATTTCTGGCCGGTGCAGGCATCGGCGCGCGCATCCAGTTTGTTCCAAAGCACGCTTGCCTCGGGGAGTTCTGCGAGTTCCGCACGATCTCCCGTCGAAGTATTCTTTTCCCACGCAGCAATGGCGCGGTACTGCTCGATCTCCTCAAGTCCGCTCAGGACTGGCTGATCGGTCAAGTCGTACAGTTTCTTGCGGCACAGATAGTTGTTGCGCCCTTTCATATAACAGACCGAAAGACGAGAGCCGGAAGCCGAAGCCCCAAGCGCCTGCTCGAGAAACGGCACGTCCTTGCAGAAGAGCTGCTCCTGTAAATTCTTAGTTCCGGTCGAGATAATCACTCGTTTGCCGGAACGGATTACAGGCACCAGGTAAGCCAGAGTCTTCCCCGTGCCTGTACCGGCTTCCACGATGAGATGGCGTTTTTCTTCCAGCGCCTGTTCCACCGCTTGCGCCATTTGGAGCTGACCGCGGCGGAATTCGTAGGCCGGGTGCGTCCGCGACAGAATTCCGCCGGGCCCGAAGAATTGGTGCAGAGAAGCCTCTCTGCGCCCCGCAGATGAGCGGTTTGGAGACGCGGAGGATGCGGGCTGGGAAGATGCGGGCACTGAAGTCTCTATAATATCGATTCCGGACCGTCCGCACTGCTGTTCGAGTCGGGGCGGTCAATCGGAAAGCAAAACGCCGCATCTGCCGATGAAGAATCACGACCAAACCAGCGCGGCCCCACCTGTGATCGCCATCGTGGGCCGTCCCAATGTCGGCAAATCGACTCTATTCAACCGCATTGTCGGTTCCCGGCGGGCCATTGTCGGAGACGAGCCCGGCATCACACGCGATCGGCTTTATGGTGACGCGGAGTGGAACGGGCGGCGGCTGCGCATCGTTGATACGGGCGGCATCCTTCCGGAAGAAAAAGATCTGATCCCGTCCGAGATCTTCCGCCAGGCCCGCGTTGCGCTCGATGAGGCTTCTGCGATCGTCATGGTCGTCGATGGCCGCTCGGAGCTGGCGGGCCCCGACCTCGAGTTCGCGCGGCTGCTGCGTAAAGCGAACCGGCCGTTGTTTCTGGCGGTCAATAAGATCGACAGCGAAAAGCAATCCCCGTTGCTCGCCGACTTTCACCGGCTTGGCGTTGAGCAGATGTTTCCGATCTCCGCCGAACACGCACGCGGTGTCGACGACCTGCTGGATGCGATCGTGGAGACCTTCCCAGAAGCTCTCACCACAGAGGACACGGAGGTCACAGAGGAACCTGCATCATCTGAGCCGAAAGCCGTGACGCCTGACGCCCGACGCGTGACGCCTGAAGTGAAGGTCGCCATCATCGGCCATCCGAACGTCGGCAAGTCCACTCTGCTGAATTGCCTCACATCCTCTGACCGCGCCATCGTGTCGCCGATTCCCGGAACGACGCGCGACGCCGTCGACGAAGTCGTCGAGCGCGAAGGCCAGCGCTTTCGCTTTATTGACACCGCTGGGATCCGCCGCAAGGGCAAAACGCACTTGATGGCGGAGAAGCTCTCAGTAGTAATGGCCCGCAAGCATCTCGAGGCGGCCGACATTGCGCTCCTGGTCATCGATGCTACCGAGGGAGTCAGCCAGCTCGATGCTTCCATTGCCGGCTTCGCGCACGAGAGTGGGCGGTCCGTCATCATTGTCGTGAATAAGTGGGACCTTATGATCAGCGGCCAGAAGAAGAAAGGCAGGCCCACGAAATCCGAGCGGATGCGCGAGACCAAGCGGCCGGGCGATCGGGATGCCTTCGAGCAGCGATTGCGCTACGAACTCAAATTCCTGAGCTATGCGCCTGTAGTTTTCATCTCGGCTCAGACGGGGAAAGGCACTGAGCACATCTTCTCGCTTCTGAAGGAAGTAGCAGCCGAACGCTACAAGCGTGTTTCCACCTCAGAGATGAATCGGTTTCTGGAGCGCGTCGATTTCGATCGCGCCTCCGTCCCCATGCGTCAGCGCGTGAAGATTCTCTACATGACCCAGGCTTCGGTCGCGCCACCAACGTTCGTTCTCTTCACGAACCGAGGCGTGAAGCTCCATTTTGCCTACGAGCGTTTTCTGGAAAATCAGATCCGCCACGAATTCGGATTTATGGGAACACCGATCTGGATCAAGAATCGCGCGCGGGATTCGTAATCCGACATTCCTGTTTGGAGCAACCGCCTACTTCCGCGCCAGTTGCTGTTGTTGTGTCATAAGTCCGATTCGCTGCACGCCCGCATGATGCGCGACATCGATCACGCTTGCCACGTCTTGAAAAGCCACGTCGGCATCGGCCTGCACAAAGCCCACTTTCTCAACCCGAGTCATGTAGATCCTGGTGAGCCGCGAGTCCAGATCCGCCCAGCCCACATCCTCGTCATTAATCTTCACACTTGGGGGCTGCTTCTCGGCCGTCGTAACCACCTGAATTACAATCGTGCGCGAAATCTGCGGATCCGCCTCCTGCTTTTGGTTTGGCTGTGGAATCTGCGCCTTTTCTCCCCACTCCGGATCCATCGATACGACCAGCATGAACATGATGATCAACGTCAGCAGCACGTCAATCAGCGGCGTGACATTGATCTGTGGTCTGGACGGACCTCCGCCTGCCATTGAGAAAGCTATCGGGAATCGCTCCTCTCGGGCACGCGTGTCTGAAAGATCAGACACCCCTTGGGCTTTCAAGGTTCCGGCAATGGCCTGCTGCAGGCGGATTTCGTTGCGTTGCGATTCTCTCGACGGTCTCAGCGTTCTCAGCGGCAGTCTCTGCGCTCTCGGCGGTTAAAGCCTTTTACCGCAGAGTTCGGCGAGGCATCCCGCCGAGATCGCGGAGAACCACATCATTCACCACAGGGGACACAGAGGCGCACAGAGTACGGAAGAGAACGCGCCGGTAACCCTATTCACGTGACGATCGGTTCCGTGCACATGCTGTTGCGTGTTTCAGCGTCACAGTGCATCATTCCCACGGGGCCTATCCCAGCACCACGCTCCGCACTCCGCTCAAATGAAATTTCTGTCGCACTGTATTTGCGCATCAGTCCTCCTTGTCTGCTCTGCGGCGCCCGCAATCGCCCAGGACAATTACGAGATTCAGGTCTACGGATACGACATGGTGTCCCCGCGTGCCACCATGGTAGAGATCCACTCCAACTTCACCGTCGACGGCAGCAAGACCGTGCAAAGCGGAATGCTGCCCACCAATCACGCCATGCACGAAACTCTGGAAATCACCCAGGGAATCGCAGACTGGGCCGAGGTAGGGTTCTACGTTTTCTCGAGCATTCAACCTGACGACGGATGGCAGTGGGTGGGCGATCATATCCGGCCCCGAGTGCGTGCGCCCGAAAGCTGGCACTGGCCCGTTGGTGTGAGCCTGTCGACAGAAGTCGGGTACCAGCGCGCCGCCTTCTCGCCCGACACTTGGACCTGGGAAATTCGCCCGATCATCGACCGAAAACTCGGGCCGTGGTATTTGAGCTTTAATCCTGCACTGGACCGTTCATTTCATGGACCAAGCGTGAACAAGGGTGTTGAGTTCTCTCCCAACTTCAAGGTGAGCTACGATTTCACAAAGAAAATCGCCGGCGGGCTGGAGTACTACGCATCCTACGGATCCCTGAGCGGATTTGATCCTCTGCGAGAGCAGCAACAGCAGTTCTTCCCCACAATCGATGTCGACTTCGCGCCGCAGTGGGAATTCAACTTCGGCGTGGGTGTTGGCGCAACACGATCCACGGATCACCTGATCATCAAGTGCATCGTCGGCCGTCGCTTTTCGTGGCCGCATCGGCAGACCAGGCTGAAAGCCCAACTGCCGTAGTCCGGGTGCTCTAAGTGGCAGGCAGTGGTGGCGGACTGAAAGGAGGCGGAGTCCCTTGCGGAACCACCGTCGACTGCGCCGGTGCGTATAGTGCCAAACTCAAAGGTCGGTAGCGCGCGGCGAAAAAGTAGATCGAGTATGCCGGGAAGAAGACGATCACCGGCACCGAAATCAGAGACACCAGGAAGAACAAGATCGCAATCAAAATCAGACCAGCCGCTACCGCCGCGCTGATCGTAAGCACGTTCCACGTTAGTCCCGCGCTCTTGCCGGCGATTACCGCCGCGACGATCAACCCCACGAGCGGAACAACCACGATCAGCGCCAGAATCACCGTGACGATTCCGATCGCAATTCCCGCAACAATAGTCAGAACGATTTTCATCCCGATATACGTAGCGAATCCCTTGAATTCCGCCTCGATCATGGGCCACAGACGCCGCCAGGATTCAACAGCGCCGATGCCCTCAAATGCCATCTGGGGCACAACAAAGTCTTTGGTCAAAACGTGGACGAGCGCGACAACGATCATGAAGAAAACAAAGATCAGCAACACGATGATGCCGGTTACTACGAGTTGCGCCACGTGCGCGCGTGGCGCCTGAAACCACCCCATACCAAACGCAAATATCGCGGGCCCTCCGATCAGAACGACAGCGCCGGCCAATGTGGCAAATAAAAGACCAAGCTGCCACAAGAAATACTTCCAGCCGTTTTCTTGTCGCCGGCTCCACCCGGCGCGGATGCGACACTCCCGCGTCAGCACGCCGTCAAACAGAATAAAGCGCATGACACTGCTGATGTATGCCATCACGACCATCAAAACGATGCCTGTGATAACTACGACGGTGATCAGGCTGGCAAGAATAGCCGGATCGATCTTATGAAAGATGTCCCCCAATGCGGGGATATTGGTTGGCTGGTTACCCCCCGAGGGCGCATTGAAGTTCCCTCCGGACCCAAGCTCCCCGGCAAGCAATCCGACAAAGGCGAGTCGTGCCCACTGACCGAAGCGAAATGGTCTGAAGAGCTGACGTTTCGTATGCTCAAACGCGAGCGTAATGCAATCCAAAGCCGAAATCGGCACTGTGCACCTCCGCAGGCCTGCTCAGCAGAAAACTTACAGCCAACGGCACGCGCGGATCAAATCAATTCTCGTGCGGAAAATCGGTGATCTGAATCACTTCTGAATGCTCAGCCGCATCGCAACACTGGGCCGGATCCGGCAAGAGACCATAAGTTTTTCCGCAGCGGCACTATGTACTACGAAAAAAGCACTCTGTTGGTTCCCGAGCAAAGAATCGTCGCACAGCCCGGAACTGCAAGCGTATGTTATCTTTGCGGCCTGCGAATGCGGCCATGAGAGTAGCTATGATCGCGGGAAGGCTGGAATGCTCGTCGCACCTTCTGTTTCGAGTGCGCCGTTTGCCTCAGCCAGCCACGCATCGAATTGTTTGAGAGCCAGTTCGCACTGCGCCTGATGTCTCTGCTTGCGGTCTCTGACTCTCTTTTCGAGTGGAGGAAGCAGGTCAAACGTGATATTAGCCGGTTGAAAATTCTTTTCGCTCGCATGGGTCACATAGTGCGCGAGTGATCCAAAAGCCGAAGCACGTGGCGCAGCCTTCAACTCAAAGCCCCGCACCAAGGACGACGCATGCATCCCCGCCAGCAGGCCGGTTGCAATGGATTCCACATAACCCTCCACTCCGCAAATCTGCCCCGCAAGAAACACCTGCGGATGTTCTCTCATCTGCAACGTCTCTCGCAGCAGCGAAGGCGCGTTGATGTATGTATTCCGGTGAATCTGTCCATAACGCAGGAAACGAGCATTCTCCAGACCCGGAATCAGCCGCAGCACTCGCGCCTGTTCTCCGAACTTCAAGTGATTCTGAAATCCGACAAGATTATAGGAATCCGCCCGCAGATTCTCCTGCCGCAGCTGCACAACGGCATAGGGCATTTTTCCCGTGCGAGGATCTTTCAGTCCGACGGGCTTCATGGGTCCAAAGCGCAGCGTGTCGCGGCCGCGGCGCGCAATCTCTTCGATCGGAAGACAGCCTTCAAAATAGTTGAGCTTCTCCCAGTCGCGCTCTTCCACCGACTGCGCCGCCACAAGAGCGTCGTAGAAGCGGTCGTACTCATCTTGCGTCATCGGGCAGTTGATATAGTCCGCGGATCCCTTGTCATACCGCGCGGCCATGTACACGCGCGACATGTCGATCGAATCAGCCTCCACGATTGGACTGATCGAATCGTAAAAATAGAGATGGGGGCTGCGAGATTCGGACGATCCATGGTTTGAGACGCTGAGGCGAGCGATCTCACCGGCCAGACCATCGGAAGTCAGCGGCCCTGTAGCGACGATCGTGATCCCTTCGTCCTCGTTGATACGGGTCACCTCTTCCTGTCGAACATGGATGCGAGGTTCGCGCGAAAGTGTCTCCGTCACGCGCACCGCGAACGTCACTCGATCCACCGCCAAAGCGTGCCCCGCAGGCACGGAGCACTCACGCGCAATCTGCATCAGCAGCGACCCGGCCCTCCGCATCTCTTCTTTCAAAAGCCACGGAGCCGTGTTCTCGCTATCCGACTTCAGAGAGTTGGAGCAGACCAACTCCGCAAAATCCGCGGTCTGATGCGCTGGCGTTGACCGCACCGGACGCATCTCAAATAACTCGACATCGATTCCGCGCCGCGCGCACTGCCACGCCGCCTCCGACCCGGCAAGCCCCGCCCCGATGATCGCCACGTTCGGCATCTCTATCAATCTTACTTCGATCCTACTCTGCAATCCGGCTTGGCTGCTGCAGGCTATAATCCAGCCCATGAATCTGGAAGAAAAAGTAGAAGAGCTGAAGCGCCGCAACCAACTCGCCGAGGACGGCGGCGGGGCGAAGCGCCGCGAGCGCCAGCACAAAGAAGGCAAGATGTCGGCGCGGGAGCGCATCGAATTCCTTCTTGACGAAGGAACATTCGAGGAAACCGATAAGCTGGTCACCCACCGCAGCACAGATTTCGGCATGGCCGAACACAAGATCTACGGCGACGGATTCGTCACCGGCTATGGGCGGATCGAAGGCCGCCTGGTCTACGTCTTTGCCCAGGATTTCACGGTCTTCGGAGGATCGCTCTCAGAGGCCAACGCCGCCAAAATCGTCAAGATCATGGACCTCGCCGCGAAGATGGGCACACCTGTCATCGGCCTGAATGACTCTGGCGGGGCTCGCATCCAGGAAGGTGTGATGTCGCTCGCCGGCTATGCCGATATCTTCCTGCGCAACACGCTCTACAGTGGAGTCGTGCCACAGATTTCCGCCATCATGGGCCCATGCGCAGGCGGAGCGGTCTATTCGCCGGCCATAACCGATTTCGTCCTGATGGTCGACAAGACCTCCTACATGTTCATCACCGGACCCGACGTGATCAAGACCGTCACGCTCGAAGAAGTCACGAAAGAGCAATTGGGCGGCGCGATGACGCACAACGAGACCTCCGGCGTCGCTCACTTCCTGGCCCACGATGACGCTGAATGCCTCTCCATAGTTCGCGAACTGTTGAGCTTCATCCCTTCCAACAATCTGGACGAGCCGCCTCGGAAAGCTTGTACCGACCCACCAGATCGCGCCGACGTGGCTCTCGATAAACTTGTCCCCGCCCAGTCGAATCAGCCTTATGACATTAAAGATGTGGTTCACTCGGTGGTTGACGATGGTTACTTCTTCGAAGTGCAGGAACATTACGCGAAGAACATCGTCGTCGGCTTCGCGCGTCTCGACGGACGTTCAGTCGGCATCGTTGCGAACCAGCCGTCCGTGCTGGCGGGGACTCTCGATATCAACGCATCGGTAAAAGGTGCCCGCTTCGTGCGATTCTGCGACTGCTTCAACATCCCGCTGGTCACATTCGAAGACGTTCCGGGATTCCTCCCCGGAACCGCCCAGGAGTACGGCGGCATCATCAAGCACGGCGCCAAGCTGCTGTTCGCATTCGCGGAGGCGACCGTCCCGAAGGTTACCGTGATCACGCGCAAAGCCTACGGCGGCGCCTACTGCGTCATGGCGTCAAAGCACATCCGCACCGACGTGAACTACGCCTGGCCAACGGCGGAGATAGCAGTGATGGGGCCGGAAGGGGCGGTGGATATCGTTTACAAACGCGAGCTCGACGCCGCTGCCAATCGCGAGCAGGTCCGCCGCGAGAAGATTGAAGAGTTCCGCGACCGCTTCGCGAATCCCTACGTCGTCGCCGAGCGCGGCTTCGTCGATGCGGTCATCCAGCCCCGCGACACAAGAAAGAGGTTGATTCAGGCTCTGGCCATGCTGGAAACCAAGCGGGATAAGAATCCGCCTAAGAAGCACGGAAACATACCGCTGTAGAGGATCGATTTACTATTCTGATTCGATTGATGCGGCCCGAGGATCTTCGCGATAGAATTCGCGACTGTGGACGGCCGAGACTTCAAAACCGTGGAAGTCGATCCCGACGGGCTGCCATATAACGACGTGGGCATCTGGACTGAGGAAAAGCATCGACTTGTCGCCTATTACTCTGCGCAGTTTTCTGGCGCAATGAAAGCAAAATTTCAAAAGCGAGTCTATATAGAGCTTTATGCCGGTGCGGGCTACAGTCGCATTCGCGACACGGATCGAATCATTCCCGGTTCACCGATCAACGCGCTAACGCTCAAAGAACCGTTTGACAAATACATTTTTTGTGAAGAAAACCCACAGAAGAGAGCTGCATTGGAGACACGGGTCCGGCGTCACGCTCCTCCTAATGCCGATGTAAAGATCGTTCCGGGGGACTGCGATGCCCACGTTGATGAGATTGTGGCTGCGATTCCCCGCCATTCAAAGATCAACCGGGTTCTAACGTTGTGCTTCGTAGACCCGAATGACATTGGTATAAAGTTCCAAACTCTACGAATTCTAGGCGAGCACAGGATGATGGATTTCATCGTGCTACTCGCGCTTTACATGGACGCCATGCGGGCCGAACAATATTACGTTCGGAATCCCTTGAAGATCGACGAACTCCTTGGAGCAGAATTATGGTTAGGCCGGTGGCAGGAGGCGAAGCTTAAAGGCGTTGATTTTCCGCATTTCCTCGCTGAAGAATTTACCGGCAGCATGGAGGGCATGAAGTACATTCCACCCCCGTTCTATTCGATGCGAAGAGTCTTCTATCACGTCAAGAACTATCCTCTGTATGCGATCGGCCTATTTTCGCGGCATCCCCTCGCATACCGTCTTTGGGACGACGCGCTAAAGTACACCGATGACCAACTAGGTCTATTCTGAAATAAATGTCTGTTAATTCCGAAATCGAATGGACCGACGCGACGTGGAACCCCGTCCGTGGCTGCACGAAGATCAGCCCCGGCTGCAAACACTGCTACGCTGAGACCTTCGCCGAGCGCTTTCGCGGAGTGAAGGGACATCCCTACGAGCAAGGGTTCGATCTGCGACTAGTGCCAGAAAAGCTCACCGAACCTCTCCTGTGGCGGGCTCCGAAGCTCGTATTCGTAAACTCCATGAGCGATTTGTTTCACGAAGCAGTTCCCGACGAATACATCGAACTGGTGTGTCGCGTAATGGCAGCTGCCAACTGGCACACGTTTCAGGTGCTCACCAAGCGCTCATCACGTCTGCGGAATCTGCTTAGCGGCAAATTGTGCTTTGCAGCGGAACAGGAACATATCTGGTGGGGCGTTAGCGTTGAGGATACGAAACACGGATTGCCGAGAATAGCTGACCTGCAAACCAGCCCCGCGCACGTGCGTTTTCTCTCTATCGAACCTTTACTGGAAAGTCTGGGGCGGTTCGATCTTTCCGGAATCAGTTGGGCGATCGTGGGAGGCGAAAGCGGTCCTGGGGCCCGACCCATGCGGCAAGAATGGGTTATTTCCATTCGCGATTTGTGTTCCTCCGCTCGTGTGCCGTTCTTTTTCAAGCAATGGGGCGGCGTACGAAAAAAGAGAAATGGCAGGCTGCTTCAGGGGCGCACACATGACGAGTACCCGGCCCGCATAACCGGTCCCGTTCTCGAGCGCGATCGCTGCTGGATGCACGTGCAAAGAATTCAGGAATCGGTGCGCGCCATTTTCTCACCGCCTCTCGTTCAGCTCACCGCTTGATATCGATCAGTTGAGGAGGTCTTTTTATGAAGAAGCTTCTCGCATTGCTCTCAGTCTGCTTTATATCGATCCCGCTGTTCTCTCAAAGTCCCGACACCTCGCTCTCTTCTCTTCCCCAAGCCAAAGACTACGTCCAGCACCGTTCCTCCAGCTACGACCGCACAGGCGGCAATGCCGATGCACGGCCGATCGCTCCCGGCGAGACGCTCACGTTACTCGACGAGAACGGCCCCGGCCTCATTACGCATGTCTGGGTCACAATCGCCAGCGACGATCCCAATCACTTGAAGGCTCTTGTCGTTCGCATGTTCTGGGACGGTGAGGCGTCGCCGAGCGTGGAGGCTCCCATCGGCGACTTCTTCGGCCTCGGCCTCGGCGACTATCACCTCTACCAATCCATCCCTCTCCAAGTCGGCTCCGACAAGGCCCTGAACTGCTTCTTCCCCATGCCCTTTCAGAAGCACGCCCGCGTCACCGTGACCAACGAAGGCTCGATCAAGACGGACGCTTTTTACTTCAACATCGATTACCGCTCTGACTCCAGGCCTCTGCCTGCCGACGAACTCTACTTTCACGCGCAGTATCGCCAGGCAGCTCCGGCACGCGGCACCAACGACCACTGGAACTCGAATGGCGACATGGACAACAAGAAGAATCTCGACGGCGCAGGCAACTACGTCTGGATGGAAGCCACTGGCCGCGGCCACTTCGTCGGCGTCACCATGTCCGTCCTGCAGAATCAGGACAAATGGTGGGGCGAGGGCGACGACATGTTCTTCGTCGACGGCGAGAAGTTGCCGTCCATCAACGGTACCGGATCAGAAGATTATTTCCTGGGCGCGTGGGACTTTGGAGGTCATCCATTCTCATATGCGCTATATGGCGCGCCAGTTGTAGGACAGGAACTCGCGGGCAGTCGTTCGTCCGTTTACCGCTTTCATCTCGACTCGCCGATCCCATTCACCAAGTCACTGCGAGCTACTATCGAACACGGCCACGCCAATCACCGCTCCGACAATTACTTCTCGGTTGCCTACTGGTATCAGACCGAACCGCACGCAGCTTTTCCCGCTCTACCAACGCTGGAGCAGAGGATTCCAAGAATCTACCCAGTAGGCGGTCCGGGAAATGCGGGAAACGGCGCGGTTCACTGATCAACGGTCGACAGTGAAAGCTGAAGTCTGACAGCTGAGGGCTGAAATCTGACAGCTAAAACAAAGAGAGTTCCGAGGTGGTGTAAGATCCGTTCGTCTCGGCCAGTAGCTCGCTTCTGACCCTCGCCGACCTGCTCTCGAACCTTCCCTTGCGGGGACGCTCGCGCGATCTAAGCTCGGGCTCCGGGCTCACCGCCAACCGGATAAACCTACCCTACGCCTCGGAACTCTATCCTGCCTTCGACTGGGTCTCCTCGGTTCTCCTCGACCAGCGCTTTGCTATAGACCCTCACCTGCCCTCCACCCCTGCCTTTCAGCCTGGATAGTGACTTGGCTTGAGCCCCGGACGCCGCACCAACCGGAAAAACTTAAGAAGCTGTCAAAGAACGATCCTGTTGTACTCCTTCTATTTTTCCCGTCAACGAAAAATGCGCCATTGTAAGTACACGTGTTTTCAATCGAGTGCACGCCGTTCACAGCCCTGTGACCGGAAATGGTGCAATCACCTGCGGCGGTTTTCAATAGAGCCCGCGACCAGCAAGGGTTTTCGGTGAAGTCCCCCCCACGGGAGTATCGCTGCATCAGCGTTCCTTTTCTGTGATTGCCTTGTGAAAATCCGGCAAGACCCGTGCTGGACATGGGTTTTGAACGATTGCCGATCAGGAGACTTCGATCTTCTCGTCTTGCAGCCGCTTGTCCGACTCATCGCTGCCCGACAGCTCGAAGGAGTTCGTAACGGCCGCTTTGCCATTCTGTACGCTGGTGATCACGTATGAGCAGCCGATCCAGTGGGCCTCTTCATGATCGGTCTTCGACCACTGCGCGGGATGGTCTGGATGCGAGTGATAAAAGCCCACAATATCCTCGCCGCGCTCGCGGCCCTCGCGTTGGATACGCACCAACTCTTTGGGATCGATGTTATAGCGATTATGAGCGGAATCAGTGCGCGTATTGCCGCAACGTGCGGTGCTCGTCACAATTCGCGTGCCGTCATCATCAAAGCGTCCCAGCAGAACACCGCAGCATTCGTGGGGATAGGTTTCTTCGCCGTGGCGGCGGATCGCGTTGTACTCGGAATGCGAGATTTTCAGCATCGTCTCGAACTCAGAAGGAAGAAGTCAGATGCAGAATTGAAACCTCACAACAATTGTGGACTCTGACCTTTGATCTCGATTCTTTTGGCTTCTTGTCTTTCTGTCCAGAATCTCTCGCTTGGGTACTTGCGTGCAGCTCGGAGCTTCTGCATTCTGACTTCTTACTTCTTACTTCTTACTTCTGACCTCTTATGCTTCCGTCCAGAATCTCTCACTGAGATATTTCTCCCCGGAGTCGCACAGGATGGTCACAATCACGGCTTCTTCATCCCGCCTCAGCGTGAGGTCGCGGGCGATCTTGAGCGATCCCACGACAGCAGCGGCGGCTGAGATACCCACGAGCAGGCCCGCGCTGCGAGAAAGGCGCCGCGCCATGGAGTAAGCGTCCTCGGTGGCGATCTCGACATTCCGATCGGCGAGCGCCGGGTCATAAATCTTGGGCACGATGGCGCTGGCCATGTGCTTCGCGCCCTCAATTCCGTGGAACGAGGAGTCCGGCTGAAGAGAAATGCACTGCACCGACGGGTTGAGTTCTTTAAGTCGGCGAGTCGTCCCCACGAAAGTTCCGCTCGTTCCCAGCATCGAAACGAAGTGCGTGATGCGACCCTGCGTCTGCTGCCAGATTTCGTTGGCGGTCATGTAGTAATGCGCCTTCCAGTTGGCGTCATTTGAATACTGATCGGCGTAGAAATACTGATCCGGATGCTCCGCTGCGAGTTGGCGCGCCATGCGGATCGCTCCATCGGATCCATCGCCAGGATTGGTGTAGATGATGTTGGCGCCGTAACCCTGCAGGATTTGCTTGCGCTCGCGCGAAACATTCTCGGGCATGCATAGCGTCACGGGAAATCCTTCGGCCGCTCCGAGCATGGCGTATGCGATACCGGTATTCCCGCTGGTCGCATCCAGCAGTATCTTCCCGGCGTGAAGGTGGCCGCGGCGGCGCGCCTCGGCGACGATGTTCGCGGCAGCACGATCCTTCACTGAGCCTCCGGGGTTGTACCATTCGGCCTTGCCCAAAAGTGTGACGCCTGGCAGCTCGCGCGTTACCGCGTCTAAGCGCACCAGTGGAGTGTTCCCGATCCGTTCGATCAGGCTGTGACCAAGGGTTTCGCCCAATCCCGACAAGAACTTCCGCTGAGGCGGATTCTCAGTCGGGGAAATAGCCGCCATTTTGCTGGAACTGTGTGTCATGCTTGAACTAGAGTCCGTGACCAACGTAATGTGCTATGTGGCCAGAAACACGGTATGTAGTATTTTGTTTAGATGAGACAGATTCATACGGCGATGCAGCCCGTGTAAAGTTACGCTCGGTCCTTATAAATCCCGCATCCAAATAGACGGGCCAACGCTGGCAAGGAAAGGTTGAACAAAGAAATGGTTAAAGCGATTGAAGCAAGAACGTATGAAGAAGCCCTCGGCTGGCTGCGGGACCATGGGTTCGATGTCACCGACGCACCCGGTACCAACAGCCGCGTCTTCCTGCGGAAGTATAACGTATCGGCTGCCATTCAGAAGACGCCCGAAGATGGCGTGAAGATCTTTGCATATCCTGGATATTTGATCGGCAGCGAGATCTCCAAGCTCGTGAACCGTGGATACCAGCAGTTTCTGAAGACTTCGAAGAATGAAGTTCCTGCGACAGCAGAACAACTGAAAGCTTTGCAGACGTTCTCCGAAGAACTGAAGTTGGCTCTGGGCCTGCCCAGCCTGTACAACGAGTCGCTGGGCAGCGTAAGTGAGTCGTACCACTACGACCGCGTTCAGGATCGCGATAAGCCAGCCGTCGATCGACCCAAGCGTCCTTGGGAAGTGGCGGGCAAGCCCGCGGCTGTGGCGGCGAAGAAGGGGAGAGCGTAAGGTCAAGGTTTCATAGTTTCAAAGTTTCAAGGTGCGTACTGGCTTTGCAACTTTAAAAACCTGAAAGTCTCATTTATTGCTCTCCTCAAGGTTCGAGTCCTTAGCGCCCGTTTTCGCCGCAGCTTTCTCGTCAGCCTTTTCTCGTAATTCCTTCACTTTCTGCAGCTCTCGTTGCGCTTCGGCGTTTCTGCCCAGAGCCTGATACAGCCTTCCTAACTGATAATGAGCATCTGGTTGCTCCGGGTCGAGTTTGGCAGCCTGTAACAGAACAGGCTCTGCCTGCTTATAGTCTTTCTTCTGAAGGTAGATGGCTCCCAAATCCAAATAAGCGATCCTGAGGTCGCGATTGGCTTGAATCGCGCGCTGCAGTAAAGGCACGGCGACGTCCGCTTGGTTGTTCTTCCATTCCACGTCGCCGAGATACGCCAGCGATTGAGCGTGGTTGGGATCGAGCGCCAGTTCCTGCTGGAATTCCTTTCTGGCATCGTCGTAGCGCTGCGACTTCCAGTAGAGATATCCCAAGCCAAAATGGACATTCGGTTCTTTGGGCGCGATCCTGGCGGCGGTTTCAAATTCCGTAATTGCCTCCGGAGTTTTGCCCAAACCGTCGAGGGCTTGACCCATCAGCACATGGGTGGGAGCCGAATCGGGGCTCTGCTGCAGCAGGATGCGGAATTCCTCGCGCGCGCAGTCGAGTTGCTTCGCATACAAGCAGCTTTGCGCGAGGATCTGGTGAAGCTCGGCATTTCCGGGATCAGCCTTGCTCGCCGGCTCCAGATACTTCACCGCAAGCTCAAACTTCTTCGCTCCGTAGTAGCTCATTC
>Ga0335070_10004764_pt1 | contig 15896 bp, 16 predicted proteins | sample Lox_Sample_13_FD_206722 | JGI IMG/M metagenome (GOLD analysis project Ga0335070, IMG submission 206722) | Soil microbial communities from Loxahatchee National Wildlife Refuge, Florida, United States - Lox_Sample_1.3 | ecosystem: Environmental > Terrestrial > Soil > Wetlands | place: USA... | reverse complement strand
TGGGGCGCAGCTGAGGTGGCGTATTTCGCACAGGTTGGAGTCGTCTATGAGAAATTGCTGGGTCGCGTCACGCCAGTGTTGCCACGCTTCTCCGCTACTTTGGTCGAACCCAAAGCTGAACGCGTTCTTAGCCGCTACAAACTGACATTGCCGGACATCCTTCAGGGTCCGGAGAAGGTACGCGAAATCATTGCGGCTCAGTCTTTGCCGGTGGGCTTGCAAAAGCGTTTTGAAGATGCGAGCGCAGGCATCGAAAAGTTAGTAGGCGAACTGCGAGATTCGATTGGGAAGCTGGATTCCACTCTGATTGCCGCCGCGGATCGGGCGCGTTCCAGCCTGCGATATCGCGTGAACCGTCTGCAAGGGCAAGTGGCTCGCGCTGAACTCCATCGTAACGAAGTCATTACCCGGCATGCTGACACAGTCTCGAATGCGCTCTTTCCGAACAAGGGCCTGCAGGAGCGCGAGATTGGCGGCGTGAGTTTTGTAGCACGATACGGCCCGTCTCTGCTCAACACGCTGTACGAGTCAATTCATACGGATTGCCACGATCACCAGATGATCTTTGTGCAGTAGCGCGCATTGTCAATCACCGCTTTTCATTTCGATTCCCCGAGAGCGACATAAGCGCCCAGACCAATCATGACAGCGCCCGTGAGCTTGCGTTGCCGCTGTCGGAAGCGGGTTGACTGACGAATACGCTGGCCTAGCGGTCCGGCGAGCATGGTGACGACGATGTCCGCGGACGTGTTGAGCGTGACCGAGATGGCCCCGAGGACGATGAACTGGGCGAAAACATGGCCGGCGTCACGATTGACGAACTGAGGAATGAACGAGAGGAAGAACAGGGCAGTCTTTGGATTGAGCGTTTCCGTCAAAACGCCCTGCCAGAAAGGACTGCGGCGCCTCTGTAGTTGGTCCAGCGAAATCGGCTCATCCGTTCGCGCATCGAGGATCATGCGAATTCCGATGTAGCAGAGGTAAGCTGCACCCATGTACTTGACGATGGCAAATGCAGCCGCGGATTTCGCCAGGATGATCGAAATGCCAGCCGCAGCTGCGAAGACGTGGACAAGGCCGCCGCACAACGTGCCAAGCGCAGAGAGCAGGCCCTCGCGGCGTCCTCCAGCGAGCGAGCGGGCCAGAACGTAGAGCATGCCTGGACCGGGCGCGATAGCGAGCAAAATTGCGGCGCCTAGAAAAACGAGGAAAGGACCGGAGTCAAACATGGTGGGTGAAATTATAGCCCTGCTCGTGGGCAATGACCGCAATGGTTCAGACGCACCGATCTATAGGCGCTAGCCTAAGGCCTGCCCTTGTCCGACAGGAGAGAATCCAGCTCTGCTAGTGATTCAACTCGCGCTACGTTCTTGCTCTTGTAAGCGCCAGGCAAATCCATGAGCACTGCCTGCATTCCCGCTGCCGTCGCCCCGAGATAATCGACGGAATAGACATCGCCGACGTAGAGACTCTCTTCCGGGCTCGCCTGTTGCGAGCGCATCGCCTGCCGGAAGATCTCCGAATGCGGCTTCTCAAAGCCCACCAGGCCTGAATCCGTGATGGTGAGAAAACAGTCGGCAATGCCGCAACGGCGCAGCACATCTTCGATGCGTCCATCGGCGTTGGAAATGACACCGATTCGATATCGCTTGGCAAAGCGCAGCAAATGCTCTCGCGTTCCTGGCCGAATCTGGTCCCAATTCCCGGAGTCGCGGATGCCGGTGACGAGTTCATCGCGAAGAAGATCGTCGTTGACTCCAAGGTCAGCGAAGAGCTGCGTATAGAACATCAGCCAGAAGCTGTGGTCGTGGTTGCCGTCGTTGACCATCAGCGAGTCAAACTCGGACTTGATACGGCATTCGAGCTGGCGCAGGTGCTCCGGGTTACAAATCGTGCCTCTTCGTGCGAGAGGAGCGTGGATGCGCTCCCGGTTGGGGAACAGCAGTGTATTGCCGACATCGAAGAAGATAGTTGTGACCTGTGAATACATTGCGTGGAGTCTCTCTTCTATTGTAACGGGCCGAGAATAATCAGAAAGGCACCTCCCACGCTGACGTCCGGGGGCAAAACCAGTAAGATCAGGATTCGTCGTCTGAAGCATCCTGAAGCTTAAGATGAGCTTTTCTACGCTATTTCGGGCTGTGCCACGCTCCTGCTCGTCGGTATTACTCGCGGTTGGGGCGAGGGATTGGGCCGTGGGCCGCCCCGTACGCGCTGTGACCGCACTGGCTCCGCCGGCCCTCCTCGTGCTCACCACGCGCGAAGAGGTCTATAACATCCTCTGGGTGCTCGTTTTTGGATTTGCCACCATCAACATCCTGAGTCTGGGCGCACGACGCTTTGAGGCGCAAAAACGAGGGCTCAACTTTGGCGAGGTGCTGGCGATTCTGATCGTACTTGTTTCAATCCTGCTACTGGGATGGGAGATGCTATATGTCTTCCATATCCTGCCGATTCGCCTGGAGCCGCGCTGAAGCGGTATCATTCGGCTGTGGCTAAACGCGACTCAAATTTCGACGTGACTTGTCCGTGTTGTGGGGCGGTGCTGAAGATCGACAGCGCGACGCAAGGCGTGATTTCCCACGTCGCGCCTGTCAAGCCCAAGATGTTTCAGGACATGGAAGAGGCCGCCAAGGCCATGAAGGAGCAGGATGGCCGGCGCGATTCGATCTTTCGCCAATCGGTGGAAGCGCAGAAGCATGCTTCCGAGTTGCTCGAGAAGAAGTTCCAGGAAGCGTTGAAAAAGGCGAAAGAGACTCCCGACACGGGCAAGCCGATACGCGATTTCGAGCTGGACTGAACTATCGGGTGCTCGGATGACCGGACCATCGGGTGATCTGAGGACGATGTCGCGATGACCCGAGCGAATGATAGCGTCCCGCTTCTTCTTGGCCATCGCGGAGCGCGCGCCTCGCGCCATATTCCCGAAAACACGCTGGAGTCGTTCGAGTTGTGTCTGCAGCACGGGTGCGACGGGTTTGAGTTCGATGTACGGCGGTCGGCCGATGGCAGGGCAGTGATCTGCCATGACTCCGTATTCGGGGGACTGGAAGTAGCTCGAACGGATGCTGAAGATCTCAGCCTGCCATTGCTAGAGCAGGTATTGCTCCAGTTTTCGACGCGGGCATTTCTCGATATCGAACTGAAAGTCGAAGGACTTGAAAAGCAACTCGTCGCTGCCCTGCGTACACATCCCCCGCGGAGAGGCTTCGTTGTGTCGTCCTTTCTTGGCGGGGTCCTTAGCGCCGTCAACCGGCTCGATGCGGGGATTCCACTAGGTTTTCTCTACGACCAAAAGGAGCAACAGCCACCTGCTGTCGCCCTGGCGTATTCGGTACCTCATTTCACACTGCTGACCGGCGAGTTTGTGGAGCAATTTCATAAAGCAGGCAGCAAGGTCATGACCTGGACTGTAAATCGCGCCGAGGATATGCACCGCCTCGCCGACTATGGTGTGGATGCAATCATCTCCGATGACACCGAACTCCTGGTGCAGGCCTTTCGTTGAGGACAACTTCTGGCGGCTTTTCCCTTCGGACCATGCGATGAAAAGCTTTTAACCCAGGTTCCGCCAAGAAGGGCCGCAGAGAAGGCTCTGCTTCGCATGGTTGCCCTTGAAATCCCTCTCATTTACTCTGATCTTTCATGCCCACCACCGGAGAACGCTTCGAACGCGCGGTACAGATCATGGCTCAATTGCGCGCTCCCGGCGGGTGCCCATGGGACCGCGAGCAGACGTTTGACTCCATCAAGCCCTATACCTTGGAGGAAGCGTACGAGGTCCTGGAAGCGATCGACGATCGCGACTGGCCTGAACTTACGGGCGAACTCGGCGACTTGCTGCTGCAAGTGCTCTTCTATTCCGAGATGGCGCGCGAGGCCAACTATTTCTCTATCGATGACGTTCTTGATCGCCTCTCGACCAAGCTTGTCGATCGCCACCCGCACGTGTTCGGGGACGTGAAGGCCGACACGCCTGCCGAAGTCCTCCGCAATTGGGAGGCGCTCAAAGCCGAGGAGAAAAAGAAGCGTCTGGAATCTCGAGTGGAAAAAGGCGAGATTAGCACCGAACCGCAAGCTGACGCCCGTCAATCCGTGCTCGCCGGGGTCTCGGCGCGAGTTCCGGCCCTGCTTGAGGCGCATAAGCTCAGTTCTCGCGCCGCGCGCGTGGGTTTTGACTGGGCAGAGATCGAAGGGCTCTTCGAGAAACTGGCCGAAGAAACTGCAGAATTACGCGCCGAGTTGAAGGAGGCGCCCCTTAAGGGCGCCGCTGGCCAAGGTGTAGCGAGTTCGGGCAAGCCGCCGCTTTCTCCGGAATTGCACGAGCGACTCGAAGATGAGGTGGGGGACCTTTTTTTTGTGCTGGTCAATATCGCGCGCTTTCTCGCGCTTGACCCCGAACAAGCGCTTCGCAAAACCAACCGCAAATTCAAGCGCCGGTTTCAATGGATGGAAGAACAGTTACAAGCGAGCGGGCGCCAGCCGCAACAGGCTTCCATGGACGAACTCGAACAGCTCTGGCAGCAGGCCAAGCTGCAGGAGAAATCGGCGTGAGCGAGAGCGGGCGCCGCGTGGCCACCGAGCCTCGAACTCAGAATAAAGTCGCCGCATTGACCATCCGCAAATGCACCGCTCTAGAAGAGATGCATGCCTGCTTTGCTCTGCAGAAAGAGGTGTGGGGCTTCTCGGATGCGGAACTTGTGCCCGTACGGATCTTCGTCGTCGCGTCAAAGATTGGCGGGCAGGTGATCGGTGCCTTCGACAGAGGAGAGCTTGTTGGCTACGCATTGGCGCTTCCGGCAATGCGCAACGGCCATCCCTACCTCTATTCGCAGATGCTGGCGGTTCGCTCGCAGTACCGCAACGCCGGCTTGGGACGACGTCTCAAGCTCTTCCAGCGCGAAGAGGCTATCGGCCGCGGAATCGAACTCATGGAGTGGACCTTCGATCCGCTCGAAATCAAGAACGCCTACCTGAACATCGAGAAACTGGGCGCGATCGCCCGACGGTACAACGTCAACCAGTACGGCATTACCTCGTCGCCGCTGCAGGGCGGTTTACCGACCGACAGGCTGATCGCGGAATGGTGGATGAAGTCCAGGCGCGTGCAAACGGTGCTGGCGGGGGGAAAGCGAGCAGACTTCGACGCGAAGACGCGTATCGACGTGCCTGCCGAAGTTTATGAGTGGAAGACATCTGCGGCGACTCGCTCCCAGGCGCTCGGGGTGCAGGACAGGAATCGAGAGCCGTTTCTGAAAGCATTCACGGAGGGATTCTCGGTCCTCGGCTATGAGCGTGACCAGCACGGCAATGGACGGTTTCTGCTTGGCGTATGGGATGAGAACTGGAAATACTAGACCAGTCGCCGGAACTGCTGCGAAATGCCAACTCCTACCAGTCAAAAGAGCGCATTGTATGGTCTGATTCAGACCCTACTCTTGTGCGCGTTTGGGGCCGCAGTTTTCCTCGCGCCGCGGGTACCTCTTTTGCTTCCGGGTGAGGCCCCTAGGATTATCGGGGGCGGGTTTTGCGTGGCGGGACTGGTGTTCTCTTCGCGGGAGTTGCCCGTCTCGGCAGTGCCATCCAGGTGAGTCCCGCACCTAAGGAAAACGCGATGCTCGTAACCTCCGGCATTTACAGATGGTTTCGGCACCCGATTTACACCGCCATCGTTGCCATCGTTGTCGGCCTTTTCCTTCGACAATCCACCATCGCGGTGGCGCTTTCAATGTTTATCGTAATCGTGTACCTCTCAATCAAAGTTCGCTTTGAAGAGAAGCTGTTGTTGGCTCGCTATCCCAGCTACGCAAAATACAGAACCCACAGTTGGGGATTAGTGCCCCGGCCGCGCCGTTTTCATGACCGTCCCGTACAATAGTCGGCTGCGTGTCTTGTGTGTTTGACTACCGGCCCACGAAAAAAATGAAGATCGAATCGATAACTTTGCGTGAAATTCATATGCCGCTCGTCCATTTTTTCGAGACGAGCTTTGGCCGCGTTTACAGCCGCCGCATCCTGCTAGTCAGCATCGACTCGGAGGGCGTTCGCGGATGGGGCGAGTGCGTTGCCGGCGAGGATCCGTTTTACAGCGCGGAGTGGATTGAGACCGCCTGGCCCACAATTGCGGAGTATCTCGCGCCCGCGCTCCTGAGCAGCGATGTGCCATCCGGGCGGGATTGTCCTGCACTCTTCGCCCGCGTCCGCGGCCATCAGATGGCCAAGGCTGGCCTGGAAAATGCGGTTTGGGACCTCGAGGCGCGAGTCAAGCAACAACCGCTTTGGAAGTTGCTCGGCGGATCGCTCCGCGAGATCGCTTGCGGAGTTTCTATCGGAATTCAGGATTCGCCCGAGCAACTCATGGAGAAGATTGAGACCGAACTTGCCGCAGGCTACCGCCGCATAAAGATCAAGGTCAAGCATGGATGGGACGTGAATATTCTGGAGAAGGTCCGGTCGCGCTGGCCGGACATAGTACTGAGCGTCGATGCGAATTCCGCTTACACGCTTGACGAGGCGGAGCATCTGCGGAAGTTCGATGCGTTCCGCTTGCTCATGATCGAGCAGCCTCTATGGGACGACGAGATTTACCTGCACGCGCGACTGCAGAAGGCGATCAAGACTTCGATCTGTCTCGACGAAGCGATCCATCACACGCGCGCAGCGAACTTTGCCTTGGAAACAGATGCCTGCCGCATCATCAACGTGAAGGTTGGGCGCGTGGGAGGATTCACCGAAGCTATCAAGGTTCATGATGTCGCGCGCAAGTACAATGCGCCAGTCTGGTGCGGCGGCATGCTCGAATCGGGGGTGGGACGGGCGCATAATATCGCGCTTTCCACGCTGGAGAACTTCCGCTTGCCCGGGGATGTTTCGGCGTCGAAGCGCTATTGGAAGGAAGACATCATTGAACCCGAAGTTGAGGTGCGGGCCGACGGGATGATCGCGATCGGAGACGAAGCCGGAACCGGATACAAGGTGCGCGAAGACCTCGTGCAGAAGTTCACCGTACGTACGCAGACCTTCACCGCCGGGAAAAAATAGAAGTAATCCGAACCGAGTTGTCCGTTATCGATTGTGTTTTTCCGCGAGATTCCCGGATGTATTATTCTCCGCCAGCGACGCTTCCTCTTTCTTCAACAGTTGCACGGCCTGGGCGAACGTTAGGTCATTGGGGATGCGCTTGAAGTCGCTGTAGATCTCGGTGGAGTCGATGTTCAGGCTTTTCAGGAGAAGGATTCGGCCGGTGAAGTGCAGCGTCATGCTGGAGATTTCCCAGACGCCATTGACGTACTCCTGATGGACGACGAAGCGTCCACCCTTGTCAAGGTGTCCAAGGATGCCCCAGCCAAATCCGACCTGCTTGAAAAGCGTGCCGTCGATGGCAGCAATGCGGAAGTGGACGGCGTCGACGAGAATGTGGCCCTGAATTCCCGTTAGGACCTCTTCGACCCGCGATGGTGGATTGTACTTCGGATTCGGACGGAACTTTAGTTTAACCAGCGGATCGCCAGGGTGTCCGATGCCTTGCGATCCCTTTTCTTCCCCTGCCTCCTCGTACAGAAAGGCATCCGGCAGGGCGCGCATGATGCGCATGGTGCGGTCCGCATCCTCCCGTTCCTGCGCGCGCTTCTTGCGGAGTTGGTCAGGATTGTCGATGAAGCGTTGCAGGCGCGCCTGCTCGACCTTCTGCTGATCGGATGACAAGGATTTGCCGTCATAGGCAATGACCAGGCCGGCGCTGCCTTCCTTGGTCTCGGCGTAGAGCTTGGTGGTCGATCCCTTTGGTGTAGTCTTCACCCCGCGGAACATAAAGTGTTCCGACACGCCTTGGTTTGCCTTGAGTTCGTTCTGGGCTGCTTTGCGGACAAGATCGATCGGATCGCGGTGATTTGTGTCTGTTTCCGGTGCGGAGCGAGAAGTTTGGGCCAGGCTACTAGGTGTGGCCGAGTACAAAGCAAACAGCACCAACGCGCACAAAGCCAATATAAATGAGGCTCCGCGCAGGATCATACGTGCAGGTCTCCGTTCCGCCCCGGGCGCGTTCATCGTCGATTAAGACGATGGTAGCAAGAGAGGCGTTGCTTTTACGAGTATGTCCCAAAGGTCGCGTTACGATTGACGACAGGCCTATCAATGAGCCTGAGGGCCAGTCTGCGTGCGCGCCGATGATTTACAATCAAAGATTCGCTTGAGCTACGCGATTAATGTCGTGCTCTTGCGAGATCGGAGTGCTAAATGGACGCACCGCAGAATCAGATTGCCAATCTTGGCAAATCGGTTGTGATCAAGGGAGAAGTCTCCGGGTCGGAAGACTTGTACATTGACGGCGAGATCGAGGGCAGCATCGACCTGCGGAACCATAGCGTGACGATTGGGCCCAATGGCAAACTGAAAGCCAGCGTCAACGCTAAGTCGATCGTGGTGCAAGGCAAGGTTGATGGAAGCCTCAATGCGTCGGACCGCCTAGATTTGCGGAAGTCGGCGATTGTCACCGGAGACGTGACCACTCAGCGCATCGCGATCGAAGAGGGAGCATTCCTAAAGGGAAAAGTCGATATTCAGAAGGATGCAGGGAAGGGGACCGCGAGTTCGTAAGGAAGAAACTGCTGTTCGCAGCGGATGACACTTGTCGCAGAAAACCTGATGAAATTTTTCCGAGGCTCCTCGAAACAGTCAGCAGAATCGGCCACTCCGCAGAAGTTGAGCCGCCGTTCGAGCGGTGTGGGAGAAATTTCGCGTGTGCTGAATTCGCAGGAGGGCCTTTGTATTCTCGATGTAGGCGCGACATCGGCGAACAACATCACCTACTTCACCGATAACGGCCACAAGAACTACAGCGAGGATCTTCTGCGGGCCTCACTCGATCCTTCATTGCAAAAGCAGGATACTGCAGGATCCTCTGCAGTCGATGCCAAAAAGTTCCTCGACGAAAATCTCACTTATCCAAACAGCCATTTCGACATTGTGCTGCTCTGGAACCTCGCCGATTACATGGAAGAGAGCCTGGTCAAGCCAACCATCGATCGCTTGTGGTCGGTAATGAAGCCGGGAGGCTTGCTGCTTGCGTTCTTTCACACACGCGATGCCGGCCCGGATTCCGTCTGCTATCGCTATCACGTCAGCGGAAGCGACATGCTGGAGATGCAGGCCGTGAAATTTGCAATCCCCGGCCGCTCCGGGGAGAAGCAGTCGCCGCGTTTGCAGCGTGTCTTCAACAACCGGCACATCGAGAATCTGTTTCACGATTTCGCGTCGATCAAGTTCTTCTTGGCGCGCGACAATATTCGTGAAGTGCTGGTGGTGCGGTAGCCTGAATAGCTGGGGGTACCCCCCTAACCCTGTACACTTATATACTTGACGTAGGCCCCCCCGTTGCGGGCAGTAAGTCCTTTATTTTGTTAAGGTAATTGACGTTTCGCTATCTCTTCCAAAGATTTAACGAGACAGAGCGTCTTTCGACGGAAGAATTCAGAGTTGGACTGCCAATTGGCGTGACCGCCAAGTGATGCGACGTCAGAATCGGCATGTTGAAATACAACCGCGTCTGTTGGCCAAGGCAAGGCTTGTGTGGTTTCTTGCTTCCAAAATTCAATTCCGTTTTGAAATTCTCTAACTCCGTGGGAGCGCCGCATATGCGCGCCGAGGGACGATTGTGTACCCTCAGCTTCCCGCGCCTCGGCCTCTGCACCCTCTGACTACTGTTATTTGGATATTACCTGCTTCACCTTGCCGGAACTTGGTTCGAGGATCGTATCTCCGGGATATGTGGCGTTGATGGTGTGCTTTCCTACGGTTAGTGAGGAAGTTGTGAACGTGGACTTTCCTCCGGTTGTAAGGCCCGTTCCGATAAGAATGCCGTCGGCATAAAAGGACACCGTTTCGCCGTCGGAGGTCGAGCCATAGGCGGACGTGATAGCGGCGGTGAACGTCACGGGCTGACCGGCGGGAGAGGGCGACTGCGAGGTGGCTACTGCTGTCCGCGAAGGAGCAAGAACGTCCTCGGCCAAGGGGGCGGATGTACTGACGGAATTGTAAAGATCTCCCGAGTAAGAAGCCGTGATGGAGTGGAAGCCATTCTGTCTTGCTTTATACGACCTTGTATAAGTTGCCTGATTATTTGAGAGCCCGACGGTCGCGAGCACGGTCGCGCCATCCTGAAAGGTTACGGTGCCGGTCACGGTTGAACCCGGCGCGCCGGTAACTGCGGCCGTGTAGGTGACCGAAGCGCCGGCGTTCACGGGATTTTGGCTGGAGGTCAGCGCGGTCGTCGTCGAAGTGTGAGGCCCAGTGTTGTTGAGCAGCACACCGATTCCGCCTCCGCCAGCGTTCACGATGAGGTCGGGTCTGCCGTCGCCGTTCACATCCGCGGCCGCTGGGCGAAATGGGCTAAGACCGGGCGTAGTGTAAGTGATGACTTGCTGAAAGGTTCCGTCGCCGTTGCCGAGCAGAATGCCTATGGAATTCTGAGTGGTTACTGCGATATCCAGCTTGCTGTCGCCGTCTATATCGGCAATGGCCACGCCGTTGGCGTACTGTCCGCCTGAGTCATAGATCGCGGCCGCTTGCAAGGTGCCATCACCATTTCCGAGCAACACCCCCACCGTGCCATTCTTGGCATGCTTCCAACTGCAAGCGATAGTCCCGCCGGGTACGCAATTCGCGGTCACTACATCGAGGTTTCCGTCTCCGTTCAAGTCGCCCGAGGCGACCGCAAAGAGTTGATTGCCCCCGGAGTAGTAGGTAACGGCGGGCTGGAATGTACCATCGCCATTGCCCAACAGCACTGCTACCGTGGTGCTGTTGCCACGCAGCGGATAGAAATTGCCCAGCACGAGATCGGGTTTGCCGTCGCCGTTCAGGTCTCCGATGGTCAGAGCGGAGGGAGACGTGCCAGCCGAGTCATAGGTTGTAACGGGCTGGAAAGTGCCATCGCCGTTACCCAGGAGAACTCCAGCCGAGCCATAGGCGTGAGAGATCGCCACGAGCAGGTCGGGGAAACCATCGCCGTCCACATCCGCGATAGCGATCGCGCTGGCACCGTCGGCGTCGTAGCTGACGGCTGGTTGGAAGGTGCCGTCGCCATTACCGATGAATACGGAAAGACTTGAAGAATAGCCGGCAGGAGGGAATCCGGCGACGGCCAGATCGGGTTTGCCGTCTCCATTCAGGTCTGCTACAGCGATTGATACGGGAGTAGAACCAAGCGCGGAATAGGTGACTGCAGGCTGGAAGGTGCCATCGCCATTGCCCAACAACACAGCCACGGAGCCGTCGTTGTCGCCGAGGCCCTCATTGCTGACAGCTAGATCCGGCTTGCCATCGGCGTTCAGGTCTGCGACGGCGACCGACGCGGCCCAACCGCCGGAGGGGTAAGTAACGGGTGGAACGAAAAGTGGATTTCCTTGTGCGGTGGGGACCGCTTTGTGTGTGGAGTGGCTGAGGGACGTGCGTGTTTGCGCCAGCGTGGCCGTAGCGAGCAATGCAACTGCGATGAGAATAAAAGTGATGCGGAGGAGATGATTGCGACTAACTTTCTCAGTCATTGGAAACCTCCTTCGGAGAGCCCGGGATCTGGGAGTGGAGGGTGCCACACGAGAGCGTCTCTTCGGCGAGGCGCAGATTTTAGACTTCCCTATGCAACAAGAAGGGGGATGACTTGTCAGTGAAGTGGGTCACGGCTTGACGTGCGGAGGTGGCGATTGCGGATATTAGTCGATCGCAGATTGATGACTGCTGATGGTAGAGGTAAAACCGTAGCATTTTCTTGGCGCCAGGTTAACGCGCCCGGAACGGGTGCGAACTGGGCCTCGCAGCTGTCGTTCCCTGATATTATGAATTGTCAGGCACTGGTTCCGCGCGACGTTTTCCCGCCAACCCCGCCAGGTCCGGAAGGAAGCAACGGTAACGGGCTCTTTCGTGTGCAGTGGTCGCCGGTGCCTGGCTTTTTTTATCGGGCCATCGGTTGATCGAGCCCTCGGGCCATCTGAAAACCTCGATTTTCGACGGTCGCGAATTCCTGCCTTGCTCTGCGTTATCCTAGCCTTTCACCATGACCAAGCGGCTCTATTACGATCAGCCTGATTTGTTGGAGTTCGATTCTGTTGTTGAGGACATCCGCGTGCCTTCCGCCGGTGAAGCGCGTCCATCCATGACGCTACGGGAGAGCGCCTTCTATCCCACCAGCGGAGGGCAGGTTCACGATACCGGTTGGGTAACGGTTGGGGACCAGCGCCTGCGGGTGTCGGAGATTGCCGAGACCGAGGATGGGCGCGTGGTGCACTATCTTGAAGCGCCGTCGGAAACTCCAGCGCGGGGCACGCACGTGCATGGGAGCATTGATGCGGATCGGCGTCGCGACCATATGCAACAGCACACGGGGCAGCATGTGCTCTCTGCGGCCTTTATCGACTTGTATGAGTTTCCGACCGTGTCCTTCCACATGGGCGACGACTACTGTTCGATCGATCTGGCAACGCCTTCGCTCACTGCCGCCCAGGCCGTGGCTGCGGAGAAGCGGGCCAATGAGATTGTCTTCGAAAATCGTCCGGTGACGATCCGCTACGTGCAGCGCGAAGAGGCGGAGAGACTAGGCTTGCGGAAGCTTCCGCGAGCCGAACGCGATGAACTGCGGTTGATTGAGGTCGCGAATTTTGATTTGTCGGCATGTGGTGGAACGCATGTCAACGCGACCGGGCAGATTGGGGCGATTTTACTTCGCAAGATTGAGAAGACTCGGCAGGGCATGCGCGTTGAGTTCGTGTGCGGCGGACGTGCAGTAACGACTGCACGGCGCGACTTCGAGATCCTAACGGACGCAGCAAGCCTCTTTTCGGCGAAGTTGACCGACGTCCCAGGGATGATTCGAAAGACGTTCGAGGAATCAAAGGAATCGCGTCGCCAGAGAGAAGAGGTGTTGGAGCAACTGGCGGGAGCGATGGCCCAGGGCGAACTAGTCGCTTCATTCGCACCCGGTCGGAAGGTTGTCGTCCGCGTTTTCACTGATCGCGACTCGGCTTTCGCCAAGCTGTTTGCTCAGAAAGTAGCGCGGGCCGGCGCAGGAATCGTTGCGCTCGTCGCAAGCACCGTGGATCCGCCGGGGGTCATTTTTGCACAGACGCCGGGAGGCACGGCTGATATGGGCTCGCTGTTGAAGGAGGCACTGGCTGAGGCTGGGGGGCGCGGCGGAGGCAACCGCGATTTTGCCCAAGGGGGAGTGCCTGCGAGATGCGATGTCGAGAAGCTATTGCGGGACGTGGCGCAGAAGCTGGCGACTTGACGATCGTCAGTGCTCGCTTGCGAAAAGGGCGGAAACGTCGGGCGTCATTACAGAGACCTTGGAACCATTGCACGCTGCTAAGAGAGAGTTCTCCGCCGGTTTTACTGAGAATTTGGAATCGAGAACTGATAACCGATGTTAGAACCGCGACTCATTCTTATCCATCTGCTCATCAAGCTGGGCGTCGCGGCGACCGTGTCGACTGTGCTGGGGCGGTCGAAGGAATTTCGCAAGCTTGTCTTTCGCGAGCAGCGTTCCACCAAGCAGAAAGTCTACCTCGCGCTCTGGATGGGGTTGCCGATTGCTGTCGGTGTGTGGATTCGCTTCAACGTGACGAGTTTCATCTCCGGCGACTTAGCGCTGGAAACGGCGCTCCTGCTCGGTGTAATTGGCGGAAGAGTTTCGGGCGGCGTTGGCGGAGCGCTGATGGCGTTGCCTGCAGCCTTTCACCATGAGTGGGCGAGCATGCCGCTTTATTCGCTCGCGGGTATTGTCGCTGGGCAGTTGCGGCGGTTTGCGCCCGAGCAGGAAGACATCTGGTCGTTCTCGCCGTTTGTTGACCTCACCATCTTTCGCTGGATTCGCCGTAATTTGCCGCGGCCGCGGTTGTTCGATTGGCAGGTAACCTTCTTCCTAACCATCATTGCGGTACGTTTCTTGCAGACCGAGATCTGGCATACATTTCCCTCAGCGATCTTCAGCCTGGAGAGCGGCAATCTGTGGGTGGAAGCGGCGATCTACATGACCTGCGCGACGGTCGTCGGTACCGAACTGAAGATCTTCAACAATGTTCGGATCGAGTTGAAGCTGGAAGAGCAGGAGCGGCTGCTGCTGCACGCGCGCATGGCGGCGCTGCAAAACCAGATCAATCCGCACTTTCTCTTTAATACCCTGAATTCGATTTCGTCGCTGGTGCGCTTCGATCCGGATACGGCACGCGAGATGATCCTGAAGCTGGCGACGATCTTGCGGCGGCTTACAAACAGTACCGACTCGTTCGTTTCGCTGCGTGAAGAGGTGGAGTTTATCGACAACTACCTTGACATTGAAGTCGTGCGATTTGGACGGGACAAGCTGAAGGTCATTAAGGAACTCGATCCGGCGTCGCTTGAGACGATGGTTCCGAGCATGATTCTGCAGCCATTGGTGGAGAACTCGATCAAACATGGGCTCGCGCCGAAGGTCGAAGGCGGAAGCATTACCTTGCGCAGCCGATTGATCAAGTCGCGGCTGGTGATTGAGGTCGAGGATGATGGCGTGGGAATGAGCGCTCCTTCACTTTCTACCGCCGGGCCAGATGCCGTGTCTGGCGCGGGAATTGGCATGGCAAATGTCGGCGAACGCTTGAAAGTTTTGTATGGCGAATCTGGAAAAATGTTTATTGGAGCGCGCGAAGGTGGCGGAACGCTGATCCGATTGAGGCTGCCTATCTTAGAGCATCCTGAAGAACTGACGGCAGCGGCGCTTGCTCCAGCACCTTCCGGTAAAAGTCTTCGTAAAGCGGAATAATTTTTGAAGTGCAGTATTTCGCCTGGCAGACAGCGCGCGCGCGCTTGGCCATGGCGCGCAGACCGGCTTCGTCGGAGAGCAGGTCGATGGCGTAGCGCGCCATCGTTGCGACATCGCCGACGTCGGCCATAAAGCCGGTTACGCCGTGGTCGATGACCTCGGGAACACCGCCGGAGCGCGTCGCAATCGGCACTACTTCGCAGGCCATTCCTTCGAGCGCGGCGAGGCCGAATGATTCGAGTTCGCTGGGCATGAGCAGGATGTCGCACATGGCTAGCTTCTCGCGGATGTTGTCCTGCTTGCCGAGGAAGAAGACGTGGTCGTGAATGCCTTTCTGAACGGCTAACCATTCGGCTTGGGAACGATCGGGACCATCGCCGATCAGCAGCAACTTGGACGGGACTTTCTTGCGGACGCGATCGAAAATTTCAATCACATCAAGAACGCGTTTGACCGGACGGAAGTTGGAAAGATGGACAAGCAGTCGCTCGTTCTCCGAAGCGTATTCGATGCGATTGGCGACCCATTCCGGCTTGCGCACGTACTCGTCGCAGTTGACGAAATTGGGGATGACCTCGATGTTGTTCTTGATGTCGAAGACGTTAAGCGTGCGGTTGCGCAGATATTGCGAGACCGCCGTGACGCCATCGCTCTGCTGGATGGAGTAACGCGTGATGGGGAGATACGAGCGGTCGAGGCCGACGAGCGTGATGTCGGTTCCGTGAAGAGTAGTGACGAACGGAAGATGTCGTCGCGGCGGCGTGGCCGCCAGCATCTGCCGCGCCAGCATCGCGCTGACCGAGTGCGGGATTGCGTAGTGGACGTGTAGCAAATCGAGTTCGTAGAGCTGCGAGACCTCGGCCATGCGCGTGGCGAGCGCGAGATCGTAAGGCGGATACTCGAAGAGCGGGTAACGCGTGACTTCGACTTCGTGGTAGTGAATGTTGGGTTCAGGGCCGGTGAGGCGGATGGGTTGGGAGTAGGAAATGAAATGAATTTCGTGACCGCGGCGCGCCAGTTCGAGGCCGAGTTCGGTGGCGACGATGCCGCTGCCGCCATAGGTTGGATAACAGGTGATGCCGACCTTCATGCGCTCTCCCGAGGCTGGTGA
>Ga0335070_10004763_pt1 | contig 15898 bp, 10 predicted proteins | sample Lox_Sample_13_FD_206722 | JGI IMG/M metagenome (GOLD analysis project Ga0335070, IMG submission 206722) | Soil microbial communities from Loxahatchee National Wildlife Refuge, Florida, United States - Lox_Sample_1.3 | ecosystem: Environmental > Terrestrial > Soil > Wetlands | place: USA... | reverse complement strand
AGATCTTCGCGGCGTTCGTCTCGGAAAGAGACCCCCCGAAGACCGTGAAGTCCTGCGCGAAGACGAAAACGGGCCGTCCCTCGACGCGGACCGAGCCCGCGACGACGCCGTCGCCCGGGATCTCGTTGACCGCATCGTCCATCCCGAAGTCGCGGGCGCGATGGACGACGAAGGGGTCGAGCTCGTCGAAGGATCCCGGGTCTCCGAGGAGCTCGACGCGCTCTCGCGCCGTGAGCTTGCCCGCCTTGTGCTGCTTCTCGCGGCGCTCGGCGCCGCCTCCGAGCCGCGACTTCTCCCGGAGAGACTCGAGGAACTCGAGACGATCGTCGATGGAACGGGTCATTCGTTCCTCATAACGGGATCTTCTTCTTGTCGGCGAGCATCTTCTTCGCCTTCCGGAACATCTCCGCGTAGTCCACGCCCGCGCCCCGGATCGTCGCCGCGTTCTCGGCGAGCAGCTTCTTGACCTCGTCGTCGAGCGCGCGCTCGCGGTCGCGGTCCTCGACGAGAACCGTCTCGAGCGCCCGCCGCAGCTCCGCCGCCGCCGGGGTCTTCACGAGCCCTTCGGCGAGGAGGCGGCGCGCCACGTAGGCTGCCTCCGCGGCGAGCCGTGCATCTGACAAGGCCATGGACTTTCGAGGATATCCCAGCCCCAAAACCGCCGCCGTCTACGGATTGAGTCGCAGGGTGAGGGCTCCGCCGGGCGGAAGGACGCCGGTGACGCAGGCCTCCGGCGGGATTTCGGCGTCCTCGTCGAAGTCGCCGTATTCGAGTCCGCAGAGGGCGTACGACCCCGCCGAGACGCGGAATCTCGCCGTCAGGGTCGAACCCTGAGATCCCTCGACGACTTCGGGAAGCCTCCAGAACCAGTACCACGAGAACTTGCAGCCGTCGGCGACGAGAGCTCCGATCCTTCGTTCTCCGCGCGGCGTGAACTCCAGCGAAAGCGTGCCCGGCCGATCGGCCACGGGCACGTTCTCTTCGCTTTGCGACGCGGGAACCGACACGAGTCTCGCCGCCTTCGAAGGATCCAAGACGAGGAGACACGCGCTCGCTCCGCCTCCGCGGACCGTCATCCGGAAGCGGCCGTCGGCGGCCGACCGAAGTTCCTCGTGAAAGGCGGAGGACAGCGAGCGGATGGTCACGCCCGCCGCCGGCTCCCCGGACGGGAGGACGGCGCGGCCCTTGAGGACGTAGGTGGGCCTGATTTCGAGGGTGAGGAATCCGGGATCGACCCGGCCGCCGCTCACACGTACGGACTTCTGCGGCGACCAATCGAGCCTGCCGGGTCCCGCGTACGCGGAGGCCTGAACGCTCATCCACCCGTCGACGACCCTGTCCCACGTGAACCGGCCCTCCTCCACGTTCAAAGAATCCGAGTTCCGATCTACTCCGTGGATGGTGAGAGAGGCGACGGGTAAACGCACGTTCTTGAGGTCCACGATCTCGCCTTGGATGACCTTGCTCACGACGCGGATCTCGACGTCGGGCGGCGTGCCGTCGCGAAAGATGGGATCCACCTTCACGTCGAACGTCGTGCGGAAATGCGGGCGGTCCGCGGCGACCGTCACGCTCCACCAGCCGTCGCGAGGGAGCACGCCCTCAAACGTCCCGTCCTCCTCCGTCGCGAACGGCACCGAGACGAGCCCATCCCGGTCCGTGAACGTCACACGGGAGCGGAGGCTCTTCTTCCCGAGCCAGACGGTCCCGCGCAGGGCGCTCGCGCCGAGGCGGATCTCGCGCGGCGCGGCGCTCGATGCGCTCCCGGACCATTCGAAGGGTTTCTCGTCCGCGAACCATCCCGCACCGGCTTCCGTCGAAACGCGCAGCCGGTAGAGCCCGCCGCGGCGAGCCGCAGACGTGTTCCACCGCCCCTCCGCGTCGACGGAATGCCCGTCGACGGGCTTCCGGCCTTCAGAAGATTCTTCGAGGATTTGGACGATCCATGGCGCTCCTGCCGGGTCGAGCGGGGGGCTCACGGTGACGACGAGCGGCGCGGCCTGCGGGGCGGCCGCGACGGCGAGGAGCAGGAGCCACGGGAGCACGGGCACCCTTCGAAGATATACGACCCCGCACGAGTCGCAGCGTTCCCGGCGTGAGGCCCCCCGCCGCTCCTACAATCCCCTCGTTGAGCGACGACGTCACGGTCTTCCGCGAGGACGCGGAGGACGCGGTCCGCATCGTCTCGGGGATGCTCCGCCGCGGCGAGGGGGGCGAGGCCTTTCGCGAGCGCCGCCGCGCGATCTCGTGGAGCGCGACCGAGGCCGGGCTCCAGTCGCCGTCGATCGTCGAGGAGAGCGGCACCGCCGTGCGCGTCTCGCGCGGAAAGGACTCGCTCCTCGTCGCGTGCGACGGCGACGGCGCCGAGCCGCTCCGGGACGCCGTGCGAGAGGCGTCCCGCCGCGCGGGCGGCGCGCCGTTCTTCAAGTCGAAGGCCGCGGGGCCCCGGGCCGACGACCGCGGCCCTTCGGGCCCGGACGAGGAGGGACGCGCGACGCAGATCCAGGCCGCGCTCGCACGCGCCCTCCCCGACCCGCGCGGCTTCTCGCTCACGCTCGCGATCGCCCGCGTCACGGTCTCTCGCGCCGTCGTGACGGCCCGCGCCTTCGTCCCGTGCGGCGAGGCCACGCGGCTCGAGGCGACCGGCGTCCTCCGCCGGCCGGGCTCGAGCCGCTCGTTCGCGTTCCAGTCGTCCGCGCCATTTTCCGCCGCGTGCGACGCGCTCGCGAAGGCGCTCGCGGACGCGACGCGGCCCGTGCCCGCGCACCGCGCGCCCGAGGGGAAGGTCGACGTCGTCCTCTCGCCCGAGGCCGCGTCCGTCTTCTGGCACGAGACCGTCGGCCATCCCCTCGAGGCCGAGGGGGGCGAACGCGCGTCGGTCCTCGCCCGCGTTCCGCGCGCCGCCGTCGCGCCGCCGGGGTACTTCGTGACGTGCGACCCGACGCGCCGGGACCTGCCGGGCTCCTACCTCGCCGACGACGAGGGCACGCCCGCGCGCGCCGTCCCCCTGCTCGACGACGGACGCGTCGCAGGCCTCCTCACGGACCGGCGCACGGCGGGCGGCGACTCGAACGGCCACGGACGCTGCGGAGACTTCCGCCGGCCGCCGCGCCCGCGCCTCTCGGCCCTCATCGTGTCCGCGGGCCGAGCCAGCCGCGACGAGCTCCTCGACGCCTGCGACGCCGGACTCTACGTTCGCGAGATCTCGGCGGGCCACACCGACGCCGAGTCGGGCCGATTCGCGCTGTTCGTCGAGAGCGCCGACCTCGTACGGCGCGGCCGCCTCGGAGCCGCCGTCGCCCCGTTCCTCCTCACGTCCGACGTCCTCACGGCCCTCGGCGGCCTCTGGGGCGAGGCGGGCGACGTATGCGCGCCCGCGAGCGGGCTCGGCCTCTGCGTGAAACGTGGCGAGCCGCTGCCCGTGGGCGGCGCCTCGCCCGCGATCCTCCTGCGCGGCCTCACGGCCGCCCCGGGGCGCCCGTGACCCCGCCCGACGACGGACTCTTCGAGGAGCTCCTGGCCGCGTCCGCGTCCTCGCACGACGGCGAGGGCGGCGAGGTCTACGAGAGGCGCGGAACGTCCCTCGAGCTCGCCGAGGACGAGCGGGGGTTCCACGCGAGCGTCTCGACCGAACGCGGCTTCGCCGTGCGCCTGTTCCGGGCCGGACGCACGTCGTTCGCCGCGTCCGGGGCGGGCGGAGCCCGGCGGCTGCCCGCGGAAGCGCGCCTCCTCCTCGCGCGCTCCCGCGCCCGGCGCGGTGTGCGCGAACTGCCCGCCCCGGAAGGCGCCCTGCCGCCCGCTCCGCCGGGGGCGCCGCAGCGCCCCGACGAGATCGCGGCGCGCGGGCTCCTCGTCGCGTTCCGCCGCGCGCTCGCAAGCGCGAGCGACGGCGCCGTGCTCCTCGCCGAGGCGGCCCTCACGCTCGGCGCGCGGACCGAGCGCATCGCGACGACGGCCGGGCGCGACGTCTCTTTCGGGAGCGCGGCGGCGACGCTCGTCGCGAACGTCTCGGCGCGGACAGGGGCGGGCCGCGCGTCCGCCCGCGTCGTCGCGGCCGCCGCCCGCCCGGAGGAGCTCGCGCTCGCGCGCCTCGCGCATCACGCGGTCGACCGCGTCCTCCTCCCGCTCAAGGGGCGCCCCCTCGAGACGGGACGCTACGACCTCCTTCTCGATCCCCTCGTCGCGGCTCCCGTCCTCGCGCGGCTCGCACGGGCTTTCTTCGGCGAGGACGAAGACGGCCTTCTCGGCGCGCGCACGCGCGAGGGCCGCGACGCGCTCGCGTCGCCGGCCCTCACGCTCGTGGACGCCGCGGGCGCGCCGGGAGGGCTCGTCAGAACGACGCACGACGGCGAGGGCACGCCGCAGGGCCGCACGATCGTCCTCGAGCGGGGCCGCCTCGCTTCGCGCCTCACGGACGCCGCGGCGGCGCACCGGCTGGGGACCCGGCCGACGGGCAACGCGTTCCGCCGCGCGTTCTCGGAGCCGCCCGCGATCGGCGTCACGAACTTCTTCGCGGACCCGTCGTCGGGCGTCCCGCCCCTCGACCTCCTTCGCGCTCTCGCGCGGGGCTTCTACGCGGCCGTGCTCCTCTCGCGGCCGCAGGTGGAAATCGCGGCCGACCGCTTCCGGCTGCACGCCGCAGGCTACTGGGTCGAGAAAGGGCGCGCGACGGACGCCGTCTCCGAAACGCTCGTCTCGGGCCGGCTGTCGAGCCTCCTGCGGGGGATCGAGGCCGTCGGGGACGACCTCAAGTTCGTCACCGCGGCCGGAGGCGGCGCGGGCTCCCCGACCCTGTTCGTTCCGAAGTGGAAGGGCTGAGCCTCAGCCGACGCCGGGCCCGGGAGGAGGCGGAGGAGGAGGCGTGCTGCCGGGATCGGTTGTCGGCGCTTTGGGCGCCTTCGGCGGAGCCGGGCCGGCAGGCGACGTCTGCGGGAACCACGGAGGGGCTTCCTCGAGACCGCTCGATCGTGCGGGCGCGCTGGACTGAGCGGCGGGTGGCGGCGGGGAGGGGCGGCTCGAGCTCACCGGGGGAACGGACGTCACGACCGCGCCGCCGCCGGCCGGGGCCGCGGCCGGGCCGCCCGAGCCCGGAGATCCGGCCGAACGCGGGTGCGAGTCGTCGGGAACCACGGTGCCCGGTGCCGACGTGACGGAAACGTGGCCGGCCTGGTACGCCGTCAGGATGTCGGGCTGCGCAAGCTGCTCGGTCCCGGGCAGCGCGGCGCGGGCCATGCGGGCGTCGTATGTCTCGAGGAATACGCGCGCCTTCAGGTTCGACTGCACCGCGTACGGATTCCGCTTCACGTCGAAAAGCGACGTGTCGACCCGCAGCGAGCGGGTGTAGGCCGAAACGGCGGAGCCCGTGTTTCCGAGCTTCTCCTCGGCGAAACCGAGCATCCACCAGGCGGGCCAGTTGCCGGGGTTGCGGTCGACGGCTTTCTTGAACGCGGACCGGGCCGCGCCCCACTCGCCGCGCGTCATCTGGACGAGGCCCGCGTTGTAGGGCGCCCGGCCGTCCTTCTTGTCGAGCTTCTCCGCGGTCTCGAACTCGCGCAGGGCGTCGCGCCAGAAGCCGTCCCGGGCGATCAGGCAGCCGAGGTCGTTGTGGAGAGACGCGTCGTCCGGAGTCTTTTCGAGGCGCGCGAGGATGTCGAGCGTCGCCTTGTGCTGGGGGTTGGCCGGGTCGAGGAACCCCTTGTAGACGTCCTTGGCCGCGGCGGGCAGGGCGAACGCCAGGAGGACGAGGACGGCGGCGGAGCAAAGGCGTCGGGCGATCGTCATGGGTTCCCTTTCGCGGGTACTGACAGAGGGCGCCCGACAAGGCGGACTTTTCCGTCGCGGGTCTGGACCTCGAACGCAAGACGCGTCGCGCCCGTTGCTCTCCGGATTTCGGCAGCCTGTCTCTTCACGAGGTCCTCGAATCGTTCGAAGCGAAGCTTCGAGACGTCCTCCCCGGCGGCCGTGCGTGCCGCGCAAAAGCGGTCGAAAAGCGACTTCAGGTCGCCCCTTCCTATCGCTTTTACGGAGGTCGAGCCCTCCCCGTCGGAGGAAACCCTCCTCGACCGGCGGGCGGGCGGGGGCTCGGACGGAGTCGCGGGGGGGGCCGAAGCCGCTGCGGGGGCGGTCCGGATCACGCGGAGGGGGCTCCTCCCCTCTTCCTTCGCGGCGAGGCGCTTGTCCCAGAGCTCCTTCATGGCCATGTAGCGGCCTTCGAGCGTCTGGAGCCGGAACTGCTCGGCCGCCCGGTCGAGCTGGACGTTGCCGACGCGCCGCAGGTACTCGTCGATCTTCCGGCGTGTGGCGGCCGGAGGCGTCCTCAGGCCGCCCGCGAAGAAACGCTCGTAATCGACCTTGAGCGCCGTGAGGCTCTTCTCCAGAATGTCGAGGTCGCGCTCGATCGAGACGGGCATGGCCACGAAGTAGTCTACATTCCATGACCATGGATTCCGGCCCGCGCCCCCCCGCGATGGACCGGCTCCTCGAGAGCCCGGCCGGACGCGCCCTCGCCGAGCACCACGGCCGCGAGCGCGCGAAGATCGCTCTCCGCGAGGCCGCCGTGCGCTGGCGCGGGGCGCCCGCCGGCGCCGCCGAGGAGGAGATCCTGCGCGACGCCGAAGAGCGCCTCCGCGCTCGCCCCGCGCCCGGCCCCGCGCGAGTCGTCAACGCCACGGGCGTTCTCCTCCACACGAACCTCGGCCGCGCCCCGCTCGCGGCCGCCGCAATCTCGGCCGTCTCGCGCGCCGCGGGGTTCTCGACCCTCGAGCTCGACCTTTCGACCGGCGGGCGCGGGCGGCGCGGCGAGCACGTGCGGCCGCTTCTCCTCGAGCTCTTCGCGAAGGGCCGGACGGGCGTCGACGCCCTCGCCGTGAACAACGCGGCGGCGGCGCTCCTCCTCGCCCTCGACACGGTCGCGAACGGCCGGCCCGTCGCGGTCTCGCGCGGCGAGCTCGTCGCGATCGGCGGCGACTTCCGCGTCCCCTCGATCCTCGGAAAGAGCGGCGCCTCCCTCCTCGAGGTCGGGACGACGAACAAGACGACGCCCCCGGACTATGCCGAGGCCCTCGACGCGGGCGCCGCGGCCGTGCTCAAGGTGCGCCCCTCGAATTACCGGATCGTCGGCTTCACCGAGGAGGTCTCGCTCCAGGATCTCGCGGCGCTCGCCCATGCGCGGGGCGTCCCGCTCGTGTTCGATGCGGGCGCGGGCGCGCCGCGCCGCTTCGAGGAACCGGGCCTCCGCGACGAGCCTGTTCCGCTCGAGGCTCTCGACGCAGGAGCCGACCTCGTCTGCTTCTCGGGCGACAAGGCGCTCGGCGGCCCGCAGGCCGGGATCCTCATCGGCCGCGCGGATTTCGTCGCGCGCGCCGCGAAGAACCCGCTCGCGCGAGCTCTCCGCCCGGACAAGCTCGTCCTCGGCGCCCTCGCCGCCACGCTGGACCTCCACCTCGCCGGCCGGAGCGGAGAGGTCCCGTTCTTCCGGATGGTCGGCGTCTCCGTGGAGTCCCTGCGCCTCCGCGCGGGACGGCTCGCCGAGAAGGCGCGGATCCTGGGCTTCGAGGCGGAGGCCGTGGAGTCGACCGCGATCGCGGGAGGCGGCGCGGGAGCGGAATCCACGCTGCCCTCGGCGGCCGTCGCGCTCCGCCGCACCGGCCTCTCCGCCGACGCCCTCGCCGCGTCTCTGCGCGCCGGTGCGCTCCCCGTCGTCGCGCGGATCGAGGACGGCCGCGTCCTTCTCGACCTGCGCAGCGTCGCGGAGGAAGAGGACGACGATCTCGGCGCCGCCCTCGCGTCCATGCCCCGCTAGAGCCCGAGATCCTTCATCCGCTGGACGAGGCGCCGGACGTTCACGCCGAGCTCCTCGGCGGCGCGGGTCTTGTCCCCGCCGGTTTCGTCGAGCGCGCGCCGGATCCGCGCGGCCTCGCCCGCCCTCTTCCAGCGTTCGGAGGTCTCCTCGAGCGTCCCGTCCAGCGTCGGATGCGGGGGCGCGCTCTCGCCGGGAAGGCCCACGACGACGTCGGCGGGGCGCACGACCTCGCCCGGCGCGAGGAGCACGGCGCGCTCCATCACGTTGCGCAGCTCGCGGACGTTCCCGGGCCAGTCGTGCCCGACGAGCCTCTCGATGGCGCCGGGCGAGAGCGCCATCTCGGGTTTCTTGACCTGCCGCGAGGCGGCCGCCGCGAAGCTCTTCGCGAGCGCGGGGATGTCCTCCGGCCGCGACCGGAGCGGCGGGAGATGGACGGGAAAGACGTCGAGGCGGTAGAAGAGGTCCTCGCGGAACGCGCCGGCCTTCACACGCTGCCCGAGGTCGCGGTTCGTCGCCGCGACGAGCCGCACGTCGACGCTGATCGGCGCCGTCCCGCCGACGCGCAGAAACGTCCGCTCCTCGACGACACGGAGGAGCTTCGTCTGCGCCGCGGGCGGGAGGTCCCCGATCTCGTCGAGGAAGAGCGTTCCGCCGTCCGCGAGCTCGAAGCGTCCCGCGCGGCGGTCCGTCGCGCCCGTGTAGGCGCCGCGCTCGTGGCCGAAGAGCTCGTTCTCGACGAGGTTTTCCGGCAGCGCCGCGACGTTCACCGCGACGAACGGCCCGGGCGCGCGAGGCGACAGGGCGTGCAGGGCGCGGGCGAAGAGCTCCTTGCCGGTGCCGGATTCTCCGGTCAGGAGGACCGTCACGTCGGACGGCGCCGCGTGCCGAACGCGCTCGAGGGCCTCGGCGAGCGCGCGCGAGGAGCCGACGATCCGCGGCATGCCGGCGAGGCCGGCCTCCTCGGCGAGAAGGACGCGGGCGACCGCCGAGCGGCGCGCGCGCACGTGCCGCTCGACGAGAAGGAGCAGGAGGTCCGGATCCACGGGCTTGCTCAGGAAGTCGGCGGCGCCGCACTTCATCGCCGTGACCGCGGTTTCGACCGTGCCGAAGCCCGTGAGGACGACGACGGGAACGGACGGGTCCCCTGCGACCGCCGCCTTCAGGACGGCGATCCCGTCGGCGCCCGGCATCTTGAGGTCCGTCAGGATGAGGCCGTAGCGGCGCCCTTCGCCCAGCCGACGCACGGCCTCCTCGCCCGTCGCGACGGGCTCGACCGTGTAGCCCTCGTTCGTGAGCGTCTCGGCGAGCATCGCCCGGAGCGACTCGCGATCCTCGACGAGCAGGATCTCCGCGCTCATGCGGGGCCGACCGGCCGCGCGATCACGTGGACGGCGGCTGGGCCGTCGTTTTCGGGAGGTCTGGCGACGGCAGGAACGCACCGTTCGCCGGGTTGCCGACCGGCGCGTTCGCCGTGGGCGGCGCCACGTCCGGGCGCGGGATCGGCACGAGCGTGGGAGCGGGCGGCGGCGTCGGGACCGGAGTCGGCTCGGCGTCGGCGTCGCCCTTCACGCCCGTCCCCGTTCCGGGCGCACCCTTGTCGTCCGCCTTCCGAATCGGGGTCACGCTCTGCCAGCGCGCCTGGTAGCGGAACGAAGCGGCCTCGCCCTCGAGCGCCGCGCTCGCCGTGAAGGCGGACTTCTCGCCGGGCGCGAGGGTGTCCTTTGCGACGTTCGCGTACGTGGAGGAGAACGTCTTCCCGTCCTTCCCGACGAACTCGATCGTCACGGACACCGCGGAGACGGGAGCGGCCCCGGCGTTGAGGACGGAGCCCGTGAAGGAGTAGCCGTCCTTGCCGCGGGTCGCGGACGCGTTCGCGACCTCGACGCGTCCGTCGACGTCGCCGGGCTTCTTCTCGGCCTCCTCGTCGCCGAAGCCGTGCGCCACGGCGTCGTCCGTCAGCGTCACGACGGCCTTGCGGCCGCTCTTCTGGCGCGCGGCGTCGGCCGGCGTCATGGGCCTCATGAGGTTCGGGGTCGGCGCCGGCGTCGGGACCGCCGCGCGCGCCCTCTCCTCGGCCGTCTTCGCCTGGTCGATCTCTGAGAGCGGGACCGAGACAAGCACGCCGTCCACCGTCGTGATCAGGACGTTCCGACCCTTCGTGACGACCGGCTTTTTCGTCGTGATCGAGTGTCCGTCCTTGAGCCAGATCTCGTCGGCTCCGGCGACGGCCGCAACAACCGCGAAGACCGCCGTGGCGATCATCAGAAGCCGACGCATGGGCCCTCCCTCCGCAGATTCCGCAAGCGCGATTTTACACCCGCGGCCGTGGTCAGCGCCGCGTTTCCGCGAGCGCAGCCGGCTTGACGAGCTCCTCGCGCGACTCGCGGTCGAAACGGATCCGGCGTCGCGGCTCGGTATCCCATCCGATCGGCGCCCCGCCTCGGACCGAGCCGGGCTCGGGCGCGTTCAGCGGGACCTCGAACTCCGGCGCGGGCGATCCGCTGCTCCGCGGCAGGCGCCCGGGCGACCGGGCGACGAGGGCGATCCGGAGCGCCTCGAGGCGCGGACGGCCGGGGAGCTCCGCGAGGTCGTCGGCGCGGGGCGCCGCGCTCTTCGGCGTCTCGCCGCGCCACTCGAGGCCGGACGAAGCCTCGAAACCCCACGCGACCTGCAGGTCCTCGACGTCCTCGCCCGCGCGCCGGATCTCCCACAGGCCGTTTCCAACGGCGACGCCGGAGGCAAGGTAGGGATGAGGATGGCGAAGCGAGTCCGGGTCGCTCCCTTTCACGTAGTCGGGAGGCGCTCCTTCGGGCCCCTCGGCGACGAACCAGACGAGGTCGTCGAAAACCCCGCCGGAGGCGACGTCGCCGAGACGCGCGCAGGCATCGGGCCCGCCGTCCCCGTTCAGGGCGCGCGCGTCGGGGTCCGTGAAGTCGAGGACGAGGTCGAGCGGGCCGTCGCCCGCGCCCGGCGCCGGCGACGCGACGCGCGCGACGGCCCGCGCGCCCGCGCCGTCCCGTACGAGGAAGAACGCCTTCCCTGCCGCGGAAACCTCCGCGAGGCGGGCGCGCACCGCGGCCAGCCCGGCGGAGGAAGGGGCGCGGACGGGCACGGCGTCCGGGCGCGCGCGGATGCGGGAGGACACGGACTCGCCCTTGCCCGCGACGCCCGGCTCGAGGGCCACCAGCGGGGCCCGGATCACGCCCCGGAGTCCGAGCTGGTCCGTGCCGGGCCGGACCGCGACCGCCTCGCCCCGGACCGTCCGATACGCGGAGCGGCCCGCGGCGGGGGTGTTGTCCGCGACCATCCGGAACGCCTCGCGCGTGGGGAGACCGCCGGTCCCGGCCGCCTGCACGTCCTTCCGGAGCATCCGAAACGCCGCGTCGAGGACCGCCTCGGGACCCGTCATCGGCGGCGCCGCGTCCCGAATTCGCGTCCCGCGGTCCACGATGCGCAGGACGCCCCACACGACGAGGGCGAGAAGCCCGAGCGTGAGCAGCAGCTCCGCCAGGGAGAAACCGGCGGAGCGCCGGCGGGCCGGTCCCGCGTCCATGCGCGGGATCTTATCGGGACCGGCCCGGCGCGATTACTTCACGTCTCTCCACCAGACGGGCTGGAACGTCGGGACGCCCGCGAGGGAGTTGATGTCGATGGGCACGGGCGTCAGGGTGGCGCTGGCGCCGATGCCGACTCCGCTCTTCGCCGCGAAGAGCGACTTGTCCGTGAGCGTGATTCCGCTGGCCGCGCCGGGGCCGGCGCCCAGCGCCTGGATTCCCGTCGTGAACGGCGAGCCGGGCGCGGGGCCGATCGTCGGCGCCGTGCACGTCGTGCCGGACTGGAACGTGATGATGACGACGTAGGACGTCCCGTTGCAGCCCGTGTCGGGATCGTAGAGAAGGAAGATTGCCTTCTCGGGCTGGGTTCCCGTGCTGTCGACGACCATGAGCGGCGACGACGTGACCTGCGTGCGCGGCCCGAGCTTCGTCTGGCCGGTCGTGAGGGCCGGATCGCCCGCGGGGAGCGGGATCGCATCCGGGACTTCGCCGCCGATCCGCTGCTTGACCACGTACTGCTGGTTCGGCGCCTTGCCGAGCGGCGCCGCTCCGAGCGTGCCGTTGCTCAACTTGCCCGGGCCGACGCCGACGTACAGGTACGGCGTGAACACGGGCAGCGAAGAGTCGTACGGAGCCGGCGGAGCGCCGCTGCGGTTCACGTTCCACCCGGAGACGGTCGGGCTCGTCTCGTAGAGGCTTCCGCTCGCGAGCGCATAGATCTGGCAGCCCGAGGTGCCCTGCCCGGTCGCCGCCGGCGAGTAGTAGTCGGGCTGGGGCGAAGGAGATCCCCCGGCGCCGGACGTGACGGTGGTGTTCCCGCTCGCGTCCGTCGCGGTGACGATCGCCGTCCCCGACGCGTAATTGAGATCGATGCCGACCACCGACGTCGGCACGGCCGTGAAGCTCCCGAAATTGAACCAGACCTGGCCGTTGAGGTCGGCCTGGAGGTTCAGGTCCGCGACGTTGTCGGGCAGGTAACCGGGCGACTTCGTCTGGAAGAAGACGCCGTCCGCGAAGGACTGCTGGCCGACGAGCGGAGAGACCGCCGTGTCCTTCGCGAGCGTGAGAGCGCTGTTGAGGGACCCGTCCGTCGGGTCGACGACGAATTCGGTCGCATCCAGGGACGACGCCATGAGGCTCGCCGGGTTGATGCCGGCGCCGAAGAACATCCGGGTCGTCGAGAAGGCGTCGGCCGCGAGCGCCGGAACGCTCCAGCTTCCGAAGAGGCCGGTGTAGTCGGCCGAGTTCTTCGTCCAGAGGACGGTCACGGGGTTCGCCGGGTCGTAGTTCGGGTCCTTCGGGACCGGGGGCGCCGCCGTGGCGTAGCCCGGGAACACGTGCGTGATGTCGATCGCGGCGACGAGATCGCCGCCGGGGCCTTCCGTGATGAACCCGACCGTCTTGTAGCCGCCGACCGTGAAGTAGACGTCCGAGAAGCGAAGCGAGTTCGCGACGCCCCAGACGTGCTGGTCGAGCTGGCTCGGCTGGCCGGTATAGCCCGTTCCGAACGGGATCCCGGCCACGTAGTTCGTGTACAGCTTGACCTGGTTCGAAAGCAGGTTCGGCGGCAGGAGCGCGATGACTTCGGTCCCGTCGTTGAAGTCGAACGCGTGGAGGAATCCGTCGTCGGAGCCGACCCACGCGAGCGGGCGGCGCGACGCGTACGTCGCTTCGAACGCCCGGTGGTCCGCGACGTTCCCGAACTGCTTGTACTGGTACGGGCCGCCGACGACGGCCGGCGTCGAGTTGATGATGGGGCCGAGCAGCCAGCCGGACGAGTCGCAGTTGCCCGTGCCGGGGTTGAACCGCTTCGTGTTCGTGAGCGTCCCGTCGAACCCCTGGACGTAGTCGACGATCTTCTTCCCGCAGTTGATGTTCGACGGGTCGAGGGCCGGCAAGAGCGGGTTGCAGCCCTGCGCGTTGCTGAAGCCCGGGTCGCCCGAGAGGCCCTGCAGGGTCGCGACGTTCGCCGCGGTGATCGGGACGAGGTTGCCGTTCGACGGGTCCCACGTGTAGAGCGACCGCTTGTCCGGCGTCGGCTGCCAGGGCTTCGCCGGGCTGTTGAGGACGTCCGCGGCATCCCAGAGGAGGACGGGCGACGCGCCCGACGTGTCGTACGACCGGAAGTGGCCCTCCCAGCTCGGGTAGTTCGTCGACGGCAGGAGGACGTCCGCACCCAGCGAGATCGCGCCGCCCGAGACGGGCGCGCTCGTCGAGTAGTCGCCGGTGGCGGTGGAGGCCACGATCTCGAGGAACGCGTTCACGATGGACGCCGTGTCGAGGGCGAAGAACGCGTAATCGGGCTTCGTCGCGTCGTACGGGCCCGCCCCCGCGTTGTCCTGCCGGAACCGGTCCGGCGTTGCCGCGCTCTCGTCGTTCGTGGCCGCATCGATGTGCGGCAGGTCCTTGTCGCCGACGAAGGCGCAGGAACCCGACGGGGCCGACGGGTCGTAGAGAAGGAAGCCCGCGTCGCCTCGGGCCGAGCGCGCGTCCGAGCGCCCGCGATACGCGATGCGGTCGAGCTCGCACCGGCCGACTTCGGGAGCGATCCCGATCGCGTACGTGCGCGGCTTGATGACCTCTCCGGCTCCGAACTGGAGACGCAGGTTGTAGACGGCCTCCGCGGCCCCCGGCGGGTAGTTCAGATAGTCGTTTCCGGCGATGTCGGCCTCGCAGGCCGGGTTGCCGTTCGATCCCCAGAACGAGTCGGCCGACGGGCTGCCCGTGTTGCACGTGTTCGACTGCCCGTCCGTGCACAGGATGATTCCCCACGGCCTGAGGCACTGTTTCTTCGGGTCGGCGTTCCACGACGTCGTGACGCTGCCGCCCGCGAGCGTGATCGCGCGCTTCGTGGGCGTGCCGCCGCTCGCGGAGAGACCCGGATGCGCGCCGCCCGAGTTGTACTTGAGGCGCATGTAGTCCTCGATCGCCGAGACGTCGCCCAGGTCGTCCGAAACGATCGGCACCTTGACGTCGTAGTTGGACGCGTCGTCCGTGCAGGCGAGCGGGTTCGCGAGCGGAGACTTGTCCTGGAACGTCATGAGGCCCCAGTTGACCTGGTTCCGCGTGATCCCGACGACGTCCGCCGGGAGGAACGTCTGCCAGAGCGGCTGGTTCGCCCCGTCGATGCCCGGCGTCGTGGCAGCCGTGATCGCGCCTCCGCCGAGCGTCGTCCACGTGGCCGGGAAGTCGAGCGGCGTGCCGGTGACCCCCGGGATCGACCCGCCCGGGAAGCCCGTCGTCGCGCCGGACGCGTCGCTCGTCATGTCGTAGACGGGCAGGGGTGGTCCGGGGTCGAGGCCGTAGATGATCTCGTTGCCCGCGCCGTAGCCGTAGTTCAGCGTCCACTGCCAGTCGACGACGAAGCCCTGCGGGTCCGTGGCGGCGGAGATCCGCGGCGGGCCCGGGGAACCGAAGTGGTTCGGGTAGTCGTTCGAGGGGCCGCCGACGACGACGCGCGCGACGTATCCGGCTTCGTACCAGATCCCGGGCTTCTCGTCGGGGCCGACCTGCGCAAGAGAACCGCACGCCGGGCCCTTGACCGGATCGTCGCAGTCGTGATCGTAGGCGAACGTCGTGCCCGCGGACGCCGGCGGAGCCGCGTAGTTCCATGCGCCCGCGTTCGGCGCCCCGGTCCAGTCGATGCTGTGCACGATCGGGTCGGGCCAGTCGGTCTGCGTCCCGCTCCCCGGCGCCGTGAAGTTCTTGTAGATCGTCACCGAGTTGCCGAGCGCGTTCTTGAGCGTCGCGAGGCGCGAGGGGCGGTCCCAGTGGAGCGTGTAACGCCACTGGTGGCAGCCCGCGTCCGTCAGGCCCGTGACGGGATCCGTCGGCCACGGCGTCGGCGTCGGCGTCGCGGGCACGAGCAGCGCCGCGAGGCCGAACTGCGCGGCCGCCCCGCCGCCCATCGCGACGACGGCGACCGGCTGCGGGAGACCCCACCTCGGGGCGGGCGTCGCGAGCGGCCGGGCGGACGCCCAGCGGTTCTCGAGCGTCCCGCCCGGCTGGACGAGCGGGTTCCGGGGCATCTCGAGATCGACCTTCGGCGTCGGGGTCGTCGTCGCGGTCGGCGTTCGCGTCGGCGTCACGGTCGGAGTCGGAGTCGGAGTCGGCACGGTCGGCGTGGGCGTGAGCGTGACCGTCGGCGTGATCGTCGGCGTCGTCGTGGGCGTCGGCGTGACCGTGGGCGTGACCGTCGGCGTGACCGTCGGCGTCATCGTCGGCGTGATCGTCGGCGTGATCGTGAACGTCGGCGTCCGCGTCGGCGTGATCGTCGGCGTGATCGTCGCAGTCGGCGTGATCGTCGGCGTATTCGTCTTCGTGAACGTCGGCGTCACCGTCGGCGTGATCGTGGGGGTCGGCGTGATCGTCGGCGTGACGGTCGGCGTGACGGTCGGCGTGATCGTGGGCGTGATCGTCGGCGTCTTCGTCACCGTCGGCGTGACCGTGGGCGTGATCGTCGGCGTGATCGTGGGCGTCAACGTCGGAGTGATCGTCGGCGTGATCGTGAACGTCGGCGTCCGCGTCGGAGTGATCGTCGGAG
>Ga0335070_10004762_pt1 | contig 15898 bp, 12 predicted proteins | sample Lox_Sample_13_FD_206722 | JGI IMG/M metagenome (GOLD analysis project Ga0335070, IMG submission 206722) | Soil microbial communities from Loxahatchee National Wildlife Refuge, Florida, United States - Lox_Sample_1.3 | ecosystem: Environmental > Terrestrial > Soil > Wetlands | place: USA... | reverse complement strand
TCGGCTGGCGAGCAGAAGAGGCTGCAGGCGTCGATCAACAGCTATGAAGCGCGCACCTCGATGAGCCCGGATATTGAAGAACAATGGAAGGTGCTGAACCGCGACTACGAAAGCGCGCAGAAGTTCTACAACGACCTGCTGACTAAGAAAAGCTCGGCCGACCTCGGCGTCCAGATGGAAACGACGCAGGAAGGCGAGCAGCTGAACGTGGGCCAGCCGGCCAGCCATCCTGACCAGCCAGCGTTCCCCAATCGCCTTTTCTTCATGGCGGGCGGCCTGGGAGCAGGGCTTGGGCTGGGGTGTCTGATCGCCATCTGGCTTGAGTTCAGCGATAAGTCGATTCGCACTGAGCGCGATGCGGCGGTGGCAATGGACCTGCCGCTCCTGATCTCCGTGCCATGGGTTGGCGAAGAACAGCATGTCTCGGTGAACGGACATGGCAACGGCAAGCGCCATTTCTGGGGACGCACCGAGCATCACGACGAGGTTGGAGTTTAAGAAAGTATGTACAAAGAGTTTTTTGGACTGCGGGCAAACCCGTTCAACGTCAATCCGGATCCGCGTTTTCTGTTTCTGACGCGGCATACGGAGGAGGCACTGGCTTGCCTGACTTACGGCATTCAGAGCCGCAAAGGCTTTGTGTTGCTGACGGGCGAGGTGGGAACGGGCAAGACCACGCTGATTAATAAGCTGATGGAGTGGCTGCGACTGCAGCAGGTGGCGACCGCGTTCATTTTCAATTCGCGCATGGATGTGCCGCAGATGCTGGACTTCATGATGGCGGACTTCGGCATACCATGCGACACGAAGTCAAAGAGCGCGATCCTGCAGCGGCTCTATAACTGGCTGCTCGACCGCTATCGCGCCGGCGAAACTGCGGTGCTGATTGTGGATGAGGCGCAGAACCTCTCCGACGAAGTGCTGGAAGAGATTCGCATGCTGACGAATCTCGAGACTTTCACGGAAAAGCTGCTCCAGATTGTCCTGGTAGGGCAACCCGAACTCGAGCAGCGGTTGAAGCAACCTCAGTTACGGCAGTTGCGCCAGCGGTTGACGCTGCGCGCCAAGACACATGCCTTCAACCTGGAAGAGACGAAGTCTTATATCAAACAGCGGTTGCGGATTGCCGGGTCGAACGGCGAGCCAGTCTTCAGTGAAGAAGCTGCAGTCGCGATCTTCCGGTATTCGACCGGCATTCCTCGCGTGATCAATCTGCTGTGCGAACACTGCCTGGTCAGCGCATTTGTCGATCAGCAGAAACTCGTCAAGCAAGAGATCGTCGACTCGGTCGCGCGCGACTTCGACCTGGCCGACGGAACTGCCGGGGCGATGATGCCTGCCGCGCCGCCGACGGCGGAAAGCAAGTTCGATCTGGTTGAAGCTCTACGGACACTCGCGACGCTGGCCGACAAGCTGCGCGAGTCCGAACGTCAAGAACTCCCCAAGGAAAGGAAACTATGAGCCGTATCCATGACGCTTTAAAACGCGCCGAGCAAGAAAGAGCAACGTCCCTGGGGACGCACGCAGAGCCCTCGCTTGAGCAACCGGTCGCTACCGTACCCATGCCGCCATTGCAGGGCTCGCTCGCCACTGGAATGCCCGTGGTATCGGATTTCAGCCAGGATTCATTGCTGGCACGGGTTCAGTCGATGGCGTGGAATCCGGATCCGACCACCATGCTGTTCTTTCAGGATGACGAGACGCGCCTGGGGACGGAAGAATTCCGCACTTTGCGGTCGCGGCTCTACCAGATCCGCGAGAAGATGCCGCTGAAGCGCCTGCTGGTGACGAGCGCCATGCCCAAGGAAGGCAAGTCATTCGTCGCTGCCAACCTGGCACAGGTTCTGGTCCGGCAGCACGGACGCCGTGCGCTGGTGATCGACGCCGACTTGCGCAATCCCGGATTGCATCGTCATCTCGGGACAACGCCGGCACCTGGCCTCTCGGAATACCTGATGGGTGAGTGCGACGAATTCGGCTGCATGCAGCGCGGGTCGATGGAGAACTTGTTCTTCCTGCCCGCCGGACGGATTGTTCCGGGAGCTTCGGAACTCCTGGCGAATGGCCGATTGAAACTTCTGCTGCAGCGAGTCGAGCCGCTGTTCGATTGGATCATTCTTGATTCTGCGCCGGTTATACCCGTGTCCGATTCGACCATCGTTGCGGGCGCTTGCGACGGGGTGGTCATGGTGGTGCGCGCGGGCGTGACGCCTTCGCCGCTGGCCAAGCGGGCGCGTGAAGAATTTCCCGACAAGTTGCTCCTGGGAATCGTGCTCAATGGCACTTCCACCGACAATCTGTCGCAATCGAAGTATTACTACGGCGAGGCAGTAGCCACATCAGCCCGTTAGCTGAACGGAGCGGAGGGAAAGTTTGATCCGGCTGTTCAATGTTTATTATCCGGTACGCACGCTGGTGCTCCTGGTGGGCGAGGCCCTGATTGTCTGGACCTCGTTCCTGCTGGGGACGTTTTTCGTATGGCGCCAGGACAGCTACCTGATACTGAACTATGAAGGCGGGTACCTCAAAATCCTGATCGTTACGTTGCTTGTCCTTCTGTGTTCACATTGGTTTGATCTGTATGACACGGCCCGGCTGACCAGCCGGGGCGAATTGTTTTTCCGGCTGCTGATGGTGCCCGGGCTGCTTGCGTTCGTCCTCGCCGGAGTTTCCTACATTCGCCCGGACTTCCTGCTCGGGAACGGATCCTCGGCCATCGGGCTCGTGATTTTGACGGTCGCGCTGATCGGATGGAGGATCGGCTTCACCTGGCTGATTCAGTTGCCGATCCTGATCGAACGCGTGTACGTGCTGGGGACGGGCGAGCGGGCGCAACGGCTGGTGCAAGGCCTGCGGCAAAATCCTGAGATTGGCGTAGAGATCGTAAGCTGGACGGGCAAACTGGAGGGCGCAGTTACGCGCGAATCCGTCGCGACCCATCTGCTTGACATTGTCAAACGGCAAAAGGTGCATCGGGTCATCGTGGCCATGCCGGACCGGCGCAATACGATCCCGATGCAGGAATTGCTCGATCTGCGCATGCAGGGTGTGAAGATTGAGGAAGCGGCGAGCTGGCTGGAGAGAATTTCAGGAAAGATCGAGGTCGATAATCTCTATCCGAGCTGGCTGGTGTTTGGCGAGGGGTTCCGGCGGAGTTCTACTTTTCGTCTTGTGCGCCGGCTGATTTCGGTGGTGATCGCCCTGGTAGGACTCGTGATCGCGCTGCCGCTCTGCCCGCTGATTATGCTGGCCATTCGACTCGATTCCAAGGGCCCGATTTTTTACCGGCAGCGGAGAGTCGGCAAAGCGGGACGAACCTTCGACGTGATCAAGTTCCGCACCATGCGGGCCGATGCCGAGGCGATCGGCGGGCCGCAGTGGGCGGGGAACAACGATCCGCGTGTGACCCGCATCGGAAGGTTTTTGCGTTCGTCGCGACTGGATGAGATTCCACAGCTCTGGTGTGTGCTCAAGGGCGAAATGGCGTTTGTGGGGCCGCGACCGGAGCGTCCAGAATTTGTGGAGTGGCTCTCGAAAGAGATTCCGTATTACGGCATGCGGCACATGGTTCGACCGGGACTGACCGGCTGGGCGCAGGTGAAATACAAGTACGGAAGCACCGTGGAAGACGCGCGCGAAAAGTTGCAGTACGACTTGTTTTACATCAAGAACGCCTCCATCGGTTTGGACCTATTAATCATGTTCCAGACCGTCAAGACGGTTTTGCTCAAACGGGGCGCGCAATGAAGTTTGTGTTTTGGGCGTCGGCGGTGGTTATCGCCTACGCCTATGTGGGGTACCCGCTCCTGTTGTGGTTGCGCAGTTGGTGGTCCCCGCGCCCTGTGATGCACGGTGCGGACGCCCCCCGGGTTTCTGCAGTGATGGTGGTGAGGAACGAGGAAGGGAATATCAGGCAGAAGCTCAACAATCTGCTGGCGCTTGATTATCCCCCTGAGAAGCTGGAAGTAGTGGTGGTGTCGGACGGTTCAACCGATGGAACGGTGTCGGCGTTGACCGAATTTGCAAGACACGATTCGCGACTACAGACAGTAATGAAGACGGAGTCGCGAGGGAAGGCTGCCGGGTTGAACGATGCGATTGCGACGGCGACCGGGCAAGTGCTGCTCTTCACTGACGCGCGGCAGCAGATTGAGCCGCAGGCGTTAGGACTCCTGATCGAGAACTTTGCCGATCCGGCGGTGGGCGCGGCAAGCGGGGAACTGATGCTGGGGGACCCGGAGAGCGGAGAGACGGGAAAGGGAATGGGTTTGTACTGGCGCATCGAGAAGAAGATTCGTGAGCTGGAGTCGGCGTCCGGTTCCGTTGCCGGAGCGACGGGCGCGATCTATTGCGCGCGCCGTGAACTGCTCGATCCGTTGCCGGAAGGAACGATTCTCGACGATGTGCTTTTGCCGATGCAGGTGGTGCGGCGCGGCTCGCGCGTGATCTTCGATTCGCGAGCGCGGGCATGGGACTCGCCGGACCTTGGTTCGAGCCGCGAGTTTGACCGCAAGGTGAGAACCTTGAGCGGAAATTATCAGCTCTTGCAGATTGCCCCCTGGCTCCTTGGGTCGAGCAATGCCATTCGGTTTGAGTTCGTCAGTCACAAGCTGATGCGGCTCGTGGTGCCGTTTGCGTTGCTGGCGCTGTTGATCGCTTCGCTGTCTGTGAGCGGCGTTTTTTATCGAGTTGTCTTATTCGCGCAGCTCGCTTTTTATGTGCTCAGCTTGGTGGCGCTCGGCGGGATAAAGATCGGCCCGCTCTCGCGCATTGCCGATCCAGCGCGGACTTTCGTCATATTAAATTCGGCCGCCATGGTGGCGTTCGTGAACTTTGTCACAGGCAGAAAGGCGGTCTGGGTCCGGTAATCCAAGCCCGAGCGGCCATGCGCATCCTGTGGGTCAAAGCCGATAAGCTCCTGCCGGTAGAGAACGGCGGCAACATCCGTACCTACCACGTGCTGCGCTATCTCTCGTCGCGTCATCAGCTGACGTTCTATTCCTACTACGGCGGCAATCCCGATCCAAATTACGAGAGCGCGTTGCAGGAACAGTTGCCGGGATCGGTTGCTGTGTGTACGGGCAAGGCTGAGTTGTCCGGTGTGCCTCGTGGGATTGACTACCTTAAGCACGTAGGCAACAGCGCGCCATACGCCGTCAGCCGCTTTGCCGATGAGAAAGTTCAGCATGACCTCGCACTCTGGTTCCGCGACGAGCGGTTTGACGTTGTGGTCTGCGACTTCCTCGATGCGGCGGTAAATTTTCCCGGGCGATTGAATATTCCGAGCGTGCTCTTCCAGCACAACGTCGAAGCTGAAATCTGGCGGCGTCACGCCGAGACTGCATCAAGTCCGCTAAAGAAAGCAATGTACGGGGTCGAGTTTCGCAAGATGCAGCGCTATGAAGAGGCGGCTGTGCGCAAGTTCCAGCACGTGATCGCGGTCTCGGAAAACGACCGCGAGCTAATGATGCGCTGGGTAGATCGCGAGCGGATTACGGTTGTCCCCACGGGAGTGGATCTCGCGCACTTTACGCCTGATGGATTGAGAGCGACTGAGCCAGAGCCGGTCATCTCGTTCGTCGGCGCCATGGATTGGGAGCCGAACGTCGATGGCGTGGAGTACTTCTGTGGCGAGATTTGGGCGACAATCAAAGCTGAGGTGCCGGAGGCGCGCTTCCGGATTGTCGGGCGCAATCCGGTTCGTCGGGTGCAGAAGTGGGTGTCGGAGTCGATCGAAGTGACTGGACGCGTGCCATCGGTCGTTGAATATCTGCGCGAATCGGCCGTGGTTATTGTGCCATTGCGGATCGGCGGCGGCACACGTTTGAAAATTTACGAAGCGATGGCCGCCGCGAAAGCAGTTGTTTCGACTACTGTCGGCGCGGAAGGGTTAGATATTCATCCGGGGCGCGACATCATGCTGGCCGACGATGCAAAGGCATTCTCGCAGGCGGTAATCATGCTGCTGCGGGATCGCGAATTGCGCAGGCGCTATGAGAATGCAGCCGCGGAGACTGCCGCGCGTTACAACTGGCCGGCCATCGGTCAGCGGTTCAGCGAAGTTCTGCAGTCAGTGGCGGACAAGAAATCGGAAGGCGCGGTTACGGCGCGCATGGCATAAAGGAAAATCGAGGATTTTGTGGCGATCGGCAACGAAATAACGGCAACGGCGGCCGATGGGTCCGGCCGGCGCCTTAATTTTCAGGTCTCGGACCCGACCAAAGCTTCATTCTTCTGGTTGAGTGTCTTCTTCGTCGTCTACTGCGCGCGTCCCGGCGACTATGTTCCTTTACTCGGCTATCTCCCGCTGGCCAAGATCAGCGGCATCCTCGCGATGTGGGGATTGTTCAATGCCATCGGGCGAACCAAGCGCACCGTCAAAAATCTTCCCAAAGAAGCGCGCCTCCTTTTTACGATGGTCGGTTTGCTCTTTATCGGCGGCTTCCTTTCGCCGGTGTGGAAGGGCGGCGCGGTCACCAAGTCGATCGAATTTTCCAAGATCTGTGTGGCTTGGGCGCTGACTTTCCTGCTCATTACGACGTTCGAGCGGCTTCGCCGCATCATTTTCATTCAGGCAATTTCGGTGGTGGTGGCGTGCTCCGCAGCGATCGCCAAAGGCCACAACGTCGAACGGTTGAACGGCGTGCTCGGCGGAATTTATTCTAATCCTAACGATCTTGCCTTCGCGGTTGTACTCGCATTGCCCTTCGCCCTTCTGTTCATGGAGACGACGAAGAACGTCCTGATCAAAGTGCTCTGGATGGTCGGAATGCTGATCATGCTGTTCACGATCTTCCTGACCGCCTCGCGAGCCGGCTTTGTCGATCTAGTCATCTCAGGAGTGGTGACGCTTTATTTCTTTGCGGTGAAGGGTAAACGTCCTTACCTGCTGCTGGGGACGTTGTTTGCAGCGGTGCTGATTGCCGCCACAGTAGGCGGCAAACTCTACGATCGCTTTGAGGCGCTTTCGGGCGATACCACTACCGAAAAGAGTGCCTACGGCTCGTTCCAGGACCGCGTTTACCTGATGGAGAAAGCGGTCGAAGCCATCGAGACTTATCCTGTTTTCGGAATCGGTGCGCACAATTTCACCAACTACTCCGGAATCTGGCGCGACGTGCACATGACTTACCTCCAGATCTGTGCCGAAGGCGGCATTCCTGTCCTTATTCTTTATCTGTTGTTTTTCTGGCAGGCATTCAAAAATCTGAAAATTCTGCGCAAACGGAATGACCTCGGTCCTGACATGACGCTGTTTGTCGGGGCGCTCACCAGTTCGCTGGTCGGCTTCATCGTTGGGGCGGTATTTGCTCCGGAAGCTTACCAGTATTTCCCGTACTTCTCCGTGGCCTTCATCGCGACCATGATGCAGACCCTCAAAGAGCGGGATCAGGAACTGAGTCAGGGGCCCGGACCGGAGGCTCCGCCACCCAAGCGCGGACGGCATTTCCTGGAGGCTTATGATTTCGGAAGAAGAGATGCAGTCGGCACTATCCGCTGATCTGCAGGCGATTCTGCGCTGCCTGAACTGCGGCTCGCATCTCGATTGCGATAACGCCGGCGGCTACGTGTGCCCGAACTGCAAACGCGCCTACCCAAACGTGAACGGCATCGCGCGCTTTGTCGATGCGCAGCACTACGCGGCCAGTTTTGGCTTCCAGTGGCATCAATATCAGAAAACGCAGCTCGATCATGACGAGATCAGAGAATCGGATATGAATTTCCGATGGAAGACGGCGCTGAAACCCGAGGAGATGAAGGGCAAACTGGTGCTCGACGTCGGATGCGGCATGGGGCGCTTTGCGGAAGTGGCCACGAGTTGGGGAGCGCGCGTCGTTGGTATCGACTTGAGCGCGGCGGCCGAAGTTGCCGCGAAAAACCTCGCCGACCGCGATTTTATCGCCATGCAAGCTGACGTCTTCGCGCTGCCCTTTGCGCCGGAGAGCTTTGACGTTATTTACAGCGTGGGCGTTTTGCATCACACACCCGATTGCGAGGCCGCAGTCAAGACGCTGGAGAAGTATTTGAAGCCCGGTGGCATCCTCGCCGTCTGGCTCTATAGCGGATACAACAAGTGGTACCGCTTCAGCGACTTCTGGCGCCGCTATACGAGCCGCATGAAGCCGCAGACTCTGCATGGCATCTTGAGGGTCGCTGTGCCGGTGGTCTACAACGCGGAGATGACCCTGCGGAGAGTGCCGCTGGTAGGACGTCCGGCAGCGGGCCTGCTACATCATGTGTTTCCCGTGAATCGTCAGAAGACGGCGGAGAAGCGCCGGCTCGATACGTTCGACTGGTATTCGCCGAAATATCAGTCGAAACACACCTACGAGCAGGTTTTCCGCTGGTATGAGGCGATGGGCATGGAGGATATGCGCATCGGCGAGTTTTCCATTGCGGTGCGCGGGCGCAAGCCGCTCCATAAGTAGAGTTCGTTGTGTGGCGAACAGTTGTGCGGCAGGCGGGTTGTGCGGCGCGAGCATTCCTGCCCGCGTGTGCGCAGTGAAGAGGAAGCCAGCGCGGACAAGCGTGTCCGCGCCAGACGAGAATGCGGTTCTTCCACAAAAAATTCGCGTATAGCCGCCGGGTGCTGCCCACGATCACGCTGCAGGCGCTGCGCTCGGCTGCGCCTCGGCCGGTCCAGATCATCTTCTGCCTTGCCGATCATTTTGAGCCTGCCTTCGATCCGACCAGCGGTTACAAGCGCGTGGCGCGAGACGAACAGTTGCGGCGCGAGGAAACCTGGTTTCGTGAATATCCGAAGGTCATCGACAACTTGCGCGACCATGATGGCCGCGCCCTGATTCATACGTATTTCTACCCCGCGGAGCAGTACGACGAGGAACTCGTCGAGATGCTCGCGGCGCACTGTCATGCCGGCTGGGGCGAAACGGAAATCCACCTGCATCACGGAATGCAAGAACCTGATACCCCGGAGAGCACACGGCGGCAGCTCGTCGAATTCCGTGACCAGCTTGGCTTTCGGCATCGTTGCCTCTCGGTCGCGGACGGCTCGGATGAACCGCGATATGCGTTCGTGCATGGGAATTTCGCTTTGGCCAACGGAGCGGGCGGGCTCTTTTGCGGTGTCGATTCGGAAATGCAGATCCTCGCCGAGACTGGGTGCTATGCCGACTTCACGATGCCGACGGCGTTGTGGCATCCGGCCCAGACTGCGAAAGTGAATTCGGTTTACGAATGCACCCTGCCGCTCGATCAGGTTGCACCGCAGCGCAAAGGCCGCGATCTCGCAGTGGGCCGTGCACCCAAGACTTGGCCGCTGATTGTGCAAGGACCGCTGGTGGCTGATCTCGTTCGCTCGTGGCGCCGAAAGAAACCAATCATCGAAAACGGCGCCATCACCGGATTCTTCCCGATGACTTTGCACCGGCTCGGGCTCTGGAAGAAAGCGCAGATCCGCGTTGCCGGGCGTCCGGACTGGCTCTTCATCAAGGTACATTGCCATTCCATGGACCCAACGCAGCAGGAAGCCGTGATTGGGGCACAGTTCCGCAATTTCCTCGATCATTTCGTGAATGGTGCGGCGGACAGAAAAGAGACATTACATTTTGTTACCGCACGCGAGATGACGAATATTTTGCTGGCCGCGTGCGATGGACGTGACGGAAATCCGGGCGACTATCGCGACTATCGCTTTAAGCTGCTGTCGAAGGCGGCGCCCTCGTTGTCGAAGCAGCCGTTGCCTGCGCTTCCGCAGCGCGAAGTTGTGAAAGGATAGAGGTCATGTGCGGCATAGCCGGAGTCGTCAGCGTGACGCGTGAGAGCAACATTACCGAAGCTCTGGTGCGCCACATGTGCGACCCGATCCGGCATCGCGGGCCGGATGACGACGGCGTGTATGTCGCCGAGGGCGCGGGCTTGGGCATGCGGCGACTCTCGATCATCGACGTTGCCGGCGGCCATCAACCGATTTTTAACGAAGATCGAAGTGCCTGGATCGTTTACAACGGTGAGATTTACAACTTTCCAGAGCTGCGGCCCGATCTCGAAAAGCGTGGCCACCGCTTCGCGACCAAGACCGACACCGAGTGCATCCTTCATCTCTACGAAGACATGGGTGCAGATTGCGTGCAGAAACTGCGCGGCATGTTCGGGCTCGCGATCTACGACAAGAGACGGCGCAAGCTGCTACTCGCCCGTGACCGCTTCGGCAAGAAGCCCCTGCACTACGCGCTTCACAACGGCAATTTTTATTTCGGATCTGAAATCAAGAGCATTTTGGCGGTCGCGCCTGAGCTCGCTGAGGTGAACTCGCAGGCGCTGCTTGAATATCTCTACTTTGGCTACGTGCCCGAACCGTTGACGGCATTCACTGGCATCCACAAACTGCCCGCTGGGCACCTGCTTGAATTCGAGAACGGTGCTGTGCGTGTGCGACAGTACTGGGATTTGCCGGCGTACGACACGCACGCGCCAAAGAGCGAAGAAGAGTGTCTGGAGGAGTTGGATCACCGGCTCTTCGAAGCTACAAAGATAAGGCTGATATCGGACGTACCGCTGGGCGCATTTTTGAGTGGGGGTATCGATTCTTCGACCGTTGTTGGTCTAATGGCACGCGCCAGCGCGGGGCCGGTGAAGACATTTTCCATCGGCTTCAAGAAGGACGATTTCGACGAGGCGCAATATGCGCGCATGGTGGCGAACAAGTTTGGGACCGAGCATCACGAGATGATCCTCGAGCCCGATGTTGTGCAGACGGTCGAGCATCTCACGTCGTCGCTTGAAGAGCCATTCGGCGATTCGTCGATGCTCCCGACATATTACGTCTCTCAGATGGCGCGGCAGCATGTGACGGTGGCGCTCTCGGGCGATGGTGGCGACGAAATTTTTGCCGGCTACGATCGCTATCGCATCCAGGCAGGACGGCAGGCATACGAGCGCATTCCAGGCTGGGCACGCAAGTTCTATCGCGACTCGATCTTTCCGCTGTTGCCGAACAAGATGAATGGCCGCCGTCTCACTTACAATGTCTCGCTACCCTGGCAGGAGCGTTACATTGACGGCCTCGCATTCTTGCCCAGCTTCGAGCGCGATATTCCGCTGCTTTCCGACGATTTTCGTGCCATTTTGCAGGGCAGTGACGATCCGGCAAACGTGTTGCGCCGCCGCTTTGCCGCCGCCGCCGCAAAAGACCCGATCAGCCAGACGCTCTACGTCGATACGAAGACATACCTGGTCGATGACATCCTCTGCAAAGTCGACCGAATGAGCATGTTGAATTCACTCGAAACGCGCGCGCCAATCCTGGACCACGTGTTCGTCGAGTGGGTGACGGGCTTGCCGCCGGAATGGAAACTGCGTGGCAAGACGCAGAAATACATTCTGCGCAAACTGGCCGAGCGCGTCGGCGTACCGCGCGAGGCCATCTACCGGGAGAAGCGCGGCTTTTCGTTGCCTCTCGTGCACTGGATGCGCAACGAACTGAAAGACATGCTGATGATCCTGCTTGAGGCGCGCACGCTGGAGCGCGGGTACTTCCAGGCAGCCGGCGTCAAGCGGCTCATGGAAGAACATCTGGTGCGTGGCAAGACGATGACTGGTCGCATCTGGCGCATGTTGATGTTTGAACTCTGGCATCGAAACTTTCTCGAAAGATTCGTCAAGCGTGCCGGCTTGCGCACGTTGCCCGCAAGTGTTGACTCTCGAAGAAAAGTAAAGGCCACTCCCGTCCTGGCATCCGCTCCGGTTGGAGAGTGACGAGGTGGCCACTACCCACGTCGCCAAACCCGAAGGATCTCAATCCGCTGTGCCTATCGGTCTGTTTCTGATGATCAATACCTTTGAGACGGGCGGCTCGGAGCGCCAGTGCGCGCTCCTCGCGAACCATGCCGACGCGGCCAAGTTCCAGGTTCACCTCGGTTGTATCAATCCGCGGGGCCCGCTCGTAGATCAGTTTCAAAAATATGAGAGATTTCCATTAGGGGGCAGCCTGTACGGATGGCAGGCATTACGCACACGCTTGGCGCTGCGCCGGCACTTGAGGCAGAACCGCATTCAGGTTGCTCATGCCTTCGATTTTTACACCAATCTGACCATGATTCCCTCAGCCCGACTGGCGCGAGTGCCAGTGGTGATTGGCAGCCACCGGCAATTGGGGGACCTGCTCACGCCGGCGCAATTCCACGCGCAAGTTGCCGCTTTTCGGTGGTGCGACGCCGTCGTGTGCAATTCGCGGGCTGGAGCCGATCGACTCGCAGCGGCTGGCGTCGCGCATGACAAACTCGCCGTCATCGGAAATGCCATGCCAGACGCCGTATTTGCGCCGGCCGCCCCTGCCGTCCCTCGGAATGGCAAGCTCCGTGTCACGATGATTGCGCGCATGAACGCAGACTATAAGAACCACGCCGGTTTTGTTCGCATCGCGGCGGAGGTGCACAAGCGCCTGCCCGAGGCAGAGTTCCTTCTGGTTGGCGACGGCCCGCTGCGCCGGGAGATCGAGCGGCAAGCCGCCGCGCTCGGCCTTGGCGAGCGCGTGCTCTTTCTCGGCGATCGCCGCGACATTCCGGCTATCCTCGCCTCCTCTGATATCTCCGTTCTCACCTCCGATTCGGAGGGATTGTCGAATGTCATTCTCGAATCGATGGCCGCCGGTGTGCCAGTGGTGGCTTACGCAGTGGGCGGGAATCCTGAACTAGTGAATGCGAAGCGCGGAGCGTTGGTTGGGGCCGGCAACGAAGGGGAATTTGCAACCGCAATTTACCACTTGCTCTCGGATGCAAACCTCCGCGGCGGGTTGGGCCGCAATGCCCGCGCATTCGCCGAACAAAACTTCAGCCTTGCCCATGTTTGCCGCCAGTACGAAAATTTGTACGTGAACCTGCTCGCGCACAAAGGCCGCACCTCGGCATGAACCAGTTCGTAGCTCAAACCCAAAGGCGCGAAACCTCTACGCACAGGCGCATCCGAGTTGCCATCGTGGCGCCCAGCCTTCGCTACGTCGGAGGGCAGGCGGTGCAGGCGGACCTGTTGATGCGGCTGTGGAGGGGTGACCCCGATGTTGAAGTTACATTCATCGCTGTCGATCCTCCGCTGCCGCGCGCACTAGCCTGGGCTGAGGGGGTTCCAGGATTGCGAACTCTGCTTCGCGAGCCGATTTACTTCTGGCATCTCTGGCGCGGACTGAAAGAAGTTGACGTTGCCCACATCTTCTCCGCTTCTTACTGGTCGTTCCTGCTGGCGCCCGCGCCGGCATGGTGGTTCGCCAAGCGGCGTGGGAAAAAGACGATCATTAATTACCGGAGCGGCGAGGCCCGCGACCATTTGCAACGGTTTCGCTCTGGCAAGTATGTGCTGGCGCGTGCGGACCGCATTGTCGCGCCCTCGGGATACCTCGTTGACGTTTTCCGCGAGTTTGGACTCACTGCCGTTGTTGTTCCCAATCTCGTCGATCTCTCACAATTCCGCTATCGAGAGCGCAATCCGCTGCGGCCGCATCTCGTCTGCACGCGCGGTTTTCAGCAGTACTACAGCATCGATGTGGTGGTGAAGGCGTTTGCAGAAATGAAAAAGCAATATCCCGCAGCTCAACTGGACCTGGTTGGCGGAGGTGCGCTCGAAGAAGAGATCCGCCGGTTGGTCGCCGACCTCAAGCTGGAAGGCGTTAATTTCGTGGGGGTCGCGGACCGCAACAACATCGGCAAGTGCTACGATGACGCCGATATCTTTATCAATGCTTCCTGGCTCGATAACATGCCGGTCTCGGTGATTGAGGCCTTCGGGGCGGGCACGCCAGTCGTAACTACCTCGCCTGAATCGATGCCGTACCTGGTCGAGAACGAACGGACAGGATTACTTTCGGCGGTTGGAGATGAGAAGGCATTGGCCGCGAATGTGATCCGTTTGCTGCGCGATCCTGCGCTCGCCGCGCGCCTCGCCGCCAATGCCCAGGAGGAATCTCGTAAATTTACATGGGAGCTTGTACGAATGCAGTGGGTAAATGCGTATCAAGGCGTCCTCGGAATGCGGTGCGCCGATTAGACGAGAACCCGATCCATCAAAATCGTTGCATCATGTCCCTGTATTGAGGAGAAGACCTTCTGGTCTTGGTATACAAAATCCCGATACGAAGAACGGAATCGTTCTGCGAACCCATTCTTGCGGAAGATGTGCTGCGAGACCTTGCCAGTTGCTTCCGCTAACGCTGTCCAATATCCCTTCTGTCGTCCATTTTCAAGACAGAGCTGGAGAAGTCCCTGGGCAACACCGCGGCCCGCGAACTCGCGGTCCACACCCACCATGAAAAGGTGAAGATATCTCCCGCGCGAGATACTTTTGCCGTGCCGGAACTGCTGGTCAAGCGCGTCTAGCATGGCAAGAATAGGCAGAAGCTTCGGACTGACCGGCGCAGCCTCAATGGCTGGTGGCGTGGCGAAGTCGTCGCTGAGAAACGTGCCGGCTAATTTCCCGCTCTTCTCCCGCGCAGCCACTGTTAGTCCATCAGGAATCACACGCGGCACAATCAAACGAAGAAATTGCTCCATGTCCGCAGCCGTGATGCCCATGGCCACGGCTGGCGGGTCGGACGCACTAAACACATCAGCCAAGAGCCGAACAATCTCCTCCGCATCCGCCAGCGTCGCCACGCGATAGTCCATACGCCCTTCCGACCTATGGCTCAACCTTGTACAGCGCCATCATCCCCATCTCCATGTGTTCGTCGACGTGGCAGTGGTACATCCACGTGCCGGGGTTGTCCGCGACCATGTCGACCGTAGCCATCTGGGCTGGCGAGAGTGAGATTACGTCTGTGCGCTGGCCTGCCTGCGTCACCACATTGCCGTGCCAGTGCGGTGTGTGGAAGTTCACGCCCTCACCGATCGTGACCACATACCAGCGCACGCGCTCGCCTTTCTTCATCGTCATGAGCGGCATGTTGGCATACATGTAGCCATTGATCGTGGCCTTGAAATTCGAGCCAACGAAACCCGCGCCCGAGGGAAGGAAATTGCCGTCCTCATCGACCGGCGCGAAGTCACCCTTTTTTACGCCCTTGGGATCAGTGGTGTAAGTATCGATGTTGTGCTGCAGATACCAGCTCGTATTCTCGTCAAAGATCATGTAGAGGCTGACAAATTCGCGATCTACATCCTTGGGGCGGCCGGTTGAACCAGCCGCGCCTTTGCGGCTGATGATGATAACTCCGATCAGACCGCTCTCCACATCCTTCGGTTCGTCGGCGTGCGAGTGGTAGAGCCAGACAATCGAACTGGGATCGTTCGGGCCGGGGCCGGCGCGCTCGGGAACCTCCCAAATATAAGTGTGCGTCTGTCCGGGCGGCACCCCTTTCTTGTTGGTAAATACGGAGCCATCATCGTAACCAGAGCCTTCCGACTCTTTAGCGTAGAAAACGCCATGCGGGTGCATCGAGTACGGATGACTCCCGTTGTTCTTGAATACGACCTTGATTGTGTCGCCGACCTCGGCCCGCAGAATTGGGCCGACCAGACCGAGGTGTTCCCACTCCGCCGGTCGTGGTCTCAGGGTCGAGAACGACGCATCGGTGTATTCGCGGTAAATCGCCTTGCGGAAGGTGGTGCCGATGCGATGTTCGCCATGTTCGGTGTAGATCTTGGAGTGGCCCATGAAGGGCATGCCCATCATCTTGTCGGTACCTAGCGGAGCATAGTTCCACTCCACCTCATCGGCGGCTACATAGTAAGTATGTACGGCAGCGGCCGCTACTTGTGCCAAGGCAACAAAGACGAAGAACAGCAGAACTGCGTTTCCACCCACACGAAGGTTGCGCATTGGTTCCCCATAGTGAATTTTTGTGAATTGCGGGAAGGTGGGAGGATTGTACCCGATTCGAGCCGGTCCGGGCGTCAAAAAAATCACGGGATTACGGTGGCCGGCCTTCTGCCGAACGGGCACAACGCGT
>Ga0335070_10004761_pt1 | contig 15899 bp, 18 predicted proteins | sample Lox_Sample_13_FD_206722 | JGI IMG/M metagenome (GOLD analysis project Ga0335070, IMG submission 206722) | Soil microbial communities from Loxahatchee National Wildlife Refuge, Florida, United States - Lox_Sample_1.3 | ecosystem: Environmental > Terrestrial > Soil > Wetlands | place: USA... | reverse complement strand
CCGCCGTGCTAGGCTGACGGCGCCGGATCTGGGGGGTGCATGGAAATCCTGATCAACATCGTCGTTCTGGCCGTCCTGTTCCTCGTGCCGCTGTGGAAGATCTTCGGCAAGACCGGGATGAGCCCGTGGTTCTCATTGTTCGTGCTCATTCCCGGTCTAGGTAGCTTGATCTGCATCCTGATCCTCGCGTTCGCGCAATGGCCGGTCCGGGCCTCCGCTGAAGGTCGCTGACCATGGGAGGCCTTTCGATCTGGCATTGGTTGATCGTGCTGGTCTTCGTCGGCGTCTTCGGCTGGCTTTATGCGCGCATTGTCCGGCGCGCCGGCTACTCCGGCTGGTGGGCGCTGACAATCCTATTTCCTCCGCTTTTCTTGGTCATGGTGTGGGTCTTCGCGTTCTCGACCTGGCCGGTGCTGCGCGGCGCGGGCGGCATCGCGGCGCGCATCGACCGGCCCAAGGCCGGCGGCGAATCGGTCCCGCCAGTCGAGCGCGCGCCGCGCCGGCCCGAGCCGCCCGAGCGCAGTGCCGGCCCGGTCGAGGGCGGCACCGTCGTATCCGGCCAGCGCACCACGCCGCTCATGCGCGGCCGGGCCGAGGAGGACGCGGGCCTGGCCTGGGTGCTGTCGGGCTTCGACGGCGCCGGCCAGGCGGTGCGCCTGACCGTCGCCGAGGCGAAGCTGCGCGACGCCGCCGACGGCCTGATCATCGGGCGCAGTCCCGAGCAGGCCGATCTGGTGATCGCCGACCAGAGCGTGTCGCGCAAGCACGCGCGCCTGCGCCTCAAGTCGAACGACCTGGCGATCGAGGATCTCGACTCGGCCAACGGCACGGTGGTCGACGGCCGCGTCATCAAGGCCGGCCGCCCGGTGCCGCTCGACCCCGGCGCCGAGGTCGAGCTCGGCGCGGTGCGGCTGACGCTCACCCGGGGTTAGTCCCGACGTTGCCGCGAGTCACCCCCACCCGTCGACGCTGACGCGTCGCCGACCTCCCCCGTCAAGGGGGAGGTGATGCAATGGCATCGCCGCTCACTCAACCCTCCCCCCTTGCGGGGGAGGGTAGGGTGGGGGGTGAACTATCCTACGCTCGCCGCCCGCCGCGGTTCGGCCGGCATTTCCCGCAACGTCTCCGCGCCGCGCGCCTCGTCAGGCAACAGATGGTCGATGGCGTTGGCGTAGTAGGACAGCACGGCGAGATCGCCGCCGCGCGCCGCATACAGCCCGTCCTCGAATTCGACCAGGCGGCGCAGCGTCAGCATGCGCAGGCCGACCGCGAACGCGTAGTCCTGGTCGCGCCGCGGCACGTAGAAATGGGCGCCGCGCGCGAGCAGCGCCTCGGCCGCGGCCTTGAGCTCGAGCTCGCTGAAGCGCCGGTCGGGATCGCGCAACAGCGCCGCCGCGACCAGCGAGACAGGCAACACCGGGACAACACGCCCGACCGCCTCCATCAGATGCGTCACCAGATATTCGACCGCGTCCTTGCGCGCTTCGGTCGCCAGATGGCGGAAGTCGACGCCCGAGGCCGCGACATAGGCGCGCATCGAGATCGGCGTGCCGAAATTGACGCAGGCATAGCCGAAGCGGTGCCAGCGGCCGCGCGCCATCAGCACGAAATTGCGGAAGGCGAAGCCGAGCGCGGTCGCCACGCCCGAGGCCTTGCGCCGCGCCTCGGAGCGCTCGTCGATCTTGCGCAACAGGCTGCGGTCCTCGAGCACGCGGTCGTAGTTGAGCCCGACGGGGATGAACACGAGATCGCGCTCGCCGGCCGGATCGAAGCTCTTCACCATATAGTCGATCAGGCCGAAGCGCGGCGGGCGCAGCCGGCCGTCGCGGCTCAGCCCGCCCTCGGGATAGACCGCCTGGCTGACGCCGCCCTCGGTCGCCATCTGGACATAGCGCTCGAGCACCTTGCGATAGACCGGGCTGCCCGAATTGCGCCGCACGAAATAGGCGCCCATGGCGCGGATCAGCTGCTGCAACGGCCAGACGCGCGCCCATTCGCCGACCGCGTAGCTCAGCGCCGCCTTCTCTGCCGCCAGGAACGCGACCAGCACATAGTCCATGTTGCTGCGGTGGTTCATGACGAACACCACGGTCGACTTCGGGTCGATGCGCCGGAAGCCGTCCTCGTCGGCATAGCCGAGGCGCACGCGGTAGAGCAGCGTCGCGACGCGCTTGGCCAGCCAGTAGCCGACCCGGAAATAGAGATAGGCGTTGAATGCCGGCACGATCTCGCGGGCATAGCGCGCGACCTCTTCCATGACCGCGGCGCGCGGCGCGCCGGTCTCGCGCGCGAAGTCGGCGGCGGCGTCCTGGACGGCCGGGTCGAACATCAGCCGGTCGATCAGCACCTGGCGCTTGGTCAGGCAGGCGCGTATTGATCTCGTCGATCAGCCGGTTGACCCGGCGCCGGAAGAACCAGCGCACGCTCGGCACGAGCAGACGATCGAGCACGGCCCAGGCGGCGAGCAGGCCGGCGACCACGACGAGCCACAGCGGGACGGCGACGCTCTCGGACACGGCCCCTCCCTTCGCGGCCGAGCATAGCATGGGCCCGGGGACTGCGCCCTTGCGGGCCCCGGGCGTTGCCCTATACTCCGCCGCCGTTCCCACCCCGACAGGACCGAACGCCATGGCCCAGCGCAAATCCGGCGACGTGAAGAAGGTCGTCCTCGCCTATTCCGGCGGCCTCGACACCTCGGTGATCCTGCGCTGGCTGCAGGAGACCTATGGCTGCGAGGTCGTCACCTTCACCGCCGACATCGGCCAGGGCGAGGAGCTCGAGCCGGCGCGCAAGAAGGCCGAGCTAATGGGCATCAAGCAGATCTTCATCGAGGATCTGCGCGAGGAGTTCGTGCGCGACTACGTCTTCCCGATGTTCCGCGCCAACGCGCTCTACGAGGGGCTCTACCTGCTCGGCACCTCGATCGCGCGGCCGCTCATCGCCAAGCGCCAGATCGAGATCGCGCGCCAGACCGGCGCCGATGCGGTGGCGCACGGCGCGACCGGCAAGGGCAACGACCAGGTGCGCTTCGAGCTGACCTATTACGCGCTCGAGCCGGGCATCAAGGTGATCGCGCCGTGGCGCGAATGGCAGCTGACCTCGCGCACCAAGCTGATCGAGTTCGCCGAGAAGCACCAGATTCCGATCGCCAAGGACAAGCGCGGCGAGGCGCCGTTCTCGGTTGACGCCAACCTCCTGCACATCTCGGCCGAGGGCAAGGCGCTCGAGGATCCGTGGCACGAGCCCGAGGAGTTCGTCTATTCGCGCACCGTCGCGCCCGAGAAGGCGCCCGACAAGCCGGAGTACGTCGAGGTCGAGTTCAAGCGCGGCGATGCCGTCGCGGTCGACGGCAAGGCGCTGTCGCCCGCGAAGCTGCTCGCCAAGCTCAACGAGCTCGGCGGCCGCAACGGCATCGGCCGGCTCGACCTGGTCGAGAACCGCTTCGTCGGCATGAAGTCGCGCGGCGTCTACGAGACGCCGGGCGGCACGATCCTGCATCTCGCCCATCGCGGCATCGAGCAGTTGACGCTCGACCGCGGCGCCATGCACCTCAAGGACGATCTCATGCCGCGCTATGCCGAGCTGGTCTATTACGGCTTCTGGTTCTCGCCCGAGCGCGAGATGCTGCAGGCGCTGATCGACAAGAGCCAGGAGAACGTCGAGGGCACCGTGCGGCTCAAGCTCTACAAGGGCGCCGCCTCGGTCGTCGGCCGCAAATCGCCCAAGTCGCTCTATAGCCTGGCCCACGTCACCTTCGAGGAGGACGCCGTCTACAACCAGCGCGACGCCGAAGGCTTCATCAAGCTGAACGCGTTGCGCCTGAGGCTGCGCAAGCTCGGCCAGCGCGAGTAGGGTGCCGGCCGCGCGGCGCTAGCCCAGGACGGGCACGCCGATCAGCGCGGGGTGGAGCGCGAACAGCGCGACATAGAGCGCGAGGCCGAGCGCCACGCGCCACAGGCTGAAATCGGCGAGCTGCAGTTTGGTGCGGCCCTCGAGCGCCGCCAGGAACGGAGTCGCCGAGGTGGTCAGCGCGAACGGCCCCCAGGCGGCGCCGAAGCGCGCCTCCTTCTTGCGGTCGACCAGCGGCATGCCGACCAGCGACAGCAGCAGAATCGCGCCGAACAGATAGAGCGATGCGACATCGCCGTTGGGCGGGATGTGCGCCGCGGCCCACAGCGCGAACGACCAAAACAGCGGGTGACGCGTCACCTTGAGGATGCCGGTGACCGGCCGGTTGAGCTCCGCGACGCTGTCGGTGCCGACCGCGAGCGGATTGGGCGTGGTCAGCGCGAAGACGAACAGGATGCAGGCGAACGGCATGACGATGATCGGGATCCAGTGCGTCCAGGCCGGTGCCGCCCACAGCTCGACATGCGGCGCGCGGCCATAGGCCCAGAGCAGCCAGGCGAACACGACCAGCGACAGCGCCGAGAACAGGCCGCGGAACGCGCGCTCGCCGGTCGCGTGCACGATGGTCGCGCGGAGCGGCGTGCTGGACAGCATGTGAATGAACACGAACAGCAGCGCCGCGTAGAGTACGTTGGACGTCGTCCCCACCATGGCGCGCATCATGCCCGATGCGGCCGGGAGGGTCCAGCCAGGGGGCTTGCCCTCACCCGACCCTCTCCCGCAAGCGGGAGTGGGGGAATCCATTGTGTCCCCTCTCCCACGCGAGTGGGCGAGGGTTAGGGTGAGGGTGTTGCAGTGAGCGGCGGCTGCGGACCCTAAACCGCCGGCACCGCCACGCCCTGCAGCCGGCAGGCCGCGATCAGGGTGTTGCGCAGCAGGCAGGCGATGGTCATCGGGCCGACGCCGCCCGGCACCGGCGTGATCGCGCCGGCGACCGCGGCGGCGGCCTCGTAGTCGACGTCGCCGACCAGGCGGGTCTTGTTGGGGTCCTGCGGTGTCGGCGCTGGCACGCGGTTGATGCCGACGTCGATGACGAGCGCGCCCGGCTTGATCCAGTCGCCCTTGACCATGCGCGGCCGGCCGACCGCGGCGACGAGAATGTCGGCACGACGGCATTCACCCGGCAGGTCGCGCGTCTTGGAATGCGCCACGGTCACCGTGCAGTTCTCGCGCAGCAGGAGCTGCGCCATCGGCTTGCCGACGATGTTCGAGCGGCCGAGGACGAGCGCATTGAGCCCGGTCAGATCGGGCTTCTGGTCCTTGAGCAGCATGATGCAGCCGGCCGGCGTGCACGGCACCAGGCCGTCGGCGCCGGTAGAGAGGCGCCCGACGTTGATGACGTGGAAGCCGTCGACGTCCTTGTCCGGGTCGATGGCGGCGAGCACCGCCGCCTCGTTGATCTGCTTGGGCAGCGGCAGCTGCACGAGGATGCCGTGGACACGCTCATCGCGATTGAGGCGCTTGACCAGGTCGAGCAGCTCGGCCTCACCGGTCGTGGCCGGCAGGCGGTGGTCGAACGAGGCCATGCCGGCCTCCTGTACCGCGCGCGACTTGTTGCGCACGTAGACCTGGCTCGCCGGGTCCTCGCCGACCAGCACCACGGCGAGCCCGGGCACGAGGCCGTGGCGCGCCTTGAGCGCCGCCGCCTCGCGGCCGACGCGCTCGCGCAGTCCCTCGGCGAAGGCCTTGCCGTCGATGACCTTGGCTTTGCTCATGATCTGCTACCCGCCTGGTTACGCCACCACTTTTCAAGTTGCTGCATCAGCGGCTCGGATGCGCCCGCGACCAGAAGCGTCTTGTGCCGGTCGGTCGCCCCGCGCACGACGCTGATGCTCGATTTCGGCACGCGCCATTCGCGCGCCAGCAGCGCGATCAGCGCCGCGTTCGCCTTGCCGCCCTCGGGCGCCGGCGTGACCGCGACCTTGAGCGCGACGCCGCCGCCCGCTTCCTCGGCCAGGCCCATGACGCCGCTGTGCCGCGCGCGCGGTGTCAGCCGCACCGCGACGCGCACGCCGTCCGCGGCGGCGCTGAACGGCAGCGCGGCGCGGCTGTCGGCGGCGGCGATCATCCCAAGACCGCGCGGCCCCAATACTCCGCGAGCAGGTTGCGCGCGAACCAGACGAGCAGGATCAGCACGATCGGCGACAGATCGAGCCCTCCGAGATTCGGCAGGAATCGCCGGATCGGCCGCAGCGCCGGCTCGGTGATGCGATAGAGGAAATCGCCGACCAGATGGACGAAGCGGTTATGCGTGTTGATCACGTTGAACGAGATCAGCCAGCTCATGATGACCCAGACGATCAGGCACCAGCTGTAGAGATTGAGGACGGTGTCGACCAGTAGATAGAGCGAATACATCGCGGGCCCGGGCCGTGAAGGAATAGCTGCCTAAAAACCGAAGCGCCGACACTACCCTCCGCACGGCCGGGGTTCAAGCCGAGGCGGCCGCACGCGCTCGTCGCACGCGCGGCCGTCCCGTCGCGAATACCCGATGGGATGCTGCCCGCGACGATGCGGGTCTAGGTCGCGGGCTTGGCCGCCTCGAACAGCGCGACGTCGATCGAGAAGCTGCCATCCTGCGCAGTCTCGAAATAGCCGGTGATCTCGGCCGAGACGGTGGCCTGGAGCGCGCGGATCGCGTCGACCTGGACCTGGGGCGTGCGCATGCGCGCGACCCAGGACGCGAAGTCGAGGCGGACGCGATAGCGCTTGGTCCGGCCCGGCACCAAGCCGACCCGGGCCAGCCCCGCCGTCCACTCGGCCGGCGAATAGTCCCGCACATGGGAGCAGTCGCGCAGCAGCTCGATCGCCTGGAAATAGGTGTCGAGCAGTGGCCGGTCAGGCGCGACGGCATCGACGAAGCCGGCCGCGCCGCCCGGCTTGAGCACCCGCGCCGCCTCGGCCAGGCCGGTCGGGAAGTCGTGCCAGTGATGGGCGCTGTAGCGGCTGAGCACGATGTCGAAGCTGCCGTCGGCGAAGGGCAGCGTCTCGACCACGCCCGGGGCCGTCGCGACGGTGCCGAGGCCGCGCTCGCGCGCCGTCCGCGCCACCACGGCCAGCATCTCGGGCGACAGGTCATAGGCGACGACCTCGCGGACATGGGGCGCCACGGCGAAGGTGACGTGCCCGCCGCCGCAGCCGAGGTCGAGGACGCGGGCGTCTCGATAGCGGTGGACCAGCGCCGCCAGATCGTCGAGGTCGGCGCCGCGCGCATGTACCGCGCTGGTCAGATAGGCCTCGGCCCGCGACCCGAACTGGCCGCCGACCACCGTCTCATGGCTCCTGCTTTCCATCGGCGTCTCGCTCCGGTCCGCAAAAATCTCCCGGAAATTCTCCTATCAACCCGCTTACACTGGTTTAAGATCGATTTTCATACTGGTATATTTGGCACCATGATTGCAACCATCCCCTCCGCCGACCAGCAGCGCGCCCTGGCCAGCTTCGTCCGCGCCCAGCGCGAGAAGCTGACCCCGGCGGCGCTCGGCCTGCCGCCCGGCGCGCGCCGGCGCACCCCGGGCCTGCGGCGCGAGGAGGTGGCCCAGCTCGCCGGCCTGAGCGTCACCTGGTACACCTGGCTCGAGCAGGGCCGCGACATGTCGCTGTCGCCGCTCGCCCTGGCGCGCCTGGCCGGGGCGCTTCGCCTCGGCCGGGCCGAGCGCGCCTATCTGTTCGAGCTGGCCGGCAAGCGCGACCCCGATCCGGGCCCGGACGAGGGCGAAGCCGTGCCGCCGGCCGTCCTCGCCTGCGTCGAGGCGATCGCCGCCCCGGCCTATATCCTGGACCGCGCCTGGACGGCGCTGAGCTGGAACCGGGCGGCCGAGCGCCTGTTCGTCGGCTGGCTCGACGGCGCCGGCAGCCGCAACCTCCTGCGCTTCATCTTCCTCGAGCCGGCCGCCCGTAGCCTGATCTGCGACTATGACGACCGGGCGCGGCGGGTCGTGGCCGAGTTCCGCGCCGCGGTCAGCACCCATCTCGGCGACCGGCCGATCCGCGGCCTGGTCGAGACCCTGCGCCGGGCCAGCCCTGATTTCGCGCGCCTCTGGGACGAGCAGGGCGTGCTCGGGCGCGAGGGCGGCGCGCGTACCTTCAATCATCCGACCGACGGCTTCCTGCGCTTCGAGCAGGTCACCTTCGACGTCGCCGGCCGGCCCGACCTCAAGCTGACCATGCTGGTGCCGGGTATCGAGAGCGCCGGTCTCGGGATGATGAGCGGCCGGCCCGGCCCGGCTTGACACGCCCCGGGCCATCGCCACATTATCCCCGCGCCCAAAGGCCGCCCCGGACCGTATTTGATGCCGAGGCCGCCCTGACGAGGCTGGGGCCGTAGCTCAGTTGGGAGAGCGACGCGTTCGCAATGCGTAGGTCAGGGGTTCGACTCCCCTCGGCTCCACCACCCTACGCCTTCGGCTTCGGGTGGCTTCGCCATCCGAAACCGAAGGCGTAGGGTGCCCTCCGTAGCTTTAGCGAAGGAGGGCTGTCTCAGCCGCTTCTCAAGTCGGTTGCGCCGCGCCGTCGCTCGAAAGGCGCCGCCAGATCATCCAGAGGAACGCGCCCAGCACGATCGGCCCGAGCGGCACGCCGAGCCCCGCCGCGATGCCGGGCGTCGCGAACGGCATGAGCCAGGCCATCAGCAGCGCGACCTTCTCGCCGGGCCGGAAGCCATGGCGCACGCCATGCCAGCCGAGCCAGGCGATCGGCAAGGCGAGCAACACCAGGTCGTATTCGAAGCCATAGGGCGCTGCGAGCACCGCGCCGGCGACGAGCAGCGCGCTCTTGAGCGCCGGGTCGGCCGGCAGGCGCCAGGCGCGCCACACCAGGACCGCGACCGCGAGCGTCACGGCCGCCTGCAGCGCATAGGCGCCGGCGACGCCGACGCCGATCAGGCGCGCGCCCGCGAACACGGTGTGCATCTTCTCCCAGGGCAGCTCGCCGGTCTCGAGATGGACGCGCGCCGCCTGGGCGCCGGCCAGGAACGCCGACCACGTCTCGGCGCCGAACGCCACGTAGCTCGCGAGCATCACGACGACGGCCGTCACCGCCGCGGCGGCGACCGCGCGCCACTGCCCGTCGGCGACGAGCGCAATCGGCACGAGGAAGCCGAGCTGCGGCTTGAAGGTCAGGATGCCGAGCAGCACGCCGGCGAGCACTGGCCGCCGCTCGAGCAGCAGGAGCGCACCGCCCATGAGCGCCGCGACCAGGAAGCCGGCCTGGCCGTGCAGCACGTTGAGATACCCGGCCGGCAGCGCCAGCGTCAGCCAGAGCGTCGCCGGGTGCGGCGCGGCCCGGCGTACCAGCGCGACGAAGGGCAGGTAGGTGACGAGCAGCCAGAGCGGCAGCGCCACGAGATAGGGCAGCGTTGCGAGCGCCGGCAGCACGAGCAGGAGGCTCGGCGGATAGGCGAAGGGAAAGGCGTCGATCTCGGCGCCGACGGTCTTGCGCTCGGCCGCGTGCAGCGCCGGCACGTCGTAGACTTGGGCGGCCTGGCCGTGCGCGGCGAGCGCGCCAGCGGTCCAGAAGGCGACGAAATCGGTGCCGATCGGCTTTTTCATGCGGTCGACCAGCCCCTCGCTCGGCGCCAGCCAGACCGCGATCAGCAGGACGTAGAGCGCGACGACGATGCGCGGATAGGCGCGGACACGCCGCTCGTTGAGCCAGTCGAGCTCGAAGGCCGAGGCGGGCGAGGGACGCGGCGTGCTCACGACGGCCGCCGCCACCGCCGCGCGGCCGTCACTGCGCGATCTGCCGGCCCGTCTTGAGCAAGGTCATCAGCCGGCCGTCGCGGCCATAGACGTCGCGCCGGAAATGCACCGTGCCGTCCTTGTTGGCGAAGGCGGTGATGTAGGCGAGGTGCACCGGGATCGGCTTGCGCAGGCTGACGATCTGGTTCTGGCTGGTGTCGATCGCCGCCTGCAGCGTCTCGGGCGTCCATTTCGGATCCTGCTCGATGTCGCGGAAGATCACCTCGGCCAGCCTGGTCGGGTTCTGCACGCGGATGCAGCCATGGCTGAAGCCGCGCGAGGCGCGGTCGAACAGGCTCTTGGCCGGCGTGTCGTGCAGATAGATGTTGTATTTGTTAGGCATCATGAAGGCGATGCGGCCGAGCGAATTGCCGTCGCCGGGCTCCTGGCGCAGCTTGTAGGGGAAGGTGCCCGGCGAGTAGGACGCCCAGCGGATCGTCGCCGGATCGACGACGTCGGCGCCGGCCTGCCAGCCGCTGAACACGGTCAGGCGCTGTTTGGCGAGATAGCCCGGATCGCGCTTGACCGCGGCCAGGATCTCCTTCGCGGCGATGCTCGGCGGCACGACCCAATAGGGATTGACCTCGACATAGGTCATGCGGCCGGTGAACACCGGCGTGCGCGTATAGGGCGCGCCGACGATGACGCGCGAGGTGTAAAGCGTCTTCGAGTCGCGCACGACCTTGAGCTGGAAATCGGCGAGGTTGACGAAGACGTACATCGGGCCGGGATTGTCCGGCATCCAGCGCCGGCGCTCCATGTTGGCCAGGATCTGGTCGACGCGCTGCTCGACCGGAACGTTGAGCTCCTCGATCGTCTGCTTGCCGACCGCGCCGTCGATGTCGAGGCCGTGGCGGATCTGGAAGTGCTTCACCGCGGCCTGGAGCGTGCCATCATAGAGATTGAGATCGGCGCCGACCGGCGCGCCCTCCGCCAGATCGCCCGTGCTCACCAGCCGCGCGCGCAGCATCGGCACGCGCGCATCGACCATGCCCGGCTTGATCGCCGGTCCGTCAGGCACGGTCGGACGGCTCGTCTTGGCAATCCGTCGATAGCTCGCGAGCGCGTCGCGCAGCCGGATGTATTCCGGCGTGTCTGGCACATAATGCTTGAGGTACTCGACCGGGTCGGAGGTTTCGGCCAGGTCGGCCAGCACCTTCGCCTCGTCGACGTCGCGCGGGATGACGTAGTTCTCGGGGTCGATCTTGGCCGGCTCGAGCCGACCCGACGCCAGGTCCGAGGCATAGGACACGCTGGCCAGGCTGAGCAGCGCCTCGAGCTCGGCGCGCTCGGCGGGGGTCTTGGCCGACAACAGCTCGGCGATGCGCGGCACGCCGTAGCTGCGCGGCTCGAGGCCCTCGCTCGCCGACGAGGCCAGCACGGTCGCGACCTGGCGGGCGCGCTCGGTGACGCCGCCGTCGTCGACCCAGATCGGCTTGTAGTCGCGCCCGGCGTAGAACTTGACGACCGTGCTGCGCTCGGCGCCGTTGGCCGCGGCGACAGGCAGGCCGTCGACGGCGGCGACCCGCGCCTTGAGCGCGTCGGCGACGTCGTCGGCCCAGGCACTCGACATCAAGCCGAGCACGGCCACGGTCGCGGCCAGACCGGCCAGTCTCAACGGCTGAACCATGTTCCCTCCCGGCTGCGCGCTAGCATCCACCGCCTCCTGTTTAGCGCAGGCGGGTGGCGGCACAAAAGCCGTTTTGCACCATGGGAGATGCGGCTTTGCCGTCCGGCCAGCCAGACGGCGAAGCGTCGCGGGCGCTAGGGTCGCGCGGCCCGTTCAGGCAGCCGGCGTTGCCGGTGCCGGCCTACCAGTGGCGGACCGGGCCGACGTCGACGTGGATGAAGTTCGAGGACGGGTAATAGCCGACGCCGCCCATCTGGAGGTCGAGGGCGGCGTTGCGCAGGCTGGCCAGGTCGCGGCCGGGCAGGTGGATGTCGATCGCCATGGCCTTCATGTGCAGGCTGTGCTTGGCGACGCCGTTGCTCTTGGCGCGCAGCATGGCGTTGGTCTGGGGCGACCGGTAGCCGGAGATGATCTCGAACGGCTCGGTCGACTGCATCTTGGTGCGCAGGGCGACCAGCAGGTCGAGCAGCCGGACGTCCATCGGCGCCACCTCGTTGACCACGAAGTCGCGCAGGATGTGGTTGATCTCGCCGAGAGCGCCGGGGACGTAGTCGCCGCCCTCGAAGTAGGTGGTCTTGAGACGCTCGCCGGTATGCAGGTTGAGGAAGGCGAGGGAGCGGGCCCCGGCGCCGAAATCACGGGCCATGGCGAGGCCGGGGGCCAGGGCCATCGTCGCCGCTGCGGCACCTAGGCCGAGGAGGCGGCGGCGGCTGATCGAATCGTCGCGTCGCACCATTAGCGGACACCCTACTTGGTCAAGCCACACGGCCAAGCTTGGGATCAGGTCCCTGGAGCCGCAGCCCCAGTGTTGCGCCAAATGGTTGCGTTTTGGTTAACGCGACAGACGCCTAACCCGCCAGACCCCTGATTTTAGGCCGTTTTCGGGTGCCTCCCCCAAGGCACCCGACGCGGATTATAGCCACGGGCGGCGCTTTGTACACCCCGGAAGCGACCGGCGGTCGATCATGGTTAACCGGTCGCGATATAGCGCTTGAGCTGGTTGGCCTCGTCCTCGAGCTCATCGAGCCGGTTCTTGACCACGTCGCCGATGCTGATGATGCCGGCGAGCCGGCCGCCCTCGACCACGGGCAGGTGGCGGATGCGGCTCACGGTCATCTCCTTCATGACCTCGTCGATGTCGAGATCGGACGAGCAGGTGACGACCTCGCGGGTCATCAGCTCGCCGACATGCATGTCGAGCAGCCGGGCGCCGTGGCGCGCCAGGCCGTGCACGAGGTCGCGCTCCGAGATGATGCCGATGACGTGCTCGCCGGCGTCGACCACGACGGCGGCGCCGATCTTCTTGGCCTTGAGCAGCTGGGCAATTTCCGGAATCGAGGTGTCCGGCTTGGCGGTGACGACGTTTCGACCTTTGCTGGCGAGAATGGAAGCAACCTGCATGGCGTTCCTCCGATGCGGTTGGTTCGACATTATTGGCCGGCCGGGACCGGCGCAGGGCACGGCGCCCGGTCGCCTGTCGATTGGCAGAATTATCGCGCCAAGCGACGACCTTAGCAATTCGGACGGGGGTCAGAGGTGGCGGCGGAGGGACACCTGCCGCACGCGATCGGCGTCGTTGGGGCCAGCGCTCCGTAACGACGCGCCGTAAGGCCCTCTGGCCGTTGGGAAAGACGGGAAGACGTTAACCATTTGCTAAGCCTCCTGTCCTAGGCTTGGTGCTAGGGAGCGCCCGACCCGGGGGTTCCGGGACAACAATTGGCTCAAGAGGAAGCCATGGCAAGCGCAGCGCCCAGGAAACGTGTCGTCAGGAACAAGCGCCGGCATCAGCGGACCGCGGTCATGTGGACCGGCCGCCTCGATTGCGGCAACCGCGCCGTCAACTGCGTCCTGTTCAACGTCTCGGCCAGCGGCGCGATGCTGCGGCTCGACGATCCGGAACTGTGTCCGTCGACGGCCCGGCTGATTCTGCCGCGCTTCGGCGAGTTCCGCGTGCGCAATGTCTGGCGCGGCGCCGATAGCATGGGCATCGAGTTCCTGGAGAGCCCGCAGCGCGTCGCCTCGCTGTTCCGCGGCACGCTCCCCGAAGCCGCGGCCTAGCCGCCGCGGCTTGCACCTCGATTCGGCGCCCGCGCGGGCGCCGACGCGATTTCAGCCAACTAGCGCTTGAAGCTGCCCGCGCGCGGCCTTAAGGGTCGGGCATGCGCAATGGCTCCTGGAGTCCGTTCGGCCGAGCGAGCGCGCCGCCTGCGACACCGGCCGGCGGGCGCGGCCTGACGCTCGACAGCGCGCAGGGCGTCGCCGCCGCGCTCGGCGCCTATGTGCTCGTCGCCTTCGCCCTGCGCACGATCCTGTTCCACGCCGCATCGCAGGACGACTCCGAGCAGCTGCTGTTCGCGCAGACGCTGGCCGGCGGCTACAACCCGGCCCAGCCGCCGCTCTACACCTGGCTGGTCTGGGGCGCGCAGCATGTCTTCGGCGTCAGCCTCGCCGCCGTGCTCGTCGTCAAATATGCCGCGCTCGGCCTGCTCTATTTCTGTCTCTATCGCGCGGCGCGCCTCGTGCTCGCGGACACGCGCCTCGCCGCCTACGCGGCGCTCGCGCCGGTCGCGATGTACTATGTCGGCTGGGACGCCCTCCTCAACTACAGCAACACCGTGCTGATGGCGGCGATGTGCGCGGCGACGTTCTGGGCCGCGCTCGCGCTCGACCGGCGCGCCAGCATCGCCAATTACATCGGCCTCGGCGTGACGCTCGGCATCGGCTTCCTGGCGAAGTACGGCTTCGGCGTGTTTGCGGGCGCGCTGCTCGCGGCCGCGCTCGCCGACCCGGTGCTGCGCCGGCGGCTCGCCGACCGGCGCATCGTCATCTCCTTGGTCGTCGCGCTCGTCATTCTCGCGCCGCATCTCGTCTGGGTCGCCGAGGGTGCGCGCACGGTCGCGGCCGCGCTCGAGCACCGGCTGGTCGGGCAAGCGCCGATGCCCTATTGGCGCGCCGTCGGCACGGGCCTGCTCAAGCTGATCAACGGCATCGTCACTTTCCCCTTTCCGCTCTATCTGATCCTGCCGGCGCTGTTTCCTGCGGCGTGTCGGCGCCTCGACTGGCCCGAGCCCGACGCGCTGCGCCACAAGCGCCTGTTCGAGCGCTTCGCCCTCGCCGGCATCGTCATCATGGTGATCGGCGTCGTCGGCTTCGGCGTGTCGCAGTTGCGCTCGCATTATCTGTTCGTCTTCCTGCCGCTGCCGATCTACTTCTTCCTGCGCGTGCGCCGCGCGCGCGACGCGCGGCCCGAGGCGGGCGCGCGCGGCATGCGCTGGTATCCGCGCGCGGCGGCGGTCATGGTCGCGATCGCGTTCGTCGGCCTCGGCGTCAAGTTCGCGGCCGAGCCGCTGTGGTGCAAGCGCTGCTATTTCCACATGCCCTATGCGGCGCTGGCGCAGCAGATACGCGGCGCCGGCTTCGCCCACGGCACGCTGATCGAGTTCTTCCAGCGCATCCAGCTGGCCGGCAATCTCCGGCCCTATTTTCCGGACTCGCGCATTCTCAGCACGAAATACCCTTACTACCGGCCGCCCGCCGCGCCCGCGGGCCCGTGCCTCCTGCTCTGGGATCCCGAGTACAGCGAGGCCATGCCCGATGGGCTGCGCCAGTTCGCCCTGAGCGCCGCCGGCCTCGCGCCCGACGCGCCCTATCAGATTGGTGCTGTCGAAGCGCCGCTGGTCAACGGCGCGGGCTCGGTCGCGCGCCTGCGCTACGCTCTCGTGACCGGCGGCGCTTGCCGCTGAGCCGCGGGCTTGCGCTCCTGCGCCGCGGCATTGTTGGCCGCGTTATTGGCGTTGCGGCGCTTGCGCACCAGCTTGTAGAGCCAGAGGGCCAATGCCACGAACAGCAGTCCGAGCAGGACGTAGCCGATATAGGCCTTCATGTCGCCGACCACGGCGATGACCGCGTGGCCGAACAGATAGCCGGCGCCGGCGAAGGTCACCGCCCACATCCCGGCGGCGATGAAATTGAGCCCGGCGAAGCGCAGCGCCGAGACGTTGCTCATGCCGAGCGCGAAGGGCGTGACGTTGCGCACGCCGTAGACGAAGCGGAAGGTCAGGATGAAGCCGGTGTCATAGCGCTCGAGCAGGCGGAACACCCGGTTGGCCGCGCCCTGGAAGCGCGGAAAGCGCTCGAGCAGCCGTTTGCCGTGGCGGCGGCCGACATGGAACCAGAGCTGGTCGCCGAGGTAGGAGCCGATATAGGCGGTGAGGATCACCCAGTGCAGCTCGAGGTGCTTGGCCGCGGCGGCAACGCCGGCGATCAGCACCACGCTCTCGCCTTCGATGAAGGTCGTGGCAAAGATCAGCCAGTAGCCGTATTCGGCCAGCAGGCTCTCTAGCGACATGGGGCGGCCTTGTCAGCGGTGACCGGGCGCTGGATGGCAAGCGCGGATACGCCCGGGGCAGAACGGTTGCAACGCACGTAGTCACTCCCGGACCTGAAGAACGCTGGCCCCGCGTGCCGAAAGTTCTTCATTGCTCCGGCTTCCGGTCAATCTTCAGCATTTCCAGCCGTTTGGCAAGGGCGGCCCGCTCCGGGGCATTGGGCGGCAGACGCTCCAGCAGGCGTTGCCACAGGGCCGCGGCCTCGGCCTTGCGGCCGGCCTGGGCATGATCGAC
>Ga0335070_10004760_pt1 | contig 15899 bp, 13 predicted proteins | sample Lox_Sample_13_FD_206722 | JGI IMG/M metagenome (GOLD analysis project Ga0335070, IMG submission 206722) | Soil microbial communities from Loxahatchee National Wildlife Refuge, Florida, United States - Lox_Sample_1.3 | ecosystem: Environmental > Terrestrial > Soil > Wetlands | place: USA... | reverse complement strand
AACTACAAGATCGCCGGCAACAAGATCACCGGCGACGTCAAGCAATACGTCGCCGATTACTTCAAGTGGATGGCGTTCCTCACCGGCTATGTCATCCCGCCGCACCATTACGAGAAGGTCGGCAAGGAGGGCTTCGAGCAGAAGCCGATGGGCTCCGGCCCCTATATGGTCGAGGAGTTCCAGCGCGGCTCGTTCGTGCGGCTCAAGGCCAGCCCCCACTACTGGGGCCCGAAGCCGGCCTTCGAGAACGTCGTCTTCAAGTTCGTCACCGACCCGACCGCGCGCGTCGCCGAGATCGAGAGCGGCCGGTCGGACCTGACGCTGGCCGTGCCGTTCGAGGAATTCGACCGGCTCAAGGCCAAGCCCGGCCTGGTCGGCGTGGCGACGCCGGTTTCCGACATCGCGATGATCTTCTTCACCAATGTCGGCCCGATGCTGGACGAGAACGTGCGCAAGGCGGCGGTGCTGTCGGTCGACAAGGAGACCATCGTCAAGCGGCTGCTGCGCGGTTACGGCGTGCCGCTCAGCACGCTCGAGGCGCCGCAATACGCCGCCTACGATCCGTCGATCAAGGTGCCGTACAACCCGAAGCTGGCCGCCGAGCTGCTCGGCAAGTCGGGCTATTCGCCGAAGAAGCCGGTCAAGTTCACCATCCAGACGACGCGCGGCTACATGCCGAAGGACTACGAGATCATCCAGGCGATCGTCGGCATGTGGCGCAAGATCGGCATCGAGGCCACCATCGAGGTCTACGAGGTCGCCAAGCACTTCGAGCTGCGCGCCCAGCACAAGCTGGCGCCGGCGGCATTCTACAACTGGGGCAACTCGACCGGCGACCCGAACGACTCGACCGGCCACGCCATGTTCAGCCCGTCGCCGCACTCGGGCTGGAAGACCAAGGATGTCGACGACCTGATCGGCCCGCTCTGGGGCGAGAAGGACGAGGCCAAGCGCATCGCCGGCTGGAAAAAGGTCGACCGCTACATCGCCGACCACGCCTATGTCCTGCCGCTCTATCAGCAGGTCCAGCCGGTCGTGCACAAGGCGGAGCTCAAGTTCACGCCGCACGTGGCCAACTACATCCTGCCCGCGACCATGAGCCGCAAGGCCTGAGCCGGGGGCACGGCCGGGGCGCCGATGTCGGCAGTCTTTCTGCTGAAACGGCTAATCTTGGCCGTGCCGACGCTGTTCGGCGTCACGGTCATCGTCTTCGTGCTGCTGCGCGTGGTGCCGGGCGATCCGATCAACATGATGATCGGGCCCGGCGCCACGCCGCAGGACATCCAGCAGCTGCGCGAGATCTACGGTCTCGACAAGTCGATCTGGGACCAGTTCGTCATCTATCTGCGCGATCTGGCGCACGGCCAGTTCGGCACCTCGATCAGCCTGCGCCAGGACGTGTTGCATCTCATCCTCGGCCGGCTGCCGGTGACCATCGAGCTGTGCCTGATGGCGATGTGGCTCGCGATCGCGACCGGCGTCTGGCTCGGCCTGATCGGCGCCTATGGCCGGGGCCGCTGGCCGGAGGCAGCGGTCGACGGGTTCTCCGGCCTGGTGCTGGCGATTCCCGATTTCCTCTGGGCGCTGCTGTTCATCCTCCTGCTCGGCGTCGCGATCCCGATCATGCCGATCTCGGGCCGGCTCGATTTCGACACCGAGTTCAAGCCCTATACCGAGTTTTATCTGATCGAGAGCCTGGTGCGCGGCGACTTCCACGTGTTTCTCTCGGTGCTCCTGCACATGATTCTGCCGGCCGTGGCGCTCGCCCTGCCGCTCACCGCGATCATCGCGCGCGTGCTCAAATCCTCGATCAACGAGGTGATGACCCAGGACTACATCATGATGGCGCGCGCCAAGGGCTATGACCGGCGGCGCATCATCGTGCGCGAGGCGCTGCGCAATGCCCTCATCCCGACGGTGACCCTGACCGGCGTGCAGTTCACCTTCCTGGTCGGCGGCACGGTGCTGATCGAGCGCATCTTCGCCTATCCCGGCCTCGGCAACATGGCGGTCGATGCGGTGATCAACCGCGACCTGCCGCTGATCCAGGGCATCGTGCTGACCTTCGCCGTGCTGTTCCTGGTGATCAATCTCCTGGTCGACTTGACTTACGCCATCCTCAACCCGCGGCTCCGGCATGGCTGAGGCGACCGAAGCCGTGCTCGCCGGGCCCGCACCCCAGCGCCGCCTGCGCACCGCGCTCAAGAACGGCCGCGTGCTGTTCGGCGGCACCGTGCTGGCGGCGCTCGTCGTGCTGGCGGCGGGCGCGCCGCTCATCGCGCCGCACGATCCGCTGTCGCAGGACCTGATCTCGTCGTTCCTGCCGCCGTCCTGGGCGCCGGGCGGCGAGGCCGAGTACCTGCTCGGCACCGACAGCCTCGGCCGGGACATCCTGTCGCGCCTGATCTTCGGCGCGCAGATCGCGCTCACCGTCGCCGTCGTCGCCTCGTTCTTCGCGGCGCTGATCGGCACCTTCCTCGGCCTGCTCGCCGGCTATTACGGCGGCTGGGTCGACTGGCTGATCTCGCGCCTGGTCGAGATCTGGATGGCCTTCCCGGCCGTGCTGCTGTCGATCGTGCTGGTCGCGGTGATCGGCACCGGCCTGCATTCGGTGATCGTCGCCATCGCCGTGATCGACTGGACACGCTTTTGCCGGGTGGTGCGCGCCGAGACCATGGTGCAGCGGCGCCAGGATTACGTCGCCTCGGCCGTCACCATCGGCCTCAGCCGCCGGCGCACCCTGTTCGCGGAGATCCTGCCCAATGTCGTGCCCCTCCTCATCGTGCTGTTCACGCTCGAGATGGGCATCGCCATCATCGTCGAGGCGATCCTGAGCTTCGTCGGGCTCAGCGTGTCGTCCGACACGGCGACCTGGGGCGGCCTCATCCAGGAGGGCCGGCTCTACATCAACCAGGTGCCGTGGCTGATGGTGCTGCCGATGATCTGCATCATCCTCTCCGTCCTCGGCCTCAACGCCCTCGGCGACGGCCTGCGCGCCAGCCTCGATCCGGTGATGCGGCGATGACCGGGCTCCTGGAAGTGCAAGCGCTCCATATCGACCTCGGCGGCGGGCGCAACCGCAAGCCGATCCTGCGCGGCATCGACTTCGAGATCCCGGTCGGCGGGGTCCATGGCCTGGTCGGCGAATCGGGCGCCGGCAAGACCATGGTCGGCAAGGCCGTGCTCGGCCTCCTGCCGCCCGCGGCGCGCATCCCGCGCGGCTCGATCATGTTCGACCGCATCGACGTCACGAACCTGCCCGAGCGCGCGCGCCGGCACTTGCTCGGCCGCGGCATGGCGCTCATCCCGCAGGACCCGATGACCTCGCTCAACCCGGCGATCCGCGTCGGCCAGCAGATCACCGACCTGCTGCAGGTGCACCTGGCGCTCGACGAGGGCGCGGCGCGCACGCGCATGCTCGAGCTGCTGCACGACGTGCACATCCGCCAGCCCGAGCGCGTCGCCCGGCTCTACGCCCACGAGCTGTCGGGCGGCATGCGCCAGCGCATCCTGATCGCCTCGGCCTTCGCGCTGCGCCCCAAGCTGATCGTCGCCGACGAGCCGACGACGGCCCTCGACGTCACGGTGCAGCGGCAGGTCCTGCGCCTCATCAAGGACCTGCAGGCGAGCGTCGGCACGACCATCCTGTTCATCACCCACGATCTCGGCGTCGTCGCCAAGATCTGCGATACGGTGAGCGTGCTGCATACGGGCCGCGTGGTCGAGGCCGGGCCGGTGCGCACGCTTTTCGCCTGGCCGCGCCATCCCTACACGCAGGCCCTCTTCGCTGCGACGCCGCGCTACGACCGGCCGGGCGAGCGGCTCAAGCCGGTGCCGCCGGAGCTCACCGCCCATCTGCAGGCCGAGGCCGTCGCCTACGACCGTTCCGTCGCCTGGGACCGCGGCCGTGCTTGAGGTCAGCGGCCTGCGCCTGTCGCTGCCCGACTTCAGCCGCAGCCGGCCGATCGGGCCGCGGCCCAAGGTCGATATCCTGAAGGGCATCGACCTCAAGCTCGCCCAGGGCGAGGCGCTCGGCATCGTCGGCGAATCGGGCTCGGGCAAGACCTCGCTCGGCCGCACGCTGCTGCGCCTCTATCGGCCGACCGGCGGGAAGATCCTGTTCGAGGGCCAGGACATCACGCGCCTGCCCGAACAGGCGCTCCGGCCGCTGCGCGCGCGCTTCCAGATCATCTTCCAGGATCCGCAGTCGTCGCTCAATCCGCGGAAGCGCATCGGCGATATCGTCGGCCAGCCGCTGCTCGCCTTCGGCCGGGTCAAGACGCGCGAGGAGGCGTGGACGCGCGCCCGCGCGCTTTTGGAGCGCGTGTCGCTCGCGCCCGAGCACGCCGACCGCTTTCCGCACGAGCTGTCGGGCGGCCAGCGCCAGCGGGTCGGCATCGCGCGCGCCATCGCGCTCGATCCCGTGCTGGTGGTGGCCGACGAGATCGTCTCGGGCCTCGACGTCTCGAGCCAGGCGCAGATCCTGGCGCTTTTGCGCGAGCTGCGCGCCGATCTGGGCCTCGCGCTCATCTTCATCAGCCATGACCTTTCCGTCGTGCGCACGGTGTGCGACCGGGTCATGGTCATGCTCGCCGGCGAGGTCGTCGAAAGCGGCCCCTGCGAGGCGATATTCAGCAATCCGCGGCACGACTATACTCGCAAGCTGTTGGATGCCGTGCCGCTGCCCGACGTCGATCCGGAATGGATCGAGCGGACGGCGATCGAGGACTACGGTCAGGACGAAGCGACGAAAGACGAGGAGCGGAAAATGCAGGTCAAGGGCTCGATCGCGCTGGTGACCGGCGCCAATCGCGGGATCGGCGAGCAATATGTGCAGGCGCTGCTGGCCGGCGGGGCGAAGAAGATCTATGCCGCGGCGCGCGACGCGGCCAGCCTCAAGGACCTGGTCAAGAAGAGCGACGGCAAGGTCGAGGCGCTGAAGATCGACATCACCAAGGACGCCGACGTCGCCGCCGCAGCCAAGAAGTGCAGCGACGTCACGCTGCTGATCAACAATGCCGGCGTCAACTTCAACACGCCGCTCGTCGGCATCAAGAGCCTCGACAACGCGCGCACCGAGATCAACACCAACTATTTCGGCACGCTCGCCATGTGCCGCGCCTTCGCCCCGGTGCTGAAGGCCAATGGCGGCGGCACCATCGTCAACATGCTGTCGATCCTGGCGCGGGTGAACCTGCCGCTCATGGGCTCGTTGTGCGCGTCGAAGGCGGCGGCCCTCTCGATGACCCAGGGCGTGCGCGCCGAGCTGGCGGCCCAGGGCACCAAGGTAATCGCCGTCATGCCGGGCGCGGTCGACACGCGCATGACCGAGATGCTGCCGCCGCCCAAGATGGCGCCGGCCGACGTCGCCAAGGCGGTGATGAAGGCGATCGACGAGGGCACCGAGGAGGTCTATCCGGGCGACATGGCCCAGGGCGTCGTCGCCGGGCTGGCCGCCGACCCCAAGGCCGTCGAGAAGCAGTTCGCCGGCTACCTGCCGCAATAGCGGCGCGTCAGCCGCGCCGCTTCAGGAGCCCCGACGCCTCGATCGCCGTCGGCACCGCCGCCTCGTTGAGCGGCGCCATCAGATGCGCGCCGGCGATGCCGGGAATCTCCGCCAGTTCCTGCAGCAGCTCGGCGCAGAGGCGCGCGCCCTCCTGCTTGGGCTCCCTGGCCGCCTCCATGCGCTCGATGATCGCATCGGGAATGGTCGTGCCGTAGAGGTTTTGCCGCATCCAGCGCGCCGATTTGGCCGAGGACAGCGGCCCGATGCCGATCAGGATCGAGAGACGCTCGGTCAGGCCGAGCTCGCCGAGCCGCTCGGCATAGCGGCGCACGATCGCCATATCGAAGCAGAATTGCGTCTGGACGAACTGCGCGCCGGCGTCGGCCTTGGCGCGCAGGCCGTCGGCCTTCCAGCCGGCCGGCGGATCGATCGGCAGGTCGGCCGCGCCGATGAACAGCTGCGGCGGGTCCTGGATCTCGCGGCCCGAGGGCAGCTTGGCCTCGTCGCGCATGGCCTTGGCCGTGGCGATCACCGCCGTCGAATTGAGGTCGAACACCGGCTTGGTCTCGGGCTGGTCGCCGGCCTTGGGATCGTCGCCGGTCAGCACCAGGACATTGCGCACGCCGAGCGCCGCCGCACCCAAGAGGTCGCTCTGAATGGCGATGCGGTTGCGGTCGCGGCAGGTGACCTGGAGGATCGGCTCGATGCCGTTCTGCACCAGGATCGCCGCCGAAGCGACGCTCGACATGTGGGCGCGCGCCGAGGCGCCGTCGGTGACGTTGACCGCGTCGGCATAGCCCTTGAGCGGCAGCGCCTTCTCGAGCAGCCGCGCCGGGTTGCTGGAGAGCGGCGGCGTCACTTCCGCGGTCAAGGCGAAATGCCCGGCACGCAGCACGCGTTCGAGACCGCCGGGCCCGGCCTTCCGGGCCGCGGCCGCGCCTTGCTTGGAGCTCATCTTGTGGCTGTCCTCTGACGATAGAGACGGTACAGCCGACAGATTGCCCGCCCGAGCCGTCCGGCGCAACCGCCCTTGGCGCACTCTGTCGATCAAGACCCCAGACTGCCAAAGCGTGACGTTCTTCCCCTCACCCGAAGCGCGCTTGCGGTCGCGAGTCGCGAGCAGGCCGGCGCCGACATCCGATTGGCTGGGTTCCATGCCCGAAGAATGCGAGGGCCAAAACTGGAATGAGGGTGCGAAAGCGAAACGCCCTAGCGACCTACGGTGCGCCTCTGCTCGTTTCGATACAAATCTTTGTGCTTCAGCCCACAGTACATCGGCTCGACCTCTAGCGTAGGCTTGCCCGGCAACGACCAGATTGTGCCGCGACCGCGCTCAGAGATCACCAGACCGTCCAATAACACATTGAAAATTAACGGGAGAGAGTTTGGTTAAATGGCTGTTAACCATAGGGGTGCATATTAGCTGACACACCTCGGCAGCCGAGCACATCACTTTCCGGTAGCCCAGGCGAAAAGTAGCGCAGAGATCTTAAAGAGCCGTTAACCAGAAATCTTTTTTCGGCGAAACGCAGGGAAGAAAATGACTACGTCCGAGTTTTCCGACTACGCGCGATGTGTATCGGTCATAGGTCCAGTGGTGATCCGGGCAATCAATTGGACCATCAACGCGATCGCGCGTCGTCGCAGCGCGCCAATGCGATCGTCTGTTCCGCATGCTACGGGAGGACCGCCAGAAAAATCTCCGGATGCGAATGCTCCGCGGTCGGTCACGATCAACATCTACATGCAATAAGGGACCTGAGCGCCTCCCAAGGCGTTAGGCCGCGTATCTCTTCACCGCAGCCTCGTCCCACTCGATGCCCAGCCCCGGCCCGCGTGGCGTCACCGTCCCATCGGTGGGACGGAGCGGGTCGGCCAGGACGGCGCCCGCGATGTCGAGATATTCGAGCCAGTGGGCCGTGGGCGTGACCGCCAACACATGGGCGCTCGCCTCGACGAACAGGTGGCTCGAGACCGGCAGCGACGCCGCCTCGGCCTGGCCCATGGCCGAGAGCCAGCCGGTGACACCGCCGATCTTCATCAGGTCGAGCATGGCGTAGTCGGACGCGCCGGCGGCGACCGCCTCCGCCATGCCGCGCGGGAACCACCAGTTCTCGCCGGTCTGGATGCGGATGGGCGAGGCGGCGCGCACCCGGGCATGGCCGGTCAGGTCTTCGGCCGCGACCGGCTCCTCGACCCAGGCGATGTCGTAGTCGGCGAGCGGCGCGATGCGGCGCAACGCCTCCGCCGGGTCGAGCGACTGGTTGTAGTCGACCATGAGCGCGATGCCAGGGCCGACGATGGCGCGCACCGCCTTCACCGTCGCGATATCGCGCGCGAGATCGCCGTCGCCGAGCTTGATCTTGATGGCGCGGAAGCCGCCCTCGACCGAGCGGCGCAACGTCGCCTCGTCGGCGCGCGGGTCGACCGCGCCGTAGCTGTCATAGGCGAGCAGCGGCGCCGGCGCGCCGCCGAGCAGGCGCGCGACCGGCTGGCCCGCGGCCCGGCCGAGCGCGTCCCAGAACGCCATGTCGAGGCCGCCGACCGCCATGCCCACCAGCCCCTGCCAGCCGAGCAGCCGGAAGCGCCGGTCGAGCGCCCGCTGGAGCGCGGCGGGCGCGACCGGCTTGCCCTTCAGCTCAGCGCCGATGCTGGTGATGAGGCTCGCGAGCGGCCCGAGCGTCATCGGCGTGTAGCCGAAGATGTAGGCGCGGCCCTTGACGCCCTCCTCGGTCTGGACGTCGATGAGCACGAGCGGCGCGGCGGGGATCGTGCCGACCGCGGTGCGGATCGCGCGGGATAGCGGCGCCACGACCGTGCGCGCCGTGACCGATCTCAGGGTGAGGCCGTCGCTTGCCATGCCAAGCTCCTTTCGGGCCGTCGTCCGCGGAGTTAGCGCCGCGCCGCGGCCGATGTACACTCACTGGTCGGTATACATGGGCAGGAGCCGGCCATGGCCCGGAGCGCGGCGGCGACCAAGCAGCGGATAATCGAGACCGCCTATGAGCTGTTCTATCGCCAGGGCTTTGCGCGGGTCGGGGTCGACGCGGTGGCAGAGCGCGCGGGCCTGACCAAGCGGACGCTCTACTATCACTTCCCGAGCAAGGACGCGCTGCTCGCCGCCGTGCTGGAGTTCCATCACGAGATGGCGCTGGCACGCATCGCGCGCTGGTCGGGGCGTCTGCCGCGCGACGTCGGAGCAATGATCGACGCTCTCTTCGCCGATCTCGCCGACTGGGCGGCGCGGCCGCGCTGGGCCGGCGCCGGCTTTACCCGCCTGGTCATGGAACTGGCCGACCTGCCGGGGCATCCTGCGCGGGCGATCGCGCGGCGCCACAAGGCTGCGGTCGAGACATGGCTGGCCGGCGAGCTCGAGAAGCGCGGCGTCGCCGAGCCGGCCGCGCGGGCGCGCGAGGTCGTGCTGCTGCTCGAGGGCGGCATGGCGCTCTTGCTCATCCACGGCGACCGGCGCTACGCCGAGGCGGCGGCGCTCGCCGGCCGGCGGCTCGCGGCACCGGCGAGACGCCGCCGCAAAGCCAAGGCAGCGTAGCGCGCAACCGGAAGGGAGACGGCGATGGACATCCTGGCGAGCATCAAGGCGAATCCCCTGCCCTTCGCCACGCTGCTGGGCATCGAGTTCAAGAGCGCGGCGCCCGACCGCGTGGTTGCCGAGTTGCCGGTGCGCGCGGACATCTGCACGCGGCCGGAGGTGCTGCACGGCGGCGCGATCATGGCCTTCGCCGACACGCTCGGCGCGATCGGCACGATCGTCAATCTGCCCGCGGGCGCGAGCACGACGACGATCGAGAGCAAGACAAATTTCATCGCGCCGGCGCCGCTCGGCACGCGCGTCATCGGCGAGGCGACGCCGCTCCATCGCGGCCGGCGCACCATGGTCTGGCAGACGCGGGTGACGACGGCCGAGGGCAAGCTGGTCGCGCTGGTCACGCAGACGCAGATGGTGCTGCCGTGAACGTGCCGTCCTCGCCGCCTTGACGCACCGCTCCCGGGCTCGACCTCAGAGAATTCACGACGGGAACTCGCGTTTCACTCGATCGTCATGCCCGTGCTTGTCACGGGCATCCACGACTTCTTTGGCGACAGCTTCCTCGGCCGATAGAAAAAAGTCGTGGATGGTCGGCCTAAAGCCGACCATGACGACCTGGTTTGGCATTAGCAGTGCTGCGATCCCACTACCGCCGCAACCGGCGCCGCCTTGACAGACCGGCATGAGCTCAAGCCTGGCCACGACGAACGAAGTCAGGCGTCGGGCGTCACGATCCTGAAGTTCGCCGTGCCGTCGGCCTCGATCTGGCGCACGAGGTCGACCTCCCAGGCGAGATAGTCGCGCATGAAGCCCTCGATGCCGCGCTCGTGGTCGTAGGGCTTGTACATGACGTCGTCGGTCGCCGAGGCGAGGTTCTCGTTGCCCTGGACCAGGAGCAGCTCGGCGGCGCGCCAGGCGGCCGTGCCGCCGCGCAGGGCGAGCACCGGTCGCCCGACCACCGGCGCCAGGTCGGCGGCGGCGAGGCGCGCGAGCCGGCCGTCCGGCGAGGTCGCGACATAGCGCTCGGCGGCCGGCAGGTTGGCGACGTCTTCGGCGATGCGCGAGCGCACCATGAACCACGCGCCGGGCACATGGCCCGCGCGATAGGTCAGGCTGTCGGCGAAATCGACGACGACGATGCCGTTCATGCCCGCCTCGTTGAGCACGGCGGGATCGATCTCCTCGACGTCGACGGATTTGAGCGCGCTCGGCATCGGGCGCGGCCAGCCGGTCTCGAGCGGCGCGCCGGTAAGGCCGCCCGCCAGCACCCGTACCTCCGGCCAGCCCATCTGGAGCAGCCAGGACGCGGTCATGGTCGCGCGCACGCCGGCGTCGTCGATCAGCACGAGGCGCGCATTGCGCACGCCGACATACTCGTCGGTCGCCTGGACGAGCTGGCCGCCCGGCGCCGAGCGGCTGCCGCGCAGATGGCCCGCGGCATATTCCTCGGGGCTGCGCACGTCGAGCAGGTAGAGGCTGCGCCGGTCGGCCTCGGCGCGCCAGACCGCAAGCTCGCGGTCGTCGATGCTGCGCACGCCGAAGCGGTCGGCGACGCGCGCGGCGGCGGCCTTCGCCCGAGCCAAGCCCTCCGCCGAGGGCTCGGGCGCACGCCGCGCGGCGCCCTTTTCGACCGCCAGGCCGGCAAGATGCCAGCCCATGGTGCCGTCCTTGAGCGCCATCACCGGGTTGGGAATGCCGGCGTTGATCAGCGACTGCGCGCCGATGATGCTGCGCGTGCGCCCGGCGCAATTGACCACGACCAGCCGCTCGGGCGAGGGCGCCAGGTCGTGCACGCGATAGACCAGCTCGGCGCCCGGCGTGTCGATGCCGGTCGGGATGTTCATGCGGTGATATTCGTCCCACGGCCGGCTGTCGAGGATGACCAGGTCCTCGCCGCGCTCCAGCTTGGCGGCGAGCTCGGCCGCGGTCAGGCGCGGCGTGTGGCAGCGCTCCTCGATCAGCTCGCCGAACGCCTTGCTCGGCACGTTGACGCCGCTGAACAGCTGGTAGCCGGCGGCGCGCCAGCCTTCGATGCCGCCGTCGAGGCAGACGACGTCGCTATAGCCGAGGTCGGCGAGCCGCGCGGCCGCGCGCTCGGCCAGGCCCTCGCCGCCGTCGCACAGCACGACGCGGACCGAGCGGCGCGGCACCAGGTCCTCGATCATGAGCTCGAGCCGGCTGAGCGGCACGCAGGTCGCGAGCAGGAGATGGCCGCGGCCGAACACGCCCTGCTCGCGCACGTCGAGCAGCGCCAGCTCGGCGCCGTCCATGATCATGGCGCGCAACGCCTGCGGCCCGACGATTCTAGATCGCGGCATCATGGCGGAACCTTGATTCGACGGCGCTTGGCCGATCCCCGGTCGCGGCTGGGTCCATCGCCTCGTTCACCTTGTCATCCGGACATCGGGCGCGGCGCGAGGCGCGTAGCGTCTCATGCGGCTACGTCCCGCCTCCGGGCGCCGGCAGGATCTCCGGAAACGCCGGATAGACTTTGTAGGTACCGGCCGACACATCGAACGCGATCCGGTTCGGCAGATGCTCGATGCTCGTGCCGTACATATGCAAATGCATGATCGGCTCGGTGCCGACGACATGGATGCTGTGGATGTCCTCCGGCATGTAGGCCATGCCGGTGCCGGCGCGAATCACTTCCTCGTGTACGACCCGGACCACGCCGCGGCCCGGGGTCGAGCGATCGTCAGTACGCTCATAGACTTTGTTCTCTTCCGCGCCGTCGATGCCGACGATGACCGCCCAGGTCGTGTGGTCGTGCGGCGGCGAGGCGCGGCCCGGCAGGCAGGCGTTGAGATAGAGGGCAAAGCGATGATCGGCGTCCTCGGACAGGCGATAGAAGCGGTCGCACGGCGGCTCGGCCGGCGGCACGAACTCGTCGCGCGGGAACAACTCGCGCCGGCGCGCCAGCGCGATCAGCTCGGCCTTGATCGTCGCGATCGACGCGCGGGTGACGCCCTGGCGTCGCTCGATGGCGCGGATGCGTTCCACCGTCGCCGCAATCGCACGCTCGCGCTCGGCAGCGACGCGTGACGCGGTCGCCATACGCACGGTCGCCATCGCTCACCCCCTTGTCGCGAGCTTCAGCGTAGGCCGGGGCGCCGGCCGGCTCAAGCCTCGGCTAGAGCCCGGGCGGCAGGGTCACCTGGACCTTGTCGCTCTTGCCAGCGCCGGACACGAAGGCCGCCAGCGCCTTGTGGAAATAGGGATGAGCGACCGACTTCATGACGTTCTGGATCTCGAACTCGGTCGCCTCCTCGATCGAGCGCCGCCAGCCGGAATGGAAGCTCTCCTTGGCCATGGCCTGGAGATGGGTCGGCGCGGCGGCGAGGTCGCGTGCGATGCGGTCGACGACGGCGTCGAACTCGGCGTCCGGATAGACGCGGTTGACCAGCTGCCATTCCAGCGCCTCGCGCGCATCGAGCACGCGGTTGGTCATCATCAGCTCCATGGCGCGGCGGAAGCCGACGATCTTGGTCAGCGAATAGCTGGTGGTCGCGTCGTTGGCCAGGCCGATGGTGTGCCACGCGCACAGGAAGCGCGCCGACTCCTTGCACACCGCCAGATCGGAGCAGAGCGTCATGCCGAGGCCCGAGCCGGCGGCGACGCCGTTCACCGCCGCCAGCACCGGCCGCTGGATGCGCGTCAGCTTGTGCAGCACCTGGTGCCACCACATGGCCAGCACCTGGAAATGCGCCGCCTTCTCCTCGACGCTGTCGTCCTCGCGCGGAATCTCTTTCAGGTTGAAACCGCTGCAGAACGCCTTGCCGGCGCCGGTCAGCACGATGGCGCCGACATTGGCATCGGCCTCCGAGCGGAACAGCGCATCGAGCGTCTCCTGCACGCCGACCAGATCGAGCGCATTGCCGTATTGCGGCAGGTTGAAGGTGATGCGCGCGACGCCATCCGCCACGTCGTAGCGGATGCTCTTGTAGGACTTCTTGGCCATCGGGTCCTCGGTTGTCGGGGGTGAAGCGTATCGAACGCTATTCCGCGGCGGCCGGCAGGCGCACCGGTGCCGCGCGCTTGCCCGAGCCGCGCTGCGGGAACTTGGCGACCGCGAAGCCCTGCTGATAGCCGGCGCGGACGATGACCGAGAACTTCCAGAACGCCCCGCCGGCCAGCGCCGCGATCCCGGCCGCGCCCATGAGGCCGCGCGCCGCCTCAGGCGCCGCCCAGGCGATCGCCAGCAGGAGCGCGGGCAGCGCATGGCCGACGAAATGCAGCGGCAGCGACGCATCGGCGAGGGCGCGGCGCGCCAGCGGCCCGATGCCGCGCGCCCGCGCGGTCGCGCGATAGGCGATCCACAGCGCGGCGTTGATCGCGACCAGGACCAGCCCGGCCAAGATCAGCGCACCGCCGACCGCCGTCAGGCCCGAGACGAAGAAGCCCGCGGCCTGGAGCAGGCCATAGCCCTCGAGCAGGCCGGTCGCGACGATCATCCAGGGGATGAGCGGCCCGCGCCAGGCCGGGATGCCGCGCGCCTTGTAGAGGATCATCGCCTGGCAGATCAGGAAGGCCAAGGCCGCGACGCCGGCGACGGCGAGCGCCAGCGGATGGCGCCAGTAGAGCGCCGCCAGCACCGCCGGATAGAAGACCGCGACGACATAGAGCTCGCGCGTCATCCACGAGGTCTGCGGCCGCGACACGGCGCGCCAGAAGCGGAGCTTGCGGCCGATCTTGAGGAAGACGAAGAAGAGGCCGATCGCCATCAGGATAGCCGCGCCGGCGTCGAGCCAGGGCAGGCGCGCGGGATTGACCTGCTGGCCGAGCGCGGCGAGCGTCGCGACCACGACCAGGCCCGAGCTCACGCCGCCGAAGCACCAGTTCATGGCCGCGCGCCAGTCCCAGAACGTCTGGAGCTGGCCCACCAGCGGATTGGCCGGATCGCTCATCCGCTCGTCGTCGCGGTCCTCGGCCGCGGGCTCGCGGCCGGGCACCGCCGGCGTGGTGTAGAGATATTTGATCTGCGGATCGGTCCCGAGCTCGGCGTGCATCTGGAAGCTCGGATTCTCGGCGACGAGCGTGGAGACGTTGCTCGCCGGATCGGCGAAATCGCCGAAATGGATCGCCTGGGCGATGCACGCGGCCGAGCAGGCCGGCGTCGCCGCCGGATCGACGCCGGGCGTAAGGCCCGCGGCCAGGCCGTCGTCGACGCGGCTGACGCAGAAGGTGCATTTCTGCGCCACGCCGAGGCGCTCGCCGTGCGCGACCTGCGCCTCCTGTTTCGTGGCCTTGCCGTAATACCAGCGCTCGTCGTGGACGATGGTGCGCGCCTGGTAGGGACAGGCGACCGCGCAATAGGCGCAGCCGATGCACACGTCGTAGTCCATGGTGACGAGGCCGTCCGCGCGCTGGCGCGTGGCGCCGGTCGGGCACACCGGCACGCAGGGCGGCTCGGCGCAATGCTGGCAGCCGACCACGAGGAACAGCCGCTCGACGTCGGGGAACGTGCCCGATTCGACGTCGAGCACGCGGCGCCACTGCACGCCGGGCACGGTATCGTTGGCGTGCTTGCACGAGATCGTGCAGGTCTGGCAGCCGACGCACCGGTTGACGTCGACCACCATGCCCCAGCGGGGCGTGTGAGTGGCGGGAGCGTTCATGTCCCTACTCCGCCGCCTGGGCGCTGATGCCGGTGTCCTTGTAGAGGCGGACGCGGGCGATGTCGGCGCTGCTGCCGGTCGAGTCGGTGAGCGAGAGCGACAGCGCGGTCACCGAGTTGAGGCTCGGCAGGCCGAGGTCCTTGGCGTAGGGCGTCTTCCAGTGGTCGAACTGGCCGATCATCAGGACCGTGTCGGGCCTTATGCCCTCGCGCAGCACGGCGTGGCCGCGCGTGATGCCGGTGACGGACTCGATGCACACCGGATCGCCCTCGGCGATGCCGAGGCGCCGCGCGACCGTGCGGTTGACGATGACGCCCTTGTGGCCGGAGATGTTGTTGGCGACCTCGTTGATCAGCGGGATGCCGACATTGGCGCCCCAGGAATACTGCATGCTGCGCGCGGTCAGGGCCCAGAACGGATAGTCCTCGGGATCGCCGCCGCGCTCGCGCACGAACTCGGTCCAGATGTCCGGGAACGGCTCGTAGCGCGGCATGAACTCATATTCGCGGAGCTGCACGTCCCACCATTCGATGCCAACCTCGTGCAGCCGGTGCGCCAGCTCGCGGCCATGGCGCACGATGCGCTCCTGATAGGGCAGCTCGAAGCGCAGATTCTGCCGCGCCATCGCCGGATAGAGATACCAGTCGAGCTGGGGGAAGGGCGCGAGCATGAAGCCGTGCTCCTTGAACCAGTCGAGGCCGCGCACCTCCTTGCCGTCGGAGAGATCGTGGCTCGCCGCCTTGGCGGTCGCGTCCCAGATCTCCTCGCACGTGTGCGGCGTCTCGGGGTCGAGCGCGTAGTTGAACTTGTTGGAAAAGAGGCGCATGCCGCCCGCGCCCTTGTTGATCGCGTCGTTGTACTCCTTGAGGATGCCCGAGCGCCTGGCCAGCTCGGTCGAGATGTCGGTCAGGTCCATGCTGTCGACGACTTTGTCGGCGACCGGCTGGCGGATGGCCCAGCCCTCGTGCTTCCAGAACTGCTCGGTGAACTTGGTGCTGCCGATGCGGATGAGCTGCAGGCTCTCGAGATCGGTCGCGTCGGGCAAGAGGATGTCGGCGAAATGGTTGGTCTCGTCGTCGGTATAGGCGAAGGCGACGATGAACGGGAACTCGGCCAGGCGCTCGGCGATCTCCGGCGCATTCCACGACGAGATCGCCGGGTTGGTGCGATAGCAGAACCAGATCTCGGGATTGGTCTGCTTCGGCCAATGCGCCGGCTGCTCCTTCTG